>Ga0075420_100000898_pt1 | contig 24550 bp, 25 predicted proteins | sample SoiMetdeltSBSDD4_FD_75296 | JGI IMG/M metagenome (GOLD analysis project Ga0075420, IMG submission 75296) | Bulk soil microbial communities from a Populus tree surrounding site in Tennessee, USA - Soil MetaG P. deltoides SBSDD4 | ecosystem: Environmental > Terrestrial > Soil > Tree plantation...
GGCCGCCGCGTTGAACGTGGCCACCCCGATCTGACCCGTCGCGAACTGGCTGTCGGTAGCGGTCAACGGGGTGCCCCCGTTGACGCGCCCGCTCAACGACGTGCCGGAGACCGTCAACGACAGCGTGTACCAGGCGTTCAGCGTGAACGTGGTTGAGGCGGACGCCAGCGTCGTCGACGAGCCGCCGACGAGTTTCTCCAACTCCACCGTGTTGTTGCTGCGCAGCGCCAGGAAGTAGTAGGACGTGTTGGACTGCGCCCGGGCCAGTACCGCCGCGAACCGGTTGGTGCCGTTGACCGCGGTGGGCTTGACCCGCACCGTGACGGTGTAGTTGGTCCACGCCGTCGATCCCGCGCGGGAGCGGGCGTCGCTGCTGGTGCCGGACTGGCGGTACACGGCCGATCCGTCACTCGTCACCGACCAGCTGCCGCCGGACGTGGTCCACCCGGTGGCGTTGCCGTCTTCGAAGTCGTCACCGAACAGGGTCGCCGCCGAGGCGGTACCCGCCCAGCCGACCAGCGCGGCGGTCAATACCGCCGCGGTCGCGGCGGCGGCCCAACCGATCCTTGTCCGTCTCATGGCACTAGGACCCTCCTGTGTGGACCGCCGCAGCGGTCACCGACGGGTCCTCCCAGTTGGCGGAAAGCGCTTTCCCCGAGGCTTACTGTAGGAGCGCGGGTCGAGCTGTGTCAATGTGTACCAGCTCGACGACGCGGGCCAGCATGTCCGGATCGGTCTCCGGCAGCACGCCGTGGCCGAGGTTGAACACGTGGCCCTTGGCAGCGCGACCCTCGGCGAGAATGCGGCGTACCTCGCCCTCGACGACGTCCCACGGCGCCAGTAGGGCGCACGGGTCGAGGTTGCCCTGCACGGCGCGATCCGGGCCGACCAGGCGTGCCGCGGTGTCCAGGGGCGTACGCCAGTCCACACCCACCACGTCCGCGCCGGCCTCCCCCATTGCCGCCAGCAGCTGCCCGGTACCGACTCCAAAGTGGATCCTCGGTACACCCGACACTCCATCGAGGACAGACGCGGAATGCGGCAGCACGTACCGGCGGTAGTCGGCCTCGGACAGCGCGCCCGCCCACGAGTCGAAGAGCTGGACGGCCGAGGCGCCGGCGGCCACCTGTACCCGCAGGAAGGTCGACGTGATCTCCGCGAGCTTCTGGCACAGGGCGTGCCAGACATCGGGCGCGCCGTACATCATGGCCTTCGTCTTGGCATGCGTACGCGACGGACCGCCCTCGACGAGGTAGCTGGCGAGCGTGAACGGCGCACCGGCGAACCCGATCAGCGGCGTGTCGCCAAGTTCCGGTAACAGCAGCCGGACCGCGGCCGTCACAAAGTCCACATTGGACGGATCGAGCGGTCCGATGCGCGCCACGTCGGAGGCGGTGCGGATGGGCTCGGCGACCACCGGGCCGACACCCGGAGCGATGTCGAGATCCACGCCCGCCGCGGCGACCGGTACGACGATGTCGCTGAACAGGATCGCCGCGTCGATGCCGTACCGCCGAACCGGCTGGAGGGTGATCTCGCAGACCAGCTCCGGCCGGCGGCAGGACTCGAGCATCGGTATGCCCTCACGCACCTTGCGGTACTCCGGCAACGAGCGCCCCGCCTGCCTCATGAACCACACCGGGGTACGCTCCACCGGCTCCCCTCGGCACGCTCTGATGAAGGCTGAGGTGGTTGTGGCGGATTGGCCTCGTTCGGGTGGTGTGCCCGGCATCGTGGTGGTCATCGAGCGTCATCGTGTCACGTTCGGTCGCCCGGTGTGACACGGGCCTCGGCGCGCCGTCGCCCGCCTGTCGTACCCGACGCATAGGCTGTCGTCATGGCGCCCCCCACCGCGCTGCCCGAGACGTTCGCGCGCGCCGTCGAGGGTTTGCGGGACATCCTGCCACGCCCGGAGATCGAGCTGGAGGACGTGCCCGCGCCCCAGCGGCTCGCGCCGTACGCGCACGCCCTCGGCGCCGCCGTGCTACGCGACTCCGAAGAGGTCGCGACCGGCCGGCTGATCCTGCTGCACGACCCGGCCGGCCACGAAGCCTGGGAGGGGACGCTGCGCCTGGTCACCTATGTCACGGCCGAGCTGGAACCCGACCTGGCCGCCGACCCGCTGCTGCCCGCCGTCGGGTGGAGCTGGCTGGTCGACGCGCTGGACCTGCACGGGGCGCTGTACACGGCACTGGGCGGCACGGTGACCCAGACGCTGTCGACCCGATTCGGCGACCTCGCCGGCCCGCCCACGGCCGCCGACGTCGAGATCCGGGCCTCATGGACGCCGCTGCGGGACGATCTGAGCGCTCATGTGCTCGCCTGGTGCACTCTGCTCGCGTCGACGGCTGGCCTGCCGCCGCCGGGCGTGACCGCGTTGCCCGAGCGGCGGCGTGCCGGCGTGGCCTAGCTAGCTCCACAGTGGACCTTGGCTCGGAGTGTCGACAGTGGACACTCGACTGTGAACGTAGCGGACACTAGTCCAGATACTTGACCATCTCGTTGCACACCTTGTTGACCTCGGACGCCGAAGGCCGGCCAGTCGCCGCACGCTGGGCCGCCAGCTCGAGGCACTTCGAGATCACGGACTTCTGCCGCTTCAGCTCGGTCACCTCGTTCTGCGTACCGGTGAGGTCCTGCTTGGTCTTCGCCAGCTCGTCGCGGGCGTCCTGCAGGTCCTTCTTCAGCTGGGTGATCTCGTCGTCCCGGCTGCCGATGGTCTGCTCGCGGCTCGCCAGATCGGCCGACATCCGCTCCTTGGTGTCACTGAGCTGGGTCGTCTGCAGCACGGAGAACGTCACCGCCGCGCCGGTCAGCAGGAGCAGCACCACGAGCGCGGTCACCGTCAGCGCACGGCCGCGACGCGGCGGCGGCGCGGGCGCCGGCGCAGGCGGGGCGGACTGCGGGTAGACCAGCTGCGGGTACCCCACGGAGTAGCCCGGAGGGCCGGAGATCGGCGGACCCGAAACCGGACCGGGGTAGCCGGCCAGCGGCGGAGCGGAGACCGGGCCGGCGTAGGCGGCGGTGGTCGGCTCGTACAGCGGAGTGACCTGGGTCGGCGGCACCTGCACGGTCGGCGACACCGGCATTGGCGGTGTCAGGGGCGGAGGGCCCGCCGGCGGTGGTGGCGGCTCGACAGGGACAGCCGGTGGGATGGGCTGCTCCGGGAGTTGGAACGCCGGCCACGGAGAGGCCGGGGGTGTTTCCGGTACCGGTGCGTCGGACGGCTGGTTTGGCTCGCCCGGCGCGCTCGAGGGGTAGGACATGTTTCCTCCTGAGTCCTCCACGTGCGGCCCGTCCGCCGGGAGCGTCTAAGGGTTTGCGCGGATCAGCAGACGGCGAGCGTGGCGCAGGCTGTACCGATGGGCACGGCCAGGCCGATGCCTTCGGTCTCGCGCGCCTTGGCCGTGGCGATGCCCACGACCTGCTTCTGCGAATTGATCACGGGTCCACCCGAGTTCCCCGGGTTGATCGCGGCATCGAACTGCATCATCTCGCCCGGGTAATCCGGGAACTTGCGGAAGGCGCTCACGACCCCGGTCGTCACCGAGTCCTCGAGCCCGAGCGGGGCACCGACCACCACGATCGGCTCACCCGACGAGACCCGCTGCGTCGCCGTGGCCAGCGCGGTGAACTTGCCATCGGTCTCGAGCAGCGCGAGATCCTGATCTTTGTCGATCTTCGTGATGTCCGCCGGGAACCGTTGATCCCGCCGCTCGATGAACACCTCGCGGTCACCGCGCTCGTATACCTGCTTCACGACGTGGTAGTTCGTGAACAGGTGGGTACCGCCCGACGCGGTGGGCCGGCCGACGGCGAACGCCGTACCGCTGAAGTCCCCGGCCACTACCCGGAACACGCTGGGCAGCACCGCCGCGGCGACGGCCGCGGGGTCGAACGCCCGGCCGAGCTCCTTCTCGAGCTCACCCGCGCGACGGTCGAGGCGATCGAGCCGCTCACGGTCCGCGGCCTGACCCGCCTCGTCCCGCTCGTCCGTCTGGGCCAGCCGCTCCTGCAGCTGGTAGATCCAGTAGCCCTCGCCACCCGCCACACCGAGCAGCAGTACGACGAACACCAGCGCCACCGTGCCCGGCCAGGTGCGTCGCCGCCGCGGTGGCTCGGGCTCGCGGGCCGGCGCATCGAACGCGGAACGGCCGTGGTACGGGTCCCACGCGGACTGTGGCCCGCCCCACTGCTGCGGCGGGCGCGGTACCGGGACTGTCGGCGGTTGCGAGCCGACCTGCCCCGGGACACCTGGCGAGGTGTCGTCGTACCCAGCCGTCATGACCGTTTGTCCTCCCCGTGCTACGCACACCAGCCTCGCACGCCGGGGCAAGCCTCGCCCGGCACGCAGGACCGTACCGGTAAGCACCGCTCGTTGTCGTCCCCCCTGTTTGCCGTGCGTTGGGACGTAGCGATCGACGCGCCGGAACCCGGTGCGGTTCCATCCCCGGGCCGCACCGTACGGTGGTCCCGTGACGGAGACCGAGCGAAACGAGGCAGAGGGTGTGCCGGGGGGTCCGGTCCTGCTGACCGCACCCCGGGACGGCACTCCGCCTCCGGTCGAGTCACCTACCGAACTGACCGCGGTGGCACGCCGGCTGGCCGCGGGGACCGGCCCGGTGGCCGTGGACGCCGAGCGCGCGTCCGGGTACCGGTACAGCCATCGGGCCTACCTCGTCCAGCTGCGCCGGGCAGGTGCGGGCACGTTCCTCGTGGACCCGATGCCGCTGGCCGATCTCGGTGAGCTGGCCGCCGGCATCGCGAACGAGGAATGGGTCCTGCACGCGGCGAGCCAGGACCTGCCGTGCCTGGCCGAGATCGGCCTCCGGCCGAAGCGGCTGTTCGATACCGAGCTCGCTGCCCGGCTTGCCGGGTTCGAACGGGTCGGGCTGGCCGCGCTCACCGAGGAACTGCTGGGGTTCGCGCTGGAGAAGCACCACTCGGCGGCCGACTGGTCCACCCGCCCGCTGCCGCAGGCGTGGCTGACCTATGCGGCCCTCGACGTTGAGCTGCTCGTCGAGCTGCGCGACGTCCTCGCCGCCGAGCTCGACCGCCAGGGCAAGACCCCGTGGGCGGCCGAGGAGTTCGCGGCACTCGCCGCCCACGGCGCACAACCACCCAAGCCCAGGCCCGACCCATGGCGGCGCACGTCGGGCATCCACCGGGTGCGCGGGGCGCGGGCATTGGCTCGGGTACGGGCGATGTGGTACGCCCGCGACGAGATCGCGGCTCGCCGGGACGCGGCCCCCGGTCGGGTACTGCCGGACGCGGCCATCGTCGCCGCCGCCGAGATGGATCCTCGCGACGAGCGGTCGCTGGTCGGCCTGCAGGGTTTCGGCGGCCGGTCGGTACGCCGGCTCGCCCGCACCTGGCTCGCCGCCCTCGACCAGGCACGGGCCTTACCCGAGGACGAGCTGCCGACCACCCCACCGCTCGACGGCCCACCACCCCCGCACCGCTGGGCCGAGCGCGACCCCGTAGCCGCCGCCCGGCTGGCCCGGTGTCGCGAGGTGGTGACCGGCATCGCCGCCGAGCACACCCTGCCGCCGGAGAACCTCATCGCGCCGGACGCGATCCGCCGGCTCTGCTGGACACCTCCCGAGCCCACCGTCGACGCGGTCCGCGACGCGCTGACCGGCTACGGCGCCCGCACCTGGCAGATAACCCTGATCGCCCCCTCCCTCACCGCCGCCCTCTCCCCTCCGTCGATCTAGGACTTGTGCACATGGTTCGATCTCTATTTCGTGTGCACAAGTCCTAGATCGACGGGGGCGTATAGCAGATCAGGAGGCTTGGCGGAACTCTGTCCACAGGGGACGCGCGCGTCCACAGATTCGCCGGCATGGCTGGTTCCGGTGTGGAGACGGCGCGCAGCATGGCTTTCCGTGCATGACCTCTATGACCAGGCGGCGGCGTTTCCCCTGTCATTGCGCGGAGAACACGTCGCCGTACCGCGAAAGGCGTTGCTCGACGACGGACTCAGCCCGCGCGCACTGCAATGGAGACTAGAGAAACAGCACATCGTTCATCCGTTTCGCGATGTCTACGTCGCCGGTAGCGAGCCGCTGGACCTTCTCGACCACATCCGGGCCATGCTTCTCGTTCTGCCGCCCGGTTGCGTTGTCGGGTACCACACCGCGGCCGCGTTGTACGGGTTCGGAGTCCTGCCGACGAACCACCTCCACGTTGTCGTCCCAGCCGGTACGCAGGTACCGCAGCGGCGTGGAGTCGCCGCTCATGCGACGGTTCTCCCATTCGGCGAGCCAGATGTCGTGCTTGGAGTCCCATGTGTACCGGCGGCCCGCTGCGCGATCGATCTGGCCCGTACCGTGCAACGGATCGACGCGCTACCCGTTCTCGATGCGGCCCTGCGATCCGGCGCCTGCGAGCTGAACGGTCTGGTCATCGAGGTGGCCAGGCACGACGGACTGCGCGGCATACGGCAGGCTCGCGAGCTGACGCCGCTGGCCACTCCGCTGGCCGAATGCCGTCAGGAGAGCCAACTCCGGCTCATCCTCCACGATGGACGGATACCCACCCCACAGCCCCAGTTCAGAGTGTTCGACGAGTACGGCGTCGAGTTGTGGCGCATCGACCTGGCGCACGAGGAGGAGAAGCTCGGTACCGAGTTCGACGGCTCGTCGCATCTCGACCGGTCACGCCTGCGATCAGACCGGTACCGCCACAACTGGTTGGAGAGTCACGGCTGGACGATGCGGTACTTCACCGACGCCGACCTCTACCGCCGCCCCGACTTCATCGTGAGCACGGTCCGGTACGCCCTCACCTCCCGTCGATCGAGGACTAGTTAGCGTGAAATGGAGATCGAACTACGTTCACAAGTCCTTGATCAACGGGGTGACGGGGGCGGAGCCGGCGAGCACCGGGGTCGTTTCGGCGGCTGGCAGGTCGACGGTGACCTCGAGGCCACCGCCGTCGAGGGCGGTGGCGCTGACCGTACCGCCGTGCGCGTCCGCGACCGCTCGGACGATCGACAGCCCCAACCCGGAACCCCGGGCTCCGGTGCGTTCCCGCCCGCCGCGGCGGAAGGGCTCGAACAGCCCCGGTACGTCGGCCGCGTCGACTTCGAACCCGGTGTTTCCCACGACGAGCCAGGAGCGCTCGGCGTCGGAACCGGTACGCATCCACAGCCGGCCGTGCAGGTGGTTGTAGCGCACGGCGTTCTCGACGAGGTTGCCGGCGAGCCGGTCGAGCAGGCTGGGGTCGCCGACGACCGGGGCCGGGTCGAGGTCGGCGGACACCGAGAGGCCGAGCCGCTTCACCTCGCGTGCGACCGCGTCGAGCGCGGCGGTCGCGCCGGTCGCGAGATCGGCCGGTACCTTGCGCGCCAGCCGCCGCCCGGCCTGTGCCTCGGTACGGGCGAGCACCAACAGCGCGTCGACGAGCGCGTTGGCCCGCTCGGACGCGTCCCGGACGACGGTGGCCATCCGGCGGTACTCGGCGAGGTCCGCCTCGGGATCGGCGAGCGTCACATCGATCTCGGTACGCATGACCGCCAGCGGCGTCCGCAGCTCGTGCGAGGCGTTGGCGACAAAGCGTTTCTGGGAGTCGAACGCCTCCCCGATCCGGTCGAGCATCGCGTCGAATGTGGCGGCCAACTCGGCGACCTCGTCGTCCGCGCCGGTGTACCGGATGCGCTGGTCCATGGTCGCCTCGCCCAGCCGCTGCGCGGTCGCGGTCACCTGGTGCAGCGGGCGCAGCGCCCGGCCGGCGACGGCGTACGCCCCGGCCACCCCCACCACGCTGATCGCCAGCAGCGCGACGAGTCCCTTGGCGATCAGCTCGCGCTCGGCCGCGCCGACCACCATGCGCTGCCACTCGCGCGCGTCCAGCACCCGCCCGTCGGACAGCACGACGACCGTGCCCGGGCGCAGTTCGTCGGCCGGCCGCAGCGCGTCACCGACGAGCAGGAAGGCGAGCACGATGAGCAGCGCACCCGCACCCACGAGCAGGACCCCGTTGAGCAAGGTGAGCCGCAGCCGCAGCGTGGGCCGGAGTCGGCGGTTCCCAGGGCGGCCGTAGTACACGGTCACAACGGCACCCGGTATCCCGCGCCCACGACCGTCTCGATGAGCGCTGGCTCGCCGAGCTTCTTCCGCAGGGTCATCACGGTGACCCGGACGGTCGTGGTGAACGGGTCGGTGTTGGCGTCCCAGACCCGTTCCAGCAGCTCCTCGCTCGACACCACCCCGCCCCGGGCCTTGAGCAGTTCCTCCAGCACTCCGAACTCCTTGCGGGTCAGGTCGATCGGCAGACCGCCGCGGGTGACGACCCGCTTGGCCGGGTCGAGCAAAAGGTCGGCGACGGCGAGCACGGGCGGCGCGGCGGGGGTGGCCCGGCGCCCCAGCGCCTGCACCCGCGCGACCAGCTCGTCGAAGGCGAACGGCTTGGGCAGGTAGTCGTCCGCGCCCAGCTGCAGGCCGCCCACCCGGTCGGCGACGCTGCCACTGGCGGTGAGCATCAGCACGCGGGTCAACGCGCCCGACGACACCAGGTCGGCGCAGATCTGGTCGCCGTGGACCCCGGGCAGGTCGCGATCGAGCACGACGACGTCGTACCGCGTCACGAACGCCATCTCGTGGCCGGACGTGCCGTCGTACGCGACATCGACCGCCATCCCCTGTCGACGCAGTCCGCGCGCGATCGCGTCGGCGAGGTTGCGTTCGTCCTCGACCACCAACACCCGCACGGATCAAACGTTAACCCGCCACACCCGCAGCTGGTTGCCGAGCATCGTGCAGAACAGGTACCCGTCGGTGTACTGGCATTGCTTCGTGCGATCGAGCATGCCGAGCCACGTCATCGTCGACAGGTCCGGGGACAGCAACGCGAACCAGGCCGGCGCGCCGTCGTAGGGCCGGCGGGTGATGAGGAGGGTACTGGGCTTCGGCGGCACCCACTCCATCGTCCAGGTGCCCAGGCGCATCCGGATCTCCCCGGTGCGCGCGTCCGCGAACGCGACCCGCGGTGGGCCGTCCGGGATCGTCGACACGACGAGCAGGTCACCCGGCCAGGGACCGCTGACATACGCCCATTCCCGGTTGGACCAGCGCTGCTCGCCGGTGTCCGGATCCAGCGCCCGGGTGCCGTTCGGGCCGCCGATGCAGATCCACGACCCGCAGCGGCTGGCGAACTCCGCCCGGGTCGCCGGCGCGGTCCACAGGTGCGCCAGATCGGACAGCCGGTACGCGTGCACCTGTACGACCTCGCTCTGCGGTTCCCAGACGAGGAGCCGGTCCCCAGCGACGTCGATCCGGCCGTCGGCCGTCTGTTCCCGGATCGTGGTGGTCGCCACGACGGTGCCGGTGCCCAGGTCGATGAGGGACAGCAGCCCGTCCTGGTCGACCGTTACCATCCAGTGCATTTCGCCGGTTGGGTTCCAGTCCAGAGCCATTACCATTTCGGGCTGCGGGAACATCCACACCACCGCGCCCGTGGCGGCGTCGACGGCTACGTGCTCGGCGACCGCCGAATCCGGCCGGCCCCGGTAGATCAGCACGCGGCCCTGGGACAGCGTGCCCTGGATGAATCCGTCCTGGCTCCACAGCGGCCGGCCGGTCGCCGGGTCGTACGCCACCGTCCGCCCGGGTGGGTCGTTGCTCACCACGGGCTCCGAGCGTGACTGGGTCCAGATCGTCACCCCGAGCGTGCCGTCCATCGACCAGACGTACGCCAACTGCTCGGTCGGCGAGGAAGGCGAGGGCGCGATGCCGAGATCGGATGCCCACCGGACCGTCCCGTCGCGCAGCCGGAAGGCGGTCAGGGCGTAGCCGTTCGCGCCCTCCACCACCGCGTACAACGTGTCGCCGATCAGCGCGAAGCTGCCGTTGTCGGCGAACGGCAGCGTGAACACCGGCACGAACCTCGGCGGAACCGGTGTCGCGGCCGGCAGGACCGCCAGCGGCAGCACCAGCACCACGGCCACCACGCACCAGCGCCGCAGCCGTGCCGAGCGCCGCCAACGTGCCCGTGGACCGGGCCGGGGCGCGCCCGTGACCGGAGAGGACCGGTCCAATCCCAGGTCTATCAGCACGTCAGTCATCGAACGCCGAGCTTAACCGCGAACCCGCCACACCCGGACCCGGTGATCGATCGTCCGGCAGGCGAGCAGATCCCTTACGGCGGCACACGGTCCCCACGCATCATCGAGAGTCCCGAGCGGCTCGACGCGTTCCAGATCCGGTCGCACCACGCCGAACCAGACCCGGCCCCCGCCGATCCGCCGGCGCACCACCGGTTGCGGCGCCCCGAACGAGCCGGCCGCCGGGTGCCAGCCACGCATGTCCACAACCACCTTTCCGGTCCGGGCGGTGACGACGAAACCCATCATCTCGGTCGACCCGACCGCGACGAAACGCTCGCCGAGCAGGTAGCCGTCGGGCCACGGCGTACCGAGCCCGAACGCCTGGATCCAGCCGCCGCCCCACAACTGGATACCGGTGTCCGGGTCGAGCACGAGCAGACCGTCGGCGATCGTCACGCACAGCACCGGCGGACAGGACACGACGGACGTCTCCAGCGGCAGCCCGGTTACCGTCCACTGTGGATCGAGACTCGCCCGGTCGTACGCGCTCAGCGCGATGCCGTCCGGCCGCGGCTCGGACACGAGCACCAGCGGGCCGACCGACTGGGCGTACCGCGGTGCCGCCGGTCCGGGCAGCTGCCGCGCGGCGCGTACCTGCCCGGTCGCGAGATCCCGAACGGTCAGCAGGCCGGTCGCGTCGAGCAGCAGCAGGTGGTCGACTGGGGCGCGGCCGGGCAGCGGCACGTCGAGCTGCTCACCGGGCGGCAGGCGGAAGGTCCACGCCACGGCGCCGGTACGCGGCTCCACCACCTCGAACTCGTCGTCGCGGTGCAGCAGCAGCTTGTCCGCGCCGGGCGCCGCGAAGGCCACGCCGCCCGGGGCTCGCCAGCGCAGCTCGCCGGTCTTCTCGTCGTACACCGAAATCTCCGACGCCAGCGGCCGCGTGCCGCCACTGACCGTCGCGAGGATCAGCCCGTCGGCGAGATCGATCTGCAGTTCCGAGTACGCGCGCTGCGGTCGCCGCAGCGGAACCGTCCACTGTGGAGTGCCGTCGAGCCGGTAGGCCGTCAGCTCGGTGCCCTCGGCGGCCACGATGTGCAGCGCCTGCGGCGTCAGCCAGAACGAGTCGGCCGACGCCGACTCGAACAGCTCGACGAACCGCGGCGGCGCCGGTGATGCGGCACTCGGTCCCGCGAACACGCACACCAGCGTCAGCACGACCAGCACCGACAACCGGCGCGAAGACCGCACGCTGAGGTCCGGCTCCGCACGATCGAAGCCAAGTTCTATGACGGGTACGGCCATCCGCACCTCGCAGAGGTAGTTACCTCATTGTGACTGAGGTGGGCAGGTCGGCGTCCAGCCTGGAAACCGACTCGGTCACCTCGCGGGCAACGTCCTGTGCGGTGAGCCCCAGCTCGGCCAGCAGCTCGGGCCGGGTCCCGTGCGGGTACCAGCCCGGCGCCACGCCGATGTCCCGGACCGGGGTGGAGACGTTCGCGTCGCGCAGCGCCTTGGCCAGCGCGTCGCCGAAGCCGCCGGTGCGTACCCCGTCCTCCACGGTCACCACGAGCCGGTGATCGCGGGCGAGCGACACCAGGTCGACCGGTACCGGTCGCACCCAACGCGGGTCGACGACGGTGACGCCGTACCCCTGCTCCTTGACCCGCTCGGCGACCTCGAGGCCGAGGTGCGCGAATGGCCCGACCGCGACGAACAGCACGTCCTTGCTCTTGGCCTCGCGCAGGACGTCGACCTGGCCGATCCGGCGCAGCGAGGGCAGGTCGGCCGGCACCGAGCCGGTCGGGAAACGCACGATCGTCGGGCCGTCGTCGACCGCGACCGCCTCGCGCAGCTCCTCGCGCAGCGTCGCGGCGTCCCGCGGGGCGGCGATGCGAATGCCGGGAACGGTCGAGAAGACCGCCATGTCCCAGATGCCGTAGTGGCTCGGTCCGTCCGGGCCCGTGATCCCCGCGCGGTCGAGCACGAACGTCACCGGCAGCCGGTGCATCGCCACGTCGAGGAGCACCTGGTCGTACGCCCTGTTGAGGAACGTCGCGTAGATCGCCACCACCGGATGCAGGCCGCCGAGCGCGAGGCCGGCTGCCGAAGTGACGGCGTGCTGCTCGGCGATGCCCACGTCGTAGGCCCGGTCGGGGTACTTGCTCGCCAGCTTGTCGATGCCCGTCGAGCTGCCCATCGCGGCGGTGATGCCGACGATGTCCGCCCGCTCGTCGGCCAGTGCGATCAGCTCGTCGGCGAACACGCTCGTCCACTTCAGGCTGGACGCGGCGACCTGCTTGCCGGTCTCCGGGTCGAACGCGCCGGACGGGCTGTGCAGGCAGTCGACCTCGTCGTCCTCGGCCGGGCGGTAGCCGTATCCCTTGCGGGTCACCGTGTGCACGATCACCGGGCCGCCGAACCGCTTCGCCTTGTGCAGGGCGGATTCCATCGCGGCCAGATCGTGCCCGTCGACCGGGCCGACGTACTTGATGCCGAGGTCTTCGAACAGCGCCTGCGGCGCCAGCGCGTCCTTCATGCCCTTCTTCACCGCGTGCAGCGCGTCGAACAGCGCCCGGCCCACGAGCGGCGTCTTCTCCAGCGACTCCCGGATCAGGTCGAGCACCTTCTCGTAGCCGGGGTTGAGCCGCAGCGTCGCGAGGTGGTTGGCCAGGCCACCGATGGTCGGGGCGTACGAGCGGCCGTTGTCGTTCACGACGATCACGATCGGGTTCTTCGCGTGGGCGATGTTGTTGAGGGCCTCCCAGCACATACCGCCGGTGAGCGCTCCGTCACCCACGATGGCCACGACGTGGCGCTGCTCGCCCCGGAGGGCGTACGCCTTGGCGATCCCGTCGGCGTACGACAGGGCGGTCGAGGCGTGGCAGTTCTCGATGAGGTCGTGCTCGCTCTCGGCCTGGTTCGGGTAGCCCGTCAGCCCGCCCCGCTGGCGGAGACGGTCGAAGCCGGCCTGCCGCCCGGTGACCATCTTGTGCACATAAGCCTGATGCCCGGTATCGAATAGGATGCGATCTTTAGGCGAGTCGAACACGCGGTGCAACGCCAGCGTGAGCTCGACCACGCCGAGGTTGGGACCGAGGTGGCCACCGGTCCGCGAGACCTTCGTGACGAGGAAGTCCCGCACCTGCGCCGCCAGGGTCGCGAGCGCGTCCGGACTCAGCGACCGCAGATCCTCTGGGGAGTTGATCGACGCCAGCAGGGAGCCCGGATCTTCACTCATGACCGCTGAGTCTAACCGGGCCGTACCTACTGCCTACTGGTGCTGCAGGTGTCCGACACCGTCACTTCACAGATCCCTCACATCGGGCAGCAGCAGGCCGACGCACTCGACGTGGTGCGTCATCGGGAAGCAGTCGTACGCCCGCAGGTCCGCCAGGCGCCAACCCGCCTCACGGAATGTGCGCACATCGCGGGCGAACGCGGCCGGATCGCAGGCCACGTACGCCACCGCGCGGGGTGCGGCAGTCGCGATGGCCGCGACGACGGCGGATCCCGCTCCCGACCGCGGTGGATCCAACACCACGAGATCCGGTGGAGGTAGCCCGTGCTTCAACGCTCCGTCGACGCGGGCGCGGATCACCGTCACCTGCGGCAGGTCCGAGAGGTTGGCCCGGGCGTCGGCGACCGCCCCAGCGGAGGACTCGACGAGCGTGACCGTCCCCTGTGGACCGACGGCCTCCGCCAGCGGGACGGCGAACAGGCCCGCACCACCGTACAGGTCCCAGACATGCTGACCCGGTCGGGGTGCGAGGAGCTCGAGCACCGCACCGGCCAGCACGTCCGGGGCCGACGGGTGCACCTGCCAGAACGTCGACGCGTCGAGTGTCCACTGTCGACCGACAGCGCGCTCGCGGACCCGTTCCCCGGGCGCGGCGACCACGACATCGCCGGCGGACGACGCGACCACCTCCACCTGGTCCGCGTCGGGCCAGGACCGCGACGTCACGTCCAGCTCCTGGATCGCGGGGTGCGCGATACGGCACCGGTCGACCGGTACCACCTCGTGCGAACGGTGTTTCAACAGTCCCGCCACACCGCCGAAGGACACGGCATAGCGCACCCGCGACCGCCAACCGAGCAGCCCACCGGGCAGGGCCTCGACCCGCACGTCCCACGGCAGTCCCGCCAGCCGCTGGAGCTGCTCGCGGATGACGTCGGCCTTCCACGCCCGCTGGGCGTCCGCCGCGACGTGCTGCAGGTCGCAGCCGCCGCAGCGGTCCGGGCCGGCGTACGGGCACGGCGCGTCCACCCGGTCCGGCGAGGGCTCGAGGACGGTGACCGCGTCGGCGCGCAGATACCCGCGCCGGACCTCGGTCACCTCGGCGACGACCCGTTCCCCCGGCAGCGCGTGCCGCACGAACAAGACGATGCCGGAGTACCGGGCCACACAGTGTCCGCCGTGCGCCACCGCGTCGACGGTGACCTCCAGCTTGTCGCCGACCTCCAGCTCAGTCATTCGTACGCGACTCCACCGGCGGTGGTAGGTCGGCGCGCGGACCGCGGACCGGGCCCGCACCGGCCAGGCCGCGGTCGAAGCGGGCGAGGTCCTTGCCCTCGGTGGAGGCGAGCTGCCACGGCACGCTGGTGACCATCACACCGGGCTCGAACAGCAGGCGGCCCTTGAGGCGCAGCGCGCTCTGGTTGTGCAGCAGGTGTTCCCACCAGCGGCCGACGACGTACTCCGGGATGAAGACCGTCACCACGTCTCGGGGTGAGTTGCGGCGGATCGACTTCACGTAGTCGATGATCGGCCGGGTGATCTCCCGGTACGGCGAGTCGACGACGGTCAGCGGTACCGGGATGCCCCGGCGCTCCCATTCGGCCTGCAGCGCGCGGGTGTCGTTGTCGTCGACGTTGACGGTGACCGCGGTCAGCGTGTCCGGCCGCGTCGCCTGGGCGTACGCGAGCGCCCGCAACGTCGGCAGGTGCACCTTGCTCACGAGCACGATCGCGTGGTTGCGGGCGGGCAGCACCGGGCGGTCCTCGGCCGGGTCCAGCTCCTGCGACACGGTGTCGTAGTGCCGCCGGATGGCCAGCATCGTCAGGTAGATCACGGCCATCGCGACGATCGCGATCCACGCGCCGAGCAGGAACTTGGTGACCAGTACGACGATCAGCACGGCACCGGTCATCGTGAGGCCGACCATGTTGATCGCGCGGGACCGGATCATGCGGTGTCGGGCGCTCGGGTCCCGCTCGGTACGCAGCAACCGGTTCCAGTGCCGCACCATGCCGGTCTGCGACAGCGTGAACGACACGAACACGCCGACGATGTACAGCTGGATGAGCCGGGTGACCTCGGCCCGGAAGGCGACGATCAGCACGACCGCGAACACGGCCAGGAACACGATGCCGTTGGAGAACGCCAGCCGGTCGCCCCGGGTGTGCAGCTGGCGCGGCAGGTACCGGTCCTGGGCCAGGATCGAGCCGAGCACCGGGAACCCGTTGAACGCCGTGTTGGCGGCCAGGAACAGGATCAGCGCGGTCACCGCGGCGACGACGTAGAGCAGGAACGAGCCGGAGCCGAACACCGTCTCGCCGAGCTGGGTCGTCACGGTCTTCTGCTCGTACCCCGGTGGGGCCGCGACGATCTGCGACGGGTCCTCGACGAACTGCAGCCCGACGCGGCGGGCGAGCGTGACGATGCCGAGCAGCATGGTGATCGCGAGCAGCCCGAGCATGAGCAGCGTGGTCGCCGCGTTCTTGCTCTTCGGCGGCCGGAACGCCGGTACGCCGTTGGAGATGGCCTCGACACCGGTAAGCGCGGCGCAGCCGGAGGAGAACGCCCGAAGCATCAGGAACGCGAACGCGAAGCTGGTCAGGTGCGACTCCTCGGCGGCGATGACCAGGTCGGCGCTGGGCGCCCGCAGGTCGTCGCCGAGCACGAAGATCCGCACGAAGCCGGTGACTATCATCCCGATGATCACGATCATGAAGCCGTACGTCGGGATCGCGAACGCCGTACCGGACTCCCGGATGCCCCGCAGGTTCATGGCGGTCAGCACGGCGACCGCGCCGATCGCGATACCGACCTTGTGCTCGGCCACGTACGGCAGGACCGAGCCGAGGTTCGCCACGCCGGAGGAGACCGATACCGCCACCGTCAGCACGTAGTCGACGAGCAGCGCGCTGGCCACCCCGAGCCCGAACTTCGGGCCGAGGTTGACGGTCGCCACCTCGTAGTCGCCACCGCCGGACGGGTACGCGTGCACGTTCTGCCGGTAGCTGGCCACCACGGTCAGCATCACCGCGGCCACGGCGAGCGCCACCCACGGCGAGTACACGTACGCCGCCGCTCCCGCTATCGACAGCGTCAACAGGATCTCGTCGGGTGCGTACGCCACGCTGGACAGCGCGTCGGAGGCGAAGACGGGCAAGGCGATGCGCTTCGGCAGCAGCTGGTGGTGCAACCGGTCGGAGCGGACCGGACGACCGACCAGCAAGCGCTTCAGCAAAGCGGTGGGAGACGCCACAACTCGTTACTGTAGGGCCGACGATCACATGCCGCGCGCAATGGTGTGGCACGCTCAGGGCGTGCACGTTCTCATCATGGGTTGCGGCCGGGTCGGTTCCACCCTGGCGGCCAGCCTCGAGGCCCGCGGACACTCGGTCGCGGTGATCGACCAGGACTCGGACGCGTTCCGTCGGCTCGGCCCGGACTTCCAAGGCCTGACCGTGACCGGTATCGGGTTCGATCGCGACGTCCTGATCCAGGCGGGCATCGAGCGCGCCGACGCGTTCGCCGCGGTGTCCAGCGGGGACAACTCGAACATCATCTCCGCCCGGCTGGCCCGCGAGACGTTCGGCGTACAGCGGGTCGTGGCGCGCATCTACGACCCCAAGCGGGCCGAGGTGTACGAGCGGTTGGGCATCCCCACCGTCGCCACCGTGCGCTGGACCGCCGACCGGATGCTGCGCCACCTCGTACCGGAGGGACACGTCGAGGTCTGGCGCGATCCGACGAGCACGATCTCCATGATCGAGATACCGGTGCACGCCGGCTGGATCGGCCGTCCCGTCAAGGTACTCGAGGAGGCGACCGGCGCGCGGGCGGCGTACCTGATGCGTTTCGGAATCGGCACCCTGCCCACGGCGTCGACCGCGCTACAAGACGGCGACCAGGTGTTCATGTTGGTGACCGACGAGATGGCGGGCGCGGTCACCAAGGTGGCCGCCGCGGCGCCGGCGTCTTGAGGGGTTATGGTCATGCGGGTTGCGATAGCCGGCGCGGGAAACGTGGGTCGCTCGATCGCGGGTGAGCTGATCGACAACGGTCACCAGGTGATGCTCATCGAGCGGCAGCCGAAGATGTTGCGCCCCGAGCGGGTACCGGAGGCGGACTGGATCCTCGCCGACGCCTGCGAGCTGTCCTCGCTGCAGGAAGCCGAGCTGAGCAACTGCGACGTGGTCGTGGCGGCGACGGGCGACGACAAGGTCAACCTCGTGGTGTCACTGCTGGCCAAGACGGAGTTCGCGGTGCCCCGCGTGGTGGCGCGGGTGAACCGGGCCGAGAACGAGTGGCTGTTCACCGAGCAGTGGGGCGTCGACGTCGCGGTCAGCAAGCCGCGGCTGATGGCCGCACTGGTCGAGGAGGCGGTGACCGTCGGCGAGCTGGTGCGGCTGATGACGTTCCGGCAGGGCGAGGCGAACCTCGTCGAGATCACCCTGCCGCAGGCCGCACCCTATGTGGGGCACGCCGTGCGCGAGGTGCCGCTGCCGCGGGACAGCGCGCTGGTCGCGATCGTTCGCGGAAAACGGGTGCTGGTACCGACGCCGGACGACCCGTTGGAGGCCGGCGACGAGCTCATCTTCGTGTGCACGGCCGAGGTCGAGGACGCGGTACGCCAGGTGATCCTGGGCGAGACGGCGACCGCTAACCGGCGGGGACGGTAGCCGGCTCGGCGCGCAGCACCCGCCGCACGATCCACACGGTGACCACCAGCAGCAGCAGGTAGGGCGGGAAGCCCAGCACGATCCGGGCGACGCCGAGCGCGGTGTCCTGGTGCGTCACGTAGAGCACGGCCTGCACGCTCACCTTCGCGATCCAGGTCGCCGCCCAGAGCGCGGTGAGCCAGGCGAACGTCCGCACCAGCCGTGGGTTCTGCCGCCACTGCTGGCTGCCGCCGTCGGCGACGATCGACCAGATCCAGCCGACCAGCGGCCGTTTGATCGCGATCGATCCCAGCATGACCAGCGCGTACGCGTAGCTGTAGAAGATCCCGGGCAGGTAGAAGTCCCGCGCGTTGCCGCTGCGCCAGGCCAGCACGGCACCGATACCGATACCGAACAGGCCGTTGAGCGCGTGCCGGATCGGACGCTTCTGGGCCAGGCGGATCACCGCCAGCCCGACCGCGGTCGCCACCGACAACACCAGCGCCGGCCGCAGGGTCCACACGACGTTCGTCACGACGAACACGAGTACCGGCACACTCGACTCGATCAGCCCGCGCCAGCCGCCGAGCTGCTCGGCCATCTGCTCGGACAGCGTGGGAAGACGCTCTTCCCGGGTTTGTTCACTCACCGATGCGTATCCAACTCGTAGTACGGGTTGTAGATGACTTTACGGTCGTCACGGATAGCTATGCGACCCCGGGCGGTGAGTGTTCGACCCGGCTCGACTCCGGCGATGTGCCGGCGGCCCAGCCAGACCAGGGTCACCACGTCGCTGCCGTCGTACAGCTCCGCTTCGAGCGTCGGCAGGTTGGTGCGGGGCGTGTAGACGACTGTCCGCAGCCGGCCGGAGACCGTTACCAGGTCACCTCGGCTCACCTGGCGGCATAGCGTCGAACCCGACGCCGCGCTCTCCTCCTGCAGTTCCTCGGCGTCGAGTTCCTCTTCGGATGCCGTCAGCCGGTGCACGAACCGACGAAACGGCGAAGGCCGCGTGCGCGAATCCTCCGTGGTCATGACTCCGTTGTCACCCCGCCTCCCCGCATAGGCCTGTCAGCCCAGGGTACGCGCGCGGGCGTTACCGCGGCGACCTCCGCGGGCGCGGCGACGGCTTGCGCCGCGGCGCGGTCGCCGTCCCGGCCGGGGGTTGCGCGGCGGGTGTTGCCGCGGGCACCGGGGCAGGCTCGGGGGTGGTGGTCACGGCCCGCTGGTCGGCCAGCTCCTTCGGCAGGCGCAGGGGCAGCGCTTCCAGTACCGGCATCGCCTCGCTGCCACGGTCCACGACGAGCCCGTAGAGGCACGTCGAGAGCGGCTCGGCGGCGGCCGGATCGACGGCGGCCTGGCCCTGGTACACGGCCCGGACGAGCCAGCGTGGCCCGTCCACGCCGACGAACCGCAGATCGGTCAGGCCCTCCGGGGCACGGACCCGAGCCCGCAGCTCGACGCCGTACTCGCCGTCGGCCTCCTCGACCGCCACGCCCTCGTTGAACAGCGACTTGCGGATCTCGCCGCGCGCCTCGTCCCAGATCGACTCGGAGCGGGGGGCCGCGAACGCGCTCAACTGCAGCGCGCTGTCGCCGTGCACCAGGAACACCTGCTGGATCACGCCGTTCGCGTCGGCCTGGACCCGCACCTCGACGCCTTCGACGACAGGGATCCGCAGGCTGCCCAGGTCGAGGTACTCCAGTTCGTCGGTCGGTGCCGCGTCGACGTCGTACGGGCCGCGCTCCGGCACCTCCGACCCGGCCTCGTCATCCGCCGGTTCCGGACCGAACTCGTCGTAGGTACGACGCCTGGCAGCATGCCGTGGACCGGTGCGCGGCTCTCCGCGCGCATGCCGCCCGGAACTCCCGCGACGTCGGGAGAAGATCACTGTCGTGCCCCTTCAGAAACGCTCGGTACCGCCAAGCCTAGACGCCGGTCGAGCCATGTCCGCCGGTACCGCGAGCGGAGTCCGGAAGCTCGTCGACGACGTCGAAGTATGCGTGTTCGACCCGTTGAACGACCAACTGCGCGATTCGGTCACCGCGGGCGATTTTCGCGGTCGTCACCCGATCGTGGTTGATCAGGTTCACCAGGATCTCGCCTCGGTAGCCGGCGTCGACCGTACCGGGGGCGTTCAGCACCGTCACGCCGAGCCGCACGGCGAGTCCGGACCGAGGGTGCACCAGGCCGACGTACCCCGGCGTCAGGGCGATCGCCACCCCGGTACGCACCAGCACCCGCTCACCCGGCGCGATGTCCACATCCTCGGCGGACACGAGATCCGCACCCGCGTCACCCGGGTGCGCGTACGCCGGCAGGGGCAGGTCGGGATCGAGCCGCTTCACGTACACGTTCGTCATGCCGCTCATCCTGCCGGGTCGACCGGTCCGCTCACGCCATAGGCTCGCGGCGTGGCACAGGAGCCGTACGCCGAGCGCCTCGGAGTCCCGTGGTGGCTGTGGCTGCCCGCGCTGGGCATCGCCGCGCTGCTCGCCGCCGAGGTGCATCTGGGGGCGCCGGGAGTCCGGTCCTGGCTGCCGTACGCCGTCCTGCTGCCGGCCACCGCCGCCGGGCTGTGGTGGCTGGGCCGGATCCGGATCGCGGTAGCCGGCGGCGAACTGCACGTCGACGACGCGCACCTACCGGCGCAGTTCGTGGCCGACGCCATCCCGCTCGACGCCTCGGGGCGCCGGGAGATCCTCGGCCCGTCCGCCGATCCCCTCGCGTTCGTGGTGCAGCGGCCGTGGGTGTCCGGTGCGGTCCAGGTGGTCCTCGACGACCCGGCCGACCCGACGCCGTACTGGGTGGTCAGCACCCGCGCTCCGGCCCGCCTCGCCGCCGCCCTACTCGCCGCCCGCGACAACCACCACCCCCACCCCCACCCCGGCCCCCACCCCGGCCCCCACCCCGGTTGATCATGAACTTTGTTGCGGTCTCGACGGCGTGTCGAGCCACCAACTTCATGATCAACTGGCGCCGAGATCCTTACGGATCTCTTTGGAAAGCGCGATGGTCGCGCGGCGGTTGAGGTAGCTGGCTACGGCGGCGCCGGTCAGCAGTGGGCCGAGGGTGGTCAGGTTGCGGCCGAAGCGCCGGAGCAGACGGTCGCGCAACTCCTTGCGCGCGCCCGTACCGAGCACGACGGCCATCGCTCCGGGGGCGAGCGGCGTGACCCCGCGCCGGCCGGCCCAGGACTGGACCAGCCGGATCGCGCGCTGCGAACCGCTGCCGACCACCGGCTGGCCGTAGACCTCATGCAGCTCGCCGATCAGTTTGATCTCGATGGCGACGATCGCGACGGTCTCGGCGGCGATCAGGACCGGTGCGCTCAGCAACGTGGGCGTCGCGACCCACTCGATCGCGGCCACCCCGCCGCCGGCGGCCCCGACCACGGCGGTAGCCCGGGCGGCGTTACGGATCAGGCGCTCGGCGAGCTCGTCCCCCTCGAGGTTGTCGTGGTGGCGGCGCAGCGTCTCGAGATCGCGGATCGGGATGTACGGGGCGACGTCGGAGACCGCGTCGGCCACCCAGCGCATGGCGGCGCGTGGATTGAAGAGATCGCGGATGCCGCGGGCGCGTACCTCGGCGGCGAGGCGTCCGAGCAGTTTGCGGCGCTGCGCCGGCTCCAGGTCCTCAGCCGTGAGGGCGGCTACGGTCTTGGACATCTCGGGGTCCGCCGGTGGGGGGTCACCGGCGGTGGCGGGTACCAAAGTGCCCGACGTCTCGTCGGGCACATTGTCGTCCCTGGTCATCTCGCCTGCCTCCGCTCCTCGGCCCTGGTACACGACCGAGCTAACCGGATGCCGTCAAGTCCGCAACCCGACAGCGTCAGGCGCACTCGCGACAGATCAGCTCGCCGTTGCGTTCGTAGGCCAGCTGGCTGCGATGGTGCACCAGGAAACAGCGTGAGCAGCGGAACTCGTCGGCCTGCATGGGCAGGACCTTGACGGTCAGCTCCTCGTCGGCAAGGTCGGCGCCGGGCAGCTCGAAACTCTCGGCGACCTCGGTTTCGTCGACGTCCACGCTGCCGGACTGGGCGTCGACCCGACGGGCCTTCAGCTCCTCCAGGCTGTCCTCGCCGAGGTCGACCTCTTCGCGACGCGGGGCGTCGTAGTCGGTGGCCATATCCTCGTCACACTCCCGTATTCGAATGGCGCCCGGTGTAACGCCGGGCGGTGGTATTTCTGTGCCCACTTCCGCGGACGAATCTTCAATGCCGGCCCGAACTGCCCCGGTCGAGCGCGGTACCTTACCTGTCTTGAACGCTGGTTGTACGCCCACGCGCCCAAAGTTGTTCCCACTGTGACTCAGGCGACACATAGGTTAGGTCCCGACACAGCGGTACGGGGTCGGCACGCCGAGGTTCTCACGCGGATTCACGTGGCACCCGGCAACCAGGCGCTAACCTCAGCGGCAGGGTATGTAGCGGGCCGCACGGTGGGAGCTTGGAACAGATGAGTTTTGCCCGGGTCCGAGCGCTCGTCGTCGTCGGCATCCTCTTCGTAGGTGCGGTCGTCGCCGTCACGCTGGCGATGGTGCGGGACACGCAGACCGTCGCCCAGACTACCGTCGGTTGCCCGCCGGACCACGTCCCCGCGGATCTCCGCCTGCCCGAGAACAAAGACGTCAAGATCAACGTTCTGAACGCGACCAGCCAGCCCGGCCTCGGCGAGCAGGTGGCCGCCGACTTCCGCAACCGCGAATTCACGGTGGTCAAGCCGCCGGCGAACGACAAGCGCCGCGTCGAGGGCGTGGCGGTGCTGCGGTACGGGCCGAAGACCGTCGGCGCGGCTCAGCTGCTGCGGGCGTACTTCCTCGACCAGGCGGAGACCGAGTTCGACATCAAGCGCACCGACGACATCGTGGACGTCGTGATCGGTCAGAAGTACCGCCAGTTGGGCACGGTGACCGAGGTCAACCAGTCCATCGGCCAGCTCGGCGAACCAGAGCTGCCCAAGGGCACCTGCGCGATGGAAGAACCGAACTAGCCCAGAGCCGCGGCGTCGAGGGCTACGAGCGCGTCGTGCAGGGCGTCGTAGATGCCCGCAGGTGCCGCGAGGACGAACGCGGTACCGGGTGCTGCCCCGGACAGACCGGTGACGCGTACGCCCGCCTCCGTGGCGATGAGCCCGCCCGCGGCGTAGTCCCAGTCGTGCAGGCCCTGTTCGAAGTACGCGTCGATGCGCCCCTCCGCGGTCAGGCACAGATCGACGGAGGCCGCGCCGAACCGGCGGATGTCCCGTACCCGCGGCAGCAGCTCGGCGACCACGCGGGCCTGGCGGGCCCGGCGGGCCGGCTCGTAGCTGAACCCCGTGGCCACCAGCGTCTGGCCCAGCTCGGTCACCCCGGAGGCGACCAGCCGCCGCCCGTCGCGCCGGGCGCCGCGGCCGCGGACCGCCGTCCACTCCTGCCCCGACACCACCTCACGAACCACTCCGGCCACGACCGTCCCGCCGACCTCGGCAGCCAGCGAGACCGCGTACGGCGCGAGGTTGTACAGGTAGTTCACCGTCCCGTCGATCGGGTCGAGCAGCCAGCGCACGACCGGCTCCCCGGCCGGACCCGTCGCTCCGTACTCCTCCCCCAGCACCACGTCGTCCGGGCGGGCAGCGCGCAGTGCCTCGACGGCCAGTTTTTCGACCGCCCGGTCGGCCGCCGTGACCACATCCGTCGCACTGGACTTCGTCGCCACCGGATCGACCGCCCGTACCCGCATGGCCGCGGCCGCATCCGCCGCCTCACGGACCACGCCGACCGCGATGTCCAGCAACTCCTCGGCGGCCGGCCGGGCCGGGTGGGAACTCATCACCCCATCCTGGGGTATGCCACACGCCCCCGACCGGCGTGCGCACGAGATGATTTCCGCTGACGGCGCTACAATTCACGCCTGCCCGCGCACAACGGGTCCAGGGTCCTCGAACACATCACCGGTCATGTCGAAGCGGCGCAGTGCTGCTCGGCGCTGCTAGGCACGTTTCATCGCCATGGGAAGGTCGTACGTGACAGAAGCCCGCCACAACGGCGCCGACGTACGCTCGCTGACAGAGATCCTGATTGCTCAGGCCGCCGAGGCGGGCGGGCAGATTACCTCGGCCCAAGTTGCCATGACGGTGGAGGCAGCCGAGGTAACGCCGGTCCAGGCAAAGCGGATCCTGCGCGCACTTGCTGAGGCGGGGGTGACTGTGATGGTGGACGGGTCGGCTAGCACTCGCCGCCGGGTGTCGGCGGCGAGGTCCGCGACGCCGGCGTCGCGGGCGGCTACCGCGAAGGCGACGCCGGCGAAGAAGACGGGCGGCCGCGCACCGGCCGAGTCCGAGAACGGCAGCGCGGTCGTGAAGCCGCTGCGCAAGCCCGCGCCGCGCAAGACAGAGGAGGCTGCCGCGAAGGCGGCGCCCAAGACCCGGGCAGCGGCCAAGCCGGCCGAGGAGGAGCCGGCCACCAAGCCGGCGAAGGCCGCTCCGGCCAAGGCCGCGAAGGCCGCTCCGGCCAAGTCGACCCGGGCTACCAAGGCCAAGCCGGAGATCGTCGCCGACGACGCCGCGGTGCCCGCGCCTCGCAAGGCCGCGAAGAAGGCCACCGGTACACCGGAAGAAAAATCGCCCGATG
>Ga0075420_100000899_pt1 | contig 24546 bp, 24 predicted proteins | sample SoiMetdeltSBSDD4_FD_75296 | JGI IMG/M metagenome (GOLD analysis project Ga0075420, IMG submission 75296) | Bulk soil microbial communities from a Populus tree surrounding site in Tennessee, USA - Soil MetaG P. deltoides SBSDD4 | ecosystem: Environmental > Terrestrial > Soil > Tree plantation...
CTAGTCGCCTGAGTTTTCCGCGCTTCGGTCCCTCGTCTGGTGCCTGGTCAACCGGGCACCGTACCCGCGCGGGTCAACCCAATATTTGAAGACTTGGGTTGACAGCCGCCAGGGCCCCGTCAAAGGTGTCGCCGAGCTTCGAGAAACGCCGCCCCAGGTGGGTCTGGTAGTCGTCGAAGACACTGCCGCTAGCGCCCGCAATGTGCCAGACGTCTGCATGGCAGCGAGCGCCACCTCAGAGCCAGCGAGTGCAGTACGCGTAGGGGCCAAAGGGTCCCCTGCTGTATTGGTCGTAGAAGAGGTACGAGGTCACTCGGTACGAACGCCAGCCGATACGTCGGCCGTCGCGCCACCACTCAATCCGTATCGACATACGGTTGTCCTCATTCCAGTTCCGGGTGAACTGAGTGAAACCGCCCCACGTTCTCCACACTCCCTCTTGTACGAGGAGCCAGGAGCTCCAATTTGAAACCTCGTAGTTGGCACCTGTGTGCGGATTGTTGAGCCAGACTGCGTAGCGGGCGGAGGTGCGGTCGCCACGACGGCTGGTGGTGTTAGCACCAGTGACAGAGGGCGAGGCGATATTGGACCTCAAGAAACCGTAGAGGCCAGTGCTGCCGTACTTGCAGAGTGCCCCGGGGACGCTGCTGCTTCCACGCCAACCCTCTCCACCTACGACAAGTGCGGCATGAGCGTCCTCTGAGATAACAGGGACGAATGAGGTGGGGACTACGAGCGCAGCGCAAAGCGCCACGCCCAGCTTGATCGTCTTCATGGAGTTCCTTCCCTTCCGAGTCGGCAGGTAAGGAACGGGCTCCAACGCCCCTGTCTGCGCCTAACCCAACGAGACTAGCTCAACTACAGCGTTTCCGCGAGTCTGACAAATCACTAGCCCTCCGCCAACATTCCTCGCCTGACCGGTGCCCACCAAGCGCCTCCATGGTGTGCCTATCCCGACCACAGTGCAAGCCAAACCCGAGCATACGACTGCCATGTCCCCCCGTTCCTTAGGGCCGTACGAAGTCCTACTCAACTCACAGGCGAATTCGTGCAAGGGCTCTCGCTGATTCTCGCTAACCCCACGATCGAGCGCGAGGCCGCCAATGGCGGTCACCATGCCCTCACCACGCAACGAAAGCCCTGCAAATCTGAAGGATCCGAGCCTCACCATGCGTGCATACGAGCAGGCTTCAGCGCTCAGGACGAGGGAGAGCGAGAAAGGTACCCGTAGTGTGTACCCGCTCCTGATGCTCAGCCATTCTCCCATGGGGGAACGGACTCAGAAAGTGGCGGTTTGCAGGGAGATCGTGAGGAGCGGACGACGGGTCTCGAACCCGCGACCTTCGGCTTGGGAAGCCGACGCTCTACCAACTGAGCTACGTCCGCGAAGTGGGGCGAGTTTAGCTCGCACGGCCCGGGCGCCCGGCGCGATTCTGCCGTCGGGAGCGCGGTGCGCGCCGCCGCCCGACTTCTATGGTTCGAAGCCCCATGCGCCGGCTCCTCTCACCCGTCGCGATCGCGGTCCTGTGCGCCGGTGCGGCGCTCGTCGCGCTGCTCGCCTACGGCCTCGCTCAGAACGAGGCGGATCGGGGCATCGAGGAGCGGCTGGCGGCCGGGGAGCGGGAGGAGGCGCCCGGGTTCGAGCTGCCCGCGCTGGATGGTGACGGGGTGGGTCGGCTCGCCGACTACCGGGGGCAGGTCGTGGTGCTCAACTTCTGGGCGTCGTGGTGCGAGCCGTGCCGGGCCGAGTCGCCGCTGCTCGACCGCTGGCAGCGCCGGATCGAGCAGGGTGGCGGGACGGTGCTCGGCATCGACGCCCTCGACGTGACCGGCGACGCGGAGGACTTCATCCGCGAGTACGGACTGAGCTACCCGATGCTGAAGGACAGGGAGGGGGAGACGATGGCCGACTACGGCGTCGTCCAGCTCCCGGAGACCTTCGTGATCGACCCGCGGGGCCGCATCGCGGCCGTGCGGCGCGGTCCGGTGGACAGGGCCTTCATGGAAACCCACGTGACCCCGCTCCTGGAGGGCGCGTGAGGCGGCGGCTCGCGGCGGCCGCGACGGCCGCCGCCCTGCTGGCCCTCGCCCTGCCCACGGCAGTCACCGCCGCCTGCCCCAAGACCACCCTCGGCGACATCGAGGACGAGGTGATGTGCCCGGTCTGCGGCACCCCGCTCGGGCTCGCCACGGAGGCGCCGCAGGCCCAGCGCGAGCGCGCCTACATCGAGGAGCTGATCGCCGACTGCCGCTCGAAGGAGGAGATCAAGACAGCGCTCGTGGCCCAGTTCGGCGACGGCGTGCTCGCGCTGCCCGGCGACGAGGGCGGTGAAGACGAGCTGGCCGACGTGCTCGTCTACCTGATCCCGGCCCTGGCGCTGCTGGCCGCCGCCGGCGGCATCGCGTTCGCACTCGCCCGCTGGCGACGCGGCCGCGAGAACGAGGGCGAGGAGCAGCAAGGGGTGCCGGAGGCCGCATCGAACTCCCGCCTCGACGCAGACCTCGGCAGGTACGACCTGTGATCGCCCAGGACGCCGTCGACACCACCGTCGTTGCCGCCTTCGCCGTCGGCTTCATCTCCTTCATCTCCCCCTGCGTGCTGCCGCTCGTGCCGGGCTACCTGTCGACGGTGAGCGGGGTGTCGTTTGCCGACATCCAGGAGGGCCAGGGCCGCTGGCAGGTGCTCGGCCCGGCGGTGCTGTTCTGCCTCGCCTTCACGGCGATGTTCGTGGCCCTCGGGATGACCGCCACCGGGCTCGGCCAGACGCTCCAGGACAACCGCCAGCTCCTGCGGCAGATTTCGGGCATCGTGATCGCGCTGCTCGGGGTGCTGTTCATCGCGATGCTGTTCGTGCCGAAGCTGAACAGGGAGTGGCGCCCGGAGCAGCTCATGAAGCGCGCCCACACCGGCGGCCCGATCGTGGCCGGGGTCGCCTTCGCGGTGGCCTGGCTGCCCTGCACCGGGCCGACGCTGGGGGCGATCCTGACCGCGGCGTCCACGGAGTCGACCGTCGGCGAGGGCGGCGTGCTACTCGCTTTCTACGCCCTCGGGCTGGCGGTGCCGTTCATCCTGAGCGCGCTGGCGTTCACCACTTTCGCGGGGGTGTTCCGCTTCTTCCGCGACCACTACACGGCCATCACCCTGGTGTCCGGCGTGATCCTGATCGTGATGGGCGTGCTGCTCTACCAGAACGAGCTCACGCGCCTGAACTCCGAGGCGCTCAGCCTGATGGACGACCTCGGCGTCAACTTCTTCAGCGAGATCTGACCGGCGCCCGCAGCGCGCCCGCCAGGAGCGCGGCCACACAGCAGAGCACCGCAACCAGAGCGAGGCCCGCCCGCAACCCCGCGACCTCCGCCAGGCCACCGACCGCGGGCGGACCGGCGAGGAAGCCGCAGTAGCCGATCGCTGAGACGGCCGACACGGACGGCCCGGCGAGCTCCCCGCGCTCGGCAGCCGCCCGCACCGCCAGCGGGAACAGGGCGGCGAGGCCGACGCCGGCTGCGGCGAAGCCCGCGATCGCCCCGGCGGGCAACGGCGACGCGATGGCCAGCCCGATCCCCACGGCGGCGAGGCCCGCCCCGGCCCGCGCCAGGAGCACGGCACCGAACGCGGTCGTGAGTCGGTCACCGGCCAGTCGGCTGACGCCCATCGCGAGCGAGAACGCGGCGAGGCCGGCGGCGGCGAGCCCCTCGCTCGCGTCGAGATCGTCGTCGAGGTAGACCGTCGTCCAGTCGTTCACGGCGCCCTCCGAGAGCAGCACGCAGAACGCGAACGCCCCCACGACCAGGAGCGGTCTCGTGGGACGGACGAACCTCGGGCCGTCGGGAGCGGCGTCCGCGGAGGGCGGAAGCAGGAACCGCACCGAGGTCAGGGCGACGACCATGCCGAAGCCCGACACCGCCACGAGGTGCGGCACCACGCCCACCCCCGCCGCGGCGATCAGGCCGCCGGCCGCGGCGCCGGCGAGCGCGCCGAACGAGAAGAAGGCGTGGAGCGAGGACAGCACCGGCCGCTGGAGCCCACGCTCGACCGTGATCCCGTGGACGTTCATCGCCACGTCGAGCGCGCCGTTCGCGAGGCCCACCAGCAGGAACGACCCGGCGAGCGCGAGGAACGACTCCGAGAGCGCAACCGGCACCAGCCCGACCGCGTAGCAGAGCGCTCCCGCGAGCACGAGCGGCCTGCTGCCGGCGCGCGCGACGAGCGGCCCGGTGGCCACCTGGCTCACGAGCAGTCCGACCATCGAGCAGAGCAGCGCCGCGCCGAGCGCTCCGGCGCCCAGTCCCGCGCGGTCCTTGATCGCGGGCAGGCGCGAGAAGATCGACGCGAACAGCACCCCGTTGAGGGCGAAGACCACCGTGATCGCGACGCGGGCTCGGGTCACCCTGAAAAGGTTCCCGGCCGTCCGAGCCCCGAACCCGGGCCTCGCTCAGCGCACGATGCGCTTCAGGAACGGAACGACCGTCTGGAGGAAGCGGTTCGTGTCCGGCGCGGCCGAGACCGGATCGAGATGGCTCGCGTTCGGGTCGGCGACGATCCGCGGCCGCCGGATCCGCGAGCGGCTTGCGAGCGAGCGCGCTCCCCGCTCCACCCTTCCGTTCGTGAGGTCGGTTCCGTAGGCGTAGAGCGGAACGTCGATCTCGCGAGCGTGGAACGGTCGCAGCCCGAGCCGGCGCGTGATCGCCGTCGGGCGCAGCGGGCTCATCGCGTTCACGTCGAGGCGCAGCCGCTTCGAGAAGTACCACTGGGTCGCGTTCGGGCGGTTTGCCGCATAGGCCTTGGCAAAGCGCGCGATCGGCGTGAGCTCCCGGTCCTGCCAGCCGCGCGGGTCGCCGCTCGGCGCCAGGCCTCCCGCGCGGATGTGAATCAGCCCGAGCGACCGTGGCGAGGTGGTCTCGTCGAACGCGTAGCCGAGCAGCGCCTCGTTCGTCGCGGGCACCCGCGGCTTGAACCGCGCGGGGACCAGTGGATTGGCCTGCAGCGAGGAGGGCGCGTCCGGCTGCTTCGCCGCCCACAGCGCTCCGACCTGCGCGAAGATCCCGGAGATCTCGGGGATGCCGAACCCGATCAGGTCGTCGAACACCTCGCCCCTGCGGATCTTGGCCAGCGTCTTCTCCGCGCCCCTGGGGCTGGCACTGCGAAAGCTGCCGCGGAGGCCGCCGTCGATCAGCACCAGGCCGTCGACGTCGCGGAAGCCGGCGCGGCGGCCGAAGCCCCAGGACGCGTATGCCACCGCGGTGGAGGCGCCGAGCGAGTGGCCGCCCAGGATCACCCTGCGCCGTCCGCCGGCGCGGGCGGCGAGCACCACCCGGCGAAGGTCCCCCAGTGCCACCCCGAGCCCCCAGCGACCGACGAACGGCACGTCCTCACCGCGCACGCGCTTGTAGCGGAAGCCGAGGTAGTAGTCCTCCGCCGCCTGCGGGTCGCCGCTCGCGAAGCCGCTCGTGTCCTCGAACGCCTGCTCGCGCCGGTCGACGGTCCAAACGGCCATGCCCGGCACGCGCGCGACGATGTCGCGCGCCACCGGCGAGATGCCGCCGGCGCCGCCGATGAAGCCGGGCACGAGCACGAGCACGGTGCGAGGCCTGCGCGGGCCGATCTTCTGCACGAAGACGCGGTCGTACTTGGCCGGGCCGGCCGCGGCGCTCGTCCCTGTCATCGGCCCGTACGACTCGGCGGACGCGGCGGGCGCGGCGCACGAGAGCAGGCCGAGGAGCGCGAGCAGTGCGATACGGCGGGCCACGGGGCGGCGCAGACTAGCTGAGCGCTACATCGACTCCGGCGCCTCGACCCCGAGGAGATCGAGCGCCTGCGACAGCACCCGCTGGGTGGCCACGCACGCGGCGATCCGCACGTCCTCGTCGCCGCCCTCCTCGGCCGCCCCCACCACCCGGCAGTCGCGGTAGAAGGCCGAGAAGTCCTGCGCGGTCTCGGTGGCGTAGGTGGTCATTCGGTGCGGCGCCCGGCGCTCGGCGGCGTCGCGGATGTCGCCGGGCAGCTCCAGCAGCCGCTTGACGAGCGCCCGCGCCGACGGGTGGAAGCGCTCGTGGCTCGCGCGCAGGTCGGCCGCCAGCGCCGCCTCGACGCGCTCCTCACCCGCCTTGCGAAGGATCGAGGCGATCCGGGCGTGCGCGTACTGCACGTAGTAGACCGGGTTGTCCTGCGACTCGGTGCGGGCCAGCTCGAGGTCGAGGTCGAGCGTGGTGTCGTGGTTGCGCTGGGTGAGGAACCAGCGCGCAGCGTCGACGCCGATGTCGTCGAGCAGATCGTCGAGCGTGGCGATCGTGCCCGCGCGCTTCGACATCTGAACGCGCTCGCCGCCCTCGGTGAGGTTCACTAGCTGCATGATCAAGAGCTCGAGCCGCTCGCGCTCGGCCCCGAGCGCCTCCCAGGCGGCCCACAGCCGCGCCATGTAGCCGTGATGGTCCGCGCCCCAGATGTCGATCATGTGGTCGTAGCCGCGCCCGAGCTTGTCGAGGTGGTAGGCGATGTCGGGCGCGAAGTAGGTCCACTCGCCGTCGGAGCGGCGTAGCACGCGGTCCTTGTCGTCGCCGTGCCTGGTGGTGCGCAGCCAGAGCGCGCCCTCGCTCGAGTAGACCCCGTCGAGCCGCTCGAGCGCCGCCTCGATCTCGTCCGCGTGGAGGGTGTGCTCGAAGAAGTAGGTGTCCATGTGCACCCGGAAGCGGTCGAGCGAGACGCGCACGTCGTCGACCATCAGCTCGACCCCCCGGAGCGCCAGCTCGTCGGCGTCGAGCTGCGCGGCTCCGTCGATCCGCCCGGCCACCGCCGTCACGTAGTCGCCGCGGTAGCCGTCCTCCGGCGGCTCCTCGCCGCGCGCGCGCGCCAGGATCGACTCGCCGAAGCGGCGCACCTGGGTGCCGGCGTCGTTCACGTAGTACTCGCGGTCCACGTCGTAGCCGGCGCGCTCGAGCACCCGGCAGAGCGCGTCGCCGTAGGCGGCGTGGCGGGCGGATGCGATCGTGATCGGGCCGGTGGGGTTCGCGCTCACGAACTCGACGTTCACCCGCTCGCCGGCGCTCGAGGCGCCGTAGTCCGCTCCCGCCTCGAGCACGCCCGCGAGCGCGTCGAGGTACCAGCGGTCCGACATGAACAGGTTGAGGAACCCCGGGCCCGCCACCTCCACCTTCTCCACCGCCTCGCCGAGCCGCTCGCCGAGCACGTCTCCGAGCCGCTCGGCGATCGCGCGCGGCGGCTCCCCGAGCGTGGGCGCGAGCAGCATCGCCGCGTTGGTCGAGTAGTCGCCGAAGCCCGCCTGCTTGGGGCGGTCGAGCTTGGGCGGCGCCACCCGGCCGTCGCTGGCGAGCGACGAGGCGGTCTGCGCGACCGCGTCCTTGAGGTTGGCGACTGGGTCCATGAGTGGGGAACTAATAGTGGTAGGGCTCGCGAGCGAGGATCTTGTGCGCCCGGTAGAGCTGCTCCAGCAGCACCACGCGCGCCAGCTGGTGGGGCAGGGTCATCGGCCCGAGCGACAGCCGCATGTCGGCATCGAGCTCGAGGCCCTTCGGGCCGCCGATCACGAAGCAGATGTCGCGCCCACCCAGGCGCCGCTCCTCCAGCCAGTCGCTGAACGCCAGCGAATCGAGCTCGACCCCGTCGCTCGCCAGCAGCACCGTGAACGCGCGCTCCGGCACGCGCGGCGGCACCTTCTCGTCCTCGCGCACCTCGACGACCTCGACCCGGGCGTGGCCGGCGAGGAGCTTGCGGTAGTGCTCGACGTCGTCCTGGTAGGGCGGGCGCAGCCGCCCGACGGCGATGACCGAGATGCGCATGGGGCGGGTGCGATACTACGCGCGTGCCAGACGAGGGCGAGCGCCACTTCAACATCCATACCGACCCGGACACGATGGCCGGCCACTACGCCAACTTCGCCAACGTGTCCCATTCGGACTACGAGTTCACGATCACCTTCGCGCGCGTCGACCACGAGGTCGACGAAGGCGAGGTGCCCGGGGTCGTGGTCTCGCGGCTGAACCTCTCGCCGCGCTTCATGCGCGAGCTGATCGACGCCATGGAGGACAACTTCTCCAAGTGGCAGACGCGCGAGGGCATCCGCGACCTGCCGGAGCTGAGCGACAGCGACCCAACCGACTCGACCGGCTAGGCGAGCCTCAGGCGGGAGCGCCGTTCCGCACGTAGGCCTCGCCCACGGCGACGGCGCCCTCGACCGAGTCCCAGTCGAGGTTGTCCGGCAGGTCGCTCGGCCAGTGGTAGTTGGCCGGGAACTTCGTCTCGTCCACGCCGCCCAGTAGGGCGGCGCGGTAGCCGGCGCGCAGCGCGATCAAGCCGTCGGTGGCCGCCACGGTGCGCAGGCCGCGGCGCAGCTCGACACCTACCGCCTCGCCGGCGCGCGCGAGCGTCTCGCGCGCCGCCTTGGGGTAGAGGCGCATCCGGAGCATCCCCTCGCCCTCGACCACGCACAGCTGGGGCGAGCCCACGCATTCGAGGCAGAGGAACTCGGTGGTGTCGCGCGCGAGCGCGGGGAAGTGGCGCCGCGCGAACGCCTGCATGCCCTCCATGAAGCCCTCCTCGGCGCCCGTGGAGAGCAGGATCACGCGCACCCCCTCGGGCGGTCGCCCGCGCAGGGCGTGGGCGAGCGCCACGAGGGCCGCCACGGAGCTGAGGTTGTCGTTGGCACCCGGCACCACCGAGCGGGCGCCGATGTCCGTCATCGCGGCCGTCGCGCCGATCGAGAAGACGAGACCTGCACCACGCAGGAGGCGGCTGCCGAGCAGTCCCGAGAGCGCCAGCAGCAGCGGGCCGAGGAACACGCCGAAGATGATCGGCACGCTCTGGTTCGCCTTCGCGTGCAGCGCGGGCGTCAACCTCATCGCGATGCGCGGCAGCGCCGGGTGGAAGACGAGCCCGGAATGGGCGGCGTCGTGGTGGGCCATCACGACCACCGTGCGCTCCGCGTCCGGGTCCCCGGCCTCGGCCACGACGTTCCAGGCGGGGCGGTGCGGCACGGCCCGGCGCCGGAACCAGAGCCGGCCGCCGCTCACGTCGTCGTACACGGCCGCCGCCGCGGCGCCGCCCGTGAGCACGCTCGCCAACCGGCCGCCCGCAAGCGCGGCCAGCGCCGAGCCGGCGTTCAGCAGCCCGAGCGGCCACCAGTAGCCGCCGTGGGCGCGCTCCTCCTCCACCCGCACCGCGCGGCAGCCGGCATCGCGGAACTCCCCCGCCAGCCACTCCGCCGCGCGCCGTTCGCCCTCCGAGGCGGACGGCCGCTCATACGACGCCAGCTCGCGCACCACGCGCTCGAGGAGGGCGCGGCGCGTCACTCGGGCTTCCCCCAAGCTTCGCCGATGCCGATCCGCTCGAGCGTCGTGGGGTGGGTGGCGAACAGCGCCTGCAGCAGGCCAGGCGGATTCGGGTCGGCGATGTTGCGCAGCGCGATCCGGCGCTCGAACTGAACGAACGCCGCGGGATCGCGGGTGAGGTCGAGGGCGAAGGCGTCGGCGCGCGCCTCCACCTGGCGCGAGAGCACGTTCGACGCCGCGCCGAGCGCGAGCGAGGTCAGCGTGACGGCGAGCGCGATCGCCGGCAGCACGATCGGGCCGGGCTTGCGGCCACGGTCGTCGAGCCCGTCGCGGCGCGCGAACCGCTCGGCGAGACGCTGCGTCAGGAAGGTCCCGGCCGGCGCCACGAGGGCGAGCCAGGCGAGCCCGCGCAGCAGGTCGTTGTGCTTCTGATGCCCGAGCTCGTGCGCGACCACGAGGCGCACCTCGTCGCGCGGGAAGCCGGATATCAGGTTGTCGTAGAGCACCACGCGCTTGGAGTGTCCGAGCCCGTTCACGTACGCGTTGGCCGCCGAGGTGCGGCGGCTGGCGTCCACGCGGTAGACCTCGCCCACGTCCACGTCGGCCTCCTCGGCAAGCTCGAGCACGTCCGAGCGCACCGGGCCGGGCGGCAGCTTCTCGAAGTCGTTGAACACGGGATCGATCACCACCGGATAGAGCCAGATGGTGATCACGCCGAAGGCCGCTACCACCACGGCCGCGGGGGCCCACCAGTTGCGCCGGAAGCGCCTGACCAGCACCATCGCCATGAACCCGCCGGCGGCGGCCACGGCAGCCTCAATCCCGGCCGACTTGAGCACGTCGAGCGCCCAATCGGGCCAGGACTGCGTGGCCAGCCCGACGTCGATGGCGCGGGAGCGCATCCAGGCCGCCAGCGGCAGGCCGGTGAGCACCAGCAGCAGCGAGATGCCGGCTCCCGCGGCGGCGCCGCCCAGGAGGGGTCGCCCGCCGAGGCGCTCGAGCAGGCGGCGCGGCGGCCGCCACGCGAGCACGGCGAGCGTGCCCACGGACACCCCAAGGGAGGCGAGGCCCAGTATCCGCTGCACGCCGCGGAAGTCCTCCGCCCGGTCGAGCTGGAAGGCCGTGAAGTACGCTTGGGCATCGACGGGGACCGGCTCGATCAGGCCCGTTCGCGGGCGCAGGAGAAAGGTCGCGCCCGCGGCGGCAGCCGCTGCCACCACGATCGCCAGCGGCAGCCGCGAACGTCCCATCCCGCGACACTGTAGAAGGCCCCCAATGCGCATCGCGCTTCTCTCTGACGTGCACGGAAACCTGCCGGCCTTCGAGGCCGTGCTGGCCGACATCGAGTCGGCCGGCGCAGAGCAGCTTTGGTGCCTCGGCGACCTGGTGGGCTACGGGGCCCAGCCGGACGAGTGCGTTGCGCTCGCCCGCGAGCGCTGCACGCTCTCGCTGGCGGGCAACCACGACCTGGTGGTCACAGGCGAGATCCCGATCTCGGACTTCTCGTCGAGCGCCGCCACCGCAGCGCGCTGGACCCAGGAGACGATCTCCGAGGAGTCCCTGTCGTTCCTGCGCGGGCTCGCCGCCTCCGAGCCCACGCGCGAGCCGGGCATCTTCCACGGCAGCCCGCGCGACCCGGTGTGGGAGTACGTGCTCTCGAGCTGGCAGGCGGACGAGTGCATGGATCTGATGGAGGCGCGTGTGGGGGCGATCGGCCATTCGCACGTCGCGCTCTGGTTTCACCGGGACGCCGACGGCGAGTTGACCGGCGCCCAGGCCGGAGCGGGGAGCGAGCAGGACGTGTCCGAGGGCAAGTGGCTCATGAACCCCGGCGGAGTGGGCCAGCCACGCGATGGTGACCCACGCGCGTCGTGGCTCCTGCTAGACACAGGGGACTGGACCGCAACCTGGCGTCGGGTCGAGTATCCGATCGAGCTGGCTGCCAGGGCGATCGAGGACGCCGGCCTCCCCGGGGTGCTCGCGGAGCGGCTCTACAGCGGACAGTGACAGTGCGCAGCGCGACAACCATCATCCTCTGCCTCGCAGCCGGCCTGGCCGCGGGCTGCGGCTCCGACGAAGAGGGCGAGCCGATCCCCGCTCAGACCGCCGCCGCGCTCGAGAACCAGCTCGGCGGGATCGAGGACCGGCTCGCCGTGCAGGGCGCGTGCAACGACATCACCAAGGGCGACGACCCCAACACGAAGGTCGTCGACCAGCTGATCGCCGACCTCCCCGAGGACGTGGACTCCGACGTGGAGCAGGCGCTCCGCGACGGGTTCGACCGGCTCTTCCAGCTCGTCGACGAGCGCTGCGCGGAGCTGGACGAGGAGCGCGACAAGACCGAGACCGAGGCGCCGCTGATCGAGACGGAGACGGAGACCCAGCCGGAGACCACCACCGAGGAGACGGTGCCGGAGGAGACGGTTCCCGAAGAGACGACCACCGTCGAGCCCGATCAGGGCGACGAGGAGGATGGCACGCCTCCGGGCCAGGGGGGCACGCCGCCCGGCCAGGACGGAGAGCAGCCTGGCCAGGGAGGCGGCGGCGGAGCGATCGTCCCGGAGGCCGGCGGTTGAGCCCTCCCACCCGGATCGCCGGCCGCTACGTGATCGAGCGCCGACTCGGCGCGGGCGGCATGTCCACGGTCTTCCAGGCGAACGACACGGTGCTCGAGCGCCCCGTGGCGGTCAAGCTGCTCGCCGAGCACCTGGCCGACGACGACGCCTTCGTCGCGCGCTTCCGGCGCGAGGCCCTGGCCGCCGCGCGTCTTCAGCATCCGAACGTCGTGCAGGTTTTCGACTCCGGCGAGGATTCGCAGAGCCACCGCCATTACATCGTCATGGAGTACGTGGACGGGCCCTCGTGCGCCGACCTGCTGCGCGAGCGCAAGCGGTTCGGGCTCGACGAGACCGTGCACACCGTGCGCGACGCCTGCCACGGGCTCGACTATGCCCATCGCGCGGGCGTGATCCACCGCGACGTGAAGCCAGGCAACCTGCTCGTGGCCGAGGAGATGAGCACCACGAAGCTCGCCGACTTCGGCATCGCGAAGGCGGCCGAGCAGACCCGCATCACGCAGGTCGGCTCCGTGCTCGGCACGGCGGCCTACCTCTCGCCCGAGCAGGCGCGCGGGGACGAGTCGGGGCCGGCGTCGGACATCTACTCGCTGGGCGTGTGCGCGTACCAGTTCCTGACCGGCCGGCTCCCGCACGAGTACGCCTCGCTCACCGAGCTGGCGCTCAAGCAACAGCAGGACTCGGTCACCCCGATCACCGACTACCGCCCCGAGGTTCCGACCGAGCTCGACGAGGCGATCCGTCTCTGCCTAGAACGCGAGCCCGGCAACCGCTACGCCACCGCGCTCGAGATGGCCAAGGCGATCGAGGCGGGAGTGCACGGCGAGACCACCGCGGCCACGCGGCGCCTCGCACTAAGCGACTACGACACCACTCGGGCGATCGACGCCACCGCAGCCACGCAGGCGCTCCGCTCGCCCGCCGCGCCCGAGGGACGTCCTCCGACGCGGGTCGCGCCGCTCCCGGCGGCCCAGCCGGCCGGCACGCCGGCGGAGGCGCGCCGTGCCCAGGCCGAGGCCTCACGTAAGGCCGCCGCCCGTCGCCGCTGGGGCACGTTCCTGGCCCTGCTGGCGGTGCTCGCGGCCATCGCCGTGGTCGCGCTCGCCCTGCTCTCCCAGAACGACAGCGGCGGCCCCACGGCTCCCGACGCGGACAACGTGGAGCAGCAGATCCAGCAGCTGCGCGACTTCCTTCGAGAGAACACGCGCTAGCGGCGCTGCTCAGGGCGCTTCGCCAGCCAGCACCCGCTTGGCGTGCGCCGCGAAGCCGCCCCCCTCGATCGCCTCGCGCATGCCGCCCATCAGCCGCTGCAAGAAGGTGAGGTTGTGGAGCGTGAGCAGCCGCTTGGCAGTCAGCTCGCCCGCCCGGACCAGGTAGTGCAGGTAGCCGCGGGAGTGCTCGCGGCAGGCCGGGCACGGGCAGCGCTCGTCGATCGGCTCGCGACTCGTGCGGCTCGCCGACTTGCCGAGGTCGAGCCGCCAGCGCGCGTCGGGCGCGGGCACGAGCGCCGTGCCGTGGCGCGCCAGCCTGGTCGGGGTGGCGCAGTCGAAGGTGTCGAGGCCGGCCCCCACCGCGTGCACGAGGTCGTCCACGTCGCCGATCCCGAGCAGGTGGCGTGGCGGCGCGTCCGGCAGCCCGGCGAGCGACCACTCGATCACCTGGCGCATCTCGTCCTTCTCCTGGCCGAGCGAGCCCCCGATCGCCACGCCGTCCACGCCCGCCTGGGCCACGTAGGCCGTGGACTCGGCGCGAAGGTCCTCGTACACGCCGCCCTGCACGATCCCGTAGAGCAGCTGGCCGGGCGGCGCGTGCTCGCCGCACCACGCCACGCAGCGGTCGAGCCAGCGGTGGGTTCGCTCCATCGAGGCGTGCGTGTAGTCGCGCTCCACGTGGAACGGCGTGCACTCGTCGAACGCGAGCGCGATGTCCGAGCCCAGGGCGGCCTGCACCTCCATCGAGGTCTCGGGCCCCATGAAGCGCTCGCGCCCGTCGAGGTAGGAGCGGAAGCGGACCCCCTCCTCCTCGATCGAGACGACCATCGACTGGCGCCGCTCGCGGCGCCGCTTGATCTCCTCGGCCACCGAGCCGTGGCCCATCGAGAAGACCTGATAGCCGCCCGAATCCGTGATGATCGCTCCGCGCCAGCCCATGAACTCGTGCAGCCCGCCCAGCTCGCGGATCAGCTCCGGGCCTGGCTGGATGAACAGGTGGAACGTGTTGCCGAGCACCATCTCGCAACCGAGCGCGGCCACCTCGGAGGCGTGCAGCGACTTGACGGTGGCGGTCGAGGCGAGCGGCACGAAGGCGGGCGTGCGCACGTCGCCGTGCGGCGTGTGGATCACACCGGCGCGCGCGGCGCCGTCACGGGCCTCGATGGTGAACGGGCGAGCGGTCATGGCCGGAGCCAGCCTACGCGCGGGACCCTGAAATGCGCCGGGGCCGCCTCGAGGCGGCCCCGTTGTCCGACCGTCTGAGAGGGCTCAGCCCTCGCTGGCGCTGCCCTCGACCGCCGCCGGCGTGCCGTTGCCGGCGTCGGTACCGGGGGAGATCTCGATCCGGCGTGGCTGGCGCTCCTCGGGCTTCGGGATCCGCACCTCGAGCACGCCGTCGTGGAACTCCGCCGTGATCGCGTCCGCGTTCACCCCCTCGGGGAGTGTCAGCGAGCGGCTGAAGCTGCCAAAGGAGCGCTCGATCCGGTACCAGCCGCGCTCAGAGCGCTCGTGCGCCACCTTGCGCTCGCCGGAGATCGTGAGCGTGCCGTCCGCGACCTCGATCTTCACGTCGCCGTCGGTCAGGCCCGGCAGATCGGCCTCAAGCACGAAGTGACCCTCAGCCTCGACGAGGTCCATCGGCGGGACCCAGCGACGCGCGGCGTCGCGCTCCTGGCCGAAGAACGCGTCGAACAGGCGATCGACCTCGCGGGAGAACGGCTCGGGCTTCATCAGTAGTGCCATGTGCGGGTTACCTCCGGTGAGACATCTGGACGCCGCCAAGCATAAAACCTAAGTCGCTCCGTGTCAACTTTCTTCAGTTGACCAGCAGTGACCGCCCCGTCATCGCGCTCGGCTGCTCCTGCCCCATCAGCGCCAGCACCGTGGGGGCCACGTCCGCGAGGATCCCGCCGTCGCGCAGGCTTCCGACATCGGCCGTCACGAGCAACGGCACCGGGTTCAGCGAATGTGCCGTGTTGGGGCTGCCGTCGGGCTCCAGCATGTGGTCGGCGTTACCGTGGTCGGCGGTGATGACGCACGCCCCGCCGGACGCCTCCACCGCCTCCACGACCCTGCCGAGACACCCGTCCACGCATTCGATCGCGCTCACCGCGGCCTCGATCACGCCGGTGTGGCCCACCATGTCGGGGTTCGCGAAGTTGATGATCCCGAAGCCGTAGTCGCGCTCGGCCCAGCCGTTCACGAAGGCGTCGGCCGCGGCGCTCGCGCTCATCTCGGGCTTCAGGTCGTAGGTGGCCACGTCGCGCGGCGAGTCCACCAGCTTGCGCTCCTCGCCGTCGTAGGGGTCCTCCTCACCGCCGTTGAAGAAGTAGGTCACGTGCGCGTACTTCTCGGTTTCCGCCACGTGCAGCTGGTCGATGCCGCGCTCCGCGAGTGTGCTCGCCAGGGTTGTCTCGGGTCGCGCAGGCGGGAAGGCCACCGGGTAGTCCCAGTCCTCCTGGTACTCGGTGAGCGTGGTGAGCGTCACGCCGGGCGCCTCGCCGCGGTCGAACTCGTGGAAGTCGCGCTCGCCCAGCGCACGGCTGAGCTGGCGCGCGCGGTCGGGACGGAAGTTGAAGAAGACGACCGAGTCGCCGTCGCGGATCCGGCCCTCCTCCCCCACGAGCGTCGGCTTGATGAACTCGTCGGTCTCGCCGCGCTCGTAGGCGGCGCGCACGGCGGCCTCTCCCGACTCGGCGCGGAACCCGGCCTCGCCGTGCACGAGGGCGTCCCATGCGAGCTTCGTGCGATCCCAGCGCCGGTCGCGGTCCATGGCGTAGTAGCGACCGGTGACCGTGGCCACGCGGGCGCGCTGGGGCAGGCCGGCCTCGAGCTCGGCCAGGTAGCCGGCGCCCGAGTCTGGGTTCGTGTCGCGTCCGTCGCTGAAGGCATGGATCGCAACGTCGGCGGCGCCGGCGGTGTCCGCGAGCTCGATCAGCGCGCGCAGGTGGTCCGTGCTCGCGTGCACGCCTCCGGCCGAGACGAGTCCCATCAGGTGCACCCGGCCACGGCCGGCGAAGGCCGCCCGCAGGGTGTCGTTCGCGGCGAAGGAGCCGTCCTCGATCGCCTCGTCGATCCGCAGCAGGTCCTGCTTCACGATCGCCCCGGCCCCCAGGTTCAGGTGGCCCACCTCCGAGTTCCCCATCTGCCCTTCGGGCAGCCCGACGGCCGGGCCCCAGGTGGTGAGGGTGGTGTGCGGCCAGCGCTCCCACAGCCCGTCGAACACCGGCGTGCTCGCGAGCTCCACCGCGTTGCCGGGGCCCGGCTCGGCCAGTGCCCAGCCGTCGAGGACGACGAGGCAGACGCGCGCGAAGCTCACGGCTCGGCGGCCGCGACGATCCGCGCGAAGTCGTCGGGGTCGAGGCTCGCGCCGCCCACAAGCGCGCCGTCGACGTCCGGCTGCGCCACGATCTCCACCGCGTTGTCCGGCTTGACGCTCCCGCCGTAGAGCACGCGTACCCGATCCGCCGCCTCGCGCGAGCGATCCCCCACGAGCGCGCGCACGAAGGCGATCGCCTCCTGCGCGATGTCCGGCGTGGCCACCTTTCCGGTGCCGATCGCCCAGATCGGCTCGTACGCAATCGTCACCTCCGCCAGCCGCTCCGTGGCGACCTTCTCGAGCCCCTCCTGCACCTGATAGCGAAGCTTGCGCTCAGTCGCGCCGCCCTCGCGCTCCTCCTCGGTCTCGCCCACGCAGAGGATCGGGCGCAGGCCGGCGTCGAGCGCGGCCGGCACCTTCTCCTGCAGGGCGCGGTCGGTCTCGCCGAAGAGCTGGCGCCGCTCCGAGTGGCCGAGCACCACGCCCTGCACGCCGAGCTCGTTCAGCATCGGGGCCGAGACCTCGCCGGTGAACGCGCCCGTGTCCGCCTGGTGCATGTTCTGCGCGTACACGGCCACGCCCCTGCCCTCCAGGCGCTCGACGCACACGTCGAGCGCGGTGTACGGGGCGCAGACCCCGACCACGGCGGGACGACGGCGCTCGTCCGGCAGCAGCTCGAGCAGGCGCTCGCAGTAGTCGGCGGCCTGCGCCCGCGTGCCCCAGAGCTTCCAGTTGCCGACGATGGCCGGCCGGCGCGCGGGCGTGCCGTCAGGCGTCATCGAGCACCTCCACGCCGGGCAGCTCCTTGCCCTCGAGCAGCTCGAGCGACGCGCCGCCGCCCGTGGACAGGTGGTCCACATCGTCCGCGAGCCCGAACTCGGCCAGTGCTGCGCCCGAGTCTCCACCGCCCACCACGGTCGTGCTGGGCGCCGCCGCCACCGCCTCGGCCACGGCGCGCGTGCCGTCCGCGAACGGCTCCAGCTCGAAGGCTCCCATCGGCCCGTTCCAGAACACCGTGCCGGCGCCGGCGATCGCCTCGCCGTAGGCGGCCGCCGTGCGGGCGCCCACGTCCAGGCCCATCCAGCCGTCGGGCACCTCGACACCGTCCAGCTCGCGCCGCTCCGTGGAGGCGTCGAATTCGCGGCCGATCACGAGGTCCGTGGGGAGCACGAGCCGGCAGCGCGTTCCCTCGGCCTTGTCGAGCGCGCGCCGGGCGAGCTCCACGCCCTCCTCCTCGACCAGCGAATTGCCGGTGTCGATCCCCTGGGCGCGGAAGAACGAGAAGCACATCGCCCCTCCGATCAGAAGGGTGTCCGCAGTGTCGAGGAAGCGGTCGATCAGGGCGATCTTGTCGGTGACCTTCGCGCCGCCGAGCACCACCACGAGCGGGCGCTCGGGCGCCTCGACGATCGCGCGCAGCGTGCTCACCTCGCTCTCCAGCAGGAGGCCGGCCACGGCGGGCCGCAGGAACTCCGCCACGCCTGCCGTCGATGCGTGCGCGCGGTGGGCCGAGCCGAACGCGTCGTTCACGTAGGCGTCGGCCAGCGAGGCCAGCTCGCGCGACAGCCCGGGGTCGTTCTCGGTCTCTCCGCGCTCCCAGCGCGTGTTCTCGAGCACGAGTACGCTGCCGGGCTCGAGCCGGTCGACCCCCCGCCGCACCTCGGGCCCCACGACCTCGGGCGCCTGGTGGACGGGCGCCCCGATCAGCTCGCCGAGCCGGGCCGAGACCGGCGCCAGCGACGTCTTCGGGTCGCGCCCCTTGGGCCTCCCGAGGTGCGAGCACAACACGAGCCGCGCCTCGCGCTCCAGCAGCAGCTCGATAGTGGGGAGCGCCGCGCGGATGCGCGCGTCGTCGCTCACCTCTCCGCCCTCGAGCGGCACGTTGAAGTCCACCCGCGCGAGCACCGCTTCGCCCCTCACCAGCTCGAGGTCGCGCACACTGGCCTTGGCGAACGGAGCCGCCGCCGAATCAGCCAACCGGCGTCCCCGCGAGCACCCGCTGGGCGAGGTCGACCACCCGGTTCGAGTAGCCCCACTCGTTGTCGTACCAGGCCACGACCTTCACGAGGCGCTCGTCGACCACCATGGTCAGCGGCGCATCGAAGATCGAGGAGTAGGGCGAGCCGATGATGTCGGTGGACACGATCGGATCCTCGTTGTACTTGAGGATCCCGTCGAGCCCGCCCGCGTCCGCCTTCTCCGCGAAGGCGGCGTTCACCTCGTCGTTCGTCGTCGCCCGCGAGACCTCGCAGACCAGGTCGACCACCGAGCCGGTGATCACGGGCGCGCGCACGGCCACACCGTTCAGCTTGCCTTCCAGCTCGGGCAGCACGAGCCCGAGCGCCTTGGCCGCGCCCGTCGAGGTGGGCACGAGGTTCGTCGCGGCGGCGCGAGCGCGGCGCAGGTCCTTGTGCGGCGCGTCCTGGAGGTTCTGGTCGGCCGTGTAGGCGTGGATCGTGGTCATCACGCCGCGCTCGATCCCTACGGCGTCGTTCAGCACCTTCGCCACGGGCGCGAGGCAGTTCGTGGTGCACGAGGCGTTCGAGATCACCTGATGCTCGTCCGGGTCGTACGAGTCGTCGTTCACGCCGAGCGCGAGCGTCACGTCCGGCTCGGTGGCCGGCGCCGTGATGATCACCTTCGTGGCGCCGGCCTCGAGGTGCTTGGCGGCGTCGGCGCGCTTGGTGAACAGCCCGGTGGACTCGATCACGACCTCCGCGCCGGCGTCGCCCCAGGGCAGCGCCGCCGGATCGCGTTCGGCGAACACCTTGAGCTCGTCGCCGTCCACGATCAGGCTGTCGTCCGTGAAGTCGACCTCGCCCTTGAACGGGCCCAGGATCGAGTCGTACTTGAGCAGATGGGCGAGGGTCTTGGTGTCCGTGATGTCGTTCACGCCCACCCAGTCGATGTCCGCTCCGCGATCGTGCGCCGCGCGGAAGACGTTGCGCCCGATCCGGCCGAAGCCGTTGATGCCGGCCTTCAAGGCCATGTCAGGTGCTCCCTTTCCTCGAACTCGAGAAGCCGCGCTGAATCTAGCGCGTTAGGGACGGCGCGGCGGCTTCTCGACGTCGCGGTGCACCACGTCGATCAGGTAGCGCTCGTCGTCCTGGTAGCCGCCGGCAAGCCTGTCGGCGATCACCACCGAGCGGTGGCGCCCGCCGGTGCAGCCGATCCCGATCGTGAGGTGCGACTTGCCCTCGTGCTCGTACGCGGGCAGCAGGTAGTCGAGCAGCGGGGTCAGCCGCTCGTAGAACTCCTCGATCCCGTCCGAGCTCTCCACGTACTCGATCACGTCCGGGTCGCGCCCCGTGAGGTCGCGCAGGTGCTCCTCGTAGTGCGGGTTGGGGAGGAAGCGGACGTCGAAGGTGAGGTCGGCGTCGCGCGGCGTGCCGTGCTTGAAGCCGAAGGTGAGGAAGGTGACCGCGAGGCGCCCCCGAGTCTCGTGGACGAGCATCTTGTCGGCCACCACCTTGCGCAGCCGGGCGGCCGAGAGGTCGCTCGTGTCGATCGAGACGTCGGCGCGCTCCTTGAGCGGCGCCAGCATCCGCTGCTCCGAGCGAAGAGCGCTCTCCACCGAGCCGCCCTCGGCGAGCGGGTGGCGCCGGCGCGTCTCCTTGAAGCGGTTGATCAGCACGCTCTCGGACGCCTCGAGGTAAAGCAGCCGGTACGGGATCCCGCGCTCGTCGAGATCGGCGAGCACCTTCACGAGGCCGTCGAAGTAGTCGCCCCCGCGCACGTCGGAGGCCACGGCGGCGCGCTCGACCTTCGACCCCTCGTGGCTGAACAGGTCCGCGAGCGAGCCGATCATCTCGGGCGGCAGGTTGTCGACGCAGAAGTAGCCGGCGTCCTCGAAGGTCGCCATCGCCTGCGACTTGCCGGCTCCGCTGAAGCCGGTGATCACCACGAAGTCCTCGATCGGTCCGTTGTAGATCTCGCTCACCGGATCTTGTTCACGTACGCGTAGATGTCGCGGGCCACCTTGCCGGGCAGCCCCGGCACGGCCTCGAGCTCCTCGCGGCTCGCGCCCAGGAAGCGCTCGGGCGAGCCGAAGTGCTTCAGGATGCTGCGCTTGCGCGCCGGCCCGACGCCGGGCAGGTCGTCGAGCACCGAGCGTGTCATCGCCCGGTCGCGGCGGCCGCGGTGGAACTCGATCGCGAAGCGGTGCGCCTCGTCGCGAACCCGCTGCAGCAGCTGCAGCTCGACAGTGTCGTGTGGCAGCAGGAGCGGCTGCGAGCGACCCGGGAGGAACACCTCCTCGATCCGCTTGGCGAGGCTCACCACCGTTACCCCGAGATCGCGGAAGGGCGCCAGCTCCCGGAGGCCCGCCGAGAGCTGCCCCTTGCCGCCGTCGATCACGATCAGCGCCGGCACGGCGGCGAAGCTCTCGTCGAACTCGCGGTCGTGCGGGCTGCGCTCGCGCTGTTGCACGTACTGGCCCATGCGGCGGGAGAGGACCTCGGCCATGGCTGCGAAGTCATCCTGAACCGAGCCCCGGATGCCGAAGCGCCGGTAGTCGGCCTTCTTGGCCGCGCCGCCCTCGAAGACGACCATCGAGGCAACCGTGTGCGAGCCCATGATGTTCGAGATGTCGAAGCACTCGATCCGCATCGGGATCGTCTCCATCCCGAGCGCGCGCTGGAGCCCGTCGAGCGCCTCGATCCGCTGCGAGCGCCGGCGCTCGGAGCGCAGCCGGTCCTGGTCGAGCGCGAGCCGCGCGTTGCGTTCGGCGAGCTCGAGGATGCGGCGCTTGTCCCCTCGCTCCGCGTGCCGCACCTCGACCGGCGCACCGCGCCGCTCGCCGAGGGCCGCGGCCAGCGTGCCCGCGCGCTCCACGTGACGCTGCACTATCACCTGCGGCGGCACCGCGATCGCGCTCGCGTAGTACTGCAGCACGAACTCCTCCGCCACCTCGGCCTCGTCGCGGCGGCCGGCGTTCTCGAGGTAGAAGCTCTGGCGGTCCTGGAGCACCCCGTCGCGGACCTGGAAGACCTGGGCGTTGGCGTCGGTCCCCTCCCCCGCCACCGCGATCGCGTCGAGCGTCCCCACCGGCGCGTTCGACACGCGCTGGCGCTCGAGGAGCGAGCGCACGGCCTTCAGCTTGTTGCGGTACTGCGCGGCCTTCTCGAACTCCTGCTCGTCGGCTGCCTGGCGCATGCCCTGGTCGAGCACCCGCTCGATCTGCCGGTAGCGGCCCGACAGGAAGTCGATGATCGTCTCGACGTTGGCGCGGTACTCCTCCTTCGACACGTAGCCCACGCAGGGCGCCTGGCAGCGCTTGATGAAGTAGTCGAGACAGGGCGATCCGCTCGCCCGGCCGGGCTCGGGGCCGTCGCAGGTGCGGTACTGGAACACCTTGCCGAGCAGGTCGAGCGTCTCGCGCACGCGCTTGGCGTTGCTGAACGGGCCGAAGTAGGCACGCCCCCTGCGGTGGCGCTCGCGCGTGAAGTAGATGCGCGGGTAGTCCTCGTCGAGGCTGATCCCGATGTACGGGTAGGACTTGTCGTCGCGCAGCCTGACGTTGAACACCGGCCGATGCCGCTTGATGAACTCCTGCTCGGCGAGCAGCGCCTCGGCCTCGGTCTCGGTCGCGATGAACTCGATGTCCCGGATCTGGGAGACCATCTCGGCCGCCCCGCGCGCGCCCGCCTTGGAGAAGTGACCTGCCACCCGCTTGCGGATCGAGCGCGCCTTCCCCACGTAGAGGACCTTGCGCCGACCGTCCCTGAAGATGTACACGCCGGGCGCGTCCGGCAGGGCGCGCCGCTGCTCTCTCAGTCGCTCTTCGCGAGTCTCGGTGTCGGTGGAAGCCACCTGAACCGAGGATATGCAGACGCCTGGCCGGATCCCGGCCGGCGCGGCCGGATCAGGCCGCGGGTCAGGCCAGGACGCGCCCCACCGACTCGGCCACGCAGACCGGCTTCTCCCCGCCCTCGACCTCGACGGTCCACCTCTGCACGATCTGGTGCCAGCCGCCGCCCACGTCGTCCACGGAGACCACTTCCATGCTCGCCCGGATGCGGCTTCCGGCCGGCACCGGCGCGGGGAAGCGGATCTTGTTCCAGCCGTAGTTCACGCCCATCTTGAAGCCGTTCGACTCCATGAGAGCCGGCCGGAAGCCGTCGATCATCGACAGGGTGAGGTTGCCGTGCGCGACGGTGGTGCCGAACGGGCTCTCCGTCTTCGAGCGCTCCACGTCCACGTGGATCCACTGGTCGTCGCCCGACACCTCGGCGAACTGGTCGATCAGGTCCTGCGTCACCTCGCGCCACTCGCTCGGGCCGACCGTCTGCCCTACGAGCGCCGCGAGCTCCTCGATTCCGTTCACGGTGATCGTCATGGCGCGGCAGGGTACCTTCCCGCTCCCCCGACTCGCAGGAGCGCCCGCATGGACTTCGAGGAGATCCGCTACGAGCTCGACGGACACGTCGCGACGATCACGCTCGACCGTCCCGACCGGCTGAACGCGTTCACGGTCACGATGGCGCGCGAGCTGATCGCCGCCTTCGACGCGGCGGACGCGGACGACGCGGTCCGAGCCGTGATCGTGACGGGCGCCGGGCGCGGCTTCTGCGCCGGGGCGGACCTCGGCGGCGGCGCCGGCACCTTCGACTGGCGCGAACGGCAGGAGGACGGCGGCCGGGTGCCGCGCGACACGGGCGGCCGGGTGAGCCTGCGCATCTTCGAGTCCACAAAGCCGGTGGTCGCGGCGATCAACGGCCCCGCGGTCGGCGTCGGGATCACGATGACCCTGCCGATGGACGTCCGGCTCGCCGCCGAGGTCGCAAAGATCGGCTTCGTGTTCGCACGCCGCGGGATCGTGCCGGAGGCCTGCTCGAGCTGGTTCCTGCCTCGTGTAGTCGGCATCTCGCGGGCGATGGAGTGGGTGGCCAGCGGTCGGGTGTTCCGGGCCGAGGAGGCGCTCGCGGCCGGCCTCGTGCGCAGCGTTTATCCCGCTGGCGACGTGCTGCCCGCCGCGAAGGCCCTCGCCGACGAGATCGCCACGAGCGCCGCGCCGGTATCTGTGGCGGTCTCGCGCCGGCTGCTCTGGACGCGGCTGGGCGCCCGTCATCCGATGGAGGCCCACCGAGCCGACTCGCGCGCGCTGTTCTCGCGCGGCCAGTCGGCCGACGCCGCCGAGGGCGTGACCTCGTTCCTCGAGAAGCGCGAGCCGGACTTCCCCGACAGGGTGAGCCACGGGCTGCCGGAGCTGTTCCCGGGGCGGGTGGAGCCGGTGTTCGGCCGATCCCGGCGGCGGCCGTCCACCGAACCAAGGAGGAGACATGATCGCTCGCATCTGGCGGGGCGCAGTCGCCCACGAGCATCGCGAGGCCTACGCCCGCTACGTCGAGGAGACCGGCATCGCCGCTTACAGGTCGACGCCCGGAAACCTCGGCGCGTACCTCCTCACGCGCGACACCGAGGAGCACACCGAGATCGTCACGTTCAGCCTGTGGGAGTCGATGGACGCCGTGCGCGCGTTTGCCGGCGACGATCCCGAGCGGGCGGTGTTCTACCCGGAGGACGATCGCTGGCTGGTCGAGCGCGACCTCCACGTCGCGCACTACGACGTCAGATGAGCGGGCTGTGGGGCGCCTGCTCCTCATTCCACCAGCCTGACCTCGAAGCCGGCACCGCCCGCCGGCAGGTCGCCGGCGCCGCCCAGGAGCCCGAGGATGCGCGCCACGTAGGCGCGCGTCTCGGCGAAGGGCGGGATGCCTCCATACCGCTCGACCGCTCCCGCGCCGGCGTTGTACGCGGCGAGCGCCAGCGGCACGGAGCCGAAGCGGCGTAGAAGATCGCGCATCAGGTGCGCCTGGGCGTCGATCGCCGCCGCCGCGTCGAACGGGTCGTCGAGACCGAGCGCCTCGGCCGTGCCGGGCATGAACTGCGCGATCCCCTCGGCGCCGGCGGGGCTCCGCGCGAACGGGTTGAAGCCCGACTCCGCGTAGAGCTGGGCCGACAGCAGCGCGGCCCCCACGTTCCAGCGCTGCGCGGCGCGCACGATCGGCTCGTGAAACCGGGCCGGCACGAAGGACGGCACCGCGCCGCGCCCATCGGCTCGGCCGTCGAAGCCGACCGAGGCGCTGCCGGTGTTCCGCGCGTAGCCGAAATGCCAGGCTTCCCACGAGTATCTCTGCACGAAGCCGAAGCGCTCGCT
>Ga0075420_100000900_pt1 | contig 24545 bp, 28 predicted proteins | sample SoiMetdeltSBSDD4_FD_75296 | JGI IMG/M metagenome (GOLD analysis project Ga0075420, IMG submission 75296) | Bulk soil microbial communities from a Populus tree surrounding site in Tennessee, USA - Soil MetaG P. deltoides SBSDD4 | ecosystem: Environmental > Terrestrial > Soil > Tree plantation...
ATCTTGCGCGCGAACGAACTGGCGGGGGAGGCGTAAATCTTCATGTCAGAGAGTTGCAGCCCTACGCCACCCCCGCCTCCTCGGCCTGCTTGTCCGCGTGGTACGAGCTCCGCACCATCGCCCCGATCGCCGCGTGCCTGAACTCCATCGCCCCGGCCTCGCCCTCGAACATGGCGAAGGTCTCCGGATGCACGTAGCGCTCCACCGGTAGATGGTGCGGCGAAGGCTGCAGGTACTGCCCGATGGTGAGCATGTCCACCTGGTGCGCGCGCAGGTCGCGCATCACCTGGAGTATCTCCTCGTCCGTCTCCCCCAGCCCTACCATCAGTCCTGACTTGGTGGGGACCGAAGGCACCGACTTCTTGAACTCCTGAAGGAGTCTCAGGGAGTGCAGGTAGTCCCCGCCCGGCCGCGCCCGCCGGTAGAGTCGCGGCACGGTCTCCAGGTTGTGGTTCATCACGTCCGGCGGCGCCGCCAGGAGAATCCCCAGCGCCCGATCCAGCCGCCCGCGGAAATCCGGCACCAGCACTTCGATGGTCGTTGCCGGCGACTTTTCCCGCACCGCGCGGATGCAATCCACGAAATGCTGCGCGCCGCCATCCTTCAGATCATCCCGGTCCACGCTGGTGATGACGACGTACTTCAGTTTCAGCTTCGCGATGGTGCCGGCAAGATGCCCCGGCTCCTCCGCATCCACCGGCAGCGGCCGCCCATGCCCGACGTCGCAGAAGGGGCAGCGCCGCGTGCAGATGTCGCCGAGGATCATGAAGGTGGCGGTGCCCTTGCCGAAGCACTCGCCGATGTTCGGGCAGGACGCCTCCTCGCACACCGTGTGGAGCTTCTGCTCGCGCAGGATCTGCTTGATCTCGTAAAACCGGGTGGAAGGACTCGCGGCCTTCACCCGGATCCACGAGGGCTTCGCCAGCGGCGAGCGCGGCACGATCTTGATCGGGATGCGGGCGGTCTTCTCCCGGCCCTTCTCCTTCACCCCCGCTTCACGCATGTTCCAGCCGATGCGCGATCAGGCGCGCGAGGCGAATGCCCACTTCCTTTGCCGTCCCCATCACGCCGAGATCGCGCGCCTGCACCACGCTCAGGCCCGGATAGCCGCAAGGGTCGATGGCAGCGAACGGCGCCAAGTCCATGTCCACGTTCAGCGCGAGGCCGTGCCACGCCCGCCCGCGCGTGACGCGGATACCGAGCGAGGCGATCTTCGCCCCGCCCACGTACACCCCCGGCGCGCCGGCCTTCCTCTCCGCCGGGATCTCGTAGCTGATGAGGAAATTGATGACGCACTGCTCGAGCATCTGCACGTAGGTCTTCACCTTGATGCCGCGCCGCGCGATGTCCACCATGGTGTAGATCACCGCCTGCCCCGGCCCGTGGTAGGTGATCTCCCCGCCGCGCTCGGCCTGCACCACCGGGATGCCGTTCGCCGTCTTCGGCCCGAACTTCGCGTCCGCGCCCTGCCCCAGCGTGTACACCGGCGGGTGCTCGACCACCCACAGCTCGTCCGGCGTCTCGGTGTCGCGGTGCGCGGTGAACTCGCGCATGCGCGCGAGCACCGCCACGTAATCGGTCAGCCCGAGGCTCTTGATGCGCGGCGCGAGCGCGACGTCCATCACAGCACCATCACCACCGCGGGGTGGTCGCACAGGTCCTGGTACAGCGCGTCCAACTGCTCGCGCGACTGGGCGCGGATGGTGCAGGTCACGCTGAGGTAGGTCCCCTGGCGGCTGGGGCGCAGTTCCATGGTGGCGGCGTCGAAGTCCGGGGCGTGCTTGCGCACGATGGAGACCACGGTGTGCGCGAAGCGCGCCTGTTTCCGCCCCATCACCTTGATCGGAAAATCGGTGGGGTAGGAAACCAGCGACTCTTCGTTCGCAATCGGCATCAGGCCGAGACCGCCTCCTTGCGCATGACCTTCGCCTTGAACTCCTGGTAGCCCGCGTAGGCCTTGCGGAACAGCGGCCCCGGCTTGCCATCGCCGACCGGCTTGCCGTCGAGCGTCGCCACGGCGAGGATTTCCTTGGAGGAGGAAGTGAGCCAGATCTCGTCCGCGGCGCGCACTTCGGCCTCGCTCACGTCGCGGAACTCGAGCGGGATCTTCGTCGCCTGCGCGATCTCCACCACCACGTCGTAGGTGATGCCCGGCAGGATGAGGTTGGATTTGGGCGGCGACAGGAGAAGCCCGTTCTTCGCCACGAACACGTTGGAGGCGGAGGCTTCGGTCAGCTTGCCCTCGCGGAACAGGATCGTCTCCGCCGCGCCCGCGTCCGCCGACGCCTGGCGCAGGAGGCAGTTGCCGACGAGCGAGATCGACTTGATGTCGCAGCGCAGCCAGCGGTTGTCCACGGCGCTCACCGCGGCGGCGCCCTTTTCCACCAGTTCCTTCGGCGGGTTGACCAGCGGGTTGCACATGACGAACACCGTGGGCTCCACGCCAGCCGGGAAGGCGTGGTCGCGCTTCGCCACGCCGCGCGTCACCTGGAAATACACGGCCTGGTCCTGCCAGGGTTGCTGCGCCACGAGCTTCAGGATGATCTCGCGCCACTGTTCGCGCGGGTAGGGATTCCTGATGCGCACCGCGGCGAGGCTGCGCTCCAGGCGCGCCAGGTGCTCGTCCATGCGGAACGGCGCGCGCGAGTACACCGGGATCAGCTCGTAGACCCCGTCGCCGAAGATGAAGCCGCGGTCGAGCACCGGCACCATCGCCTGCTCGATCGGGAGGAACTTGCCGTTCAGGAAAACCATGCGGCCCTCGCTACTCGAACCACAAACGCAGTGTATCCCAGGCGCGGCCGAAGAAACCCGCCGCGGGCACCGCTGCGAGCGCCGTCACCGGGTATTCGCCGAGCGGCGCGCCGCCCAGCGCGACGCGCAGCGTGCCCACGCGCTGCCCCTTGGCGACCGGCGCCAGCACCGGCGGCAGCGTCGCCAGTTCCGCCTTGAGCAGCGCGGCCTCGCCCTTGGGCACCGTCACCACCAGCCCCTGCGCGAACCCGGCGGGCACCAGGGCGGCGGCGCCTTTCCACACCGCGATCGACTTCACCGCCTCGCCCGGCGCATAGAGCTTCACGCCGTCGAAATTCTGGTAGCCCCAGTTGAGCAGCTTCTGCGACTCTCTCGCGCGCGCGCCTTCCGTGCTCGCGCCGAGCAGCACCGAGATCAAGCGCCGCCCGCCGCGCGCCGAGGATGCGATCAGGCAGTAGCCCGCCTCCTCGGTGTGGCCGGTCTTCACCCCGTCGACGCTCGGGTCGAGCCACAGCAGCCGGTTGCGGTTCTGCTGCGTGATGCCGTTGTAGCTGAATTCCTTCTGCGCGTAGTAGCGCGCGTAGTCGGCGGGAAAATCGCGGATCAGCGCGCCGGCGAGCAGCGCCAGGTCGCCCGCCGTGCTGGCGTGCCCCGGCGCCGGGGCGCCAGTGGCGTTGGCGAAGCTCGTCTGCCGCATGCCGAGGCGTTCCGCCTCGCGGTTCATCAGTGCGACGAACGCGTCTTCCGAGCCGGCGAGCGACTCGGCGAGCGCGAGCGCCGCGTCGTTGCCCGACTGCACCACCACGCCGCGGATCAGCTCCTCCACGCTCACCGCGCGGCCCGGCTCGATGAACATGCGCGAGCCGCCGGCGCGCCAGGCGCGCTGCGACACCTGCACCTGCGCCGCCGGTTCCAGGCGCTTGTCGCGCAGCGCGCCGAACACCACGTAGGCGCTCATCAGCTTGGTGAGCGAGGCGATGGCGAAGCGCTCGCCGGCCCTTTCCGCGGCCAGCACCTGGCCGCTGCTGAGGTCGGCGAGCACCCAGGCCCGGGCGGCAAGCTGCGGCGCGACGGGCGGCGCCGCCGTCGCAGCCGTGCAGGCGAGGAGCAGCACCCCGGCGACCGGACCGGCGCGCATGCGAGCGCCGCCCTAGCGCAGCGCGAGCGGCGCGCCGCCCGGCACCACCTGCTCGACCAGCACGCGCGCGCTGCCCGCGGCAATGTAGCCGAGGCGGTGCGCGGCGGCGTACGACAGGTCGATGACGCGGCCGTCGTGGAACGGGCCGCGGTCGTTGATGCGCACCACCACCTTGCTGCCGTTGGCGAGATTGGTGACGCGCGCATAGCTCGGGATCGGCAGGATCGGGTGCGCGGCGCTCATCTTGTACATGTCGTAGGCCTCGCCGCTGGAGGTCGGCTTGCCGTGGAAGCGTTTGCCGTACCAGCTCGCCGCGCCGCGCTGCTCGAATGGCCCGACCCGCGTCAGGGGCACGTAGCGCTTGCCCAGCGCCTCGTAGGGGCGGTTGGCATAGCGGTGCAGCGGCTCATGGCGCGGGACGGCGTCCGGAATCGAGGCAAGCTTTGCGCTGTCTCCGGGCCCGTCGTCCTTGTAGTAGCCGCCGGGGCGCTTGTCGGGCGTCGAACTGCAGCCCGCGGCCAAGAGCAGCGCCAGCGCGATGCGCCTCATGCCTCGTAGACCACCTGGCCCGCGACGACGGTGGCGCGCACGCGGCCGGCGAGCTCCATGCCGAGGAAGGGGGAGTTCTTGCCCTGGCTCTTCAGGGCTTCCGGCGTCACGCGCCAGCTTGCCTGGGGGTCGAACAGCACCAGGTCGCCCGGCGCGCCCGGCTCCAGGCGCCCCGAGGCCGCGCCGAGGATGCGCGCCGGCGCGCTGCTGATGCGCGCGAGCGTCTGCGCGAGCGTGAGTTTGCGTTCCATCCCCCACTTGAGGGTCAGCGGCAGCAGAAGTTCCAGCCCGGTCGCGCCGGGCTCGGCTTCGGCGAAGGGCAGGTGCTTGGCGTCCTCGTCCACCGGCGCGTGGTCGGACACCGCGCAATCGATGGTGCCGTCGGCCAGGCCCGCGGCGAGCGCTTCGCGGTCGCGCTGGCTCCTGAGCGGCGGCTCCAGCCGGCACTGCGCGTCGAAGTAGCCCAGGTCCATGTCCGAGAGGTGTACGTGGTGGATGCCCACGTCGCAGGTGATCGGCAGGCCGTCGTGCTTGGCGCGGCGCAGCAGCGCCACGCCAGCGGCGCTCGAGATGCGGCACAGGTGCACGCGCGCGCCGGTGGCGCGCACCAGCTCGAAGATGGCGGCGAGGGCGATGGTCTCGGCGAACGCCGGGATGCCGGCAAGGCCGAGGCGAGTGGCCACTTCGCCATCGTGCGCGACGCCGCCCCTGGCGAGCCAGGCGTCCTCGGGGCGCAGCCACACCGGCAGGCCGAATGTGGCCGCGTATTGCAGCGCGCGCCACAGGACCTGCGTGTCCTCGACGGCGGCATTGCCCTGCGAGAACGCGGCGCAGCCCGCCTCGGCGAGCTCCGCCATCTCGGTGAGCTGCCGCCCGGCGAGCTTCACCGTGAGCGCGCCCACCGGGTAGACGCGGGCGCGCGACAGGGCTTTCGCCCGCCGCCGCAGCATGTCCACCAGGCCCGGCTCGTCGAGCGGCGGATCGGTGTCCGGCGGGCAGGCGAGGCTCGTCACGCCGCCCGCCACCGCGGCGTCCATCTCCGATTCGAGCGTCGCCTTGTGCTCGTAGCCCGGCTCGCGCAGGCGCGCGGCGAGATCCACCAGCCCCGGGGCGACCACCAGTCCCTTCGCATCCAGCGTGCGGTCCGGCGTGCCCGGCGCGGCGGCGATCTTGCCGTCGGCGATGAACACGTCGCCCACCGCGTCGCGCCCGCTTGCGGGATCCACCACCCTGCCGCCCTTGACGAGGAGCTTCATCCGCCCCCTGCGACCATGCTCATCACCGCCATGCGCACCGCGATGCCGAAGGTGACTTGCGGCAGGATCACCGAGCGCGGCCCGTCGGCCACCGCCGAGTCGATTTCCACGCCGCGGTTCATCGGCCCCGGGTGCATGACGATGGCGTCGGGCTTGGCCAGCGCGAGCTTCTCGGCGGTGAGCCCGTAGTGCTTGTTGAATTCCTGCGCGCTGGGCAAGAGCGCGCCCGTCATGCGCTCGTTCTGCAGCCGCAGCATCACCACCACGTCGGCGCCGCGCAGGCCTTCGCGCATGGAGTGGAACACGCGCACGCCGAGCGCCGCGGCGCCGGCGGGGATCAGGGTCTGCGGCCCGATGACGCGCACTTCCGGCGCGCCGAGCGTGGTGAGGCCGTGGATCAGGGACCGCGCGACGCGCGAATGCAGCACGTCGCCCACGATCGCCACCGTGAGGCCGCTGAAATCCTTCTTGTAGTGCCGGATGGTGTAGAGGTCCAGGAGTCCCTGCGTCGGGTGCGCGTGGCGCCCGTCGCCGGCGTTGATCACGTGCTCGTGCGGCTTCACGTGGCGCGCGACCAGGTGCGCCGCCCCCGATGAGCCGTGGCGCACCACGAAGATGTCGGCCTGCATCGCCGAGAGGTTGGCCACCGTGTCGAGCAGCGATTCGCCCTTGGCGGTCGAGCTCACCGCGACGTTGAGGTTGATGACGTCGGCCGACAGGCGCTTGGCGGCGATCTCGAAGGTGGTGCGCGTGCGCGTCGAGCCTTCGAAGAACAGGTTGAACACGCTTTTCCCCCGCAGCAGCGGCACCTTCTTGATGTCGCGCTCGGTGACGCCGGCGAAGGATTCCGCCGTGTCGAGGATCTTCAGGATCAGCTCGCGCGGCAGGCCCTCGATCGAGAGCAGATGCTGCAGCTCGCCGTTGGCGTCGAGCTGGGGATTACCCGGCACGCTCGAGCTCCAGGGAAAGCCGGCCCGCGCCGTCGCGCCTCAGTCGCAGGCGCATGCCGGCGGCGACCTCGACCTTGGCGCCGGCGAGCTGCGCGCACACCGGCAGCTGCCGGCCGTCGCGCTCGGCGAGCACCACCAGGACGATCGACGCCGGGCGGCCGTAGTCGAACAGCTCGTTCATCGCCGCGCGCACCGTGCGCCCGGTGTAGAGCACGTCGTCCACCAGCAGGAGGTCGCGCCCTTCGACCGCGAACGGGATCTTCGAGCGCTTGGGATCCCTCGCCAGGCCCTGCTTGGCGTAGTCGTCGCGGTAGAAGGCGGGGTCGAGCAGGCCGAGCGGCTCCTTGATCCCGAGCGCCGCGTGCAGGCGCTCGGCGACCCAGGCGCCGCCGGTGTGGATGCCGACCATGGCGCTCGCCGGCGTCACGCGCGCCTTCAGCTCGCGCGCGAGCTGCGTGCACAGCTTCTCCGCGTCAGGCAGCTTGCTCATGGAAATACTGCTCGAGGATCAGCTGCGCGGCGACCGAGTCCACGGGCTTTCTTTTGCGGCCGCGCAGGAGGCTCTCGGCCGCCACCGAGGTGTAGCGCTCGTCGACCTGCGCCACCGGCAGGCGGAAGCGCCCCTCGAGCTGGCGCGCGAAGCGCTGCACGCGCCGGGCGAGCGGGTGCTCGCCGCCCTCGGCCACCGGCAGGCCGACCACCAGCGCCGCGGGGCGCCATTCCTTCACCAGTTTGCCGATGGCCGCGAAGCCGGGCGCGGCGATGCCGGGCAGCGGATGCGCGGTGCCGAGCTCCGCTTCCCCTACCGCAACGCCAATGCGCTTGATGCCGAAATCGAAGGCGAGGACGGTGCCGGCCTCAGGCATGTCCCGCCGAATCCGCCAGGCGCGCGTAGTCCACGCCGAGCAGTTCCATCGCCGCCGGCAGGCGCTCCTCCGAGGGCAGGTCGAAGATGATCGCGTCCTTCGCCTCGACCGTGAGCCAGGCGTTCTGCCCCAGCTCGTGCTCGAGCTGCCCCGCCGACCAGCCGGCGTAGCCCAGCGTCACCAGAATCTTCTGCGGGCCCTCGCCGCGGCCCACCGCTTCGAGGATGTCCTTGGAGGTGGTGAGGCCGATCGCGTCGCGCACCTTCAGCGTGGACTGCCAGCTGCCCGCCGGCTCGTGCAGCACGAAGCCGCGGTCGGTCTGCACCGGACCGCCGAAGTAGATCGGCGCGTCGGACAGGTCCTTGTGCTTCAGGGTGAGCGACAGGCGCTCGAACAGCGCCTGCAGGGTCATGTCGATGGGGCGGTTGATCACGACGCCGAGCGCGCCCTGGGCGTTGTGCTCGCAGACATAGGTCAGGGACTTCGCAAAGTACGGATCTGCCATGCTGGGCATGGCGATCAGGAAGTGGTGCGTCAGGTTGATCGAGGACACGCGCAGGGGGCATTTTACCGCATGCCCCCCGGGCGTGCCTCTCAATAGCGCAGCTTCTCCAGCGCCTCCTGCAGCTCGCGCAGCAGCCCCGCCACCTCCTCCACCGAGGCCGCGGCGCCGGTCGCGGCGCTCGCCGCCTGCTCGGCCCCGGAGAGCATTTCCCGCACCCCGCCGGCGATGGCGCTCGCCGCCGCGCCCTGCGATTGCGCGGTCTTCGACACCTGTTCGATCCGGTCGGCCAGCTCGCGCAGCAGCTCGCCCAGCTCGGCCAGGGTGCGCCCCGAGGCGCTGCCGCCCAGCGCTTCGGCCTGCGCCGCGATCTGGCTGAGCAGCTGCGCGGTCTTCGCCATCTCGGGCGAGGCGCCGCGCACCCGGTCCACGCTCTGCGCGGCGAGGCGCACGCGGCGGCCGATCTCCTCCACCACGGAGAGCGCCGCCTGCACCGCCTGGCGGCCCTGGGTGGCGGCGGCGAGCGCGGCGCGCGCCATCTCCGCCGACTGGTTGGAGCGCGCCGACAGGTCGGTCACGGCGCGCGCCATGCCGAGCGCGCGCGCGCTCGCGCCCTTGATGCGCTCGGATTGCAGGCGCGCCGAATCCAGCAGCCCGTCGGCGGCGGCCTGCGCCGAGCCGGCCGCGCCGCCGACGCGTTCGGCGGCCACTGCGACCCGCGCCACCAGCGCGCGCAGCGCGTCCAGCGCGTCGTTCAGCGCCGCGGCCGCGGGCTGGGTGATCTCGCTGCCCACGCTGGCGCGCGCGGTGAGGTCGCCCGTGGCGAGGCCTTCGAGTTCGCGGCGCAGCTTCTCCACCGCCTCCAGGTCGCGCTCGTGGTAGCGGCGCAGCACCCCGAGGCGCCGCGTCGCGCTGTCGCGCGCGCGCCGCTCGTCGTGCGCGAAGGCGAGCGCGGCGAGGGCGAGCGCGCCGGCGAGCGCCAGCACGATCGCCGCCAGCCCAGCCTCGTAGGCGCGGCTGGCGGGCGCGTCACGCGTGGCCGCTACCAGGCCGTCGACCGACTGCAGCAGGCGCTCGGCATCGTCGTATACGGCCAGCGCCGCGGCCTTGGCGCCGCCGAGGCGCGCGCGCGTTCCGAGCACCGCCACCACCGCGTCCTGGTAGCCGGCAAAGGTTTCGCCCAGGGCGGCGAGCGCCGCCGCCGTCTCCTCGTCGCGCGCGCCGGCGCGCAGGCGTTCCAGCGTGCCGCGGAATTCGTTCACGTCCTTGCCGAGGAGGAACTCGACCTCGGGCTCGACGCCGTCGGCGGCGAGCAGCTGCTGCGCGCCGCGCGCCATGCGCTGGGTGAGCATCACCAGGCGGCTCGCCGCGGCGACTTCCGCCGCGGCCGCGCCGCGCGCGAGCTTCAGGTTCTGCACGCGTTCGGCGCGCTCCAGGAGGCGCGGATTGCCGCGCTCCATCCCGGCGGCGGCGGTGGCGAGTGCGGTGAGCAGCTTCTGGTCGCGCAGCAGCGTGGCGGCGTTCCTCTCGGTGCGCTCCCAGTCGCGCTCGAGCGCGCGCAGCGCCTGCGGCGCGCGGTCCTCGCGCGCCAGGAGCGCCAGGCCGGCGGCGAAGCCGTCGCGGCTCGCCTGGATCTGCGCGAAGGCCTCGGGCTCGCCGCGCAGGCTGCGCAGCGAGGCCTTCGCCAGCCGCTGCGACAGCATGCGCAATTCGCCCGCCGCCGCGACGTGGCCGGCGCCGAAATGCGCTTCGCGGTATTCGGCCCATGCGAGCCACAGCGCGGCGGCGAGCAAGGCGGCGGTCGCCGCGGCGAGCAGGGCCAGCTGGCGGCGCAGCGGCAGCTCCGCCACGCCGCGCCAGGCCGCGCCGAGCGTCTTCAGGTCCAAGCGCGGCGGCGCGCGCTCAGATCTCGACCATCTCGAAATCTTCCTTGCGCGCGCCGCATTCCGGGCAGGTCCAGTTGATGGGCACGTCTTCCCAGCGCGTGCCCGGCGCGAGCCCCTCGTCGGGCATCCCGGCGGCCTCGTCGTAGACGAAGCCGCAGATCAGGCACATCCAGGTCTTGAACTGCACTTGGTTCTCGGTCATCAGGTGCGAGGGGGCGCTGGGTTAAAATCGTGCGGCATCTTAGCGTATTCCGCGGCGCGGCCGCGCCGCGCCCCCATGCCTTCCGCCCCGCCGAACGTCCTCGCTTTCGCCGCCTCCGATCCCACCGGGGGCGCGGGCCTGCAGGCCGACATCCTGACCATTGCGAGCCTGGGCTGCCATCCGCTCTCGGTGCTCACCGCGCTCAGCGTGCAGGACACGAGCGGCGTGCGCCGCCTGCAGGCGGTGGACGCGGCGCTGCTCGCCGAGCAGGCGCAATGCCTGCTCGCCGAGCTGCCGGTGGCGGCATTCAAGGTCGGCGTCGTCGCCAGCGCGGCGAACGCGCGCGCGATCGGCGCGATCCTCGCGGCGCATCCCCGCGTTCCGGTGGTGCTCGACCCGGTGCTCGCCTCGGGTCGCGGCGATGCGCTGGCCGGGGCGGGCGTGCCGGAGGCCCTGTGCGAGCAGCTGATGCCGCGCACCACGGTGCTCACGCCGAACACTATCGAAGCGGCGGCGCTCGGCGGCGTCGCGGCCTGCCTGGCGCGCGGCTGCCGCTATGTGCTGCTCACCGGCACGCACGCCGATACGCCCGACGTGGTGAACACGCTGCACGATGCAGGTGGCGTGGTGCGCGAGGACCGCTGGCCGCGCCTCGCCGCGAGCTACCACGGCTCGGGCTGCACGCTCGCCGCGGCGCTCGCGGCGCGCCTGGCGCTCGGCGACGCGGTGCCGCAGGCGGCGCGCGCGGCGCAGGACGCCACCTGGCGCGCGCTGGAGCGCGGCTTCAAGCCCGGCCGCGGGCAGCACCTGCCATGGCGTTGACGCTGCGCGGGCTGTACGCCATCACGCCCGAGCGGCTCGATCGCGTCGCCGAGGCGATCGGCTCGGGCGCGCTGTGCGCGCTGCAGTACCGCAGCAAGTCCGCCGACGCCGCGCGCCGGCGCGACGAGGCCCTGGCGCTGGCGCGGCTTTGCCGCCGCCACGGCGTGCCCCTGATCGTCAACGACGACCTGGAGCTCGCGCTGCAGGTGGGCGCCGACGGCGCGCACCTCGGGCGGGAGGACGGCGGGCTGGCCGCGGCGCGCGCGCGCCTGGGCGCTCGCATCCTCGGCGTGTCCTGCTACGACTCGCTCGCGGCGGCGCGCGCCGCCGTCGCCGCCGGCGCCGATTACGTCGCCTTCGGCTCGGTGTTCGCCTCGCCCACCAAGCCCGGCGCGGTGCGCGCCCCGCTCGAGCTGTTCTCCCACGCGCTCGGCGTGCCGAAGGTCGCAATCGGCGGCATCACCGCGGCAAACGCCCCGCAGCTCGCCGCCGCGGGGGCGGATGCGGTGGCCGTGATCTCGGACCTGTTCGATGCACCGGATGTGGCTGCGCGCGCGCGGGAATACGCTAAGGTGTTCGCCCATGGCATCGCGTAACGACGAGCTCCACGCGCGCGCGCAGGCGCGCATCCCCGCCGGCGTGAATTCGCCGGTGCGCGCCTTCCGCGCCGTCGGCGGCACGCCGCCGTTCCTCGAGCGCGCCTCGGGCCCGCACGTGTGGGATGCCGACGGCAAGCGCTACATCGACTACCTCGGCTCCTGGGGACCGATGCTGGTCGGCCACACGCACCCGGCGGTGGTCGAGGCGGTGCAGTCGGCCGCCTCGCGCGCCCTGTCCTTCGGCGCGCCCACCGCGGCCGAGGTGGAAATGGCGGAACTCCTGTGCCGCCTGGTGCCCTCGATGGACCTCGTGCGCCTGGTCTCCTCGGGCACCGAGGCGACGATGACGGCGTTGCGCCTGGCGCGCGGCCACACCGGGCGGTCGCTGATCGTCAAGTTCGAGGGCTGCTACCACGGCCATGCCGATGCGCTGCTGGTGAAGGCGGGCTCGGGCGCGCTCACCTTCGGCAACCCGAGCTCGGCCGGCGTGCCCGCCGAGACCGCCGCGCACACCCTGGTGCTGGATTACAACGACACGGCGGGCCTGCGCTCGCTGTTCGATCGGCGCGGCAGCGAGATCGCCGGCGTGATCGTCGAGCCGGTGGCCGGCAACATGAACCTCGTCCTGCCGGCGCCGGGATTCCTCGCGGCCTTGCGCGAGCAATGCACCCGCCACGGGGCGGTCCTGATCCTCGACGAAGTGATGACCGGTTTTCGCGTCGCGCTCGGCGGCGCGCAAGCGCGCTTCGGCATCCGCCCCGACCTCACCACGCTCGGCAAGGTCATCGGCGGCGGCCTGCCCGTGGCGGCGGTCGGGGGCCGGCGCGAGATCATGGAGAAAATCGCCCCGCTCGGCCCGGTGTACCAGGCGGGCACGCTCTCGGGCAACCCGGTGGCGGTGGCCGCGGGCCTCGCGACGCTCAGGCTGGTGGATTCCCCCGGTTTCCAGGAGCGGGTCGAGGCCACCACGCGGACGCTGGTCGAGGGCCTGATGGCGCAAGCCCAGCGCGCCGGCGTGACCTTCTGCGCCCAGTCCATCGGCAGCATGTTCGGCGTGTACTTCCGCGCTGCGCCACCGCAATCCTTCGCCGAAGTGATGCAGTGCGACCGCGAGCGCTACAACCGCTTCTTCCACGCCATGCTCGCGCGCGGCGTGTACCTCGCCCCCTCGGCGTACGAGGCGGGCTTCGTCTCCGGCGCGCATGGCGCGCGCGAGATCGAGGAGACGCTCGCCGCGGCGCGCGCCGCCTTCGCCGCCTAGGCGGGCCGCGGCGCGCCGAGCGTGCGGTTGCGCCCCTGCCCCTTGGCGCGATACAGCGCCGCATCGGCGCGCGCCACCACCGCCAGGCTTTCCTCCTTGCCGTCGCTGTCGGCGACGCCGGCGGAGAAGGTCTGCCCCGCCGGCAGCATGCCCTGCAGCCGCTCGAACAGCTGCAGCGCGCTGTCCAGGCCGCAGCCGTGCAGCAGCACGGCGAATTCCTCGCCGCCGTAGCGCGCGATCAGGTCGTCGTTGCGCAGGCGCGCCGCGAACGCCTGCGCCGCGGTGCGCAGCAGCGCGTCGCCGCGCTGGTGGCCGTGCGTGTCGTTGAAGCGCTTGAAGTGGTCCAGGTCGATGAGCGCCACGGTACAGGGCTTGCCGGTGCGCCGCGCGCGCTCCAGGCCGCGCGCCAGCTCGTCGTCCCAGGCGCGGCGGTTGGCCACGCCGGTGAGGCTGTCGACGCGCGCCAGCTCCGCCAGCTGCCCGAGCAGCTCGGCGCGCCGCGCGATCGACTCCGAGAGCGTGCGCGCGAGGACCAGCGCCAGCAGGAGCGAGCTGCCGCCGAACACGATGAGCAGCACGCGCGCGCGCCGCGCCGACTCGTCGGCGTCCTCCGCGGCTTCGGCGGCGCGCCCCGCCACCTGCTGCTCGAGGGCGCGGATCTGCACGATGGCCTGGTCGGCGAGCAGCCGGGCCGCATCGCGCTGCGCGCTGGCCGCCCGCAGCTGGGCGGGGCGCGGGCCGCTGCGCGGGCCGCCGGCGCCCTCGGTGGCGATGCGCACGAAGCGCTCGATCGCCTGCTGCGCGGCGGCGAGCAGCACGCGCTCGCGTTCCAGCAGCGTCGCGCCGCCGAGCCGCGCGAGCGCGGCGCGCAGCGCTTCGAGCGCATCCTGGTAGGCGGCAACGCGCCGGTTGCGCGGATCCATGGCTTCGCCGCGCAGCGCATCGAGTGCCAGTTCGGCTCTCAGCGCCGCCACCGTGGCGGCGAGCACGCGCGCGTCGGCCACGTCGCGCTCCAGTTGCGCCGCCTGCTCGAGCGTGGCGCGCCCGCGTGCCTCGGCATCCAGCCCGAGCCAGGAGGACACCAGCGCCGCGAACACCAGCACCATCACGGCGAGCACCGATGCCGCCATGCTCCAGCCGAAGCGCTGCTTTTGCGCCATGCCCCCGTTCCGCCTTATGGACGCGCGGACAAAAGTCTATCAGGGGATCTGCGCCGACCCCATGCGCGCGCGGATCACGTCCATGCGGCGCGCGAGATAGTCCGTGGTGCGCCCGCCCTCGTAGCGCCGCGGGCTGGGCAGGATCGCAGCCAGCCACACCGCCTGCTCGTCGCGGAGGGTCGCGGCGCTCGCGCCGAAATGGTGGCGCGCGGCAGCTTCGGCGCCGAACACGCCTTCGCCCCATTCGGCGTAATTCAGGTAGAGCTCCAGGATGCGGCGCTTGTCCATCACCGCCTCCAGCATCCAGGTGATCAGCGCCTCCTGCACCTTGCGCGGCAGGCTGCGCTCGCCCGACAGGAACAGGTTCTTCGCCAGCTGCTGGCTGATGGTCGAGGCCCCCGCCACCACCCTGCCCTGCCGCTCGTTTTTCTGTATCGCCTTCTGGATCGCCTCCCAGTCGAAGCCGTCATGGTCGATGAACTTGGCGTCCTCGGCCGCGACCACCGCGCGCTTGAGCAGCGGCGAGATGCGCGCATACGGCACCCACTGGTGGCGCAGGGCGGCTTTCGGGTTCCTGGCGCGCAGCTGCTCCAGCCGCCGCTCCATGAACGCGGTGCTCGCCGGCGCCTCGTGCGCCCACCACAGGATGTGGGTGTAGTACCAGGCCTGCAGCAGCAGCACGCCCGCGGCGAGCGCGGCGAGCAGCCAGGCGGCGACCCTCAGCGCGCGCACAGCTCGGCGAGCACGGCGCGCGTGTCCGGCCGCCTGCCGCGCCAGAGGAGGAACGATTCCGCGGCCTGCTCCACCAGCATCCCGGCGCCGTCGCTTGCCGCGGCGCCCGCGGCGCGCGCCATGGCGAGGAACTCGGTCTCGCGGCCGTACACCATGTCGTAGGCGAGCGCCCCGGGCCGGAACAGGCCGCGCGGCAACGGCGGCAGCTCGCCGCTCAGGCCCGCCGACGTGGCGTTGACCACCAGGTCGAAGGCGCGCCCCGCGAGCGCGTCGTACCCGCAGGCGGTGGCGCCCGGAACGCGCGCGGCGAGCGCCGCGGCGCGCGGCAGGGTGCGGTTGGCGATGACGATGCCGGCGGGCCCCTCGAGCGCCAGCGGCGCCACTACGCCCTGGGCCGCGCCGCCCGCCCCCAGCAGCAGGACCTGCGCTCCGCGCAGGCTGCGCTGCAGGTTGACGGTGAGGTCGCGCACCAGGCCGACGCCGTCGGTGTTGTCGCCGTAGGGCGCCTCGCGGTCGAGCACCAGCGTGTTCACCGCCTGCGCGGCGGCGGCGCGCGCGCTGGTGCCGGCGCAATAGCGAAACGCCTGCTCCTTGAAGGGCAGCGTCACGTTGAGGCCCTTGCCGCCGGCGGCGCGGAATTTCTCCACCGCGGCGACGAAGCCCTCCGGCGGCGCCTCGATGGCCTCGTACGCCATGTCTTCGCCGCAGGCGCGCGCGAACTGCGCGTGGATCCACGGCGACTTCGAATGCGAGACGGGATTGCCGATTACGGCATAGCGGTCGGGCACGGGCTCATTCTGTCCAGATCTTGTCGCCCTTGCCGAAAAACCAGGTGCGCGTGATCACCAGCTGGTCGGTGTCGCGGCGGATCTGCGCCGGGAAGGCGGCGTAGGGCGAGGCCATGCGCACGATGCGGAACGCGGCGTCGTCCAGAACCTTCAGCCCCGAGGAGCGGTCGAGCTCGACGGACTCGACGTTGCCGTCCGCGCGCAGGGTCACCGTCATGCGCAGGTTGCCGTAGTGCCTGCCGCGCGCCGCCGCCGGGTAGTTCACCGTGCCGACGCGCTCCACCTTCTGGCGCCAGTCCTCCTCGTACTGCGCGAAGCGGTACTCGACGGCGCTCGCGCCGATGAACTTCTTGCGCGGGCGCTTCTGGTAGGCCTCCAGCTGGCGGTCGATCTGCGCCTGCAGGCGCATCGCCGCCAGCGACAGGTCGGCGAGGTCGCGCCCGGACGCTGGCGCCGGCACCTGCTCCGGGCTGGGGTTCTGTTCGGCATCCGCGGGCACGCTGGCGCTGGGGCGGCGCGCCTGCGTCATGAGCTTTCTCTGTTGCGCCTCGAGCTGCTTCACGCGGCGCTGCGCCTGCGCGAGGTCGCGCCCGTCGGCGCGCGGGTCGATCAGGGGCAGCGGCGTGCGCGCGCGGCGCTCCTGGTCGGTGTCGCCGCCGCCTTCCAGGTTGGCCTGCGCCAGCGCGTCGGCGCGCCCCGGGCGCTGGGCCGACTTGGCGTTGACCAGGATGACGTCGAGCGCCGGGTTGGCCGATTGCCAGCGCAGCGCATTGGGAAACTTGAAGTGCACCGACAGCAGGACCGCGTGCAGCAGGAGCGAAGCTGCCACCGACGCGTAGAACACGCGGGAGCGGTGGTCGAGCCCGGACCAGAATTCGGCCGCGCCCGGAAGGCTTTTCGCTAGCGCACCCTGCAATGGCACCTCGAGGCGAAATTGCGCCGCCATTCTAGGGCCTTAGCGCACTTCCTGCTCGTCGCCCGGCGGCGCCGCTCCCTGCCCGGGGGCCAGGGTTTCCCGGTAGACGCAATCCAGGCCGCGCTCCAGGAGGTCGATGCCGCGCAATTCCAGGCGCACGCGCGCACCGGGCTCCAGGACGGGCAGCGAGGGCACGCGCACGGAGAGCGGCAGGCTCTCGAAGCGCACCAGGTTTTCGCGCAGCACCACGGCGCTCGCCTCGCGCACCGCCTCCTGCTCCAGCCAGCGCAGGCACCAGTAGTGCTCCATGGCGCGCTGCGCCTCGTCGTAGCGCGCGTAGGTGACCTCGAAGGCGCGCAAGGCGGCGAGCAGCGCCTCGGAATTGCGCGCGAACGGCGGCTTGCGCGCGCCGAGGGCGGCCGCCAGCTGCCACTGGTTGACGAGGTCGGCGTAGCGGCGCAGCGGCGAGCTCATCCACGCATAGCAGGCGAGGCCCAGGCCCTCGTGCGGCTCGGCGTGCACGCTCATGCGCACCTTGCCGGAGGACTGCACGCGGTACAGCGCCGCGACGTCGCGCTCGGCGAGCAGCTCGCCCCAGCTCGCGTTGGCGAGGATCATGAGTTCGCTCACCAGCTTGTCGAGCGGCGCGCCGCGGCGCCGCGGCTCGATGCGCACCCTGCCCTCGTGCACGCGGAACAGGTAGTCCGCCACGGCGGCATTCACCGCCGGCTTGCCGCGGCGCGCCTCCAGCGCCTGCGCGAAGCGCCACAGGCAGCGCAGCTCCTCTTCGCGCGCGTGGCCCGTGCTGCCGCCGGATTCGAAGGCGGCGTTCAGCGCCTCGAGCTCGCCGTGGCGCAGGTTGGCGGCGATGCGCACGCGCTCCAGCCGCGAATGGCGGCCGCGCACCGCGAAGTCGGCCGCCGCCACGTTCAGGTACAGCGACACCACCGGCCGCTCGGTCCCCGCGTCGAGCGAGAAGCGCTGCACCACGTCCTCGGGCAGCATCGTCACCTTGAAGCCCGGCATGTAGGCGGTGGACAGGCGCTCGCGCGCGACGGCGGCCAGCGGCGAGCCGGGGGCGATGCCCAGGGCGGGCGCGGCGATATGGATGCCCACGCGCCATTCGTCCGCGGAGGCGCGGACGATCGAGAACGCGTCGTCGATCTCGGTGGTCTCCTGGTCGTCCAGGCTGAACGCCTCGACCTCGGCGAGCGGCAGCGCCGCGACGGGCCCGGGCGCCTCGTACGCCGGGAATCCCGTGCCGCGCGGGAAGAACTCGTGCAGGAAGCGCTGCAGGTGGTAGGCGTGGGTATCCGGGATCAGCCCGCAGCGCTCCAGCAGGCGCGCCCCGCTCAGCCCGGCCTGCGCGCAGGCCTGTTCGAACGCCTTGGTCTCCGGCTTGTTGCGATCCGGCGCATACAGCAGTTCGTCCTTCAGGCGCGCGATCTCGGGCGGGCAGTCGAAGCGCGCCAGGCGCGCCGCCCAGTCGGCGATTCCTTCCTGCGCGCGGCGCTTCTTCTCCGCCGAGGCGAGCGCCAGCTTCAGGATTTCGGCGCTCGCCGCCTGGTAGCGGCCGCGGCCGCGGCGGTGGAAATACATCGGCGCCGAGTGCAGCTTGAGCAGCACGCCCGCGGCCTCCACCGGCGTCGGCGGGCGGCCGACATACTCGCGCGCCAGGTCCTCGAAGCCGAACTCCCCGGCCGGGCAGCACTGCCAGAGGAATTCGCTGTCGAGTCCCGCCGCGTACGCCTGCGCCTGCGCCAGCAACTCGGCACCGGAGGGCCGCTCGAAGGACAGCAGCACCCCGCTCGCCTTGACCTTCGAGCGCCGGCCGTGCGGGCTCTCGACCTGGAAGGAGGCCGGCGCCTGCGCGAGCACGTTGCCGACCTTGAACTCGCCCTCCTCCTCGTAAAGCAGGTGCATCCTCAGGCCCGGCCCAGCCCGGCGAACTCGAGGATGCGGGGCAGATGCTGCGGGAAGGACTGCAGCGAATGGTCGCCCCCCTGGACCACGACCTGCGCCGCCCCGCGATAGCGCTCCACCGCCTTGCGGTAATCGAGCACCTCGTCGCCCGTCTCCACCAGCAGCAGGTAGCGCGCGGGCGTGATGCGCGGCACCCACAGCCGGCGCCATTCCTCGAGGTGCGCTTCGGTCAGCCGGTAGGGCTCGCCGGTGTGCAGGTTCTTTTGCTCTCCGAGGTAGGCGCGCAGCCCGGCGTGCGGGTCGATCGCCGGGTTGATCAGCACCGCGCGGCCGCCATGCTTTTCCACGAGGTAGGTCGCGTAGTAGCCGCCGAGCGAAGAGCCCACGTAGCAGGTGCTCTCATCCGGACGCAGCCGCTCGATCTCCCGGATCGCGTCGGCGGCGAGCGGCGGCAGCGCCGGGCAGGCATAGTGCGCGCCGAGCCCGCGCTCGGACAGGTAGCGGGCGGTCAGCTGCGCCTTGTGCGACTGCGGCGAGGAATTGAAGCCGTGGAGATAGGCGATCATCGGGCGAGCGCCGCCAGCAGCTTTTCATGGATGCCGCCGAAGCCGCCGTTGGACATCACCAGCACATGGTCGCCCGCGCGGGCCTCGGCGGCGATCGTCGCGACCAGGTCCTCGAGCGGCTCGATGCAACGCGCCTTGTCGCCCAGCGCGCGCAGCGCGCTGGCCGCATCCCAGCCCAGGCCGGCGGCGTAGACGTACACCCGGTCGGCGGCGGCGAGGCTCGCCGCCAGCTGGTCCTTCATCACGCCGAGCTTCATCGTGTTGGAGCGGGGTTCCAGGACCGCGAGCAGGCGTCCCGCGGGCTGCTGCGCGCGCAGTCCTTCGACCGTGGTGCGGATGGCGGTCGGGTGGTGAGCGAAGTCGTCATACACCGCGACACCGCCCGCCGACCCGCGCAGCTCCAGCCGCCGCCGCACGCCCTTGAATTGCCCCAGCGCCGCGATCGCCTGGCCCGGCTCGACCCCCGCGTTGCGCGCGGCGGCGATCGCGGCCAGCGCGTTCATCCGGCTGTGTTCCCCCGCCTGGGTCCAGCGCACCCGGCCCAGGCCCCTGCCCTGCAGCCGCACTTCGAAGCCGCCTTCGGCGTCCGGCCTGCCCGTATCCCAGCCTTCCTCAACGCCGAAGCGCTCCACCGGTGTCCAGCACCCCATCGCCAAAACTCGACCCAAGGACGCATCGCGGCCATTCACGACCAGTTTTCCTGAACGCGGCAGGATCCTCACGAAATGATGAAATTGACGCTCTATGGCAGCAAGATCGCTGAAAATGTCTGCATGATCGAACTCCAAATTGTTAAGGATTGTGGTCTTGCCGGGGTAATGCACCAATTTGGAGCGTTTGTCGAAGAACGCCGTGTCGTACTCGTCGGCCTCGATCACGAAGTACTCCGACCCGCCTAAGCGGGCGCTGACGCCAAAATTGGACGGAATGCCGCCGATGAGGAATCCCGGCTTGCGCCCGGCGTGCTCGAGGATCCAGGCGAGCATGGCGGCGGTACCCGTCTTCCCGTGCGTGCCGGCGACCGCGAGGAGGTGGCGGCCGGGGAGCACCTGCTCGCGCAGCCATTGCGGGCCCGAGACGTAGCGCGCCCCGCTGTCGAGGATCGCCTCCATGAGAGGGTTGCCGCGGGTGACGACGTTGCCGATCACCCACAGGTCTGGGGCCAGCCGGAGCTGCTCGGCGCCGTAGCCCTCGGTGAGCTCGATTCCCAGCGCGGCGAGCTGCTCGCTCATCGGCGGGTAGACGCCGGCGTCGCAGCCGGTGACGCGCAGGCCGGACTGGCGCGCGAGCGCCGCCAGCCCGCCCATGAAGGTGCCGCAGATTCCCAGGATGTGCAGGTGTGCGGCCATGGCGAAAGGGCGGCGATTCTACGCGATGGGCCGGGGGCCCGGTGCGCTATGATGCCCCGGCAATGAGCCGACGAAACACGCGCCAGGGTGGCATGCGCGCGGAGATCGCCGCCGCCGCGGCGCGCCTGATGGCGGAAGACGGGATCGACGACTTCGCGCTCGCCAAGCGCAAGGCCGCGCGCCAGCTGGGCGCCGCCGATACCGAGTCGCTGCCCGCGAACGCAGAGGTCGAGGAAGCGCTGCGCGCCTACCGAGCCCTGTACCAGGCGGACGAACACCCCGAACTGGTCCTCGAATTGCGCCGTGCCGCGCTGGAGGCGATGCGCGCCCTGCAGCAGTTCAATCCGTACCTCACCGGCCCGGTGCTGACCGGGAACGCCGGCCCCTACGCGCAGATCGAGCTGCAGCTCTATCCGGACAGCGCCAAGGACATCGAGCTGTTCCTGCTCGAGCGCAACATCGCGTTCGAAACCTCCGAGGGCCGCCGCTTTGCCGGCGACCGGGCGCGCGCGGTCAGCGTCTTTACCCTGGACTGGGGCGGGGCGCCGGTGCGCCTGTCGGTCCTCGATCCGCGGGACGAGCGCCTGGCGCTGAAGACCACCGCGGCCGGCCGCGTCGCCGAGCGGGCTGGGATCGCCGAAGTCGGCCAATTGGTCCGAAAAGGCGAGGGTGAGCCTCCACTTCGGACGGCTCGATAAGGAATTTCAGGTCATAACTTCGTCGATATTGCACCTAAAAGAACTTAAGTCCTGACTATCATTGTTAAAATCTGACATCGGCCGTCCGTAGCGGCGGCCCTGACGAAGGGCCCAACTCCCCTAGTTAGGGAGGTCCAGTCCCAATTTCGGCTATATTGCCGTCTTCTTCTGGGAAAAATGGCTAATTCCAAAAAGTCGCCGGCAATACTGCTGCTGAATGGGCCGAATCTGAATCTGCTCGGCAGCCGTGAACCGCAGCTGTACGGGCGCGAGACGCTGCCGCAGATCGAGCGGCGCCTGTCCGCGAGGGCGAAGGCCGTCGGCGTCCGGCTGGAGTGCCTGCAGACCAACCACGAGGGCGTGGCGGTCGACCGCGTGCAGCAGGCGCAGCGCGACGGCGTCGGCTTCATCATCCTCAACCCGGCCGCTTTCACCTATTCGAGCATCGCCCTGCGCGATGCCCTGACGGCGGTGCGCATCCCCTTCGTCGAGGTGCACCTGTCCAACATCCACGCGCGCGAGCCTTGGCGCGCGCATTCCCACTTCACCGCGGTGGCGGTCGGCTCGATCCTCGGGCTCGGCGGCCGCGGCTACGACCTCGCGCTCGAATTCGCCATCGGGCGCCTCAAGGGCGGCCGCGGGGCTTAGCCCCCGCCGGCGCGAGGCGGGCGGGCCTGCCCGCCCCAGGAGGACCACCATGGATCTGCGAAAGCTGAAGAAGCTCATCGACCTCGTGCAGGAGTCCGGCATCGCCGAGCTCGAGATCACCGAGGGCGAGGAGAAGGTGAAGATCGTCAAGGGCGGGGAGGCGACGGTGACGCCGATCGCGCCCGCGCCTGCGGCGCCTGCGCCATCCGCCGCGCCCGCGCCCGGGCCTGCCGAGCCCCCGGCACAGGAGGGCCACCTCCTCAAGGCGCCGATGGTCGGCACCTTCTACCGCTCGGCCTCGCCCGAGTCCAAGGCCTACGTCGAAGTCGGCCAGAACGTGAAGGCCGGCGAGACGGTGTGCATCATCGAGGCGATGAAGCTGATGAACGAGATCGAGGCCGACGCCACCGGCGTGATCAAGGCGATCCTGGTGGAGAACGGCCAGCCGGTGGAGTACGGCCAGCCGCTGTTCATCATCGCGTAGACGGCCGCTTCGCCCGCCCGGTGTTCGAAAAGATCCTGATCGCCAACCGCGGGGAAATCGCGCTGCGCATCCAGCGCGCCTGCCGCGAGATGGGCATCCGCACGGTGGTGGTGCACTCCGAGGCCGACACCGAGGCCAAGTACGTGAAACTCGCCGACGAATCGGTGTGCATCGGCCCGGCGCCGGCGCGCGAGAGCTACCTCAACATGGCGGCGATCATCAGCGCCGCGGAGGTGACCGACTCCGAAGCCATCCACCCGGGCTACGGCTTCCTGTCGGAGAACGCGGATTTCGCCGAGCGCGTCGAGCGCTCCGGCTTCGTGTTCATCGGCCCGCACCCGGAGAACATCCGCCTGATGGGCGACAAGGTGAGCGCCAAGCAGGCGATGGAGAAGGCGGGGGTTCCCTGCGTGCCCGGCTCGGAAGGCGCGCTGCCCGAGGAGGCGAAGGAGGTGGTGCAGATCGCGCGCTCGGTCGGCTACCCGGTGATCATCAAGGCCGCCGGCGGCGGGGGCGGGCGCGGCATGCGCGTGGTGCACACGGAGGCTGCGCTGCTCAACGCGGTCAACATGACGCGCAGCGAGGCGCAGGCGGCGTTCTCCAACCCCACCGTGTACATGGAGCGCTACCTGGAGAACCCGCGCCACGTCGAGATCCAGGTGCTCGCCGACAGCCACAAGAACGCGCTGTACCTGGGCGAGCGCGACTGCTCGATGCAGCGCCGCCACCAGAAGATCATCGAGGAGGCGCCCGCCCCCGAACTCACCGAGAAGCAGCGCGTGCGCATCGGCGAGCGCTGCGCCGACGCCTGCCGCAAGATCGGCTACCGCGGCGCGGGCACCTTCGAGTTCCTGTACGAGGACGGCGAGTTCTTCTTCATCGAGATGAACACGCGCATCCAGGTCGAGCACCCGGTGACCGAGATGATCACCGGCATCGACCTGGTGCAGGAGCAGATCCGCGTCGCCGCGGGCGAGAAGCTGCGGCTGCGGCAGAAGGACATCGTGCTGCGCGGCCACGCCATCGAGTGCCGCATCAATGCCGAGGATCCGTACAAGTTCACCCCGTCGCCGGGACGCATCACGTCCTACCATCCGCCCGGCGGGCCGGGCATCCGCGTCGACTCGCACGTGTACGCGGGCTACACCGTGCCGCCGAACTACGACTCCATGCTGGGCAAGGTGATCGCCTACGGCGCGACGCGCGACCAGGCGATCCGGCGCATGCGCATCGCCCTGTCGGAGATGGCGATCGAGGGCATCCTGACCAACCTGCCGCTGCACCGCGAGCTGCTGCACGACAGCCGCTTCCTGCGCGGCGGCACCTCGATCCACTACCTCGAGCAGAAGCTGGCCCAGGAGAACAAGCAGAAGGGGAAGTAGTGCCCTGGCTGGCGCTCACCGTGGAGCTGGAGGCGGCGCAAGCCGAGGCCATGAGCGAGGCCCTGCTGGAGGCGGGCGCCGCCTCGGTGAGCATCGAGGATCCGGAGGCGGCGCGCAGCCGACTGCGCGCGCTGCTCGAGGCGGACGCGGACGCCGCGGCGCTGCTAGCCGCCGCCGCGGCGCGCGCCGGTTGCGCCGTGCCGCCGTTCCGCACCGAGGCGGTCGCCGACCAGGACTGGGTGCGCGCCACGCAGGCGCAGTTCGCGCCACTGTGCGTGGCCGGGCGGCTGTGGATCGTCCCGACCTGGCACGCGGCGCCGCAGGACGGCATCGTGCTGCGGCTCGACCCCGGCCTCGCCTTCGGCACCGGCAGCCATCCCTCCACGCGCCTCGCGCTCGCCTGGCTCGCGCGCACGCTCGCGCCCGGCGCCAGCGTGCTCGATTACGGCTGCGGTTCCGGTATATTGGCGATCGCCGCCGCCAAGCTCGGCGCCGTGCGCGTCGACGCGGTCGACGTGGACCCGCTGGCGCTGGCGACGACGCGCGACAACGCGCGCGCCAACGGCGTCGCCCTGCGCGCGCTTGCGCCGGACGAGTTGCCGCCCGGCGACTACGACGTGGTGGTGGCCAACATCCTGTCCCAGCCCCTGATCGTGCTCGAACCCCTGCTCGCGGCGCGCACGCGCCGCGGGGGCCGCATCGCGCTCTCCGGCATTCTGGAGACGCAGGCGGCGGAGGTCGCCGCGGCCTACGGCGCGCATTTCGAGCCGCGCGCCGGCGACATGGAGGAGGGCTGGGCGCTGGTGGAAGGGCGGCGGCGATGACCCTGCTGGTGACGCGCTGCCCGGCCTGCGCCACGGCGTTCCGCGCGCAGCCGGGACAGCTCTCGGCGCGCAAGGGCATGGTCCGCTGTGGCAAGTGCGCGACGGTGTTCGACGGCGTCGCCAACCTGGTCGAGGAGGGCGCCGGCATCCCGGGGGAGCCCTCGCCGCAGCTCGGCCTGTTCGAAGCCGGCACGCCGGGCCCGGCGGCGCCGGGCAGGGCGCGGGCGCTGGACGACGACGAGCCGCTGCCCGAGTTCCTCGAGGAGGCGCCGCCGCGCGCGCGCTTCAGC
>Ga0075420_100000902_pt1 | contig 24538 bp, 25 predicted proteins | sample SoiMetdeltSBSDD4_FD_75296 | JGI IMG/M metagenome (GOLD analysis project Ga0075420, IMG submission 75296) | Bulk soil microbial communities from a Populus tree surrounding site in Tennessee, USA - Soil MetaG P. deltoides SBSDD4 | ecosystem: Environmental > Terrestrial > Soil > Tree plantation...
AATAGAGAAATTTGGTTGATAAATTTCTCTTGCCTTGAGAGCTGACTTACCAGCCATTCGTCGGGCAACGTCCTGTGTGAATTTTTCCTTATTGCCTAGTCCAATTAATAATATCTTTTCCACTTCTGGATTACCAATAATTGGTAACAATATACTTGTTCCAAGTTTGCCTAAAAATCCTTTTCCTAATACTATTTCTTTCAATGCACTTCCAGCCTTAGAGCCCAGATATTTCAGATATTTTTCGTAATCCTTATTGTCGAAGATTCCGATCACAACTAGCGGAGAAGGGTTCTTATCAAATGCTGGTTTTTCGACGATAATTTCAACCATGCGAAACATAGGCAAAACCTGTTATTTTAAACTATGAGCATCTATTCTCCCCCAAGCCTTGATACGATTGATAATCAGAGATATATCTTTTTAAGTTGGCTAGTACGGAATTTTTCTTAATGGGCTGCTACGTGAATGCACCATCCCACTGGTACGATATCTTGAAATGAGTCTTAAGATGCGCTATTTGAATTTAAAGACCAAGATCAGGGATATACGGATGCTAGCAATTGTAGGTATAGCTGAGGCTGGCTCGGGACATCCTGGAGCCTCTTTTTCAGCTGCAGAAATAATGGGATCACTTTATTTTAGAATGATGAAGCATGACCCTCTCAATCCAGAATGGTCAGAACGAGATTACTTCGTAAATTCAAAGGCGCACTCTGCTCCAGGGTATTATGCAACACTCTCTATTGCTGGCTACTTTCACCCTGACGAGATGAGATCCTTACGCAAGCTTGGTTCACGACTCCAAGGCCACCCTGTTCGATATAGCGTGTTCCAAAAGGATCAAAGCGTGCCGGGGATTGAGTATTCAGGAGGATCAGAAGGTATTGGACTATCAGTGGCAGTGGGCATCGCATTAGCAAACAAAATGGATGGAAAGAAAAACCATGTCTATGTATTAATTGGAGACGGTGAATCTGATGAAGGACAGATCTGGGAGGCCGCCATGACTGCTTCTAAGTTCAAACTAGACAACCTAACTGCAATTCTGGATAGAAACAAAATACAACAAGATGGATTTACCGAGGATATAATGCCGCTGGATCCTGTGAGGGATAAATGGGCTGCCTTTAATTGGCATACGGAGGAGGTTAAAGGTCACAATGTAGAAGAAATAATAGAATCACTTCACAAAACGAACCAAATTAAAGACAGACCGAGCATAATTATAGCAAATACAGTCAAAGGCAATGGAATTAAGCATATGACCAATAATCCACAGTGGCACGGTAAAGCTCCTCCAAGAAAACACACCCCTTTATTGCTTGAGGAGCTCGAAAATGAGTGTTTGATCGCACCATCTATCATAGCCGGTGAGCCTGAAAACTATGAGGACAAGATAAGAAAAGCAGAACGAGGGGGAGCAGATATGATACATCTCGATATCATGGATGGGAAATTCGTGGCAAATACCACTATGAGTGCAGGAACTATTAAAAAATTAAGACGGGTTACAAGCCTGCCATTTGATGCCCATCTTATGATTGAGAAACCGATAAGACACATTGACAGCTTCATAGATGCAAGGTGTGATGTAATTACTGTTCATGCCGAAACATGCACTGAAACCGAATTCGTTGAAATAGCAAAAAGGCTTTTACTACATGGCATAAGTCCTGGTTTGGCAATAAATCCTTCTACAGAGTTACCTCCTTGGTTTTACTCACATTTAGACAAGATTGATGTACTCATAGTGATGTCAGTAAATCCTGGATCTGCTGGACAACAATTTTTACCAGCGGTCTTAGAAAAAATGACTGAACTAAATAGTAAGCTCATTGAGCATAGGTTTAAGGGATATATTGAGGCAGATGGAGGAATCGATTCTAAGACTCTCCAGCAAGTCTATGATGCAGGAGCCAAGATCGTCGTAGCAGGAAATGCTGTTTATGGAAGTTCAGATATACATGGTGCAATACTCCAGCTGAAGCTAAAGGCAAATATCGCATTGGAAAAGCGGTTACTTGATAGATCAACGAGTCTGGATATAAGACATGATTGGATTAAAGCGCGCAGACACGTATTAATTCCGCTTGCAAATGAGCTAGGGATAGAAGAGGAACTAAATGCAACTGGGTAATCTGAAAAAAACAGCTGACATGAGGGCAGCATACGGGGAGACCTTGGTAGAATTGGGAAAAGATATTCCAGACCTAGTATGTGTTGGAGCAGACACAACAGATTCACTGAAAACAAAAAAATTTGGGGACAAGTATCCTGACAGGCTCCTTAATCTGGGAATTGCTGAAGCTAATATGGTCTCAGTCGCAGCTGGACTCGCTATCGCTGGCAAACTAGTTTTTGCTAGTACTTATGCTGCCTTTCTACCAGGGAGATGCCTGGACCAAATTCGAAACGCTATTTGTTATCCTAATTTGAACGTCAAGCTAGTTGTATCACACGCTGGTTTAACTGTTGGTGCCGATGGCGCATCTCACCAACAAAATGAAGACTTTTCTGTAATGAGAGCAATACCAAATATGAAGGTACTTGCCCCAGGGGACGCTGTAACAGTTAAACACCTTACGACTCAGATCGCCAGGACAAAAGGCCCATTTTATATGAGACTCGCTAGGCCTTCTAACGAGATAATATATTCAGACGAGGATGCAGAATTTGTTATAGGTAAGGGAAACCTCATATCAGAGGGGAATGACGCTACAATAATGTGCTGCGGGCTGATGGTACAGAGATCGCTTGAGGCAGCAAAAGTACTGAATGATAAGGAGCATATCTCATGCCGCGTGATCGATATGTTTTCTATAAAACCTATTGACCACGATTTGATTTATGATGCAGCTAAACAGACTGGAGTTATTATTACTGCCGAAGAACATAACGTAATTGGCGGACTTGGATCCGCGGTGTCAGAGTCATGTAGCGAAAGATATCCGGTTCCAGTAAGAAGAATTGGTGTTAAGGATACCTTTGGGGAATCGGCAAGAGATGACGAGATAGAAGACCTACTAGTTAGGTACGGGCTAACTTCTGGGGAAATAGTAAGGGCAGTCGTCGAAGCCAGGAGGGATTCAAAATGAAGATTTTTTTGGATAGTGCAAACATCGAAAGTATAAAAAAATACAATGACATGGGCATTCTTGATGGAGTCACAACGAATCCAACACTTCTGTCAAAGGAGAAAGGGGATCCTAGAAACGTAATGAGTGAAATTGTTAGAATCATAAGAGGTCCAGTGAGTCTGGAGGTCATAGGCACGGACTACGAGGTCATGATCGATGAGGCTCACAAGTTAAAAAAATATGGACAAAACGTAGTCGTGAAAATTCCAATGATCCCTGCTGGTCTGCGTGCGGTTAAAAGCCTAAAAGAGGACGGAATATCTACTAATGTTACGCTTATTTTTTCTAGTAATCAAGCTATACTGGCCGCAAAGGCTGGTGCAGCGTATATTAGTCCATTCATAGGCAGGCTCGATGACAATGGGCAAGACGGGATTAATATTATCAGGGAGATATCCCAAATCTTTAGCAACTACAAAATTGAAACAGAGATTCTAGTTGCTAGCATTCGACACCCACTACATGTGATTGAGGCCGGAAAGTGTGGAGCAGACGTAGTCACTCTTCCACCTGAGATATTACATAAGATGCTTATACATCCGCTCACTGATGTGGGATTGAGTAATTTTATCTCTGATTGGAAAAAAGTAAGGGATATCAACCCAGACTTAGCCTTTTAAGTTTGCATCAAATTAATTACCTTCTTTGGAATATCCCCAAGCATACTAACTGCAAGGCTTTTCTCATATTCAAGATATTGCAGATTTTGACTAATGCTGACTGCGGCATTTAAAGTCCTTCCCAAACCCAAAGCGACCATTCGAATACCCAACCTGCGATACGTCAAGACCATCCGTCTTACGGCATCATAATCTGAAGGTTCCCCATCGGTGAGAGTCACAACGAGATCGGGTTTAAATGATCTTAGGACAGGTTCTAACAATGTATAGATCTCGGCCAAAGGCGTACCTCCTAAAGCCTTGATCTGCGCTAGTCTGCGTGCATGTATTCTTGTCCAGTTTGCGCTAGGAGGCTTGATGATCCAACATCTGACCTGTCCAGACTCGGTACTAAAAGCGTATACGCCAAACTTTATTTTCAAAAACTTCAAAGCCTCACATAATGCTACGGTTGCGCGTTTGTAGTCTTGTTCAGAATCCTCAATGCTGCTTGAGTGATCCAAGACAATCGCAACCTTAGATCTGTAGGACAGTTTGAAATCGGTAATGAATGTCCTTGATAACCTTTCTAGGAAAGTTTCGGGATCAAATTCGTCTCCCGTTTCTTCGTGCTTTTCGTACCATCCTGTCGTCCAATGTTTGAACTGAGATTTAGTCCTCTGTATTAGGTCGAGGTCGTAAATTTGACTTTCATCAGTATCAACATCTTTCGGTATTGTCAAACCAAGGTCTTCAATACCTTCCTGGCCTTTGTTCTCGCTTCTTTTGCTTTCCTTGACTAGAGCATTAAATTCAGCATTTACTTCATGGCCTTCAAAGATTTCTTTTGATCTTTTCACCGACTGTGCAGGCTCCAAATTTTTTCGCTTGACTAATTTTTCGATCTCAGCAAGCAATCCTTTCTCATCTACTGATCTACCAAAGCCGACCCTGCTGGATGGAGTGATAATGGGAAACGATGCTAAAGAGTTTAACTCGAGAATACGAACGAGCTCAGGTATTCGAAGTTCTATGTACTCAGTACCCTGATCATTGGTAATGGCATAATCCAAGATTTCGTTGGCACGTGCTGCACCTCCTTGAATCCTTGAAAACTCACTGCCGAACAGCTCGCCTTTCAGTGAGCCAGTCAAAAAATACTGGGAAAAAGCCTCTGCGATTTTATGTTTTCCATATAAAGTATTCAGTAAGGGCTTTGAAAGCCATGAAATACCTTCATTGAAAACAATTTCTTTTTCCATTCCTTTCCATGAGCGAAGGCCTAGGATTTCTGCTCTCTTTGTTTCTATAGTGTTTAACAGGAATCCAAAAATGTGATCATAGCTCATGACTTTGGAACAAAAAGTAAGCCTCATGGCCTCGTACCACAGCATTATTCGCCACTGTCTGTATCTCTGAAAGTCAGTTCCAGGAAAGTAGTGGGGACGTGGAAGGGAAATCTGATTTTTATCAGGTCTTGTTATAGGCATTTTCTGATCCTTGATAAAAACTTGCACGTTCGAGTTATTCGTCCATCTTCTAGACAAAAAGGTAGCAATATCCAGCAAAACCTCGTTATGCAGCATCGATAAATTTAGGGACAATAAATTAATCACCAAAAATAGATATGATCATATCCATAACCTTTCGGAACTCGACTTCCCCCCATTGATCATATGCGTTAGCGAAAACAATTTCTGCTGCCTTCTTTGGTTGGATATCTGTATTTAGAAGTCGAGTAAATGCAATCGTTTCCCTTATGCTTGGACTATAATATAGCTCCTCTACAGCCGCTGCGTCTCTTAGGCTTTTTGAAAGCTTAATAGCTCGTTTTACATCATCTAGTTTCGAGTCATCAATTTTAGATACGTGTTTCATAATAATTTCAAGTTCTACATTTTCCGGTGGGTATTCAAGTCTGATTCGAACTGGGAACCTACTTAGCAGTTGAGGAGGAAGCTCCTTAGTACCGACGTGAGAGAGCGGATTTATTGTAGCAATCACTGACCAATCCTGCCTCGCAGTAATAGTTTGCCCTTCTGCCTCCTTGAGCACCACTTGCCTCCTATCATCAAGCGCCTCATCCAATCTAAGCAACACGTCAGCTTCTGCAGCATTTAATTCGTCAAGATAAAGTAGGCTACCTTCCTTCATAGATTTTACTAAAATTCCCTCAACAAAATTAATTTCACCTTTGTCCAAGGTTTTGCTTCCAATCAAATGTGATTCCCTTGTTCGTAAACTGAAATTTACTGATTGAAGTTCTTTATTTACAAGGGAGGCAAATCGCCGAACTAGAGAAGTCTTGCCCGTACCCTTCGGTCCAATTATAATAGTAAACAGGCCTGCGTTATAAGCCCTTGTCAAAACATCCAATGATCCGTTCCAGTCGAGATATAATTCTGACATGTCGCATACTACTGATTTATCGACATATTAATAAAAACTAACGTAACTAATCCCATCTCTTTACAGTTTCCTAGGATCTCATAATAGTACGTTTGTTATTAAGGTAGTCAGTAATTAAGGCTTTATCAATATTACCGGGATTTATGTAATATGATTTACCTCTAACAGATCTCTCCATTTGATTGACGTAATCAAGTAAGGAATCCTCCTCACTTATCATTATCGTGTCGATCTGTATCTTATTATGCCAACACCTCTTGGCTTCAGCTACCGTTCGCATCCCAATATATTCGTCAACCTGTCGATAGCGATAACATAGGTATATGAGCTTCCCAGGTTTGTGATCCAGTTTTAGATTTTGGTCAACTTTAATTCTTTGAAGCGTTTCCTTGTCGGGAGTATAAAAGTGGGAGTACGGTTTTTGAGAAGTTAGATTGGTGTAGTCTTTTTGATTGTCTATAAAACATGCACTTGGATGCCCGTCGGTTATAAGGACTATGCGCTTATTCGGAGATCCATCACTGATTAAGATTTTCGATGCTAATCTAAGGGCAGCCTGATAATTCGTGTAGTGCATAAAATCCCCGCCCGGTTCAAAAGTCTTGAGGTAAGGAATATCATCCGGAGATATTCGTGATGCTAAAGCCCCAAAACCTATGACAGTTATAGAGTCGGAAGGAAAGAATTTCTTGTTAAAGATGAAGAGGCCCCAGAGAGCCTTCTTTGCTGCTTCAATTCTACTCAGATCTCCAAACATTGATGAGTAACGCATAGTGGAACTAAGATCAATGCAATACACCAAGGAAACTCTTACATCGCGGCTCGTTTCATACTCCTCAAAGTCTTCCATATCGACTTGCAACGGAAGCTCAATAGGACTATGCCCTCTGGCACGCCTTTGCAGAGTATTTAATAGGGATCTTGGAACATTTATCATTCTCAAATCATTTCCATACTCAAACTTCTTGGTGGAGTCAAGCACCACAGAGCCCAGACCCTCAGTCATTGTCTCATGGAATCCGATTTCTCCATATTTCAGGGGATCCATAATATCCATTATTATTTTCTCACCTATCGTGAAAAACGCTCTATGGGTAAGCCATTTCCGAGAGTCCTTTAAATAACCTCTTTCTATCATCTCTGTTATTATTGAGGCACCAACCGACATTGAACTTGGGCTATACTGTGAGACAGGACTGGGATTAGGTGACTGCGTTGAGTGCAAATCTTTGAGTTTTTTGGAGTGCCCTCCATCCTCCATGTTTTCTAGCATCTGCGCAAGTTCCTGTAGATCGGGAGTGCGTTCACGCAAAGCTTCTCTTTCGATCAGCCTCAGGTATCTATCTAAATCTTCTTTCTTAATGCTGGTTTTCAGGCGTAAGTTCCTATTGTGAAAATTGTCGCTTTTATCAACGAGAAAATATCGAAACTTGTTCAAGACAATACTTCCAGCAATGCCACTATTCTGATTTTGCAGTGTACCCATCTCCCTTTTTATCAAGTAATGGTGGATTAATCCATCTTAATCCCTCAAGTATCAATTCTGTCACCGAAGCAAGAAATTCTCTGTCTACTTCGTTATTAATAATCTGAATTCTCTTAACATCGATATCATACTGTTCGGCGATCTTAATGAATTCTCGATGTTCTTGGTTGATCTTTTTGGTAGTTTGTATGACAAATTCGTTCAAAGCAGGAAACATCTCGAGCTGGGATTCATAACCTACTGGTTTATTTCTTTCTTGGCCGTTACTATTCTGTGAAACAATAAATGATTTGTTTTTCTCAAAATCTCCTCTGAACATTTCAATTGTCTCGGGAGGTATTTGCTTGGTGTACTCTAGAGAAACATCTCTAACAGCGTTTTCGATTAAAGAATTTAATATTGTATTTTTATTTTCATGATTGTCGTCCATTTCAGATAACTCGAACTTGCTGGTCTGACGAATACAATCGAGATCACAAAATCTAGGAACCAGCTTAATTCTATTGTTCAATGCTCTCACTCGTTCAACTTCGGAGATAAGGATCTCCATCGAATGTATGGCCATCCTCACACTTACCCCTTTAGTATGATCTATATCAGGATGTTCTCTTGCTAATTGTACTATTTTTGCAATAACTTTGACAATAAATAGCGGTATGAGGACCTCACTTTCGCCGATTATTTGTGTCTCCTGAATTATGATAAGCATTTCATCTACAATATTTGTGGGATAATGAGTGTGTATGTGACTTCGAAGCCGGTCAAACAAAGGCTCAATGATTTTACCTGAATGTGTATAATCTACAGGATTGGCAGTGGCTAGGAGCTTAATATTTGGCTTAAAGACAACTGGATACGAACCAGTGGTAAACTTTCCTTCCTGCAACACACTTAACAGGGCTACCTGTTTCCGTGTGTCTAGAACGGGTAGTTCATCAATACACAAGACTCCATATCTGGCCTGCAACATCTGGCCCGGCGAGTAAGATTCAATGCTGTAAAGTTCCACACCCTTTTTTGCAACTTTTATAGCATCAATCTGTCCCATTAGATCCTTTACAGAAATATCCGGTGTGGCAAGGATGTAACGATATCTATCCCGTCCTTCCATCCATTCGATCTTCGTTTCCAATTTATTATTTCTAATTGATTTTTCACACTCTGGTGATACAACGAATTCAGGAGATGAGTGTTCAGGTTCGGTATCATTTAGAAGGCTAATCATGTCATCTCGGGGAATTGTGGTAGGTATATCATTTGTTAAAGACCCGCGAACCACAGGTATCGGAGAAAGTAGATGATTGGCAATTGCTTCTGCAAGTTTAGTCTTGGCTTGTCCTATTTGCCCGACAAACAGTATTTCGTGTCCGGAAAGAATTGCCCTATTAATCGCAGGAACTACCTGTTCCTTGTATCCGATAATTCCCTTGTAAATTTCCTTTCCTGATTTCATTTTAAGAATAAGATTTTCGCGCAATTGTTTCTCAATCGACGCATGTTTGTAATTAATTTCTAACAGTTGACCCAATGTTTTAATTTCTCTGTAATCCTGGGGAACGCCAGGCATAAGCTCGCTATACTTAGGTGGGGTGCGATAAGAGCGATCAACTAACTGTTCAATTGCTTGGGTCGCCATCTGTAATATGAGACTTTCCAGGACGTCACAAATTTAAATATTGCATACTCGCTAATACATAGAATTTAATCCCTTTGAGATCCTAATACCTGTGGGTACTTCTGAATCTGATGTCACCAAGTCTGTCCGGCGATAAAACGAGGGATCACTTCCAAGTATAGTTTTTATGCCGGGAATTGTATGCCATACAACAATTGTCAGTAGCAGAGTACAAACACATTGTAAGAATAGCGGGTAAGGACATAGAGGGCAGCAAGAAAATTGTTGTTGCCATTAGCCAAATTAGAGGAATAGGTCATAACCTCGCTCAGGTAATACTTGAATCTCTCAACGTTAATCCAAATCTGAGAATCGGATTTTTGACGGATAATGAAATATCTGAGGTTGAGACAGGGATTAAAAATCCCTCTCGCACAGGCATACCAAGCTGGTATTTTAACCGCAGAAAAGATATGGACACTGGAGGGAACAATCATCTCATATCCTCTGAACTGGACTTTGCGGCTTCGAGTGATATCGAAAGGGAAAAGTCAGTGATGAGTTGGAGAGGCTACCGCCACATGTTTGGGCTTAGAGTAAGGGGTCAGTGCACTAGAACAACGGGTAGGCGCGGCGGTGCGGTAGGTGTTAAGAAAATCGGTAAAGCACTTCCTACTGTTCCTTCAGCCCAACCTGCAACCCAGCCGGCTGCTGGAGGCGCAGCTCCCGCGACAGGAAACACTTCTCCACCTCCACAGAATCAGTAGAGAGCGATTGTATTGGGAGATCCGCATAAACCAAAAAAAACCTATCATCGGCCAAGAAGGATCTGGACCATAGACCAGCTGAACGCTGAACTCTATATACTGGGGACGTACGGCTTACGAAATAAACGTGAACTATGGAAGGCACAGTCCGAAATAGCACGGATAAGAAACCAGGCAAGGGCTTTGTTGGCTATACCAACAGAGGTCAGACATGATAAGGAACTTAGGTTGTTGGGTTTTCTCAACAGACTTGGCCTTGTGAACGAATCAGCAACTCTTGATGATGTACTAAATCTAAAAATTGAAGATATACTTGAAAGGAGACTTCAGACAATCGTCATGAGAAAGATTATGTCCAAATCAGCGATTGAGGCACGACAAATAGTCTCCCATCGTCATGTCTCAGTAGGAAGTCAAACAGTTAACTTGCCTGGATATATTGTTAGGAAAGACGAGGAACAGAATATTATAGTTCACAAAGAGCCCATAAGAGCCCAAACTCCAAACGAACCTAAATAGTTGCGATCTGATCTAGAATTTGTTTCGACTTTATGTCAGGTTAAGTAGTCGCATAAGATTCTAAGCTGCTCAAAGGGAAAGTGCAAACTTTTGTTGCCAATGACACAAGTTGTGAGGCTCGACGGACAATGACCTTCCCAGTTCATTCTGGTATAATGATTAAAACTCTCAATTTAGAGTATCTTCCTACAAATATATGTATAAATTCTTAGTGACATTCCTCTTAGACTTAACGTTGGTAAATTCGGATCAGAGACAGTATTACAACTGCGCCGCAAGAGACTACCGTTAGTACGCGCAGGCAATTTGCCGTCGCAAAGCTTATTCGACTGAAAAGGTGTTAATATTCGAATCTCGTAATCATATTGATTTGACTGTTCGACAAGTCTTTTAAGATTGAACAACTGATATACTTAACGTGTGCTCGATTATAGGGTACAAAGGAACCTCATATGCAGCTCCTTTGCTTGTCGAAAGCCTAAAAAAAATGGAATACCGCGGATACGATAGTGTAGGAATAGCCACTTTGGATAATGGGAACATTCTTGTAAAAAAAGGTGTGGGAAAGGTGGCACAGGTTAGTGAGTCTCTTGATTTTCAGAAGATGCCTGGACAGATAGGAATAGGACATACCCGATGGGCTACTCACGGCGGGATTACAGATTCAAACGCGCACCCACACGGGGCTTGCACATCAGAAATTGCGGTTGTTCATAATGGCATAATTGAAAATTATAAGGAGTTAAAGGAAGACCTCATATCATCTGGACACTCATTTAAGAGTGAAACCGACAGCGAAGTTATTGCCCACTTGCTTGAGGATAGCGTTTCTCAATTCAGAGACAAGGTTCAGGCAGTCGTAAATGTTTGCAATAAATTAGAGGGTGCGTACTCTTTTGTTGCGATTTTTGGTGATGGAACAATATGTGGAAGCAGATATGATGAGCCTCTCATCGTCGGATTACCTGAGGAAGGATACTTCATTTCAAGCGACGTGCTTGGTTTCCTACAGTACACCGATAAAGCCATTTTCTTGGACAACAAGGACATTGCCTTTATTACAAAAGACAGCCTCCAATTGTATGATTCAAGTGGGAATGCTGTGAGCAGGGTTGTTACGCAGGTTGCCTGGGAACTGGGCGCTGCTGACAAGGGTACATATGCTCATCATACTCTGAAGGAGATTCATGAGCAGAGTAAGACTGTGCTGAAAGGGATGAACCAAGAGGAGGCTGAACTCACGAGGTTTTGCGACATATTGCTTAAAGCCAAAAGTATCTATATTGTTGGAAGTGGGACAAGTTACCATTCGGCTCTCCTGGCCAAACATATTTTCGCAAAGGTAGCGAAGATTCGCACCGAACCTGTCCTTTCTAGTGAATTTCAGTATGTTTTTGACTTCATTGATAAGGGCAGCGTAATCTTGGCAATATCTCAGAGCGGTGAAACTGCAGATGTATTAAATTCGGTTAAACAAGCTAAGGAAGCAGGAGCAAAGATACTTTCTATTGTTAACGTGAGAACCTCCTCTCTGGCACGGACCAGTGAATCTTGTCTTACAATTAATTGTGGCCCCGAAGTAGGTGTTGCCGCCACTAAAAGCTTTACTGCCCAGCTTGCCGTTATATACACAGTCATTGAGAAACTGTGCAGCGGCTCTATCGGCATCATGAACAAAAAAAGAGATCTAGAATCAGCAATTGCATCTGTTCTGGCTACGGAGGACCAAACAATTAGATTTGCTGAATTATTGAAGGACCTCCGTGATGTATACATCCTTGGTAAGTCGTTGCATTTTCCAATAGCACTAGAAGGTGCACTGAAGATTAAAGAATTAACTTACATTCATGCAGAAGGAATAGCGGCTGGAGAATTAAAGCATGGACCGTTGGCTTTAATTGATTCCAATAGTATAGTCATTGTAATTAACCCTAGTGACGTGTCGTCCAAAGATGTACTCTCAAATGCTCATGAAATAAAATCCAGAGGGGCGACCATTATCGGGATATCCAACGAATCTGAAGATGTCTATGATCATTTCATCAAATTGCCCACAATAGATAGCATACTGTACCCAATCATCGAGATTATACCACTTCAGTTACTGGCATATCATCTTGCCCTAAAGAAAAATGCAGATCCTGACTACCCCCGTAATCTTGCAAAATCTGTCACGGTAAAATGATAAGCTTATAGTATTTAGGTAGATAGATTTGGTTTAGATAAGTGATTATTTTATTAGCAATTGTTACGAAATTATTGAGAAATTATTGCTGAATACGTATGGTTATGGTAGGACATGGAATATGAAAGTTTCCAATCCCCTTTAATTTATCACGATTAGAAAGCAATTGCAATTGGATATTTAGCATTATGAATCCCCATAGGGGTCATTCTCCCAATTCCCCCATATGATGACAATCACAAACACAGATTGAATCTAGGTTGCAAGATGAATATCTGCATTGTAAGCATTCGTTAGTTAGTGGCATTATATTGTATCTGGTCTTGGCAAAATTACCTAAAGAAATTTCATCCCGCAATGTGCGCAATACTGTGATTCTTCATCCATCGTTGAAAAACAAGTTCGACAGACCTTCATGAGATTAGATATTGACTGGGAACTATTTCCACATGAAGGACAATACCCCCCTGAGTCATTTTCGCTCCATTAGACAATGTGTTTAGTAATTCTGTGCCTATGTATCTGTAAGAAAGAAGGCACTAGATTTGTGTTTTAGGAGGAAACAACATTTCAATAAAATGAAAATCTGCTAACAGGGTTAGCAAATACTGTCTGTTAGTTAATTACTCATTCGGTTACTTGCCAAATGGTACCGCCATGTAATATGCTCCAACAGCATTTGACCACGCTGGTTTAGGATCTGCATCGTCTCTAGGTTCCATTGTAACCATAACGTCAGTATATGTGTACGAATTGACCATATTTTCATCGAATGCCAGAGTACCATCCTTTATGAATTGTCCCAGGCTCAAAGGATATCCAGATGCAGCATAATTTCCATCTACGAGCCACGCCTCAAAAACCATGTCCGGCTTTGGAATTAGGTCCGTGACCGCTGAGACCCTCATTGTATGTCCGTTAGATGCCACATTCACAACCCCAAATGGTTGGCCGCCATATCCTATGATTACTCCTTGCTGGCTATCCATTCCCTCCTGAGCAACAGCAATATGACCAGAACCAGTTACAACCATCACACCCCCGAGGGCCAAGACAAAACCAAGTGCTATACCTAATAAACTATGATTCATGTTTATCTAACCAAACGTTAGGTCTGAATTATATAAGTTTTTCATCCTTCCTCTTGTCTATAAAAAATATATATTGTACCTATCTAGTCCCTATTACTAGGTATTAGTTGTTATGAATTTCAAAAATAAATACTCAATGGTGAGAAATGGTTCACTGGCTGTCTTTGGGATTACGCTACTTTTCCTAAGCATATTTTCAATGGTCCAGATATCAGTACAACAGTCATCTGGAAATGCGACCAGTGCGGGAGACTCTGAGAGACGTTTGGCCGATTTCGCCAAAAAACTCGATTCAGCCATTAAAGAGTCCAACATAAATTTGACTCTTCCTAAGAATGGTTCGCTATCTGAATTTATCACGAAATTAAACTCATCCGAAGCCTTCCAGACATTATCTCAGAAGTTTACCCAATTAGCCCAAGAGTCAGGGATAAATGTTACCGGTGAACGGCTAAAGACTATTCAAGGCGGTGAAAGAGCAAATTTGACAGGCCTGGCAGAGAAATTACAAGAGGTAATGGGGAGAGTACAACCTTTAAGGGAATAATCTAAGTCTCTCATATTTGAGAGATTCCTTTCAAATTCAGCGAAATCGAAAATAAAATTATAAGACTATGACGTAACGAAACACCTACCTAGAGTAGAGCCAATTAGATATCATTCCTTTGACCCATGTATCGTTTCAATGTTCCCTTTTAAGAAACTATATTAACTTCTTGCATACCCTTGAAGAATAAATGAGAGGGAGATGGGCATCTGCTGCGCTAGGAGCGGGACTGGCCAGAAGACAGGCTGCATATGAAATGGATCAACAAGCACAGGCTTTCAACGCTCAACAAGAGCAAGCGCAACGACAAATAGAAGCACAGCAAAAGCAAATAGAAGCACTACAACGACAAAAACAAAATGCACCGCCACAGCATGAAGACCTCACCGAGAAGTTAAAAAAATATGCAGATCTCAAACAACAAGGACTATTAACGGGAGAAGAATTCCAGAAACTCAAGGCTAACTTGTTATCAAAAATTTAATTCATATATGTGGTTACGATGGGACAACAAAAAGAAGAACTGAAAGAACGCACCTCTCTTCGTGTTAAGTATTATATATCTATCTTTAAGATGTAAATTAGACAGGAAATTGCAATGTCCTAACTGTTCAGCAGAAATGCAACTAATGCAAAAGTACGAAGTTGATATTGATTATTGTCCAGTATGTAAAGGCGTATGGTTGAATAGGGGAGAAATCGACAAGATAGCAAATATTCAGAACAAGTATGAAGACGCACATTACCAGAAATATCACTACGGACAAAGTGATTATGACGACTACGATGCTAGTTACTATGGCGGACGCAGAAAAAATAGGGGCTTCTTTGGAGACCTATTTTATTTTTAATTACTGAATAGAGCAGATAAAAGGGCTTTACCAAATTTGATACCATTGAAAAAATAACTGTATTAGTATATCCATCTTCAGGGAGAATAACAGTTAAGAATGGGAAGGGCTCGTTATGAGCGATAGTGCTACGAAGAAAGACAGCGAGAGGGAAATACTTCAAGAATATTAAGTAAAATAATGAGGAATAAGCACAAATACTACGGTAAATTAATTATTACATGCATTTAAGTAAACTTGAACAAGTTACCGTTTTACCGTTAGTAGCCATACTCATCACTGCTATTATAGGCATTTCATTAGATCAAAATCAGTATGCATATTCTCGATCTCCCAAAACTAATACGACAGCGAATTTAGCAGGTTCTGGAGTCGAGCTGATAGATATTCATCCCTCACCCTCAAATGTAAAGGCTGGCAGCAATTTTGAACTATTAGCAACAGTAGTTAATAATTCAACAGACACGATAGTGTTACCTGCTGGGCGTTGCGATTCACCTCTAACTGCGTTCTTTACGAGAAATGTGATTATAAGACAGGATCAATTCCAAGGTTGCACTGCTGCTTCATCCCCGTTTGAATTAAAGAAAGGTGTAGAGGTTACAGTGGTCGGTCCGGTTCCTGGGACACTATACCAAGCAATCAAGGCTGGAGAAACCCCAGCGACCGCCACTGTTTATTATCTAACAGAGAATGGGCAGCCCGGTAACGTTACAAAACCATTTGTATTCGTGATTAGTTAATTCTCAGTTAGGTAATCATCGCTTTCAGATTTGATGAAAGTTCTAGATTGCCGTTGTCTAGCAATTTATAGATATGCTAGGGTTAACTTATTACTGCTAGTGGTGGAATGAATATTTCGATCTCTTGTTTGTTGTTCACGTGAATAATGTTTCATAAAGTCCCTTATATCGAAATCCTTTCTTGCATCGGCTGGTAGAGTAGTTGACGCTAATATTTCTTCCCCTGCTGCTCCCCTTGTTCTTGCCAACTCCTCTTCTTTCATATTATATAGATAGTAAGAAGACTTGGGCTTGGTAACAAAAGACACAAAGGGAGAGCATCTTTTTTTCTGAAGTTATTGTCTTTGTTTTTGTAGGCTGGATTGATGACACTATTCCTCTATTCATATTCATATTCATATTATATTCATATTTTCCCAAACAACGGGATTTCTATTATTGTCATAATACTGGCCCATTATGTTGTTAAAAGTAGAAAGAAAGAGAATTAGGATTATTATTAAGATTAAGAAATGTGCCTGCCAAGTTTAGTTCCTTATTTCTTCTCTCTCTATTTTCATTTTATTACCTATTAGATTTGAATCATGATTCATTATTTATTATTGATTAGTTACTGCTGCCGCTTGTGATGCAACTTTTTCAACCGCTCTATCTTCTAATTTCTTTTTGGCTTTCTCTGCTAAATCTAAACTCGAATCTTCGGTTACCATTAAACCTGATTTGTTTAGTATAATGAGATTTTCAATACTGCCTTCAAGGAAGTCCTGTTTGTTCTTAACCGTAAATATGTCCCTCGCTAGATTACCACCGCCTTGGCCATTTCCGCTTGCTATTCCTATATAGAAATTCATACAGGGTTCATCTGATTGTGCAAAAGTCGGTAACACTAAACCGTTTGTACAGTAATTGCCAAATTCTAAAGTTAGAGTAAAATAGTGGGTGAAATGACAAAAGGGTGTTGAGAAAATTAAGGCTGCAGGTGCAAATGTCCGTAGATGGCTGCATTGCTGGGCCAAACGGTGAAATGGATTGGATGGTTGGACTCTTGGATGATGAACTCATAAAATATGCATACAAAATAACTGAGCCTGTTGACAACATTCTCCTAGGACGGAAAATGACTGATACCTTCATCTCCTACTGGTTAGATGTGATGAGCAAACCTGATGACCCCTGGTATGCGTTCTCTAAGAAGATGATAGAAACCCCAAAAGTTGTGTTCACTAAAACACTGAACAAATCTAAGTGGATAAATACAAATATTGCAACAGGCAATCTCATAGAAGAAGTTAGCAAGATAAAGAGCCAGAACGGCGGGGACATCATCGTTTATGGTGGTGCTTCATTCGATTCTTCCTTGATTAAAGAAAAACTAATTGACGAATTTTATTTGTTTATTAATCCTGTGGCAATCGGAAACGGTATGACTATATTTAAGGACTTGAACGAGATTCAAAAATACACTCTGATTGAAACAAAAGTGTTTGAATCCGGTAAAGTATTGCTCCGCTATGAGGCATGACAACAGTGACGCAATGTTGCCTTGCAAAGCCCATATTCGTTGGCAGTGCAGCGATTACAACTACCAGATTCTAAATAAATATTAGACTATATTGTTAAAAACCACGCAACTAGGAGAAAATTCTAGTTTAATAATTGTATTTTCTCTCGATGTTCCCTTATTTTTCGGGGGCTGTTTTTCATTGCCATAATTTAATTGAGATTAATAAACGACATTTAACTTAAAAAATTGAACGTGAGCAAGTGACATATCATATCAACGACAATTACAATGACAATAAGATCACATCTTCCTTTTGAATGGATAAGACTCTATTGGGAATAGGATTGGACAAGAAACGGGAAGATGTGATCTTATCTAACCTTGTGCAGGTAGCTATTCTTTCTATTGTTCGGTTAGGGAGCTGCTATAATCCTTTTTCAAGAGGTCATATGTCTAACAAATTCCTCTCTGCTCCTAGACTGAAGTGCCGGATTGTTTTTCTTTTCTTTGCCTATTGTAGACCTGGGGGATGAACCGTAATTGTGCCCTGGATAGACAATTAGGTCCTCATTTAGTTGAAGGATTTTACTATACAAGCTATCAAACATATCGTTCACGTCTCCTCCCGTTAGGTCTACCCTTCCGCAGCCACCTACAAACAAAGTGTCTCCTGTAAAGATATACTCATCATTTACAAGCAAAGAGATACTTTCTTTCGAATGTCCAGGAGTGTGTAGTACCTGGATTACAGTGTCCCCTAATGGTATCCGTTCACCATCGGTAATGGAAACATATTTTCCCGGCCAATTTGAAGCATGGTGCTGTAAAATTCGTGCACTTGTGCGTAACGCCATCTGTTCATTTCCTAAGACATGATCGAAATGATTGTGGGTGTTGATAATCATCGTAGCATGCCACTTATTATCTTCCAAAATACCGTACGTCCTCTCTAAGTCCCAGGACGGATCCACAATAGCTGCTAATCTCTTATTTTCATCTGCGATTATGTAGCTGAAATTGGCCATCGGCCCGACTTCCAGTTGCACTACCTTAGTTGTCATTCAGATCAAAACTCCTTCTTCGGCTTCAGGTGGAATTCCGATTTTTTCGATGTGAACACTACCAGCATATTTTTTGCCAATATCTAGTCCCTTTTTCATTCTGTGGAAGGTTATCGTGGCATTGGCTTCTGTGCATTTATTCGATGGTTCACCCGTAGTTGGGTTTAGACCAGAAGGTATATCGATGGCCAATACATATGCCTTAGATTGATTTATCTTGTCAATTGCAGAAGACAATGGTTCTCTGATCTTTCCTTTAACCCCAGTACCAAGCACTCCGTCAAGAATGATGTCTGCATCTTCGGTTTCCATTTCAATGACATGACCTGAATCGTTTTGTTTGTAAGACCCCACAGTGACTTTTTTCAGAGATTTCATCTTCCTGATAATATTCCAGTTAATCCGGGCTTCTGATGTTCGAAGTTCTTTTGGTTTTACTAAAAGAAGAATTGTGATGTTCGTGATGCACGCTGCAGCTAGATGTCGACATGCTACAAACGTATCACCTCCATTATTGCCGCCCCCGCAAATAGCAACAATTTTTTTCCTCTTCAAGCCAGCACCGAATCGACGGAGTAAAAAATCAGCAGTCTTGTTACCCGCATTTTCCATCATTAGTAACCTTTGCATACCAAAAACCATCTGACCATTTTCTTCAATTTTATACATCTGTTCTGAAGTTACAGCTTTACTACTCATACATAGATCATCGAATTTCATTAAATAGAAACTGTCCCAATATATCTGCTATTATGACCACCAATTTGGTAGATTTAAGATGAATTTTTGGTGTATTTCGCCATTGAATACCATGAAAACACCTTCTTGGGAAGTCTAAGAAGTTGGAATATGAAAGTTTTCAATCCCATTTAATTTATCACGATTAGAAAGCAATTGCAATTGAATATTTAGCATTATGGAATCCCCATATGGGGTCATTCTATCAATTCCCGCATATGATGACAATCACAAACACAGATTGACTCTAGGTTGCAAGATGAATGTCTGCATTGTAAGCATTCGTTAGTTAGTGGCATTATATTATATATGGTCTTCAAAATTACCTAAAGAAGTTTCATCCCGCAATGTGCGCAATACTGTGAATCTCCATCCATCGTTGAAAAACAAGTTCGACAGACCTTCATGATAGTAGATGTTGACTGGGAATTATTTCCACATGAATGACAATACCCCCCTGAGTCATTTTCGCTCCCGCAATATCTACAAAATATAGTTTTAGGCTCTATAGTTACATTTTCAGGCTCTTTAGTCACATTTTCAGATTCTTTATTCAAAACGGCCTTTCCACGATATATTGAGCGTTTACCGTATGCTATGACAAGTGCACCCACTATCATGAATATTATCGGAATAGCCAGAAAGGATTTCTCGGGTCACTGTTACTGCCGCATTATACGATAGTTTAGGAAAGTTAATCACAACCGAATGGGGATTTGCAGATGTTTCTACGCTTCCACCGGGTGACAACTCCGCATTTTCGATTGCTCTTTATGGGAATAACAAAGATATTGATCATTACAAACTCCTCCCTGGTGGAACTCCATAATCATGATATCGGAGTTGCGATTACTTGTATACATTGTCATCATCTTCGTTTATTAGTTTCATTCTATTTTATTAATAACTGACCACCTATTCAATATCAAATGTCAGATATCTCCAGCGATTTCATATATGGTTTCTATCTGTCGCAGTTGTGTTTGTTACAATTGTCCAAACTGCAACAGCATATGAGTAACAGCAAGGAACTGATACGAACTTTTACCAAGGCTCCTCTATTGGGGAGGTTAACGTATAGTTTTGTTTAATCTCTCATGGCTCAGTCTCGTGAATTGAACCCGTTTTATGAATGTCAGAAAGGTCTAGTAGGGTATGTCAGAAGGGGAAGCAGGATTAGGAATTGGAGTAGAACTGGGCGAATATACATCTGCTCAATATGCAAGGCTGAATTAATATCAAAGTTATTGTTGCTGGAACATAAAAGGTCCATTCATGCATACTAATCACTTTGCATTATCTAACGAAGACCATCGATTACTCGCCATTTGTGGGACTGTCACTCTGATTACATCCTTCTGCATCAGGATCTTGTTCACCGACCTGTTGCCAATCCTATATTTTAAATCGCTCTAGTCGCCAACTGTATTGATAAATGTGCACTCCTCAGTCTCACCGGCCTGTATCTCTCCAATGGCGCTTAGCCCACCGGCAAGCATACAATCACTGGTAGGATCTATGTTGAGAGTAAGGGTAAAGCCGCCGCCCGGAACAAAGACTTCACTAACTGTATATCCACCAGGACCAATACTAACTTCAACACAGTTTGCATCACCTAGGAATCCATCAGGATCAGGACCATTACCTATTACAGTAAAGGCAAAGTCATCTGGCTCGAAGCCGAATGCAGAAGAACTTGACATCTCTTTGCAAACTGATAATGTTGCTGATTCTTCTTCTATATCTTCTGATCCGATCTCTTCTTCAAAATCGAAGTAGCCAGTGAAATCACATTCGCGGTCGTCTTTATCTTGGGGGTTAAAAACGTTATCAGCGCTTCCGCCACGGCTAATTTCATTAGCACATGGATTCGCTTGTGCTTCTTGTATCGAAGTTGGAAGCACTGATAATCCAAATGTCATTACGCTAAATGCTACAATAATTGCAAGTGTTCTCCGTGAGTTCACAAAACTATCGTTTCTGATACATATTTACGACTTGTCGTATTTTTGGGTCTATATAAACCAATAGGAATTATTACAGAGTTAGTCCATGTAATATTTCTCTATCAATCAACTCATTTCTGTATACATTGTCAAGAGATTTTATGGCGTACATTGCTAGTATTATTTTAGGAGCAATTATGTCTCGCATTACTTAATTGTCGAGAATTCAGTCAATATTGCGAGTATAAGTTGGGGATTAACAAAAGACCACTCTCAGCAATGGAATTCTTTGGATTTATTCCACTAGTAGCGTTTGTGATTATGATTGGCTCTTCCCTACTTTTTGCTGCTATGTCCCAATCATATGCACAGTCAGATAAAAGAGCACAACAAGAAACAATCTTCCTTAATGATATCTTGGTGGACGACGATTCGATTCAGCATCAGGATTTTGATCACAGTCTAATTCTGGTGAAATTTCGCTTTGAGTGGTGTTTACTGCTTGGGTTATATGAAAGGTGTCTATCATCTGCTGGATGATGGGTAGATATTCCGGAGCAGCAAGGGATGCGATATTTGCGTCAATTTCATATATCTTGTTGTTGAATACTGAATAAATTGTACTATCGTAGGAACCATCAGCGAATTTATTCATAGAATTTACTCTCCATGTAGGATAATTTTCTATTCCTACTTCTGTTTCATTATTTCTTACTGTTTTGAAAAGGTTTTGCCCAAAGAAATTGGTGTTATACTTTATCCATTCTTGTGCTAATTCATTAGAATGGTCGTTATTGGCTTTTGACAATTCCGTGACTTTCAAACTATCTAGAATATTATTCTGAATCTTCTTCTACTATTAGGTATAGATTCTTTAGGGATGCTGGGCGATCAGATATGCAGCATGTCGGTAAATAAACTACAAGATTCGTTGCGTGCTATAAACGATGAGCTCAGGGGAACCGAGGAAAGAAGAGAGAGGCTTCTGAAAACAACAAGAGACATTGTTTCGATATGTAGCAAATCAATTGTAGACTTGCATTATGGTAGGAAACAGGAAGCAAAAATAAAATTAACTGAGGCAAATAAAATGTTGGTGGAATTTCGCTACCATTCAAGAAATGACCTACAAAAATATCTACTCCTGCCGGAGCAAGAGTATGTGGAAGCATCATTACTGATGTCGATAGTTGAAAACTCAGAAATTCCTGGAGTGAGTGATCTCGGAGTTACAGGTGCAGCCTATACCCTAGGAGCCCTCGATTGTGTTGGAGAAATCAAGCGAATAATTTATGACAGAATTAGAAGGGACATGTCCGAAGATGCACAAATGCACTTTAATTTTATGGAACATCTTTACAGTTTAGTTTACCCTCTCGCCATCTATGATAACCTTGTTGGAGGGCTTAAAAGAAAATTAGATATCGCAAAGGTATTGATCGAAGATGTTCGAGTTTTATTGACAGAGGAATCGAGAAGAGAGAACATGATAAGGGCGATCGAGCGGCTGGAAAAACGAATAATTGATGCTAAAAATGAGTGATAAGATCTTATCCCCGTAATCGACTAAAGCTGTAAAGTGTCGGGCAAGCTTAACTAAACCTTGAATAGGCCTGACCGAGATAATTTAGAAGTGCTTCACGCCATTGCTCAAAGGATTGTGGTTTAGAAGGATATTTGCGATAATGTTCGACCAACGTCTTGTTCATGTTCGCTGTATACTTTAGGTTCTCAGCTAATTGTCTTTTGAATGATCCTCTAATAATCATGGACATCATATCAAGGGAACTAAATTCAGGATGTTGTCCGTCTGTTATGCTATCTATGTCCATTTTGGAAAGAAAATGTTTCATTCCATAATTGATATCTTCGTTTGAAAGGCTTTGCAACATTCTGCGAAAGACTTCGAGGCCAGCAGTTTTGTACCCGTACTCGTTCATATAATCGACATTGTACTTCCATAATCCATCCTCTGTAGTATCACCTGTCTCCATGGCATCTACGGCGTCCTTCCCAGCGATCGTCGCCGCGATTATTGCTGGTCCTATGCCACCAGCATCGAGTGGCTTAGGCATCCATGCCGAATCACCCACTATCATGTACCCATTGGCCACAAGGCAATCATTTTGTCTCCTCACCGAGACTTGCCATGTACCCCAGCCATTTCCGTCGTCCATTTCTCCATCGGCGATCGTAGGTTTGGTTATGACGGGGTTACTCTTGACATAATTATCGATTAGCGACTTGACATCCTGACGAGATCCGCTGTTAGCATTGTGTCTATCTAATGCTTTCTGTTGTACGCCCAGACCTATATTCACCTTGTTCTCTCCCTTAGGAAATACCCAAGCGTAGCCCCCTGGGGCCAATTTTTGATCCAGATGTATAATGCAATATCTCGGGTCGAAATATGTCTTATCTTCATGAGCTCTTTCGAAATTGTAGATGTATCTTCCAGTTGCTTCTAGATCAACTCTATCGATTTTCTTCTGGATATATGATTTCAAGGGAAGAGTGGTTCTAAGAACTGAGGTAACTCCAGTTGCGTCCACTACTAGCCTAGACGTTTTCCTAAACACCTCATTCGTCTGTAAATCCTGACCTTCGACACCCACCACCCTGCTATCCTCTACTAATACCGACCGGAGAGCGATACCGCCCCGTATTTCGACACCTAATTTCTGAGCGTCATGAAGTTGTTTCTGTGGGAGAATTCTACGATTAAGTATGTAGCCTTCTCCATCAAACGAGATGGCAGCTTCATGATTGGGTGAATACGCCATAACTCCTTTTACTGGATGTTCAATTTCAGGATGGCTCCATTTAATACCGATTCTTTGGGTCATGTAGTCTACTGATTTCTTTCCAACAGCGTCGCCACAGATCCACCCTGTTATAGTCTTTCTTCCCAAAATAGGGATAGGATTTCGATCTACAACCAGAATACGCAGTATCTGGTTAGAGTAATACGCGGCGGATGACGCTGCGATTAGACCAGCCAGGCCGCCTCCTGCAACAATAAGATCGTAGTCGTAGTTGCTCAAATACACGTTAAGAAACCTCTCTGGACTATATGATTTTTGTTGTACCTGTTATAATCCTACTCGGATTACAGTCTATTACAGGGATGGAAATTCCATTAATGTTGGCACTATTCAATTTTGATAATATATTCTCAACGATATGCTAGTCTCGTACCAATGAGGCCGACTTGATGGATTAACTAATTGGTCCAGAATCAGAGGTAGCTTTTACTGGACCCAATTGGGATCAGGCGCACTTGGTTGATTAATATATCTAAATGATTACTTGAACCACTGCTGCCGGGGTCGCCTAG
>Ga0075420_100000903_pt1 | contig 24535 bp, 31 predicted proteins | sample SoiMetdeltSBSDD4_FD_75296 | JGI IMG/M metagenome (GOLD analysis project Ga0075420, IMG submission 75296) | Bulk soil microbial communities from a Populus tree surrounding site in Tennessee, USA - Soil MetaG P. deltoides SBSDD4 | ecosystem: Environmental > Terrestrial > Soil > Tree plantation...
CGCCGCGGCTGCGGCCGTCGCTGCGAAGGCGCTGTTCGGCGATGACGCGCCGCGCAGCTTCCCGTCGCAGGACTCGACGCTCGGGTCCGTCAGGCCCGGGGAGGCGCGGCTGCTGAGCGTGCGTCGGCCGGACCCGGACGGTGGACCGCCTTGGGGCCTTCGTGTATCGCGTACCGACCGCAAGCAGATCTGCTTGCAGATCGGTCGCGTCGTCGACGGGCGACTGGTGGCCATGGGTGTCGCCGGAGCGTTCGGCAACGACGGCCGCGCGCACGCGCTGCCGATCGAGCAGCTGAGTTGCACGAGCGACGTTGCCGGGACACTCCCTGCGCGAATCGGGATGGCGGAGCCCATCACGCGAAGTGGGCTGATCCCGTCGTCCCGTCTCGGAGCGAACATCGGGTGCGTTGGCCCGGTCGAGCGTCGCGCCATCGTCCTCGGCCCGGGGAGCGCACGCGAATACATTCGCCGCGCTCGGGCTCGCGGCGACGCGGCCGCGGTCGCCGAGGGGACGCGGCAGCTCGCGAGCGCCGAGCGGCGCCTGCGCTCGCTGCCGCCGGCGTGCGCGAAGGCAGATCTGCGTACGGTGATCGCCGGCATCGCGGGCTCGAACGTCGTCTCCGTGACGCTGACGGACAACGGCGTCGAGCAGCGCGTCACGACGAAGCGCTCCGAAGATGGCGCATACGTTTTCGTCGTGCTCGGACACCGCGCTGATCCCGGCACGCTGACGGCTCGTTTCCGCGACGGGTTGACGTGCTCGCTCGGGGGCAGCTACTTGCGGCCCTCGCCGCCGCCGAGTCCCGCGTGTCGTCGGGCGTTCGCACGCCAACCCTAGGACGTTGCTGCCACGGTCACGACGTGACGCTGGCCGACGAGGTTGGCGGGCTCGCGTCACTCGGCGATCTGACATCTCACGTCGCCTGACAGCGACCGCGCAATGCAGCAACGTGCGGTCGAGGCATCTCAAGCGGTGCCGCAAGCGACAACGAGGAGGAGATCGTGATCGATCATATTCGCGCTGTGGTGGTGCGCGTCCGGCGTCGCGCCGGCGTCGGGCTGATGCTCGCCGGCACGACCGCTGCACTGGCCGCGACCGCCGGTTCGGCGACCGCGGCAACCCACGACTACTGCAACTGGGACGGCAGCTACAACGGCACGCCGGCATGGACGATCTGCTTCCAGTCCGGCGACAACTGGCTGACCAACAATCACGCCTGGTTGCCGTATCTGCCGGTCACGCCGACGATCTACTGCGGCGCTCGTCTTTCGGGCGTCGACTATGGCGGCTGGTCCGGCGGCAACCCCTCGTGCGACCACGCCTATGGCGGCGGCAACCTGCTCAAGGCGGGCGAGTACGTCAGCGTGGCCGCGACGACCCACGGTTCGATCACCTACTGAGGAGGATGGAATGACGATCAAGCGGATCAGTCTCAGCCTCGTCGCGGCCGGCCTCTGCGTCGCTGGCAGCGTCGCCGTCGCCTCCGGTGACGACGTCACACCACCGGCTCAGCCGCCCACTCCGGTCGCAGCCGATGCAACCTCGTCGTTCGCGGTCTTTCAGCGACCGGCGAACTCGGGCGACGTGATGCCGCCCGTGACGCGACGGATTCTCGCCGACACCGCCGCCCGCGAAGGCGCCGACCTTGACGGGGCACGAGCTGTCGCGGCGTCTGCCGGCCGGTCGGTCTGGGCGATCCCGGGACCGAACAAGGTCTGTCTCGCGATACCCGACCCGGTCGACGGCTTCGGGATCAACTGTGCCGACGTGGCGACGGCGAAGTCCGGTCGTCTCTGGGTCACGCTCGTCGGCTTGCCCGGGCAGAAGCTCGGCGACGTCCGCATCGCACAGTTCGTGCCCGATGGGGTCGACGCGGTCATCGCGCAAGGTGACGATGGCAAGGGGAGGACGATCACGGCCTCGGACAACGTCGCCTTCGCCGACGTCACGAGCGGCACGATCGGATTCAGTGACGGCTTCGGTGACCACCGCGTCCGTGTCGACGGAACGCCCAAGGCGCTGCTGTCGAGCGCCGGCTGACGAGACCGAGATGCCGCGCCTGCTCGGAGGCCGATCGGCTTCCGGGCAGGCGGCGTCTTCTGCCGTCTGCGGTGGGGGTACCCTAGAGACAGCCACTAAAGGAGCTGCATGGCAGTTGAAGAGAAGATCGAGCTCGAGGGCGAGATCACCGAAGCGCTTCCCAACTTGATGTTCCGCGTCAAGCTGGACAATGATCACGAGGTTCTCGGGCACCTCGCCGGCAAGATGCGGCGCTACCGGATCCGCGTCCTTCCCGGCGATCGCGTGCGTGTCGAGATCAGCCCCTACGACCTCACGCGCGGGCGGATCGTCTACCGCCACAAGTAGTCCGGCGACACGCCATCGCGTCGCGGCTCAGACCGCGGCGTGGCGCGCGACCCGCAGCAGCATCTGTCCTTGTCTGACGGACAGCTCGCCGTCGACGAGCTGTGCTGAGGCGTACGCATCACGAAACAGCGCCAGCGCGACGCCGCTCGCCGCCCCGTCTCCGCCGGCGAGCCCGAACAGCGCGCCGTCGATGCCGGCGGCGTCGATCGTCGTCAGCCGGCCGCGCAGGGTCGTGCCCTCTGGCAGCATCGTCAGCACGACCGCCTCGCCGAGCCAGCCGTCGAGGACGGCGACCGCTTCGTCGAAGGTCATCCGAGACCGAACCGACGTGGGGCAGAGGTCAGGTGCGCTTCGCGCGCGAGACCTTCGCCGTGGCCGTGGTGCGCTTCGCGGCCGCTGGTGCCTTCGCGGCGGCCGGCTTCGTGCGCTTGGTCGTCGACGGCTTTGCCGCGCCCGCCCTCGATGTCGCGGCCTTCTTCGCCGCTGTCGTCTTGGCAGCGGCCTTCTTCGCCGTGGCGGCACGCGCCGAGCTCGGCTTCGGCTTCGTCGCGGCGGCTCGGCCCGCCGCGGGGCGCCTGGTCGACGCCTGCGCCTTTGATGCGCCGGCACGCCGGCGCGTCGGCGCCGGTGCGCTCGCCTGATCGGCGAGCGCCTGGAGCTCGGACAGCAGTTGCTTGCCGCCTCGGCGCAGGTCGCGCTGTGCGTCGCGGACGAGCCGTTCCACCTCGCGGAGCGTGTCGTGACCGTGGCCGCGGAGATCTCCGCGCAGGAGCTTGGCCGCGGTGGCCGCCGCGTCGAGGGAGTCCTGGAGCGCCTCGTAGGCGGCATGGCCGACCTCGTTCGCGGCCTTCGTCGTCCACGTCGCGGCGGTCTTCGCCTTGCTGGTCGGCATCGCCTACCTCCGGTCGGGTCTTCGAGTGTCGCCGACGGTACCGCGTTGCCGTGGCGGTCGCGGGGCCGTCGCACGTGCGAACATGGCGCGATGGCCGTTTGGGAGATCGTTCTGCTGATCCTCGTGGTGCTCGTCGCGCTGCTGTTCGCCGGGGGCTACGTCGCCAACGCGCGTCTCAGTGCCGCGCGTCAGCGCCACCTGCGCGAGCGCGTCGCTGAGGCGGATCACGCGCTGGCGGCAGCGCGCGCGAGTGACCGCGGCTGGGACCGCTCGTTGCTCGAGCAGGCCGCGCGCGCCGCACTGACGGCCCGCCGCCCGGGAGCGTCGATCGAGCAGATCGAGTTGATCCAGGTCGTCGACCTGCCGGGAACCGACAGCGACAGCGCCGTCTTCCACGTCACCACCAGCTCCGGCGAGGAGCAGCTTGAGATGATTCGCCGCGGCGACGAGTGGGCCGCCGCCTAGCGCGACGGCGCGCCGCTGCCCGAGTGGCTCAGCCGATCTTCTTCAGGTCGACGACGAAGACGAGCGTCTCGTTGGGCAGGATCTGCCCCTGGCCCGCCGCGCCGTAGCCGAGGTCCGGCGGAATCACGAGCTCGCGCCGTCCTCCGACCTTCATCCCGGCGATGCCCTGATCCCAGCCCTGGATCACCTGGCCCTGTCCGAGCGGGAAGGTGAATGGCTGGCCGGTGTCCCATGAGGCGTCGAACTGCTCGCCGTTGGAGAACGACACGCCGACGTATTGGACACTGACCGTGTCGCCCGATGCGGCGGCCGGGCCCTTGCCGGCGACGAGGTCCTTGACGACGAGCGACGGCGGCGGGCTGCCGGCCGGCTTGACGATCTTGGGCTTCGTACTGAGGTCGGTGGCGTTGGAGACCGTGGGTGCCGACAGGTCGGGCGCCGGGGGCGTCGTCGCAGTGGTCGTCGCGGTCGTTGTCGTCGTGGAGCCGCCGGTCGTGCTTGCCTCGTCCTTGTCCGACGAGCCGCAGCCGGCGGCGAAGACGGCGCCGGCGAGCATGGCGGTGACGAGGAGCAGGGGCACGCGCGAGCGGAGCATGCGCCGGATCCTAGGTCAGCGGACTGACATTCTGCGCCGCCGAGAGCCGGAGAGGGGACTCGAACCCCTGACCTACGCTTTACAAGAGCGTTGCTCTACCAGCTGAGCTACTCCGGCGCGCAGCGCGAGTCTACGACCGCGAGCCGACGCCGGGCGGGCGGGACGGCCCGCAGGCGTTGTAACGGCGTGGCGGCGGACGGGTATCCCAGTCGGTGAACCACGAGGCGCTCCACAGCCGCACCCGCCAGGACGGCGTCAACCCCGTCGTCTACTGGCTGTCGCGCAGCGTTCTGCAGCCGTTCTTCCACTGCTACTTCCGGATGAGCCGGGTCGGCCGCGAGCACATCCCCAGGAGCGGCCCGGTGATCATCGCCGCCAACCATCGCTCGTTCCTCGACCCGTTCGTGATCGGCTGCATGACGCGGCGCCCGATCTACTACGTCGCGAAGAAGGAGCTGTTCGCTCACCGGCTCGGCGCCTGGTTGCTGAGCTCGCTCGGCGCGTTCCCGATCGATCGCGGCGCCGCCGACGTCGGCGCGATGGAGACCGCCCGCGCGATCCTCGAGCGCGGCGATTGCGTGCTGATCTTTCCCGAGGGCACCCGTACCCGCCCCGGCCCGCTGGCGGCGCCGAAGCGCGGTGTCGGCCGGCTCGCGCTGCAGACCGGCGCGCCGGTGGTCCCGATCGCCGTCGCCGGTACTGAGAGCATTCGCCGCGGCTGGCGGATCCGGCCACACAAGGTGCGTATTCGCGCCGGCCGCCCGCTCCGGTTCCCGCGCATCGAGGACCCGTCGCCGCAGCTGGCGGGGGCCGTCAACGAGCGCGTCTGGCCGATGGTGCAGCTGCAGTGGGAGTGGCTCGGGGGTGAGCCGGCGCCGCGTACGGAGGCCGCGCCGCCTCGGCCGATCGCGGTCAGCCGTGCCTCGAGCGAGCCATTGTCGATCGCCGACGGCGGCGCACGCAGGGCGGGATAGGCTGGATGGGTGAGCAAGGAGCGGCTCGACGCCGACTTCTCCGAGCTGTACCGGGCGCATCTGCGCGACGTCTACAGCTATGCGTACTACCGGGTGGGCAACCACCACGATGCGGAGGATCTGACCGAGCAGACGTTCCTCCAGGCCTACCGGCACTTCGAGCGCGCGCAGCGCGAGAGCGACGGGCGCCCGCTGCGTCCGTGGCTGATCCGCATCGCGCACAACCTCGCCGCCAATCACTACCGCGACCGCGCGCGCAGGCCGCAGTCATCGCTCGAGGAGACCGAGCCGACGCAGCCGCTGCGGACGGCGCACACGACCGAGGACCTGGTGGAGGCGCGCGATGAGCTCGTACGCATCCTCGAGGGAGTCACGCAGCTACCTGAGGAACGCCGGGAGGCGCTGATCATGCGGTTCGCGCTCGGCATGGACAATCGCGAGATCGCGCGCGCCCTCGGTAAGACCGACGGCGCCGCCAAGGTCCTGATCCACCGCGCGATCAAGCAGCTCGAGCAGAGCCTCAAGGCGGAGACGACATCATGAGCGAGTACGAGCTGACAGGCGACGCAGGCGATCTCGAGGGGCTGCTCAGCCAGGCGCTGTCGCCGGTCGAGCCGCCCGAGCGGTTGTCCGAGCGGCTCGAGATCCGGCTGGCGACGCTGACCGAGACCGCGATCGAGGAGCTCGACACGCTCGAGCTCTCGGCGATGCGCGACCCGCGCAACTGGGTCCGCCCGGTCGCCGCGGCGGCCGTCGTCGCGACCGCCGGCGCGGGGCTCGTGGTGCTGCGCGTCCGTGCCCGGCATCGCAAGCGCACGCAGAAGGCCAAGCACCCGGTCGACTTCGCCGGCCGCGCGCTGCACGACGTCGCCGATGAGGCGCGGCGGCTGCTCAAGCGCGACTGAGGAACGTCAGCCCGACCCGCGGGACTAGTAGCGTCCGCGACCGGCCATGGCCACCTGCTACCGCCACCCAAACCGCGAGACGGGCGTCTCGTGCTCGAATTGCGGCCGTCCGATCTGCCCGGATTGCATGACGCCGACGTCGGTCGGCATGCGCTGCCCCGAGTGCTCGAAGCAGAAGACGAAGGTGCACACGATCCGCTCGATGGCGACCGAGCCGCGCGTGACCTACGCGCTGATCGCGATCAACGTCGTGATGTTCCTGGCGACGGGGTCATTCAGCGTCGGCGACGGGCAGGGCGGAACGTCACTGAGCTTCGACCTGGCGCTGCTCGGGCACGTCGACGGCACATTCGGCTCGGTGCCGGGAGTGGGCGTCGCGGAGGGTGAGTACTGGCGTCTTGTGACCGGCGGTTTCCTCCACGCCAACCTGCTGCACATCTTCTTCAACATGTACCTGCTGTACATGCTCGGTCCGCAGCTCGAGGCGGCGCTCGGCAACGTCCGTTTCGCGGCGCTTTACATCGCCGCGCTGCTGGCGGGATCGGCCGGTGCCTTGATCGTCACACCGGACATTCCCACCGTCGGAGCCTCCGGAGCGGTCTTCGGACTGATGGGCGCGATGGTCATCGAGCAGCGCGCGCGCGGCATGGACCCGTTCGAGGGCGGCATCTTCGGCAGCATCGGCGGGTTGATCGTGATCAACCTGATCTTCTCGTTCTTCGTCTCGGGGATCTCGATCGGCGGCCACATCGGCGGACTGGTCGGCGGGACGATCGCCGCATGGCTGATGAGCGAGGCGGTGCGGCGCAGGATGCCGTCGTATGCGCCGCTGCTCGCATGCGGCCTGGTCTCAGTGGTCTCGATCGGGATCGCGATAGCCGCCGCCGGCGGCAGCGGAATCGGCTAGAGCGGCAGCTCGAGCGCCTCGGCTGGCGGCTCGGCGAACAGGTCCGGGTGCAGCACGTGGGCGAGCAGCTCGAGGCCGTCGATCAGCCGCGGGCCGGGCCGCGAGAAGTAGGCGCTCGCGTCGACGGCGACGACGCGGCGAGCGCCTGTGGCCCGCAGCTCGTCGGCGTGCATCTCGGCCTCGCGGTAGGCGGTCGCGGCGTCATAGCCGCACGGCATCGCGATCACCACCTCGGGCGCGGCGGCAGAGGCGACGTCCCACGTCGCCTGCTCGGACCGCTCGCCGGGCATGCCGAGGACGTCGAAGCCACCGGCGTACTCGATCAGCTGCGGCGTCCAGTGTCCGGCGACGTAGAGGGGGTCGAACCACTCGACGGCGAGCACCGCGACCGGCGCGCGGTCCGCCTGCCGCAGCGTCCTGCGCACGGCGTCGACGCGTGCGCGCGTCCGCGTGACGAGATCGAGTGCGGCGTCGCGTGAGTCGGTGAGCTGCGCGATCGTGCGGGCGTCGCCGATCGTCTCTCCGAAGGTCTTCGGGTCGAGCGCGACGACCTCCGGGCACGACGGCAGGCGGCCGGCGAGGTCACGGACCTCGTCATAGGAGACCGCACACACCGGGCACAGCTGCTGCGTGACGATCAGGTCGGGAGCGAGCTCGGCGACGGCCTGCTCGTCGAGCTCGTAGATCGCCTCGCCGCGCTGCGTCCGCTGCTTGACCTCGCGGTCGATCTCGGCCGCCGTCAGTCCCGGCGGCAGCACGTCGGTGGTCACGTGCGGCAGCGATCTCGCCGCGGTGGGATGATCGCACTCATGGGTCACGCCGACGACCTGATCGCCGAGCCCGAGCGCGAACAGCAGCTCGGTGGCGTGAGGTACGAGGCTCACGATGCGCACGAGGGAAGGGTATGGCAGACGACTGGACGTATGAGGACGACGCGCTCGTCCGCGACTTCGAGTTCAAGGACTTCACGGCCGCGCTCTGGTTCGTCAACCGTGTCGCCGAACTGGCGGAGGAACGCAACCACCACCCGGACATCCTGCTGCACGGTTGGAACAACGTCCGGCTGACGCTCTCGACGCACAGCGAGGGCGGTGTGACCGAGGCCGATCACGCGCTCGCCGCTGCGATCGACGCGCTGTAGCGGGGGCGGTCGCGTCCGCCCGCGCCGCTGCTACGGTGCAGGCGTCGGAACCTGCATGAGCGACGACCTTCCCCGAAGTAGCCGCGCGCCCCGCGCGCACACTGCGTGACAGCGCTGCTTCTCGTCGCGATCTTCGTGCTCGTGCTCGTGAACGGGTTCTTCGTCGCGGCCGAGTTCGCGCTCGTGCGGTCCAGGCCTTCGCGGCTCGAGGAGCTGGCGAGCAAGGGCAATCGCGGCGCCGCCCTCGCGCAGAAGCAGCACGACGACATCAACCAGTACCTGTCGGCGTGCCAGTTCGGGATCACGCTGGCGTCGCTCGGCATCGGCTTCCTCGGCGAGCCGGCGATCGCGACGCTGATCGAGCCTCTGTTCGGGGACTCGATATCGCACGGGCTCTCCGTGACCATCTCCGTGGCGATCGCCTACCTGCTGGTCACGTCGCTGCACATCACGGCCGGCGAGCAGGTGCCGAAGATCTGGGCGATCGTTAAGGCGGAGACGGTGGCCGTGCGCGTGGCGCGGCCGCTGGAGGTGTTCAGCCGTTCGATGCGCCTGTTCATCTCGGCGCTCAACCGCGTGGCGAATTGGATGCTGCGGGTGTTCTTCGGCATCAGCGCCAGCGCCGAGATGGAGGAGGGTGCGACGCCGGACGAGCTGCGCGTGCTGATCGCCCAGGGGCGTGCCGGCGGCCAGCTCGACCCCGGCGAGGCCGGGATGCTCACCGGCGTCTTCCATCTCCACGAGCAGGAGGCACGGCAGGTGATGACGCCGATCCCGGCCGTCGTCACCGTCGACCTGTCCGAGGACGTCGAGACGGCGCTGCGCCGCTGCGTCTCATCGGGCCACACGCGGCTCGTCGTCACCGAGGACGACAACAAGGACCGCGTGCGCGGGATCGTCCACGCCAACTCGCTGATCAGCCTGCTGATGTCGGAGGGCTCGAACGCCGCGATCGAGCCGGCCGTGACCGAGACCCCGATCGTGCCGGAGACGAAGCCGCTCGACGACCTCCTCGCCGATCTCCAGCGCGAGCGCAGCTCGCTCGCCGTCGTCATCGACGAGTACGGGCGCGTCGTCGGCATCGTCACCGTCGAGGACATCATCGAAGAGGTCGTCGGCGAGATCGACGACGAGACCGACCCCGCCGGAGGCGAGGTGCGACGGCTCGCCAACGGCGACTGGTTCGTCCGCGGCCACGTCGCCGTGACCGACCTGATCGACTATGGCATCAAGCTCCCGGTCGACTCCGACGCCTACAACTCGATCGGCGGCTTCGTCTTCTCCGAGCTGGGGCGCCTGCCGAAGCGCGGCGACACCGTTCCGGTGGACGGATATTCGATCAGGGTCGAGTCGGTTCGCGAGAACCGCGTCGAAGCGGTGCGGATCCGTGAGCGCCGCCCCGCGGCGGCGACGCCCGACCGCGACTGACCCCGGACGACAAACGGCCCGCATCTGGGAGAGATGCGGGCCGTTCGACCTCTGGAGGAGCAGATGAAATAACTCCGACGCGAGCGAGTATTCGCCCGCGACCTGAACCTTTCCTAAAGGGTTGCTACATAACCGGTAAAGGTCTGCGGCGCGGTCGATTGGGCGCCGCGCGGTGGCTCACGGTCAGGGCCGCCGGGCCCTGCGGGTCACTCCCAGCGGAAGCCGACGGCACTGGGGCGCGGCGCGAGCGGGCTGTCAGGCAGTCCGGGCGCCGGCTCGGGGTCGTTGTAGCCGCCGGGCGCGACGTCGTTGGGGCCATCGGGATGGAACAGCGACGCCAGGTACTGGATCTGGCCGCGGCCCGGCCCGAGCTCGAACTGGCCGCCGCCATACATACGGATCCCGTGCTGCTCGCAGTGCTCGTACGCGGCGAACAGGTCACGCAGCGGCCCGAGCCGCGACGGCTTGATGTTGACCAGCCGCGGCGGCCACGGCCGATCGAGGATGTCGGCGACGGAGTGGATCGGCGCGTCCCAGCTGACGCGGTCGCGATGCGCGGCGAGCACCGCGTCGACCTCGGGCGAGCCGGTGTGCGGATCCTCGATCCAGGCCTCGGGCAGCTCGCGCAGCACACGCTCGTAGAGCGCCGGGTCGGGGGCCGAGTCGACGATCGTCCCGTGATACTGGCCCTTGAAGTCGACGCTCTCGACAGCGCCGGTCGCGGCCAGAGCGGCGACGAGCTCGCCGCTCCAGTCCGCCGTCGGGTCGAGCTTGAACTGCAGGCTCGGGTAGGCGTCCAGCCGCGCCCGCAGCGGTGCCATCGACGCCGGATCGCCGAGTCGGAGGCTGACGACGAAACGCACCGGCCGCGGGCTGCGTCCGAGGATCTCGTGCAGCGGGCGCGACGCCTGCCGGCAGGCGAGATCGAGCGCGGCAGATTCGTAGGTCCAGATCCGGTAGCGACGCGACACCGGCATCTGCGGCGGCTCGGGGAAGAGCTCGAGTGCCTCGATGTGATCGCAGAACGACGCGATCGTCCAGTCGCCCGCGAGCGGCAGGCTGGTGCCGGCCTGCTGCAGCACGTCCTGGTCGGCGGCGTCGTAGACGACGTCCTCGCCGACGCCCTCGGAGCCCGCGCCGGAGAGCCGCACGACCGTCGAGACGCGGGTGAAGGCACTCGACACGTCGCGCTCGAGTCGCTCGAGCGCGTACCCGTCGATCGTCAGCGGCAGCTCCGCGATCAGCGGCCAAAGCGTGCTCACGACGCCGCGCCGTCGCTGCCGGCGCCGGCTTCGAGCCGGCCGACAAGCTCCTCGAGCCGGAGCTCCTCGAGTCCGCGGCCGACGGCATCCAGTTCGCTCGCGCAGAACTCGACGAGTGCGCGCCCCTCCTTGACGAGGTCGAGCGTCTCGCGCAGCTCGGCGTCGCCGGAGTCGAGCCGGCGGACGATCTCCTCGAGCCGGGCGGTGGCCGACTCGTAGCTGGGCTGGGGCGTGCTCACGGCTCGATCCTCGCACGAACCGCGGCGTCGCTGAAGCGGATCCGCACGTCGCCGGCGCTGCGTGCCGCGCCGGCGCTGTCGACGATCGCCCCGCCTTCGTCCTCGACGAGCGCGTAGCCGCGGTCGAGCACGCGGCCGGGGTCGTGCGCTTCGAGCGCAGCACGCAAGCCCTCGAGCCTCGAGGACCGCTGCGCCCGTTCGCCACCGGCCGCGGCGGCGGCCTTGCGCGACAGCACGAGCGCGCGGATCCTGACCTCCACGCCGCGCGCGCCGACGCCGCGCGTCGCGCTTGCGCGGATCTCACGGAGCGTCTGGTGCAGCTTCCGGCGCTGCACCTCGACGACGGTGGCGAGCGACCGCGCGAGCGGCCCGAGCGAGCGTGCGCGGATCGGGACCGCGGCGCGCGCGTGCTGGGTGAGCCGGGCGGCGAGGCGCTCGGTCGTCACGCGCGCCTGATGGACATCGACGGGCACCGCGCTCTCGGCGGCGTGGGTGGGGGTCGAGCAGGAGACGGCGGCGACGTCGTCGATCAGCGTGCGGTCGGTGTGATGGCCGACCGAGGCGATCACCGGCGTGCGCAACATCGCGACGGTCCGGCACAGACCTTCGTCGCAGAACGCGAACAGGTCGGCCAGCGAGCCTCCGCCGCGGGCGACGACGATCACGTCGATCTCGGCGATCGCCGCCAGATCCTGAAGCGCCTGCGTGATCCGCGGCGCGGCGTGACGGTCCTGGACGGGGGCGAAGGCCCAGACGACGCGGCCGGCCCAGCCACGTCTGCGCAACCCGGCGAGGACATCGTCGCGGGCCTTGCCGCCCTCACCGGTGACGATGCCGATGCAGCGGGGCAGCGACGGTCGCGGCAGCCTCTTCTGCGGCTCGAACAGGCCTTCGTCGCCGAGCCGGCGGCGCAACGCGGCGAGCTGAGCGAGCAGGTCGCCCTCGCCGGCAGAGCGGATGTCTGTGACCTCGAACGAGAACGACGGTGACGACGTGCGGCTGCCGGTGTAGTAGGCGGGGCCGCCGGCGACGACGATCTGGGCGCCGTCGGCGAGCTCGACGCCGAGCTGCTCGAACTCGTTGCGCCAGATCGAGCAGGGCAGCGCGCCGCCACCGTCGCGCAGCTCGAAATAGACCTTGGCCTTCGAGCTCTTGAAGTTGAAGACCTCACCGAAGAGCTGAACGCGGGCGCGCTTGGCGAGCTCCTCACGCAGCTTCGCCGCGTAGGCGCCGACGGCGAACGGCCCCGCCAGCTCGACGCCCTCGATCCCTGCGGGCCGCGGCGCCGCGTCGGCCACGAGCGTGCTAGCCGTGCAGGGTGCCGGACGCGGTCGCGTCGGGCACGGCGCTGAGCGAGGGAAGCGGCGGCAGCCCCTCCTCGCCTTCGTGTCCGCGGTTCTCGCCCGACAGCCCGAGGGCGCGCAGCCGCTCCATCTCTCGCTCACCCTCGATTCGCGCCGGGCTCTCGGCCGGCAGCCCGTCGATCAGCTTCGCGATCCGGTTCCGGACCTGGAGCGCGAAGTGCGGCGTCGAAGCGCCGGTGAGCCGGCGGATGTCCTCGAGCGTGACGTCACGCTGGGGCGCTGCGCGGTCTGGGTGCTCGGCTTCGCTCATGGTCTCCGATTCTATGCGCAGGCTTGGCGCGCAGACACAGCACGCCGCCGCCGGATTATGTAGGCTCGCGGCCGAATACGCCGAATCCATGGCAGACAGCCTGGATCGGGGGACCCATTGTTGGGGCGAGTCCACCGCATGTGGAGGCGCAGGCTCTTTCAGCGCTAGCCCGTCAGCTAACCCCGTAGGCCGACGAAAGAGAGTTCGACTTGCGGGTTCGCCCGTACGCGACGGCGATGGCGACGATGGCGCTGGGACTGCTTCCCGGCGCTGTGGCGTCCGCGGCGACGAGCGGCGGCGCGGGCTTCGGTTCCTCGTCGACGACAGCGACGACGACGACGACGCCGACGGCGACCACGGTCGTCCCGCCGACGACCCCGACCACGGGCGGCCAGGTGTTCGGTGCTCCCGATCCGACGGCCACACCCACCGTTTCCGGCGTTGTCGCCCAGGTTCTCCCGGACGGGACGGCAGCGGCGCCGGCGCTCGCGCCGCTTGAGGTCCAGCAGGCGATCTGGGCGGGCAACCAGATCGTCGGGCGCCCCTACATCCGTGGCGGCGGGCATCGCAGCTTCCGCGCCAAGGGCTACGACTGCTCGGGGGCCATCTCGTACGCGCTGCACGGCGGCGATCTGCTCGACGAGCCGCTCGACTCGGTCGCCTTCATGCGCTGGGGCACGAAGGGCGCCGGCTCGTGGATCACCGTCTACACGGCCAAGAGCCACGCCTACATGGTGGTCGCCGGCCTGCGGCTCGACACGAGCGCCGCCTACGACTCGTCGAACGCCAAGGGCCCCCGCTGGCGGCCGCTGCGGCGTTCGAACGGCGGCTACAAGAGCCGCCACCCCGCCGGGCTCTGAGCGGCCGCCGCCGGCTCGGTAGGCTCTGACCTGCCCGTTGGAAATCGCGTCGAAGGAGACCACATGCCGGGTATCGGCGGCCGCTTCTCCACTGTTGTCAAAGCGAAGGTCTCGAAGCTGCTCGACCGCGCCGAGGATCCGGGGGAGACGCTCGACTACAGCTATCAGAAGCAACTCGAGTCGCTGCAGCAGGTCAAGAAGGGCATTGCCGACGTCGTCACTGCCAAGAAGCGCCTGCAGATGCAGTCCGGCAAGCTCGAGCAGTCGGTCGTCAAGCTCGACACCCAGGCACGACAGGCGCTCGCCTCCGGGCAGGAGGAGCTGGCGCGCACGGCGCTCGAGCGCAAGCAGCTCGCGCAGACCGAGCTGCAGACGCTCGACTCGCAGGTCACCGAGCTCGAGGATCAGCAGGAGAAGCTGATCGAGAACGAGAAGAAGCTGCGCGTCAAGATCGACGCCTTCCGCACCAAGAAGGAAGTCATCAAGGCGCAGTACTCGGCCGCCGAGGCACAGGTGCGGATCTCCGAGGCGGCGACCGGCGTCGGCGAGCAGATGGCCGACATCGGCCTCGCGATGCAGCGCGCGCAGGACAAGACGGAGAACATGCGGGCGCGCGCCGACGCGGTCCAGGAGCTCGAGGCCGCGGGCACGTTTGACGATCTCACCCAGCTCGGGCCCGGCGAGGACGACATCGATCGTCAGCTCAAGGAGCTGACGACGTCGAGCCAGGTCGACGACGAGCTGGCGAAGATGAAGGCCGAGCTCGGCTCGGGCGGTGCCCCTGAGCAGATCGAGCCCGGAGCGTCGTCGTGATCGTTCGCATCGCGTCGGAGGGCCAGTTCGACGTCGCCGACGAACTTGCCGAGGAGCTCAACGCGCTCGACAATCGCTGCGTCGAGGCCGTCGACGCCGGCGACGAGCCCGCGTTCCACGCGGCCTACGACGGGATGCTGCGGTTTGTGCGCGACAACGGCACGCAGCTCGGCGACGACGAGCTCGTCGGCTCGTCGCTGATCCTGCCGCCGTCCGATCTCTCGTTCGCCGAGGCCGGCGAGCAGTTCAACGGCGACGGCCTGATCCCGGACTAAATAGGGGCGCCCCAGAGGGGAAACCAGCGCTCGAGCTCGCGCTCGATCGGCAGCGAGGCGCCGATCTGCGCTTTCAGCTGCAGCTCGCGCTCGGTCGCCCGCTCCTTGTCGCCGGGACCGGGGACGAACGGGTACCAGCTGCCGCGCTTGAAGTTGTAGATCAGGTACAGCGGCGTCCCGTGGGCGTCCTTGAAGGCGAACACCGCCGCAAGCAGGCGGTCGGCGTAGCCACCGACCTGGATCCCGTCGCTGACGGTGTTGACCGCGACGACGAGGTCCTCGAGATCGGCGTCGCGGACGACGACCCAGCGGTAGCCGAACTGGTCGTCGTGGGTCTCCGACGTGGTTCCCGTCTCCTCGCCGGTGCTCGTCAGCAGCTCGGCGGTGTCGGTGACCATCTGCTCGAAGTCGCCGGTCGCGAGCTGCTGGAAGACGATGCCGGCGCCACCGGAGGTCGTGATCCCGTGCGCGGCTTCGAGGTCGACGTACGCGGTGCTCAGCGCGAACAGGCGGTCGGGCGCCGGCCCGGACAGCTTGCGCTTGCCGAGCAGTGCGTCGAGGAAGCCCATCTGTGTGCCCGCCCGCTACGCCGCGTCGCGGAGCGTGCCGCTCTGCAACTGCGTCTCGAGCCGCGAAAGCGCCTCGATCCGCGCCTCGAGCGGCGGGTGCGTCGCGAACAGCCCGGCGACGCGCTGCCCGACCGGGCTGATGAAGAATGCCTGCATCTGCGCGGCCTGGCGCAGGTCCTGCTGCGGGATCCGCTCGTTGATGCCGCTGATCTTGATCAGGGCCGACGCCAGTGCGCTGGGGCGGCCGGTGATGACCGCGGCGCCGCGATCGGCGGCGAACTCGCGGTAGCGCGACAGCGCCTGCATCAGCAGGAACGAGATCACGTAGACGATCACCGACACGAGCATGATCACGGCCCAGCTGGGGCCACTGTCCTCGTCGTCGCCGTGGCCGCCGAAGCCGCCGCCGAAGAAGAAGCCGAACTGGGTGATCATCGACGCGATCGAGGCGAAGAAGCTCGCGATCGTCATGATCATCACGTCGCGGTTGATCACGTGGGTCAGCTCGTGCGCCATCACGCCCTCGAGCTCCGCCGGGGTCAGCAATTCGATGATCCCGGTCGTCGCACAGACCGTCGAATGCTTCTGCGAGCGGCCCATCGCGAAGGCGTTCGGCATCGGCGTGTCGGCGACGGCGATCCGCGGCTTCGGCAGGTCGGCCTGGACGCACAGGCGCTCGATCATCGCGTGCAGCTCCGGGGCCTCGGCGGCCGAAACCTCCTTCGCACCCATCGCGCGCAGCGCGAGCTTGTCCGACGCGAGGTACTGGACGACGAACAGGACCGCCGCGAAGAGGACGATCGTGATCGCGCCGGCACCGGCGGCGAACAGCACGCCGATGAAGATCACGTAGACGAGCCCGAGCAGGAACATCGTCATCAACATCCGGAACTGCAGGCCGGTGTCGCGGCCGAACGATGTGGGGCGGGCCATGCTCCAAGGATAGGGAACGGTGGCTGCCGGCAACGGGGCTTCGGTGGTTCTCAGCGACGCGGACGCGCGCCGGCGTTGGGATCTCGCTTGCGTCTCGCGGGCCCGACTGCCGCGGTCCGTAGACTCGTAATCGACTTATGCGCCTGCGCATTCTGCTCGTCGGCGTCGTCGTGTTGTCGGTCCTTTGGGCGATCGTGCCCGCCGGATCGCCGGCGACGCCGCTGACCGACGTCCAAATGAAGCTCCAAGAGACGCAGGACAAGCTCGGTAAGAAGAAGGGGACCGCGCGGCTGCTGACGTCGCAGATCTCGAAGTACAACCGCGAGATCGCGCGGTTGCAGGGCGACATCACCACGCTGGGGACGCGCCAGACGCGGCTCGAGGCCGACCTCGCTCGCAAGCAGGCGGTGCTGTCGGCGACGCAGTCGTCGCTGCGTCATGAGCGTGCGCGCCTGATCACGATGCGCGCCAAGTTCAAGCGCGCGCAGCGGATCCTCGCCCGGCGCCTGAAGGAGCTCTACCAGTCGGACCGCCCCGACCTCGTGACGGTGATCCTGAACTCGAAGGGCTTCGCCGACCTGCTTGAACGGGAGGAGTTCATCTCCCGCATCTCCGACCAGGACCGCGACGTGATCACAGCCGTCCGCAACGCACGTCGCGACGCCAAGCAGTCGGCGGCACGACTGAGCAGTCTCCAGCGGCAGCAGAAGGACGTGGCGCTCGCTGTGATGGCCCGGCGCGACGAGATCGCAGCGACGCGGGACCGCTTGATCGACAGGCGCGTCGGCTTCAACAGCACCAAAGCCGGCAAGGCGCGGGCGCTGCGCGGCGTCCTGAGCGACGCCAATGAGCTCGAGGGTAAGCGCGATGACCTCGCTCAGCAAGAGGCCAAGATCCAGGCGGCGCTGCAGGGAACGAACGTCGGCACGCTTCCCGCCGGCCCGGTCAAGGCCGGCTCGGGGCAGCTGATCTGGCCGGTCAACGGGCCGATCACGTCGCCGTTCTGCGAGCGCCGGGCGTGGGAGGCGTGCCACCCGGGGATCGACATCGGCGTTCCCACGGGGACACCGATTCGTGCCGCCGCCGCCGGCACCGTCGCGCTGACGCAGAGCTCGGGCGCTTCCGGCGGCTACGGCAACTTCACCTGCATCGCGCACTCGTCGTCGCTGTCGACGTGCTACGCGCATCAGTCCTCGATCGGCGTTCGCACCGGCCAGACCGTCACGCAGGGGCAGGTCATCGGCATTTCGGGCTGCACCGGCCGCTGCTACGGCCCGCATCTGCACTTCGAGGTGCGGATCAACGGCGCCGTGACCAACCCCGTCAACTACCTCTGATCGAGTCGCCGCCTCGCGGCTCGGCACGAGCCGGTCGCTAGCGTCTGCGCCGTGCAGCCGGAGATCAATCTCCTCGGGCTCTCGATCAAGACGTTCGGGGTCTGCTTCGCGCTCGGCTTCGCCGTCGCCGGCGCAGTCCTGACGCGGCGGCTGCGCGAGCTCGGCAAACCGGTCGACTGGTCCTACGAGATCGTCTTCGCGGCGCTCGTCGGCGGGCTGATCGGCGCTCGCGGCTACTTCGTGCTCGGCCACACGTCGGAGTTCGGCGGTAATCCGCTCGGAACCGCGTTCGGCGGCACCGGACTGGTCTGGTACGGCGGCGTCGTCGGTGGCGCCGCCGGGGTCCTGCTCTGGGCGTGGCGGCGCGACTTCCTCGGCCTTGCGATCCTCGACCTGACCTGTGTGCCGCTCGCGCTGGGCTACGCGATCGGCCGTATCGGCTGCCAGGTTTCTGGTGACGGCGACTACGGCACGGCGTCCGACCTGCCGTGGGCGATGGCCTATCCGAACGGCACGGTGCCGACGACCGACCGGGTGCACCCGACGCCGATCTATGAGACGCTCGCGATGGGGCTGCTGGCGTGGGTGTTGTGGCAGTTCCGCGACCGGGTGCGCGCGGGGGTGCTGTTCGCCTGGTATCTCGTCGGCGCCGGCGCCGAGCGGCTGCTCGTCGAGTTCGTGCGCCGCAACGACGACGTCTTCGCCGGCCTCACCGCCGCCCAGCTCGAGAGCATCGCACTCCTGATCGTGGGCATCACCTGGCTGACGATCACAAAGCGCAACGGCGGCTGGAGCTCGCAGCAGCCGGCGGCGACCGCGCAACCGCGCGCGGCGTGACCTTCAGGGCATACTGCGACCCGCTTGTCCGTCCCGACTCCACACAGCGAACTCAGCCACGTCTGGCCGATCGGCAGCGAGATCGACGGCGCCGGCCGCCTGCGCATCGGCGGCTGCGACGCGATCGAGCTGGCGCGCGAGTTCGGCACGCCCGCCTACATCGTCGCCGAGGACGATCTGCGCGCGAGGGCGCAGGCGTTCGTCGCCGCGTTCTCGAGCCGCAACGCGGACTGCGAGCTGCTGTTCGCGTCGAAGGCGTTCCCCTGTACGGCGGTGTACCGCGTCCTCGCCGAGGAGGGCATCGGCTGCGACGTCGCCTCCGGCGGCGAGCTCGTGAGCGCGCTGCGTGGGGGCTTCGCCCCGGAGCGGCTGGTGCTGCACGGCAACGCGAAGTCCGAGGCCGAGCTGGCGCTCGCGCTGCGCGAGCACGTCGGCACGATCGTCGTCGACGGCGCCGATGAGCTCGAACGCCTCGAGCGGCAGCTCGACGGCGGCAAGGCGCCGCAGCGGGTGTTCCTGCGCGTGACCCCGAACGTCCGTGGTGAGACGCACGACGGCATCTCGACCGGCCAGGCCGATTCCAAGTTCGGCGTCGAGCTCGCGGATGCACCCGCGCTGCTCGACCGGATGCGCGGCAACGATCGGCTCGATCTCCGCGGCGTCCACATGCACATCGGCTCGCAGCTGCGCGACCTGACGCCGTTTCGCCGCGCCGTCGAAGCCGTTGCCGGCCTCGGTGCGTTCCCCGAGATCGATCTTGGCGGCGGCCTCGGCGTCGCGTACACATCCGACATGGACGTGCCGTCGATCGACGACTACGCCGCGGCGAAGGTCGGCGCGGTGCACGAGCACCTCGGCAGCGACGTGCGGATCATCGACGAGCCGGGCCGCGCGCTGGTCGCGAACTCGTGCGTCACGCTGTACACGGTCGAGACGATCAAGCGCAACGTCTCGACCTGGGTCGCCGTCGACGGCGGGATGTCGGACAACATGCGGCCGATGCTCTACGGCGCCCGCTACGAGGCGCATGTCGCCGACCGCTTCGGCGGCGGCACTCCGTGCCATGTCGTCGGCAAGCACTGCGAGTCTTCGGACGTGATCGTGCGCGACGCCGAGCTCGCCGACCCGCGCGTCGGCGACGTCGTCGTCACCCCGGTGACCGGCGCCTACGGCTTCTCGATGGCCAACAACTACAACGGAATCCCGCGGCCTCCGGTCGTCTTCTGCCGCGACGGCGACGCTCGCGTCGTCGTCCGCCGCGAAACCCACGACGACCTCTTCGCGCGTGATGTCTGACTTCACCATCGGCCTGCTCGGGCACGGCACCGTTGGCGGCGCGTTCGCCGAGCTCGTCGCCGAGCGCGCCGACGCGGTCGAGCACGTGACCGGGCTGCGACCGCGCATCGGCGGCGTGCTGACGCGCTCGCGCGGGAACTTCGACGAGATCCTGCGCGACGCCGACCTCGTCGTCGAGCTGCTGGGTGGGATCGAACCCGCCCGCGAGCACGTGCTCGCGGCGATGCGGGCCGGGCGTCACGTCGTGACCGCCAACAAGCAGCTGCTGGCCCAGCACGGCGAGGAGCTCTGGACCTGTGCCCGCGAGCACGACGTCCAGCTGCGCTTCGAGGCGTCGGTTGCCGGCGTCGTACCCGTGGTCCGCGTCCTGCACGAAGCGCTCGCCGGGGCCCACATCGAGCGCGTGCACGGGATCGTCAACGGCACGACGAACTTCATCCTCAGCGAGATGGCCCGCAGCGGCCTCTCGTACCCCGACGCACTCGCCGAAGCCCAGCGGCTGGGGTATGCCGAGGCCGACCCGAGCGCCGACGTCTCCGGAGCCGACGCGGCCGCGAAGATGGCGATCCTGGCACGGCTGGCGTTCGACACACCGGTCAGCCTCGCCGACGTCCGCTACGAGGGAATCGAGCTGATCACCGCCGACGATCTCGAATACGCGCACGAGCTCGGCCTGGCGCTGAAGCTGATCGGGACCGCCGAGCGCGTGCGGCACCCGAAGGACGCCACCCGCGAGGGCGTCAACGTCCGCGTGCACCCGGCGTTCCTCTACGCCGGGCACCCGCTGGCGAGCGTCGGCGGCCCGTTCAACGCCGTGACGATCGAGTCGCCGGCGATCACCGAGATCACACTTCAGGGCCCCGGCGCCGGCGGCCCGCAGACCGCGAGCGCCGTCCTCGGCGACGTCGTCAGCACGATGCTGCCGCCCGCCTGGAACCCGCCTCCGGGGACACCGCTGGAGATCGTCGGTGACGTCGAGTCGGCCTTCTACCTGCACCTCGACGTCGCCGACCGCCCTGGGGTGCTGGCGCAGGTCGCCGAGCTGCTCGGCATGCAGGGCGCGTCGATCAAGTCCGTGGTGCAGAAGGGGCTCGGGGAGAACGCGCGCCTGGTGATGGTCGTTCATCCGCTGCTCGAGTCGAGCTTCTTCGCCGCCGTCGAGCTGATCGACCGGCTCGACTTCGTGCGCTCGCGGCCACGTGCGATCCGCGTGATCGAGGAGCACTTCGGCTGATGGCGGGCTTGATCGAGCGCTATCGCGACCGCCTTCCCTTCGCGCCCGGAGATCCGGTCGTCTCGCTCGACGAGGGCTCGACGCCGTTGGTGCTGGCGCCGCAGCTGTCCGAGCGTGTAGGCGCCGAGGTGTGGCTGAAGATCGAGGGCGCGAACCCGACGGGCTCGTTCAAGGATCGCGGCATGACGTGTGCCGTCAGCGCGGCGGTGCGCGAGGGTGCCGAGGTCGTCATCTGCGCTTCGACCGGCAACACCGCGGCCTCGCTCGCGGCCTACGCCGCGCGAGCCGGGATCCGCGGCGCGGTGATCGTGCCGGACGGCAAGATCGCCACCGGCAAGCTTGCTCAGGCGCTGATGCACGGCGCGCGCGTGATCGCGTTGCGCGGGAACTTCGACGAGGCGCTGCGGCTCGTGCGGGCGCTCGCCGACACGCACCCGGTGGCGCTCGTCAACTCGGTCAACGAGTTCCGCATCGAGGGGCAGAAGACCGCCGCGTTCGAGATAGCCGAGGACCTCGACGCGCTCGACGCGCTCTGCATCCCGGTCGGCAACGCGGGCAACATCACGGCCTACTGGCGCGGATTCAGCGAACTCGGTCTGTCGCCGCGGATGTACGGTTTCCAGGCCGAGGGCGCCGCGCCGCTGGTCACGGGCAAGCCGGTCGAGCACCCGGAGACCGTCGCCAGCGCGATCCGGATCGGCAACCCGGCGCGCTGGGAAGAGGCGATGAGCGCGATGACCGCCTCCGGTGGGGCGGTTCGCGCCGTCAGCGACGAGCAGATCCTCGCCGCCTGGCGTTTCCTCGCCGCCGGTGAGGGCGTCTTCTGTGAGCCGGCGAGCGCGGCTTCGGTCGCGGGGCTGCTCGAGCACGGCGCGGGTGGCGCGGAGCGGATCGTCTGCGTCCTCACCGGTCACGGGCTCAAGGATCCGCGAACGGCGCTCGATCACGCCGGCGCTGTCGTGCCGTGCGAGCCCGAGCTCGCCGCCGTTGAGCGCGCCGTCCTCGACTGACCGTCGCGCCTGCCGGGCGCTCTTGTCGGCGCGGGGGTCGACGGGGACATCGACTCGATCATCTAGGGTCGCCGCCATGCAGCGCTGCTCGGTCCGCGTGCCCGCCTCGTCGGCGAACCTCGGCCCTGGTTTCGACAGCCTCGCCTGTGCGCTCGACCTGCGGATGGAGCTCGAGGTCGAGGAGACGGGGAGCTTCGCGGTCGAGACCGAGCTGCGGTTGCCGCTCGGCCGCGAGAACTTCGTCGTCCGCGGCTTCGAGCGGCTGCATTCCGCCGACGGGTACACGTTTCGCATCCGCACGGAGATCCCGTCGAGCGGCGGCCTCGGCACCAGCGCGGCCGCGTACGTCGGCGGTCTGCTGGCAGCCGACCGCCTGCTCGGCCTCGAAACCGGTGACGCCGGGATCGCCGCGCTGGCCGCGGAACTCGAAGGCCACCCCGACAACGCCGCAGCGGCGGTTCACGGTGGCTTCGTCGCCTGCGCCGGCGACGACGTCGCGCGCTTCGCGCCGCCGGCCGGGCTCGCCGCGCTGCTCGTCGTCCCGGGTGAGCCGGTTCGGACGGAGGCCGCGCGGGCGGCGCTGCCGGCGAGCGTCCCGCTCGCGGACGCGGCCTACAACGTCGGACGCAGCTCGCAACTCGTGCTCGGGCTGGTCAGCGGCGACCTCGAGCTCGTCTCGGCGGCGCTCGACGATCGGCTGCATCAGCCCTACCGGGAGCATCTGTTTCCACGCTCGGCGGCACTGTTGACGTCCGCTCGCCGGCTCGGCGCGCTCGGCGCGACGATCTCCGGCGCCGGGCCGACGGTCCTCATCTGGGTGCGCGCGGAGCACAGCGCCGACGTGCTCGCGGCGCTGGCCGGCGAGGCCGCCGGTTGGGCAGAGGTTCTGCCCGCGGCGTTCGCCACCGCCGGCGCCGAGCTCTCCTAGGCGCGGATCCGGACGGGCGTGCCGAGCGGCACGCGCGCCATCAGCAGCCGCATGTCGTCGGCGCTCGCACGGATGCAGCCGAGGCTCGCGGCGCTGCCGATCGAGGCCGGGTCGCTCGTTCCGTGGATCGCGAGGCGGTCGCCGCCATCCCAGTCCTGCGGCACGTTCGGCTGGCGGCCGGTCAGCGCAAGCACGCAGCAGCCGTACGGCGACGACGGCGAGCCGGTGCGGAGGCGGTCGGTGACGGCGTAGCGTCCCGGCGGTGTCGGGGTTCCGGTGGCCCCGACGGCGACCGCCATGCGGCGATAGGGACGGTCGAAGTGGCGCAGCGTCATCGAGCGACGGGACAGGTCGACGTCGATCGACCAGGTCTCTCGCAGCAGCGTCACGTCGGTGGCACGGATCCAGCCGCTGCGTCCGTTCGGCAGCGTCGACGAGAGGACCTCCAGCCACGGTCCCGGCGCCGAGACGACCGCCAGCACGCGCCGTGAGCCGAACGACGTGCGCGTCGACATGTGCGACAGGACGGCCCCGTCGGGTGCGGAGCGCAACTCGGTCGCCCGCACCAGCCGTGCACCGAGCGTCTCCCCGGGCGGCACGTACGTCGGTGCCTCTGCGAGTGGGACCTCGCTCGTGCTCGTCGGCGTCGGGACGCTTCCCGCCGGCGGCCGGTCGTCCGAGCCGCACGACGCGAGCACGAGGACCAGCGCGCCGGCGACGAGCGCCGACCTTGCTTTCAGGCGCCGGCCCCGGCAGAGGTCTGCGCCATCTCCGCGACCTTCGTCGAGTCGAGGAAGTGCAGCCGATAGCGGCCGACCACGATCTCGTCGTCTGCCTGGAGCGTTCGCCACTCGACGCGCTCGCCGTTGACGAAGACGCCGTTGAGGCTCCGGTCGTCCATCACGCGAAGGCCGTCAGGCCCGCGCACGATCAGAGCGTGGCGTCGCGAGATCGTCGGGTCGTCGAGCCGCACGTCGGCCGCGAGCGAACGGCCGATGCGCGTCCACTCGCCGGTCAGCCGGGCGACCTGTGTCTCGCCGCGGTCCTCGAAGATGAGGTATTCGCCGGGCTCGGTGATCATCGTCTGCGCGTCGGCGAGCAGCGCATCACGCTCGGCGCCGCCCTCGAGCACCGTCCCGTCGTGGCGGAACTGGGCGCCGAAGAGCGATGCGCGGTCGAACTTCGAGCCGCCGCAGCTCGGGCACGCGGGGAGCGCGTCCGAGGCCGCCAGCGTCAGGACGTAGCCGCACTTGTCGCAACGAAACGAGCCGGTCCCTGCGAGTGTGCCCGATGTCATCGAAGGCATGATTTCGCTCCTGTCTGGCGCCCTTGCGCCACGTCCGGTGTTTCGCTTGTCCGTGGCTGTCTGCCTGGGATGTCACGCATCGTCATGCCCAGGTCTGAAGAGCCGATAAACGCGCACTAAGAATGTCGAAGGATCGCGCATTTCGTGACAGGACCGTGTTTCGAACATGTGTCGAACGAGGATCTGCGGCGCTGACGAAGAACAGGGACACATGCGACACGTTCTGTCCTCGTTCGAGACACGGCTCCTGCGCAAGGGCGTTCAGCGGCTGGCGGCCGGTCGCGAAGATTGCGCCGACTGCGCGCGCACGCCGCTCGTCGGCGAGCACGTGCACGTCTACGCCGACG
>Ga0075420_100000906_pt1 | contig 24516 bp, 20 predicted proteins | sample SoiMetdeltSBSDD4_FD_75296 | JGI IMG/M metagenome (GOLD analysis project Ga0075420, IMG submission 75296) | Bulk soil microbial communities from a Populus tree surrounding site in Tennessee, USA - Soil MetaG P. deltoides SBSDD4 | ecosystem: Environmental > Terrestrial > Soil > Tree plantation...
CCGCGATGGCGGAAAGCGGTTCGCCGCAGTCGCTCCGGGTGTGCGCATGACGGGCGTCCGCGTCAGCACCACGCCACGTGTCGCGTTCCAGGGCGAGGCGGGTGCGTTCGGCGAGATGGCGATCGTGCGGGAATGGGGCGGGCTCGCTGCAGCGGTGGGGGCACCGACATTCTCCGACACGCTTTCGCTCCTCGGTCGCGGTCGCGCGGATTTCGCGGTGATCCCCGTGTGGAACTCGACCATCGGCGACATCCATGACACGCGGTTGCTCCTCTCCCATCACGCACCGCGGCTCGAGACGGTCTCGGAGGTGACGTTGCCGATCGTGCACTGTCTGCTCGGCCTCCCCGGCGGGTCGGTAACCACCGTGCGCTACGCCGGCAGCCACCCGACGGCGCTGGCCCAGTGTCGTCGCCTGTTCGCGACCCGTCGCCAGCTGCGGCCGTGCATCGCGTACGACACCGCCGGTGCGGCCCGAGAGCTTGCCGCGTTAGGCGGCGACAGGCGAGTCGTGCCGGCACGCAACGGAGCCGCCCCGTGGTTCGAGCCGTATCGGTCGAGCGACCCCACGGCACTGGCGGTCATCGCCGGCGCATCGGCTGCTCGGCTCTACGGACTCGTCGTGCTGGCCGAGGGGGTGCAAGACCAGGCGTCGAACACGACGCGGTTCGTGGTCGTGAAGGCCCAGGACGGTGTGCGTTGGTGACGTCACGCCTGCATGCATCGGTCGACGCAGCGCCTCGACTTCGCGGCGTGCGCGGTGCCGTCACCGTCGATGCCGACACGTGCGACGCAATCGACGCCGCCGTCCAGGACCTTCTCTCCCAGCTCGTCGAGGCCAACGGCCTCACCCCCGACGATGTGGTGAGCGCGATCTTCTCCGCCACCCCGGATCTCCGCAGTCGTCACCCCGCGGCGTCAGCCCGGGCGTTCGGTTGGAGTGACGTGCCGATGATGTGCGTCTCGGAGCTCGAGATCGATGGTGCGCTGCCGCGATGTGTGCGCGTCCTGCTCCACGCGAGCGTTGCGGACGGGCGCCGCCTCAGGCCGGTCTACCTGGGCGATGCGGCGGCGCTCCGGCCAGACCTGGCCGGACTCGTTACTGCTGCAGGTCGATGACCTGTCGACTGTAAGGGGTCAGAGTCGGATGTCATCGTTCCACCGCACCTGCAGTGGATTGATGAAATCCGACTCTGACCCCGACACTAGACCGTCGCGAGCGCCTCGTGCTCGATGCGAGTGCCGAGGACGTTCAGGAACCCGGCGATCCATTTCGGATGTGCGGGCCACGCCGGCGCCGTGACAAAGTTGCCGTCGGTGACCGCGTCGTCGATGCTGATCTCCGCGTACGTCGCGCCGGCGAGCAGCACTTCGGGCGCCACTGCCGGGTAGCAACTGATGCGCTTCCCGCTGATGACCTTCGCCGCGGCGAGGATCTGCGGTCCATGGCAGATGGCGGCGATCGGCTTCTGCTGGTCGGCGAAGTCGCGCACGATCTGGATCACGCGCTGGTTGAGGCGGAGATATTCCGGCGCTCGACCACCCGGGACGCAGAGCGCGTCGTAGTTGGTTTCCTCGACGTCATCGAACGTCGCGTTGAGCGTGAAGTTGTGGCCGCGCTTCTCGGTGTAGGTCTGGTCGCCCTCGAAGTCGTGGATCGCGGTGCGAACCGTTTGCCCCGCGCGCTTGCCCGGGCAGGCCGCGTGTACCGTATGGCCGACGGCCAGCAGTGCCTGAAACGGGACCATGACCTCGTAGTCCTCGACGAAGTCGCCGACGATCATCAGAATCTTCTTCGACATCGAACACCTCCGAGAGCGAATCGAGACCTGCAGCCACTCTGGATTCTGGCGACCGGCAACTCGGAAGCAAGGGGCAGTGGTCTGCCGTCGCGTTACCGCGGCAGGGACCCACTACACTGGGACGTGCAGCGAATCGAGAAGAGTCCCGGGTCGGCCGTGAATCCGACGCCAGTCAGCTGTCGCCCGCGTCCGGTGGCAACGAAGGGACTGTCGCTCGAGAGCTGATTGCGCAGCGCTTCGTAGCGGATCGCCTTCCCCTCGAGGCGGCGTCCGCTGGAGTCGGCCACGACGACCGCGTTGCCGCGCGTTTCGAGCGTCGAGCGGGTGAGCCAGAACACGCCTTCCGTGGCCGTCAGGATGCCCCGAGGCCTGCCTAACGTATCCGTGAACTGGGAGCGGATGCCGCGCAGCTCGAACCGCGTCGCGGCGTCGAGCGCGAACATGGTATCCGCGGTCAGCTCGCCGCGGCGCAGCCCGGCACTCGTGAGCGCCGACCGCACGCCGAACATGACCTGGTCGGCCGAATCGCGCGCGGTGCCCTGCGCGCTGCCGACGGTCGTCGTCGGTGTGTCGCAGCCGCTGATGATACTTCCGATGGCGAGCAGCATCGCGGCCCCGGTGCCGTGCCTCATTCCGCCTTCCAGAGGTTTTCGTAGTGAACCACCATGCCGGCGTCGTCGACTTCGATCTCGGCGCGAAACGCTCCGTTATCGCTCTCGTACGCGTATCGGGTCGTGGCAGTCCGGTGATACGTCTGTTCCAGTACCTCGACCGTCAGCTCGGGGAAACGCAACCAGGCAGCCCGCACCGGTGCGGACGCACCGACGGGCAGCGCGAGGCGGCGGATTGGCAGCAAGTTCGTCGCCGGGGTGAAGCTCAGGTCGACGTCGATGCATCCGTCGACCGGGGGAATGCGTTTGTCGTTCAGCGTCCACTTGCCGTCGGCATCCACGGCGAGCGTGACGTCGAACGCCTGAGACCCGAAGCTTCCGGAGGCGCGAGCCGTGCTCGTGCGCCAACCCGCATCGCACGTGACCTCGTAGGCCACCAGGGTCGGCTCTCCGCCTTCCGCGAAGACGGCCGTGCCGCGCAAGGTCGCCGCACCGTCCCCGCCGATGTCGAGAGAGCTCAGTTCATGGCCTGGTTGATCGAGGCGTCGCCAGAGCTTGCGTCGAGTGTCGGTCACGCCGGGGTCGTCGTTATAGTCCACTGCACTTCACGCTGTCGCGGAAGATGATCGCTGGCCGGCAGGAGCGGCAGCGGTGCGGACTCCGAATTTGCCTCGCGATGACACCGAACCGGGACGAACATTACCGCAAGCTCGAGCGCATGTATCACGCGGCGCCGACGAACGAGTACTTCCGCCCCGTCATTCGGATAGCGCACGCGACGGCGGACGTACGGCTGGCCGTACGTCCCGATTTCTTTCACGCGGCGAGCGGTGTTCACGGGAGCATATACTTCAAGCTGCTCGATGACGCCACGTTCTTTGCTGCGAGCTCGCTCGTCGAGGACGTGTTCGTCCTCACCGCTTCTTTCAACATCTACTTCCTGCGACCGATCTCGAGCGGCGAGATGCACGCGCGCGGTACGATCGTGAGCCGCTCCACGCGGTTGTTGATCGGCGAGGGCGTCGTGACGGACAGCGACGGCAAGGAGATTGCCCGCGGAACCGGGACGTTCATGCCCAGCCGCGTGCCGCTCGATGAACGACTGGGATACCGCTGAGAATGGACATCGGGATTTACACATTCGGTGACGTGCCGCCGGTGCCGAAAGGCGCTCGGTCGTCGGTCGAGGCGCAGCGCCTTCGCGACCTGCTGGACGAGGTCGAGCTGGCCGACCAGGTCGGGCTCGACGTCTACGGTGTGGGTGAGCACCATCGGCCGGACTACGCCATCTCCGCCCCCGCCATCGTGCTCGCGGCTGCCGCGGCACGGTCGAAGCGGATTCGCCTAACGAGCGCCGTCACCGTGCTGAGCTCGGATGACCCCGTGCGGGTGTTCGAGTCGTTCGCGACGCTCGATGCTCTGTCGAACGGCCGAGCGGAGATCATGGCCGGACGTGGCTCGTTCATCGAGTCGTTTCCGCTATTCGGGTACGACCTCGATGACTACGACCAGCTCTTCAGCGAGAAGCTCGATCTCCTCCTCAAGCTCCGGGACAACGAGCGCGTGACGTGGAGCGGGACGATGCGCGCGCCGATCAACGGATTGGGGGTGTACCCGCGGCCGGTACAGGATCCGTTGCCCGTCTGGATCGCGGTCGGCGGGACCACTCAGTCAGTCGTGCGCGCCGGACGACTCGGCCTCCCGATGGCGCTCGCCATCATCGGTGGCGCGCCGGAGCGGTTCGCGCCGGTCGTGGACCTCTATCGCGAGACCGCGAGACAGGCCGGGCACGATGCGTCGCGACTACCCGTCAGCATCAACTCGCATGTGTTCGTGGGCGACGACTCGCAGGAAGCAGCCGACGCCTTCTATCCTGCGTACGCCGAGGTCATGACACGTGTCGGACGCGAGCGCGGATGGCCTCCGCTGTCACGCGAGCAGTTCGAGGCGGGACGGACGTTGCGCGGCGCGCTCGCCGTCGGGTCGCCGCAGCAGGTGATCGACAAGATCCTGTTCCAGCACGAGATCTTCGGTCACCAGCGGTTCCTCGCGCAGGTGTCGGGCGTCGTGCCGCACGCGACGATGATGCGGCACATCGAGCTGCTCGGCACCGAGGTCGCGCCCGTCGTACGGCGCGAGGTCGCGGCGCGCACGTCATCGACGCCGGCCGGTCCGCCTTCGTCATAGCGAGTCACTCTTCCCGTAGCGCCAGCGTTGGATCTGTTCGCACCGCGCGCTGCGCGGGAATCCAGCTCGCGATGAAGGCGACGCCCGCGAGCAGGACCGGGATCGCCGCGAACGTTGCCGGGTCGGTGGGGCTCACGCCATAGAGCAGCCGCGTCAGCAGCCGTGTCGCGAGCGCCGCGCCAACGACTCCGACCACGACTCCGGTCATCGCCAGGCGCATACCCTGACCGACAACCAGCCGCACGACGTCGGTCGGGCGTGCGCCGAGCGCCATGCGAATGCCGATCTCGCGGGTGCGCCGCTTCACGGCGTACGACATGATCCCGTACACACCGACGGCCGCAAGCGCGAACGCCACGACGGCGAACACGCAGAGCAGCAGCATGGTGAACCGCGGGCGTGCGACGGAGAGCCCGACCATCTCCGGGAGGCTGCGAATGCCGATGATCGCGAGATCCGGATCGAGCTCGCGAACCACTCGCCGTGCGGTCTGGGCGTACGACAAGGGGTCGGTCGCCGTCCGGAGCACGGCGTACATGGCGCGCTCGGTATCACCCGCGACGGTCGCGATCTGGTCGTGGAGCACGAACATCTCCGCAGGCGGAGGCTCCGATAGTCCCATGCTTCGAACGTCGCGCGCCACACCGACGACGGTGAACCAGGGCAGCTTCGACGAGAACCTGACCTGCTGCCCGATCGCGCTCGCGTTAGGCCAGACCGCTTTCGCGAGCGTTTCGTTGATCACCGCGACGGGTGCCGATCGTGCCAGGTCCTCGTCACCGAAGTCGCGCCCGCGAAGTACCGCGATATCCAGCGCCGGGAAATAGTTTCGCGTCACCATGCGGAGGTTCGGCGACGGCGAGGCCTGTCCGGATGGCCGCGGACGCCCGGCGATCTCGATGTCCCAGTTGTTCCCGCCGGCGGCCGGCGGAAGATCCGATGCCGCCGCGGCGACCTGAACGCCCGGCAGCGCCGCCAGCCGGTCGACGAGCTGCTGGTAGAACGCCGCCGTCTTCTGGCCGTCGTAGCGCGAGCCCGGCACCACGAGGTCGACGGCGAGAACGCCTTCGGCCCGGAAGCCGGCATCCACGTTGCGCAGCACCCAGAAGCTCCGGATCAACAGCGCTGCGCCGATCACGACCACGACGGCAAGCGCAATCTCGGCCGCTACGAGCGCGCGTCCGAAACGCTGCCGCTGGCTGCTCTCACTGCCACCTCGGCTCCCGTCCTTGAGCGACGCATGCGTGTCGCCGCGGACCAGTTGAAGAGCCGGCGCGAGCCCGAAGAGAATGGCGGTGAAGACAGTGAGCGCGAGGGTCATGACGCCGACGGCGCCATCGATGCGGATCTCGTCGAGTCGCGGGATCGCCTGAGGGTTCACCGCGAGCAGGCCCTTCATCCCCCACCACGCGAGGAGAACACCGCCCACGGCCCCGATGATCGCGAGCACGGTGCTCTCCGTGAGGAGCTGAAGGAGGATCCGGCGGCGACTCGCGCCGAGTGCGAGCCGGACGGCGATCTCGCGCTGTCGCGCTTCGCCCCGGGCGAGCAACAGGTTGGCGACGTTCGCGCACGCGATGAGGAGCACGAGCCCGACGGCCCCGAGGAGGATAAGGAGCGCGGGTCGCACATCGCCGACGATCTCGTCCCGCATCGCGATCACGGTCGCACCATAGCCCATGCTCGCCGGATAGGCGTTTCGGTACTGCTCGTTCGAACGCCTCGTCAGCGCGTTGAGCTCGCGCTGTGCCTGGTCGACCGACACGTTAGGTTGCAGACGCGCAACGACCCGGAGGTAGTTGGTCGCCCGGCCCATCAGGCTGTCCGGGTTGATGAACATCGGGATGAACGCTTCCGCCCGTTCCAGCTCGACGCCGGCAGGCAGGATGCCGACGACGCGCCTGCTGATCCCGTTCAGCGTGAGCGCGCGACCGAGCACCGACGGGTCCCCGCCGAACCGGTTCTGCCAGAATTCGTGGGTGATGATGACGACGGGTTCGCTTCCCTGGCGCCCTTCGTCTCCCTCGAAGTTTCGTCCGCGCGCCGGCGTGATGCCGAGAACGGGGAAGAGGTCGCGCGTCGCGGCGATTCCGCGAACGCGCTCGGGTTCGCAGGCGGTTGTCGTCGCCGCACAGCCTCCCGTCAGCGTTAGGCCGGCACCCCCGAAGGCGGCGGCGTTCGCGAACGCCGCCGCGAGCCCCTTGTAATCCAGGAACTCGGGCTGCGACACGGCATACCGCTCGACGCCACTGCCCCGGTATGCGGTGAAGATCCGGACGAGTCGGTCCGGCTCAGGGTAGGGAAGCGGCCGAAGCAGAACGCCATTGACGACGCTGAAGATCGCGGTGTTGGCGCCGATGCCGAGGGCGAGCGTGAGCACGGCTATGAGCGTGAAGCCGGGACTCCGGCGCAGCGCTCGGCCAGCGAAGCGCAGGTCCTGCAGCACTGCGTGCCACATGTCGGCTCGTCTCCGTTCCTGTTCGTAGAGGGCGTCGATCTCCTCACAGCTGCGCCTGACGCGGTCGACGTTGCCGAACCGCCGCATCGCTTCGGCGCGCGCGGCGTCGGGTGTCATTCCGGCGGCAACCCCCTCGGCAACGCGCGACTCGACATGGAAGCGGAGCTCATCGTCGAGGTCGGCGCGAAGGTCGGTTGACCAGAACCGCAGATAGCGGCGCCAGGCGGGCACGTTCATGCGGGTCCGTTCGCCGTCAGGACCTTCGAGACGGCCTGTGAGAACACCGACCACGTGGACGACTCGGCGCGGAGTTGCCGGCGCCCTTCGGTGGTGAGCGTGTAATACTTCGCTCGCCGGTTGTTCTCCGAGAGTCCCCACTCGCTCGCGATCCAGCGACGGCGCTCCATGCGATGCAGGGCGGGGTAAAGCGAGCCCTCCTCGATGCTGAGGACGTCGTCCGTCGTGTGCTGGAGCCACCGCGCGATGCCGTACCCGTGCATCGGGCCCCAGCTCAGTGTCTTGAGAATCAGCACGTCGAGCGTGCCCTGGAGAAGCTCGATCGTATCGGCGGCCACGGGCGTTTCCCCTAGAATGTCTACGGAGAGGTTACGTTTGTTCCCCTAGAATGTCAATGGGAGCCGGTTCGTGCCCGCTGGCTCTTCGCGGTCGGATTTCTCGCCTCGTCGCCGGCGACCGCGCTCGCTCCCACTCTGCCAGCTCAGGGCGTGCTCCGCAGGGATCAGCGCCAGGGTGCGAGCGCGCGGTCGCGCCGCGCGCCGGGCCGGAGCCGTCGAGGCGGGGTGGCGTACCTAACGACGCAAGCCGGGCGGAGGCGGGCGCGTCGCGGCGGAGGCGGCGTCGGCCGGCGTGCGCGAGTCAACGGCTCCCCCGAGTGTAGGCGCGCCCGCAAGGCGGCCGCCGTTGCTTCGACGCCGCGGGCCGCTAGCCGCCGGAGTCGCGACGCGCCCGCCGACGAAACGCGATGCTGACCAACGCCATGCCGACCGACCGCGATGTCGACCTACCGCAGCACGTCCTCCATCGCGCGCTGGACGATCCGCAGTTCATCCGCGCTCACGGTGTGTCCCATGCCCGGATAGAGCTTGCGCGTCACGTTCGCGCCAAGTCGCTCGAACACTTTCTCGCTCTCCAGCACGCGCTCCGCGGGAATGTGCGAATCGACATCGCTGCAGCCGAGGAACACGGGAGTGCCGTCGAGCGACGTCGTGACGTCGTCCCACGTCGTGCCCGGTGGGCCGATGAGCCCACCGCTCAGTACCATCACGCCGCCATACCGACGCGGGTGGCGGATCGAGAACTCCGACGTCAGACACGCGCCCTGCGAGAAGCCGAGCAGCATGATGCGCTCCGCTGGGAATCCCTGCGCCATCAGCTCCTGCACGAGCGACTCGATGACGAACAGGCCTGACGATATGCCGGGCTCGTTCTGCTCCCGCGGCGCCATGAAGCTGAACGGGTACCAGGTTCCCCCGGCCGCGGCGGGTGCCACGTAGAGGAACTCCGGTCGCGCGAGCGCCGGAGCGAGGTCGAGGATGTTCTCGGGACCGGCATTGCGTCCATGGACCATGATCATCGCCGCGCGGGCCGCCGCATTCTCGGCGCGCGCGCGCATGACCGGCTGTCCTGCATGAGGCTTCATGTCGATGGTCATCAGTACGTAACGTTAGGCAGATGCGTGGCGATCTCGGCCCGGTGCGGCTCCTCCCACGGTGGCAGCTTGAGCCCCCGACCGAGGTCGGCGACCGGCTCATCGACGGCGAATCCGGGACGCATGGTCGCGACCTCGAACAGCACGCCGCCGGGCTCGCGGAAGTAGATCGACTTGAAGTATTGCCGGTCGCGCACCGGCGTGACGTTCGCTCTGCCGACGAGCTCCTCGCGCAGCTCGAGCTGCTCCGCTTCGCTCCCGATCGCCATCGCGACGTGGTGCACCGTGCCGAGGCCATTCCTGGCCCAGTCGGAATCGCCGGCGTGGACGACATCCATCAGATGACCCGGTCCATCGGTACCGACCGCCACGCGGGTGCGTCCTTCCATCTCGTTCACGACCTCGAAGCCGAGCATCTCGCGCATGAACTCGACGGTCTTGCGTGGCTCCCGAACCGTGAGCGACACGCTGTGCAGCCCGCGGATGGCGATCCGCGGATCGATGCCGTCCACCGACCATGGCGTTCGCGTGTCGCGATCGTTCGCGACGAGCTCGATAACGAGCCCTGACGGGTCGGTCACGAGAACCGACTGTTCGCCGAAGCGCGGTGGCGCGTCCACCACGACGAGACCGTCCGCCCGCAGCCGCGCCTTCCACGCATCGAGCGAGCCAGCTGGCACCGAGAACGAGGTGACCGTTATCTGTCCTGCGCCCTTCGTTCCCACCGGAACCCCTTTGTCCTTGTAGGGGAAGGTGGTCCAGATCGTGCCCGGGTGTCCCACCTCGTCTCCGTAGTAGAAATGGTAGACGAAGTGATTGTCGAAGTTGACGGTCTTCTTCACCAGCCGGAGGCCGAGCGCGCCGACGCTGAAGTCGACATCTTCCTGCGCGTCGTCGACCGTGGCCGTCACGTGATGGAGGCCGAGGATCGGGGAGCGGGAGGACATGACGGTCACGATCTCTTGAGGGTGGGAACGTCCGTCGTTCGGGACGCCATCAGTCAGTCTATTATCCAACCATCCCGGAACGGATCAAGCCCTGCAGCCGATCGAGCATCTCTACCACTCCGCCGAGCGCTACGCGGAAGTCATCGCGGTCGCCGGCCCGGGCGAGCCGCTGAGCTACGCGGAGCTCGCCGCACAGGTGCGTGCGCTCGCCGGCGCGCTGCAGCGGCTCGATGCGACACCGGGAAGTCGTGTCGGCATCTGCGCGCGAAACACCGTCGAACACCTGCTCGCGATGCTCGCAACGTATGCGGCGGGGAAAGTGTGGGTGCCGCTCAACCCCACGAACGCACGCGCCGAGCTCGATCGGATGATCGAGGCGACACGACCGACGCTGTTCATCGCCGACGAATCGTGTCTCGGCCGCTTCACGCCCACGGACGCGCCGCTCGTCATCGGAAAGGCAGCGACGCGGCACGGAAGTGTGCCGACGCTGCGCGCGCTGGTCGCGGAATGGATGGGCCGGCGACCCGAGACGGTCGCGCGCGTGGACTCCGACCCGCAGATCATCAAGTTCAGCGGCGGTAGTACCGGCGCGCCGAAACCAGTCGTGCAGCCCCAGCGGTGCGTGAACGCCCAGGTCGAGGGCATTCTCGCCTGTTTCGAGCTCGACGCGACGGACGTGAACCTCGTCGCTGCACCGCTGACGCACGGTGCATCGTGCTTCGTGCTGCCGGTGCTCGCCGTCGGCGGGCGACACGTGATGCTCGAGGATCCAAAGCCGCCGAACGTGCTGAATGCGATCGAGTCGTATGGCGTGACGACGATGTACGCGCCGCCGACGCTCATTTATGGTATGGTGGGCGAAGCGCGCGCGACCGGCTCGAGCGACGCTGACGGTCGATACCGCTCGCTGCGCCACCTGATATACTCGGCCGCACCGATGCGCTCGGAGCAGATTCGCGACGCACGGAAGGCGTTCGGGCCCGTGCTCGAGACGGCGTACGGTCAGGTGGAGGCGCCGCAGATCGTTTCGGCCATGCGCGCGCAGGAGCTCGAGGACGAAGGGAACCTGGCATCGGTTGGTCGGCCCTCTCCTGTCGCCACGGTCGGGATCATGGATCCCGACGGTGAGCTGCTCGGCACTGGGAAAGTCGGCGAGATCGTGGTCCGCGGACCGCTCGTGATGACCGGCTACCTCGATCGGCCTGATCTCACCGCAGCGACGATCGTGGATGGATGGCTGCATACCGGCGACCTCGGGCTCCTCGACGAGCGCGGGTATCTGTACATTCGCGGACGCCTTCGCGACGTGATCAACAGCGGCGGATTCAAGATCTTCCCGGGCGACGTCGAGGCTGTGTTGGCGCGACACTCGGCGGTGGCGGAGTGCTGTGTCTTCGGCATGGACGACCCGAAGTGGGGCGAGGCGGTTCACGCGGCGGTGCGCCGCGCACCTAACGCCACGGTCGAGGCGGCCGAGCTCATCGCGTTCGTGAAGAGCGAGCTCGGATCGGTGAAGGCGCCGAAAGCCGTCCACTTCGTGACCGAGCTGCCGCGAAATGCGGCGGGGAAGGTGAGTCGCGCTGCTGTGAGGCAGCTGCTCACGAGCTGACCCCGGACCTGGCGTTCCAACCATCTCGCCCGTGGCCCTGTCTTACCTTCAGATAATCTGAAGGAGTATGGCGAATGGCCGGCGAGCCTGGCGAGCTGCTCCAGGGGACGCTCGAAATGATGGTGCTCAAGACGCTCTCCCTCGAGCCCCTGCACGGGTGGGGGATCGCCCAGCGCATCCAGCAGATGTCGAAGGACGTCTTCCTGGTGAGCCAGGGGTCGCTTTACCCGGCGCTCATCCGAATGAAGCGGCGTGGGTGGCTGACGACCTCGTGGCGCGTCACGGTCAACGGGCGACGGGCGCGGTACTACGAGCTCACCGCCGCCGGGCGAAAGCAGCTCGGCGTCGAGCAGGAGAGCTGGCAGCGGGCGTCCGCGGCCGTCAACTGGGTGATGGGCGCCCGGCTCGTGCCCGAAGGAGGCCAATGATGAGCGGTTTCGCCGATTGGCTCGAGCGCATCCGTTCGATCGTCTTTCGCGGTCGTGACGAACGCGAGCTCGCCGAGGAGCTGCAGTTCCACACGGACATGGACGTCGAACAGTTCCAGCGAGCCGGGCTCGATCCCGCTGAAGCACGGCGGCGCAGTGCTCTCGTGCTCGGCGGTGTCGAGCGGGTGAAGGAGGACGTCCGCGATGCGCGTGGAACCCGGCTGTTCCATGATGTCGGCCGAGATTTCGGATTCGCCCTGCGGACGCTCGCCCACAGCCCCGGGTTCGCGACGGTCGCCATTCTCACGTTAGGCATCGGCATCGGCGGCACGACGGCGGTCTTCAGTGCCGTCGACGCGGTGCTGCTGCAGCCGCTGCCGTACCAGCAGCCGGGCGAACTGGCTCGGCTCTACATGGCCGATTCCGCGAATCCGACGGTGCGCCAGTACGTCACGCCGGTGCACTTCGTGGACTATCGCCGCGACATGACCGCGTTCGAGAACATGGCCGCGCTCTACACGTACGCGGAAACCGGCGGCGACATCGGAAGCGGAGACGACGTCCGGCGCATTCGCGTCCTGCCTGTGAGCGCCGGCTATTTCGAGGTCGTACGCGTGCAGCCGCGTTTGGGGCGAGGGCTGCAGCCCGACGAAGAGAACGGCGAGCTCCTCATCGTGGTGAGCGACCGACTCTGGCGCGAGCAGTTCGATGGCAATCGCGCGGCGATCGGTCAATCGCTCACGATGAGTGGGCGGCCGTACACGGTGATCGGCGTGATGCCTCCAGGTTTCAACGATCCGCTGGCCGGGGACGTCGATGCCTGGGTGCCGCTGGATCTCGCGGCGGCGCGCGACGTGGACAATGCCCAGAATCACTACCTGTCCGTCATCGCTCGCCTTCGCCGGGATGCGCCACTCGCGCGCGCACAGGCAGAGCTCAATCGTCTCAGCTCGACGCTCGCGGCGCGCTACCCGGACGCGAACGACGCGCTCGCGCGTCTCGACCCGCTGAAGGAAGACGTGGTCGGCTCGGCGGACCGGGCGCTCCAGATCATGCTCGGCGCGGTCGGGCTGGTGCTCGTGCTGGTCTGTGTGAACATCGCGAACCTGCTGCTCGTGCGGGGGTCGGACCGCGCGCGCGAGCTTGCATTGCGGTCGGCGCTCGGGGCGGAGCGGCCACGGCTCGTCCGGCAGACGCTCATCGAGAGCCTGACGCTGGCGCTCGCCGGCGGTGTCGTCGGCATCGTCATCGCGAAGCTCGCGATGTCGGCGATTGTCGCGCTCGGCGCGAGCTCGATTCCGAGGCTGTCGGAGCTGGCGCTCGAGCCTCGGCTGCTCCTGTTCTCGTTGGTTCTCGCGTCGCTCTCGGCGATCGGATTCGGGCTCGCGCCGGCGTTCCGCGCCGCGCGAACGGATCCGGGCGACGTGCTGCGCGAGCAAACGCGATCGTCGACGACGAGCGGCTCCCAGATGCGGGTCCGCGAATGGCTGGTCGTCTCGCAGGTCGCGCTCGCCATTGTGCTGCTCGTTGGCGCCGGCCTGCTGATCGTGAGCCTGCGGAACATCCGGTCCGTGGACCTCGGCGTGAATCCGGCTGGTGTGCTCACGTTCGAAGTCCACCTCCCGGCCGCCAGGTACGATTCGACCGCGCGAGCGCAGTTCTATGAGGAGAGTGCCAGACGTCTTGCGGCGATTCCGAACGTGACGGCCGCGGGTGGCGTGTCTCGCCTTCCTGCGACCGGTAACTATCACGTGTGGGGAACGCGCGCGATGACCGGCCGACTCGCGAACACGCGGGAAGGGGCCGCACAGGCGCAGCAGCGCGTCGTGTCCGGCGACTACTTCGCGGCCGTTGGACTTTCCCTCATCGAGGGGCGGCTGTTCGACGCGCACGACAACGCCGCGGCGCCGATTCGCGTGGTGATTGGCAGGCGGACGGCGGACATGCTGTTTCCGGGGATGCGCGCAGTCGGCCAGCAGCTACGGGCTGGTGGGCGCACGGCGGAGATCATCGGCGTCGTCGCTGACGTCGCGCTGGATGCGCGAGGCGAAGTCGTGCCGTACGTGTATCACGCGCACCGTCAGTTTGCCGGCAACCGGAACTGGGCGCTGACGCAGGTGGTGCGGCCGAACGGTTCGCCCGAGGCACTGCAGGGCGAAGCGCGGCGCGTGCTCGCGACGCTGGACCCGCAGCTCGTGCTCTACAAGCCGGCGCTGCTCGGCGATGTCATTGGCCGCAGCGAAGCGCAGCGTGTGTTCACGCTGCAGGTCCTCGGTGCGTTTGCTGGTGTTGCGCTCGCGCTTGCGGCGTTAGGCCTGTTCGGCGTGCTGTCGTACGGGGTGCGTCTGCGGAGCCGGGAGTTCGGCATCCGGATGGCGCTCGGCGCCGATCGGCGCCGGATTCGGCGGATGGTGCTGCGCGAAGGTTTGACGGTGACGACGATCGGGACCGTGATCGGGCTCGTGGGCGCGGTGGTGCTCTCGCGGCTGCTGGCGTCGATGGTGTTCGGGATCAGCGCGCTCGATCCGCGCGTGTTGCTCGGTGCGGCTGCCTTCATGACGCTCGTCGCGGCGGTGGCGGCGTATCTGCCTGCGTACCGGGCGACTGCGGCGGAGCCGAGGTCGGTGCTGCAGTGACGAGGGACGAGGGACGAGGGACGAGGGACGAGGGACTGGGGACGAGGGACTGGCGACGAGGGACTGGGGACTGGGGACTCGGTGTTAGGCGCCAGATCAGCCGAGCCGAGCGTGTCGTCCCTTCCCGGGATTCGCGACGCCTTTGGACGTCACCGTGGTGCGCCGTCCGGTACGTCGCGCCGTCTGCACTCAGCGCTGTCTCCGCGTCGTTTGGGACTTCGCGCTGTTTGGGACCTCGCGCTGTTCGGGACTTCGCGCCGTTCGGGACTTGGCGCCGTTTGGAACCTGGCGCCGTTATCGCCGTTTGACCGGTCGTGGTATCCATCGGGGAACCTGCCGCTTGTAGGCCCGATAGTCCTCGCCGAACCGCTTCTCGAGTCCGGGTTCTTCCGACAGCAGGAAGTAAGTGTGGTTGATGGCGACGAAGAGGAGGAACCACAACGCGATGCATCGCGAGCCGATCAGGAGTGCCTGGCCGGCCAGCGTCGCGGCGACGCCGGTGATCATCGGGTTTCGGGTGTAGCGGTAGGGTCCCACCGCGACGAGGCGCGACGTCGGGTCCCACGGAGCGAGCGTGCCCTTGCCGACGCGCGCGAACAGGACGATGCACCAGCCGGCCAGCGCGATGCCGGCCAGGAGGAGCAGGGCACCTAACGCGCGGCCGCCGAGCGCGAGTGTGCTGTCCGGCGGCCAGCGCGAATCGGCAGGTCGCATCGACGACCGGATCCACTCCGGGACGACCACTGCGGCGACGAACGGCAGCAGCAGTATCGAGAGGAGATGCCGGAGGGTCATCAGCACCGGCGTGGAGTCAGGTGCCCCGTTTTGCCTTCGGCGCGGCAACGATGACTGGCAAGCGGATCTGCCATCCGCCGCTGTCCTTCGTCCGGACGTCGAGCGTCCACGAGCCCGGCGTGGCGGAACGGAACTCGAAATCCGCCGTTTCACCCGGCCCCATCTCGACGATCGCGTTGCGCTCCGTGGCCTGGGCGGGCGGCAGGTCGGCACCGTCCTTGGCGATGGCGCGCCACCGCGCGACCGTCGAGTCGTTGCGCAGCGAAAAGGTGATGGTCCAGTCGGGATGAACGCTGACGATGCGGAGGCGGTGCGTTTCGCCAACGGCGAGACGGAGGGGCGCAGGCGAGCGAGCGCCGTTCACGAGCGCGTACGGGCTCTCGATCTTCGAGAAAACCGCCGGCCCGCCACCGCCCGCGACGATGAGATGATCGCGCGTCGGATCTCGCGGTTTGTCGGTGACGATGATCGCTCCGTACATCCCGGACTGGATCTGGTGGCGCTCGTTCAGGTGGGAGTGATACGGGAACGTGCCGCTTCGTGGTGGCGTGAACGCCGCGACGAACGAGGCGCCCGGCGCGACCGGCGGAAAGATGTGATCGCCCAGCCCGCTCCAGCCGGCAACGCCGTCGGGGAAGCTCTCGATCTCGAGGCCGTGCCAGTGAATCCCGGTGGGCTCCAGCAGGTTGTTGACGACGGTGATGCGAACGGGCTTGCCACGCTCGAGCTCGAGCACGGGACCCGGAAGGTTCACGGAATCGCGCGCCGGCGTCGAGTCGCGCTGCACCACGAAGCCGTACGCGCTTGCTGCCCCGCCCAGCAGCCGACCCGCCTTCTTCTGGACGAGCAGGCGTATCTCGCGCGCGTTAGGGGCCTCGCGCGCGACGTAGCCCGGCTTCGGCGCGACCTGAATGCCGACGACCAGCCCGTGCATCCGGTGGGCGTTCGACGCGCCTGGCCCGGCACCGTGTGCATGGGTCGCCGGCCCCGACTGCGGCCCTGGCGGTGCCTGCGCCGGCCCGCCTAACGTCACGGTCTCGTCCATGTGGAACGAGAAGTGGCAGTGGAGGAGCCAGTTGCCGGGCGTCGTCGGTGCAAATGCCAACGTCAGCGTCCCGCCAGGCGCCAACAGATCCGTGTTCACCAGCGGTTGGAGCTCCGGCGCAATCGGGCCGTCCTTGTCCCAACGACCCCGCGCCAGCACGCGATAGTAGAAGCCGTGCAGATGCATGGGGTGCTCCAGCGGGATCGTGTTGATGATGCGAAAGCGCGTCGAGTCCCCTTGCTGCAGCATGAGTCGCTCGGTGTGTGGCCAGCCCTTTCCGTTGATGACCGACACGACCTCGAACGGACGGTCATCGTAGGGATGGAACCACTCACTGAGCAGAAAGACGTGATCGTTCGTCGGCGCGCCCGGTGCATCGACGACGATGGCACCGTTCAGCTGGCTGTCCTTCCACAAGCGCTCATCCCACCCGATGCCGGTGTACGCGCCCCAGTAGAAGTAGGTCCCGGGTTTGTCGAGCCGGTACCGGAGCTCACGCGTCTGGCCCCGGGCGAGGTGAATCGTGTCCGTCCCTTCTGCGACGCCTGGTCGAAAGCCGCCGAGGAAGAGTGCGGTGTCCACGCGGTTGCGGATGACGAGTCGGATCTCGGTTCCCTGCGGCACGCGAACGAACGGGCCGGGCACAGTCGGCGACTTCCCGCGTTCCGCGAACGCGAAAATGGGTACTTCGGGATCGTCGTCGCCCTCAGGGCGCCACGCGCTTTCCACAACGTCGAGCGCGAGCGTCAGGACGTTGCCGGAGCGCGTGCCTGCCGCGACGCGATTCGAGTGAACGTTTGCCCGGACGGCGTTCGCGGTCGCTTTGGGGAGCGGGACGCGAGGCAGGGGCGCGACCAACGGGGCCTGCGTCATTGCGACAACGGCGGCTACCATGGGGGCAACGAGCACGATCGACCTCGAGCAGAGGGGGCGGACGGCGGTCGCGCTGGCATATGGTCATACCTGCGACCGGGCAATTGTTGTGTATTCTTCAGACTCGTATGGCACCGCAGCGTTACCGCATGCAGGCCCGCTCCCGATCGCCGCAGAGGCGGTAGGAAGCACCATGGCTCTCGAGGGCGCTATTGAGCAGGCGCGAGCCTGCTACGACCGACAGGCGTGGCGCAACGCTCGCGAGCTGTTCGCCGCGGTCGATCGCGAGACTCCGCTCGAGCCAGACGACGTCGACCGCCTCGCGATGTGCGCGTACCTGCTCGGCGACGAATCCGATGCCGCTGACCTGTTGTCCCGCGCACACCAGGGCTTTCAGCAGCGTGGCGACCTCGAGCAGGCCGCATGGTGCGCGTTCAAGATCGGCTTCAACCTGCTCGGCCTGGGCCAGGCGGCGCACGCCAGCGGATGGCTCGCTCGATCGAGACGCATGCTCGACGAGCTCGGACGCGAGAGCGTCGTTCACGGCTACCTGCTGATCCCTGACGCGATTCGCGCGTCGATGAGTGGCGATCCGAGCCGAGGGAATGAGCTGTTTACCGAGGCGGTGGCGATCGGACAGCGGTTCGGCGATCGGGATCTCGTGGCGATCGGTCGCCAGGGTATCGGCCGCACCCTGCTTCGCATGGGCAGGATCGCCGAGGGCGTCGCGCTGTTCGATGAGGTCATGGTGAGCGTGACGGCGGGCGAGGTCTCGCCGATCGTGGCGGGCGATGTGTACTGCAGCGTGATCGAGGGGTGTCACGAGATCTTCGACCTGCGCCGCGCGCACGAGTGGACCGCGGCCCTCACGCGATGGTGCGATCGCCAGGCGGACACGGTGCCGTATCGGGGATCGTGTCTCATCCGCCGTGCGGAGGTGATGCGCGCCCACGGGGCGTGGGGGGACGCGTTAGGCGAGGCCGAGCGGGCGTGTGAGCGGCTCACGCTTCCGCCGCCGAAGCCGGCCGTCGGGGCAGCACACTACCAGCGCGCGGAGCTCCACCGCCTGCGGGGCGAGCTCGCGAAGTCCGAGGAAGCGTATCGCCAGGCGAGCGAGGGCGGGCGCAAGCCGCAGCCGGGGCTGGCGTTGCTACGGCTGGCGCAGGGGGACGTCGACGCGGCGCTCGCGTCGATCCGGCGGTTCGTCGACGACACTCGAGATCGCACGGGGCGTTCGCGCGTGCTCGGCGCGTACGTGGAGATTCTCCTCGCCGCGGGCGACGTTGCGGCCGCGCGCCAGGCCTCGAATGAGCTGAGCGACATCGCGACGTCGCTCGACGCGCCGTTTCTGCACGCGACGGCGGCGCACGCGCGCGGGGCGCTGTCGATCGCGGAGGACGACCCTGACGGGGCACTGGCCGAGCTCGAGAAGGCGTGTGAGATCTGGCGCGAGATCGACGCGCCGTACGAGGACGCACGCACGCGCGTCCTCGTCGGCGTCGCTTCGCGGCAGCTCGGCGACGTGGACACGAGCGATTTCGAGCTCGCTGCGGCTCGGCGGACGTTCCAGCGACTCGGTGCGGTGACTGACCTCGCGCGTCTCGACGAGGTGACCTGGCCGTCGACGCCCCGCGGGGCGCGGGAGCTGACGGGGCGCGAGCTGGAAGTCCTGGCCCTCATCGCGACCGGCAGGACGAACCGGGCGATAGCGGACGCGCTTGGCCTGAGTGAAAAAACCGTCGCGAGGCATGTCAGTAACATCTTCATGAAGGTAGGGGTGTCTTCACGCGCGGCGGCCACTGCGTACGCGTATCGGCGACGGCTGGTGTAGGGCGCCGCGCGAGCCGATGGACCGGAGTCGATAGTCCTGAGCGAAGACCAGGGGCGGCGTCTACATAGAATTACCCATGCGCTCCCCGGACGCCGTTGCATAGTTTGGCCGAAGCGGACAAGGCCTGAGCGCCATAGCGTTGCGTGTGGCCACCGGTCACGCGAACACGCACAGGAGGTCGGGTATGACTCGCACATACGAGCCCGAGCGCTTCGAGACCGTCGTCATCGGCGCTGGGCAAGCAGGATTGTCCGTTGGGTACCATCTGGCGCGACGCGGGCGCCGGTTCGTGATCCTCGACGCTCACGACCGCGTCGGGGACGTATGGCGAAAGCGCTGGGATTCGCTCCGACTGTTCTCGCCAGCGGAGTACGATGGTCTGGACGGAATGCCGTTTCCCGCGCCGACGGGGTCGTTTCCGCACAAGAACCAGATGGCCGACTACCTCGAGTCGTACGCGGCGCGGTTCGCGCTTCCGGTTCGGACGGGCGTCCGGGTTACGCGGGTGACACGACGAGGGAGTCGCTACCTCGTCGAATCGACCGTCGGCCGCATCGAGGCCGACCACGTCGTCGTCGCGATGTCGACGTATCAGCACGCGAAAGTCCCCGGGTACGCTCGAGAGCTGGACGGCAGCATCGTCCAGATGCACTCGACAGAGTATCAGAATCCGCGGCAGCTCCGCCCCGGTGGCGTCCTGATCGTCGGCGCCGGGAACTCGGGCGCAGAGATCGCGCTCGAGCTGGCGCGCGCCGGGCACCCGATTTGGGTGTCGGGTCCTGACGTGGGCGCCGTCCCGTTCGATATCCAGGGGTTCGCCGCGCGACTCTTCCTCCGACGGCTCGTCTTCCGCGTCGTTTTCCATCGGCTGTTGACGTTATCGACGCCGATCGGGCGCAAAGCCCGCTTCAGTCCAGGCCCGCACCGTACGCCGCTGATTCGCACGAAGCGAAGGGACCTCACCGCCGTGGGCGTCGAGTTCGTGGAGCGGACGGCCGGCGCGCGTGAAGGACGCCCTCTGCTGACGGACGGGCGCGTGCTCGACGCGACGAACGTCATCTGGTGCACGGGCTTCGACGCGGGGCTGTCGTGGATCGACATCCCGCTCTTCGACGCCGACGGTGCACCGCGAGAGCACCGAGGCGTCGTCCCCGACGAACCGGGCTTCTACTTCGTCGGGCGCGATTTCCAGTACGCGATGTCGTCCACGATGATCCACGGCGTTGGGCGCGACGCCGACTATGTGGCGGGAGTGATCGACGGGCGGGCACGGACGGTGTCGCTGCATCCCGAGCCGGTCGCGATGTCGGCGTAGCAGGCGGGAGTCTGATGTTGGTGCAGTTGACCGACTGGCGACCGACGGCTGGCGGCGTCATCTTCGGCGCGGTTCGACCAACCGCGCCGGAGCCCACGGCCTCTCGTGACAGTCATTGCCATCGATCTCGGCGGTACGAAGATCGCCGCCGCGCTCGTCTCCGACGGCGGGGAGATTCGGGCCCGAGGGCACGCCCTGTTAGGCGGACGTGGTGGAGGCGACGTTTCCGCGCTGATCGGTGGCCTGTGCCGCGAGATGGTCGCCTCGCCGGCGCGGCGGAGCGACGAGGTGACTGGCGTCGGTGTCGCCGTGCCCGGGATCTATCGGGCCGATCGCGGGACTGTGTGGGCGCCCAACATTCCGGAGTGGGACGACTATCCACTCCTCCAGGAGCTCCGCGACGCGCTCGGCCCTGAGCTTCCGGTCACCATCGATAGCGATCGCGCGGCGTACATTCTCGGCGAGGCGTGGAATGGCGCGGCGCGCGGCGCTCGCGACGCGATCTTCCTGGCCGTCGGCACCGGAATCGGCGCGGGAATACTCGTTGACGGTCGCGTTCTGCGCGGGCACGCGGACATTGGCGGTGCGATCGGCTGGCTCGCGCTCGACCGACCCTTTCGCGATGCGTACACGGGGTGCGGCTGTTTCGAGTATCACGCGTCGGGCCCTGGCCTAACGAACGTCGCACGCGACCTGCTCGCGACGAGGCCGGGCTATGGCGGCGAGCTGCGTGGCCTCGGTCCGAGCGAGCTGACGACGACGCGACTCTTCGAGGCGTACGACCATGGCGACGAGATCGCGTCGCGCGTCCTCAGCGACGCGGTCGCGTTCTGGGGAATGGCGTCGGCCAACCTCGTCAGCCTGTTCAATCCGGAAACGATCGTGTTCGGCGGCGGCGTGTTCGGCCCGGCCGTACGGTTTCTCGACGAGATTCGCGCCGAGGCAACGCGCTGGGCGCAGCCGATCTCGATGAAGCAGGTAGGGTTCGTCGCCAGCGCGCTTGGTGGCGACGCCGCGGTGTATGGCGCGGCACGCCTCGCGCTCGGCGCCGCATGACGAACCGCCGGGTGTTGTTCACGATCGCGTGTCTCGGGATGCTGTCGTTCGGCATCGTGCTGACGACGATCGGCGCCGTGCTGCCGAGTGTCATCGAGCGATTCGGTATCGACACGGCAGCGGCGGGTTCACTGTTCCTGGTACTGACGTTCGGAATTCTCGTCGGGTCGCTCGTGTTCGGGCCGATCGTGGATCGGAACGGATACAAGGGAATGCTGATGTTCGCGACGGCGCTCATTGTCGTTGGCCTCGAGGGCATCGCGTTCGCGCCCTCGCTCGGCTGGCTGCGCGCGGCGGTCGCCTTCATCGGATTCGGCGGCGGCATCATCAACGGCGGTACGAACGCGCTCGTCGCCGATATCAGCAGCGACGGACGTACCGCGGGGCTCAGCCTGCTCGGCGTGTTCTTCGGCGTGGGTGCGGTCGGCGTGCCGTTCGCGTTAGGCAGCCTGCTCGGCGCGTTCACCTATACGGCGATCATCGCGACCATCGGAACGCTCGTCGTCATTCCCCTCGTGATCACGGCGATGACGCCGTTTCCGGCCCCGAAGCAGCCGCAAGGGTTTCCGCTCGCGGCCGCGCAGGGGCTGGTCCGCGATCCCATCCTGTTGCTCATGGGGCTGATGCTGTTTCTGGCGAGCGGCATGGAGATCACGGTCGGCGGCTGGACCGCGACCTTCTTCAAGGAAGAGCTCCAGATTCCCGATCGGCGCGCGCTCGTGTATCTCGCGCTCTTCTGGCTCGGAATGATGCTCGGCCGCCTCGCACTCGGGTCTGCGCTGCGACGTCTGACGCCTGCTCGCGTCATGATCGGTTGCCTCACGATCGCCCTCGTCGGCGCGGTCACGCTCCTGCTCGCCCGCAGCGCGTCGGTCGCCGCCGTTGGCGTCTTCCTCCTTGGCGCCGGGTTCGCGGCGTCGTTCCCCGTGGTGTTGGGCTTCGTCGGCGATCGGTATGCGCACCTCTCCGGCACGGCGTTCAGCATCGTGATCGTCATGGCGCTCCCCGGCGGGATGATTCTCCCGTACGCCACGGGTGTGTTAGGCGCACAGTACGGCCTGCGAGGATCGTTCGTCCTCGTGCCGGTCGGGATCGTGCTCCTGATATCAGTGCTCGCGGTGACGACGTCACGTCTTTCCCGCCCGGAATTGGCCAGACCCCAATAACCGTTTGCTTCCGACTCCGACTCCAGCAGATGCTCGCACAGCAGTGGCTCAGGAATGCTCGATCGGTCATGGACGACATCGAGCGCACGCAGATGCCCGCCATTCGTCAGGCGGCCGAGCTCATGGCGAGCTCGATCGCGGCTGACCGATGGGTGCACACGTTCGGGTGTGGGCACGCGACGATCCCGGTCGAGGAGATGTATCCGCGCATCGGCGGGTTCGTCGGGTTCCATCCGATCGTCGAGCTCCCGCTCACGTTCTTCACGCGGATCACGGGCGAGATGGGGATCCACCAGTTCCTGTTTCTCGAGCGCGCGGAAGGGTACGGCCAGGCGATCATGAAGAGCTACGCGTTCGACGGGCGCGACACGGTGTGGATCTTCTCGCACACGGGGATCAACAACGTGAACATCGACGTCGCCCTCCGCGCGAAGGAGCTCGGCATGCGGGTAGTGGCGACGGGATCGGCGGAGCAGGCGTCGTCGAGCACGCCCCGGCATCCGTCGGGGAAGAAGCTGTTCGATCTCGCGGACGTGGTGATCGACACGCGCGTTCCCGCGGGTGATTCGTCGGTGCCGCTCGCGGGTCATGAGGACAACGTTGGGCCGGTGTCGACGATGGCGTTCGTGACGGTGGTGTGGATGACCATCACGACGGTTGCGGAGGTCCTCGCCGCGCGCGGGGTGAAGCTCTTCATTCACCCGTCGCATAACGTGCCTGGTGATACGACCGCGCACGCCCGATTGGACGCGGCCCTGGCCGAGTACAAACGCCGTGTTGCGCGAGTTTAGGCGAGGCAGTGCCCCTGTTCTCCTCGCCACGCGGCGATCCACTCTCACCGGTCGAGGGCGATCCGTTCAATCCGTCGGTGATCTCAACCGGTCAGCGCAACACTTGCCTGGTACACCTCGGCCGGCGTTTTCCAGTCGAGGGTCTGGCGGGGACGCGTGTTCAGCTTCTGCGCCACGGCGTCGAGTTGCCGTTGCGTTAGGCGACTCAGGTCCATGCCCTTCGGAAAGTACTGCCGCAGCAGCCCGTTGGTGTTCTCGTTCGAGCCGCGCTGCCACGGGCTCTGCGGGTCGCAGAAGTAGACCTGCACCTCGGTCGCCAGCGTGAACCGCTGATGCTGCGCCATCTCCTTGCCGCGGTCCCACGTCAGCGACTGCCGCAGCGCCGCCGGCAGGCGCTGAATGCGGCGGGCGAGCGCCGTCACCACCGTCGCCGAGTCGGCGGCGGGGAGCCGCTGCAGCAGCACGAAGCGCGACCGGCGTTCGACCAGGGTGGCGATCTGCGTCCCGAGCTTGCCCACCAGCAGATCCCCTTCCCAGTGCCCCGGCACCGCGCGCGCGTCGGCGGCGGGCGGCCGCTCGGCGATCGACACGATGTCGACCAGCTGGCCGGGGCCCCGCGTCGCCCGCGCCTGCGCCCGCGGCCGCCGGTACGCCTGGCCGCGCCGGAGGTGCGCCACCAGGCTCCGCTTGAGCGCGCCGCGGGCCTGGACGTAGAGCGCCTGGTAGATCGTTTCGTGCGCCACGTGCATCGTCGGGTCGTCAGGGTAGCGTCCCCGCAGCCACGCCGCAATTTGCTCTGGCGACCAGTCCCGCCGCAGCTTGCGCTCGACGACGCGCCGGAGCCGCCGGTTCGTGGCGAGGCGGCAGCGCTTCGGGCGGCGCGCCCGCGCCCACGCCGCCGCGTCCGCCGCGGTGGCCCGATACGCCGCCGCGCCGCCGTGCCGCCGGAGCTCCCGGCTGATCGTGGACGGCGGCCGCCCCAAGCGCCGCGCGATCGCCCGGATGCCCTCGCCGCGCGCCACGCCGCGCGAGATTTCTTCGCGTTCGTCCGCCCGCACGTGCCGGGCGGCGCGGCGGCGCTCGCGCGGCCGCAGGCCGCCGGCGCGGGCGACATGCCAGGTGACCGTGCCCTTGTGGCAGCCTAACACGGCGCTGATCTGAACCGAGTTCTCCCCGTTCAGCCAGCGCGACCACAACACGTCGACGTCGTCCGCCGACAACAGCGTATATCTCCGACTCACAACCCCTCCGGTGAATGCGTGAAAGCTGTTGCATTCACCGGTTGAGATCACCG
>Ga0075420_100000908_pt1 | contig 24497 bp, 19 predicted proteins | sample SoiMetdeltSBSDD4_FD_75296 | JGI IMG/M metagenome (GOLD analysis project Ga0075420, IMG submission 75296) | Bulk soil microbial communities from a Populus tree surrounding site in Tennessee, USA - Soil MetaG P. deltoides SBSDD4 | ecosystem: Environmental > Terrestrial > Soil > Tree plantation...
CGCACCCATTAGGCGTGCCACATATCGAGAGGCTGATTCTTCTTTCAAGTTACCATCTTCTATACAGATTCTGACGCCGGTGTTCAGTCGGGAGTTAGCCTCTGGGAGAGGGTTCCCGGCTGAGAAGAACTGCGTTCGTGCCACCTAGCGGCAGGCGGTCCGCCGAATAGTCCGTTTGGACCTTCCTCCCGATTAGTCATTTTTCATGAGCCACTTTCTTTTTGTCGCCGGCGCCCTCCGCGAGCGAACGTCTCAAGAGAGCGCCGAATGTCAATTATCGGCCGGCATGTGGGGGCTTCGGACTGCGCTGATTGCAGATAATCTCACGAAGTTCCTGACAAAACAGTCCCACGGTCTCGTGTATGTCCTCAAAATGGGAATTTGCGCCGACTTCACAATCCTCTCACCGGTTCTACCGTTTACGGCGATGGATGATTTCCTCAAGGATGACATGCGAACCGAGGCGCGATTCGGGTTTATTCGCATTGAGGTAGGACGCCGGTGGAATTCCTCCGCGGTGCAGTGTCAAACCCTGTTGCAACAAGTTCTGAATGTCCCGGAGCAGGCCGAATTCAACCGACGCCTCAGCCTGGGTATGCATCGATTGACCGATCCTGAATATCAGGCGATTGTGAATGGGCTGAGCGGGAATGCCTAGGTGAGAAGCCTTCGGGGTAAAGGGAGCGCCTTGCCGGTTAGAGGCTGTGCCCTGTCATCCGTTGATAGGCTTCCTCGATCGTGCCGACTTCGGAAATATCCACATTGAGTTCCAGCCCAAGACGCACAAGGTCCCAATCCGGGCTGTGCAATTGGCCGGCTGGAATGAGGATAGTTCGGTAGCCTTCGCGGGTTGCGGCACGAACTTTATCAGGGATAGATCCTACCGGACCCACGGTGCCGTCAGGATTGATCGTTCCTGTCAGCGCCACACCACGATTGATCGCCTCCCCCTTAAACAGGGCGATGAATCCTACGGCCATAGCGGCGCCTGCGCTGGGACCATCGCTGCCGGTAGCCATGTATGCAATTCCAATTGCGGTGACGGTGCCGGAGTGTTGCACAGATGGGGTGCGTTCGATGGCAAACTGAAATGCTGCGGACATGGATCTCAGATTGTCATGCCCCAACACGACGTTGCCGATCTGCCATTGGAGAGCAGTCGGGACGGGAGTCGGCTGTTGATCCCATCGCAGGAGCAAGACTTCAAACACCCCTAGGTTGTTTGACTTCATCGCGGCAAGAATGGGAAGTTCGACGATGTGCGTGGAAAGAGCGGGCAGGGGCCTGATCATCTGAAGGATGATCCACATCGTCAATAGAGTCGTTCGAATGGGATTTGCTACAAGCATGGGGCTGAGTGCCTCTGACTGGAAGGCCGTTCGAAGTCTACCAAACGTGTGGAGAGTGTAAAGTGTGTGGCTGGAAGATTGCCGCTCCGTTCGTCAAGCGGAGCAGACCGGGCGTTTTCACGCGATGGTGAGTGTCGTACGACACATCCTGGTTCTCTTCCTTCTCCTGAATATTCTACTGATCATGGCTGCCACACCAGCGGCCGGGAGCACGTGTCGGGAACACCGAAACGGAAACGAATTCGAAACCACTTTCACCTTGCACTTGATCGGTTGCTCAGAGGAGGAACGCACAGCGCGGGCGGTACAGGCTGATCGAATTCTGAAAGCCTTGAAGAAAGGAATGGGTGTTGACCTTTCGGGTGTGACCGTTCAAGGCGATCTGTTTTTGGACGAGTTACCGTTGATCGACTCTGAAAAAGCCCTCGCTCTGCCAGCAGCAGACAGAGCGACGCTTCAGAAGTTAGGTGCGCACTCTATTCGCCTGATTCCGGCTATGCTCTCCATTCGGGACTCTGTGGTCGAGGGAAAGGTCGGTCACCGGTTGAAGGATGGCCTGCTTGTGGTCGCCGGTCCGGTCCTTCTCACGAACACTCGATTTGAAGGGGTCGTCGACTTGTCGCGGACGGTGTTTCTCGGGATCGTCGATTGCTCATCTGCCGTCTTTCTTAAAGAAAGTTATTTCGTTCAGGATCGGTTCCAACAGCCCGCCCTCTTTGCTCAGGTGACGTTCGGTCCCCATACGAGATTTCATCGAGCAGTCTTTGCTGGAGAGGCAACGTTTCATCGGGCTCGTTTCAGCGGGTTGACGGAGTTTCTGGAAGCGTCGTTTGAACGGACTGCAAATTTTGCCGGGTCGCAGTTCCTTTCCGGAACGGGGTTCTCCGGGAGCCGGTTCAATGGGAAAGGGGACTTCACCGGTGCGATTTTTGAGGGGGATGTTTACTTCTTGTTTGCTTCTTTCAAAGGGGGGGCAAGATTTCGCGGGGCGCAGTTCCGATCCGTTGCTGATTTTTCCGATGTTGAAATGGCGGGAGATCACGACCTAGCAGGAAGTGTCTTCACCAAGCCGCCCCAGCTACCAAGTTCCCTCCAGGGTGAACTCTCACGTTCAATGTCCCCACGGAGCTGGATTTCTCAATACGGGGTGACCTTATCGCTGCTCCTCTTGTCCTTGGCATTGGTTGTATTTCTATTCAGGTTGAAGTAACGTAGGTGACCCCATATATAGATTTAGGGCTTGCCGGTACCCCTATAAGCTGCTATAAGGTAGGCGAATTCCCAAAGGCCACACGCCGAGGCGGGATGGACCAAACCGAGCTTTCCTATCAAGTCAGAATCGAAAATTTCGAAGGACCGCTGGATCTTCTTCTCCATCTCATCAAGAAAAACGAAATCAATATTTACGACATTCCCGTCGCCCTGATCGCGCAGCAGTATCTTGATTACCTGTCGGTCATGAAAGAGTTGAACCTTGCGGTGGCGGGAGAATTTCTCGTCATGGCTGCCACGCTGCTTCACATTAAATCCCGGATGTTGTTGCCGGCGGATGAAGCACCGGACGAGGAAGAGGATGGCCCAGACCCGCGCGAGGAATTGGTGCGTCGTCTTCTGGAGTATAAACAGTTCAAAGAAGCCGCGTCTCAACTGGATGGACAGGAGCGACTCCGGCGAGAAATGTTTACGCGAGAATCGGTTCCTTCCGTAGAACTCGAATCGGATGAAGCCTTGATGGAGGATGTGTCCTTATTCAGTCTGGTAGATGCCTTGCAAGAAATGTTAGCCCGCAACCCGGGCAAACGGATGGTCGAAATCATTCCTGACAACATGACCGTCCGGGATCGCATGAACGCCATTATTGAAATGCTGGAAGGCCAAGAGGTGGTGCCGTTCACCTCGCTATTCGATATTTCAAGTCATCGTATTGTCGTCATTGTGACCTTTCTCGCGTTGTTGGAACTCATTCGTATACGTGTGGTGAGGGTATTTCAAAGCGAGATCTTTGGCACAATTCTCGTATCACCCGCCTTTTCTGCCGTGACTGAGGGTGACCCAGCCGAAGATACAGAATGGAGGAATGTATGACTGCCGGTACAGCTCAGGTGGTGGAAGATGCAGTCGCGTTGCAGGAGCGGACAACGGAACCGCCGGCCGGGGAAATGGACACTGATGGCGAGGTTAACCTGAACGGGCATTATGAGAATGGTGCCTCGGTCGCGAACGAAGTCCCGTCGATTTCGGCGACGCGAGAGCTTCGGGGCATCCTGGAGGCGATGTTGTTCATGTCGGCTGACCCTCTTCCCATGAATCGCATTGTCTCGTTGTTGGGTGCCGTCTCCAAGCAGGAAGTCGAGCATGCGCTGCTCAGCCTGAAACACGAATATGAACAGGAGGGGAGGGGGCTGCATCTCGCAGAGATTGCCGGAGGCTATCGCATTCTAACCAAGCCGGATTATGCTCCCTGGATCAAGCGCCTGGAAAAGGTCAAGGCGCCTCCAAGGTTGTCCCGTTCCGCGCTCGAGTCACTCGCGATCATTGCGTACAAACAGCCGATCGTGCGGGCCGAGATCGAACAGATCCGCGGCGTAGAAACATCCGGAGTGTTACGAACATTACTCGAGCGTAAATTGGTGCGTATTGTGGGACGAAAGGAAGAACCGGGCCGTCCGATCATGTATGGGACCACAAAATTTTTTCTGGAACATTTCGGCCTGCGCGATCTTTCTCAACTTCCGCCGCTGCGTGAGGTCAAAGAACTGGGAGAGTCGGAGCAGGCCATGCTCCCCATGGATGAAGAAGGGGATTTTCAGCCGGCTTTGAAGGGATTGACTCCATCGAATGAAATGGAACTGCCGCTGGATGCCGAAGAAGTCGGAACCACCCACGCGAATGACCCATCAAGTGAATCCTTTCTGGCGGACCCCTTCGAACGAGCATGATCAACACGGTTGATCGGGCGCTGGAGGATTGAACAGAGGCGAGGAATATTGTGCTGCAGGAGGATCCGGCGGGGACAGCGTCTTACCCGCCGGACAATGATTCATGCCGAGACGTGTCTATTGGCATCCAATGGGAACGAAACCCGTGCCGAACATCCTCGACAACGTGACCCACCTGGCATTGTCATAAAAAGAGTAACTCGGAGCGCGAAAAGTGCGAGTTGTGGGGTCGCTCCCATAGGAAGGATCCGTTCCAAAAAAGACACCGCCTCGACTCTTCTCGTTGAGACGAATCCATTCTCCATACATCGTGCACACCTCGCCCTGAACCGATCCGGCCAGTGTGGTGCTGCTGCGCCAATCGTTTGCCCAATCGGGCACGGATTTCATGTTGCGCATGGCTCCCACAGGTGTATCGTATGAGAACGCTTCCGGTCGATATGGATCATCATAGTGATGTATGGTTGCGTCCCCGGACGTAGATAGTATCGCCGAGTCGGGAATAGACGGCACGATGGAAAGTGGTCTCAGTTCTTTCGGCTGGCAGCCAGGACGCTCTTTGTTCGTATACAGAGAGGTTCCATCCGGCCCCGGACATTCCCACATCTCACTTTCAGATGATTCGACTGCCTGAGCGATCGCGCATATCGGCAGTAATACAGCCAGTGCGATCACGAACACGTGTTGTGGCGACATAGGACACCTCCGATGGGTTCATCATAACGCAGCATCACCTTTGTAATCGAGTCCTCGTTTGCAGAGCTTATGATATCGCCGCAAGTGATTCCCATACAGCTTAGGAGGGGACTCCCGACACGTGAGGTTTTTCGAGTGCGTGCCCCATAATCCACACCCGTTCAACCAGCTACCGAGATGTCGCTAAGGCGTCCGACACGTACGGAGTGGACAGATGGAGAGGCCGCTGATCGCCTTGACTCGGTTCTTTCGGCTTTGTTAGACTGCCCGATCCAAGTCATTGAAAGTTCCCGGTTCTTTACCTAATAGCACCACGAGGAATACCATGATCAAGGCCTGGTTACTTGAGGAAGAATTTCGCGTCGGACACTGGGATTTGCGCGCCGAAGGGTTGCATGGCGAGTGGGGTGCCGGTGACTCTGTGGCGGAGGAAGAAGATCTCCCACCTGCTCCTACCGGGTTGACCGCAAAGCCGGGCAATGGACGAATTGTGCTGACATGGGAGCCTGTACCCGAAGCGATGTACTACAACCTCTACTTCCAGACCACCAAAGGCGTCCAAATCAAGTTCTCAGAGCTCACCCGCCCGATCGCGAGCCAGGACGATTTCAAGTCGGTGATCGGCGTCAAGAAGGAAAAGGCAACCTGTCTTGAAGGCGCCGCTTCTCCCTATGTTCATGACGACCTCGCCAATGGAACCTGCTACCACTACGTCGTCACGGTTGTGACGCCGAAAGGGGAGAGCCTTGAATCGCAAGAGGCGATGACGATCCCGGCTCCGTACATGATTACGAAGGTATTCGGCCAGGAAGGGGTGGATGACGGAGAGGTGAGTTCACCAACCGGAATTACCGTCGATAAAGACGGAAATATTTATGTCGCCGACACAGACAATCATTCGATCCAAAAGTTCGACAAGGAAGGCGCGTTCATTGCCCGATGGGGCGGCGAGCCCGGTTCGCAAGAAGGCACCTTCTACTATCCGCGCGGTCTCACGAGCAATGCGGACGGCCACCTCTATGTTGCAGACACCGGCAACAATCGCGTACAGCGGCTCGACGCAGACGGCAATCCTATGAAGTCATGGGGCAAGTTCGGTTTCGCGTGGCGCGGCGCCGACCTGAATAAGTTCGATGCCCCGTGGAGCGTCACCACCGATCTGGAGGGCAACATCTACGTGACCGATACAGGTAATGCGAGGGTTCAAAAGTACAAAGGGGACGGGACGCCTCTTTTGAAGTGGGGTCGGGATGGAAGCTTCGATGGCGCCTTTTTCTTCCCGCGCGGCATAGCGGTCGATTTTGTGGGCAACATCTATGTAGCGGATGAAGGGAACAACCGGATTCAAAAGTTCGATACGCGGGGCAGTTTCCTGGCCAAATGGGGCCGAGAAGGGAGCGGACCCGGGCAATTCAAGCAGCCGTGGGGCGTGGCCTGCGATGCAGTGGGAAACGTGTATGTGGTCGACCAGGGGAATCATCGCATCCAAAAATTTGACGCCAACGGATCCTTCTTGTGCGCCTGGGGCAACCGGGGCAAAACGGAAGGCCAGCTCAATTTCCCCTCCGGTATTGCAGTGGACAAAGAAGGAGCGGTCTATGTCGTCGATAGCGGCAACCATCGCGTGATCAAGTACGTCGCGACGGAAGAAGAGTTGAATCGCGGAAAGGACGAAAAACAGCAAGCCCAAGAGCCATCGAAGTATCCGGCTCCGAGGGACGTGATCGTGAAAGCCGGTGATACCGAAGCCTTTTTGAGTTGGATGGATGTGCCTGGAGCAGTCTCGTACAATGTGTACTTCAACACTCAACCTGATCTCACGATTCAATCGGCTACCAAGATTGAAGGCGTGACATCTCCCTATAATCATTCAGGTCTCACGAACGACACATCCTATTTTTATGCCGTCACCGCCGTATATGAGGATGAGGCAGAAAGTGTGCTATCCAAAGAAGTGACGGCCATTCCCGTCCTCATCGACATTACTGCACCGCAAACGCCCAACGCGGTGATCAATCACGGCGCGTTCATGACCAATTCGCCGGAAATCGTCGTCACCATCTCGGCCAACGACCTGGATACGGGAGTCGCGTCCTACTTTATCTCGGAGAGTCCTATGACGCCGATGGCCGGTACGCCAGGCTGGGTGGAAGTGACCCCCGCATTGAAGTTCGGCGCGACCGTGCCGTTTATTCTTTCTCTTGGAGACGGGCAGAAGACGATTTATGTGTGGTTCAAAGATGTCGGCAACAATATCTCCACGCCGGCAAGCGCCACCATTCTCATCAACACCTCGGGCTACTTGTGCGTCTCCAAATGGGGCAAACCGGGACGGGGTGCGTCGTTGTTGCACGGCGGCGAATTCATGGCGCCCATGTATGGCCTCACCATCGATCAGCAAGGCAGCATCTTTGTCGTCGACAACGGCAACAACCGGGTACAAAAGTTCGACAATACCGGGAATTTCATCATCCTGTGGGGAAATTTCGGTTCAGCCAATTCCAATTTTCACAACCCTACCGGCGTTGCGTGCGACGCGAAGGGCGATGCGTATGTCGTCGATACCAACAATCATCGGGTTCAGAAATTCGACGGCAAGCTCGGCGGGTACATCATGAAATTCGGTTCGCGCGGGAACGGTGAAGGTCAATTCAATGCGCCCTGGGGCATTGCGGTCGATCGGGTGCGAGGATACATCTACGTCGTCGATAGCGCCAACTTCCGGGTCCAAAAATTCGATATGGCCGGGGAATTCATCATGCAGTGGGGAACTTTCGGCAATGCGGATGGACAGTTCTATTTTCCCCGCGGCATCGCCGTCGATCAGTCGGATGGGTCGGTATACGTGGTCGACATGGGAAATCACCGCATCCAGAAGTTCGATACAAGCACCAACGTGCTCCCCCAGCTCATCACGAAATGGGGGGGAAGTTCGGAAGCCGGTCACGCGAGCAGCCCGCTGTCGCAGGAAGCCGGCCAACTCCGGTCTCCATGGGGAATCGCCGTCGATGGAGCCGGGGGGGTGTATGTCAGCGACACCGGAAACCATCGAATCGAGAAGTTCGATCGCGACGGCAATTTCATCACACAATGGGGTGGATTTGGGAACGGTGAAGGGCAATTCAATTTTCCCTACGGTATCGGTGTGGATGCCAGAGGAAGCGTGTTCGTCGTCGACAGCGGCAATACCAGAGTGCAACAGTTCATGCCGGCCGAGGAAGGCGGCGAGCGCCTCCAGGAAGTGGCCGAAGCGGCTGCTGAACTGGAGAAGGTTGAAAAGACCGGTACCCGCTAGATCATGCAGAATCGGAAGAAAGCGAGTCTCACGGGGCTGTCCATGCTCGACAAGGAGATCCGAATCGGCCTCACGTACGACGATGTCGTGCTTGTGCCGGCAAAGTCGCAGGTTCTTCCCAGCGAAGTTGATACGACAACCTTCTTCTCCCGGAATATCCCGATCAATATTCCTATCGTCAGTTCGGCCATGGATACGGTCACCGAGGCTCGGTTGGCCATTGCCATCGCGCGGGAAGGGGGAATCGGGGTCGTGCATCGGGTGCTTGCGCCGCAGGATCAGGCGGCGGAGGTGGACAAGGTCAAGAAATCCGAAAGCGGAATGATTTTGGATCCCGTGACGATTTCGCCGGACCAAACCATCCGTGACGCGCACGCGCTCATGGCGCGGTACCGTATTTCAGGCATTCCGGTCACCAAAAACCGGAAACTGGTAGGAATTCTCACGAATCGTGATCTTCGCTTCGAGAATCGGATGGAGCTCAAGGTATCGCAGGTCATGAAGCGGGATAAGCTCATCACGGCTCCGGAAGGGACCAGCCTTGAAAAGGCTCGTGAGATTCTCCATGAGCACCGGATCGAAAAATTACCTGTCGTCAACAAGCACTATGAATTAAAGGGGTTGATCACCATCAAGGATATTGAAAAGCGCATCAAATATCCCAACGCGTGCAAGGACAAGCATGGGCGTTTGCGGGTTGGTGCAGCCCTGGGAGTCGGTCCGGAGACCGAGGAACGAGTCGAACTCCTCGTGAAGGCAGGCGTGGATGTCGTCGTGGTGGATACCGCGCACGGACACGCGCAGGCCGTGCTGGATACCGTCAAGATCATCAAGAAACAGCATCCTCATCTCGAGGTGGTGGCTGGAAACATCGCCACAGCGGCAGCCGCTCGAGACCTGACGAAAGTCGGGGCCGATGCGGTCAAGGTTGGCGTTGGACCTGGATCGATCTGTACAACACGAATCGTATCGGGCGCCGGGATGCCGCAACTTACGGCGATCGCCGACTGCGCGAAAGTCCTGGCCGGGAGCGGCATACCGATCGTGGCGGATGGCGGCGTGAAGTATTCGGGTGACATCACGAAGGCGTTGGCGGCAGGAGCCTCATCCGTCATGCTCGGCAGTTTGCTTGCCGGAACAGAGGAGTCCCCGGGAGAGAGCGTGTTGTATCAAGCCCGAACCTACAAAGTGTATCGCGGTATGGGCTCAATCGGAGCTATGGAGCGTGGCGGCGGGGACCGCTACGGACAGGGAGGCCGACCCTCCCCGAAGCTGGTTCCGGAAGGGATTGAAGGGCGTGTCCCGTACAAAGGCCTGCTCGCTCCGCATATCTACCAACTCGTGGGCGGCATCAAGTCTGGGATGGGATATTGTGGATGCAGGACGATTCCCGAGCTCCAACAGAAGGCCTCATTCATTCGGCAGACCATCGCCGGTCTTCGCGAAGGTCACGTTCATGACGTGATCATTACCAAGGAAGCACCGAACTACCGCACCGACTGGGAGTAGACATTCGTAAGGCGTAAGGTGTCAGGCGGTAGGCGATTATGATCCACAGTCTGATCTGTCCGTGATCCATTCAGTTCACCCCTTACCCCTCACTCCTCACGCCTAACGGTTCAGATGGAACTTTGGCACGATAGAATCCTCGTCCTGGACTTCGGGTCTCAGTACACCCAGCTCATTGCGCGCCGGATTCGCGAGGCACACGTGTACAGTCAGATTCTGCCCTGTACGGCCTCGCTCGCCACGATCCTTGCCTATCGGCCCAAAGGAATCGTGTTGTCCGGTGGGCCTTCCAGTGTGTATGACAAGAAAGCCCCGTCGGTCTCGAAACAACTATTCGAGCAAGAAATTCCGATCCTCGGCATTTGCTATGGGATGCAGCTGGTGACCCACCTCAGCGGAGGGCACGTCGGTCGGGCGGTGCACCGCGAATATGGACGTGCCGAATTACATGTTGATGATCGGTCCAACCTCTTCAAGAGTTTGGGAGCCGGGAATTCCACCGTCGTCTGGATGTCGCATGGCGATCGAATTGAGCGGATGCCGCCTGGATTCACGTCGATCGCCCACACCGAGAACTCACCGGTGGCCGCCATGAAACGGGATGATGGCCGGCAGCGAGTGTATTGTCTCCAGTTTCATCCCGAGGTGGCCCATACTTCGGAGGGATCTAAGATCCTTCGGAACTTCGTCTACGACATCTGCGGCTGTCGACCGACATGGACGATGCAATCCTACGTGGACACGGCCATCCAGCAAATCCGGCAGCAGGTGGGCAAAGACCGCGTTATTTGCGCATTGAGCGGTGGGGTCGATTCGTCTGTTGCGGCCGTGTTGGCCCACCGCGCGATCGGAGAGCAGCTGACCTGTGTGTTCATCGATAATGGTGTCCTCCGGACCGGTGAAGGCGAACAGGTTCAGAAGACGTTCAGCACGCACTTTAGGATCGACCTGAGGTTTCTCGACCGTTCGAGGCAATTCCTGTCAAGCCTAAAGAACATGCCCGATCCGGAACGCAAACGAAAGACCATCGGACGGCTCTTTATCCGGAGTTTTGAAGCGGAGGCCAAGAAGCTCAAAGGGATGAAATTCCTGGTGCAGGGGACGCTGTACCCGGATGTGATCGAAAGCGTCAGCTTCAAAGGTCCGTCGGCGACCATCAAGACCCATCACAATGTGGGAGGATTGCCGACCAAGATGAAGCTCAAACTGGTCGAACCGCTTCGAGAGTTGTTCAAGGACGAAGTCCGGGTATTGGGCAAGGAGTTGGGATTGCCGGATGAAATCCTGTGGCGTCAGCCCTTTCCCGGTCCCGGGCTTGCCATTCGCATACTCGGCGCTGTCACGAAGGACCGGCTGACAATATTGCGCGCGGCGGAAGTGATTGTGGATCAGGAGATGCGGGCGGCAGGCTTGTATCGGGAGATCTGGCAGGCCTTTGCCGTCTTGCTCCCGATTCGCACGGTGGGTGTGATGGGAGATCAACGGACCTATGAGCATGTCATTGCGATTCGTGCCGTCACCAGTCTCGACGGAATGACCGCGGATTGGGCGAGAATCCAGCCGGACGTCCTTGCGAAAATGTCCAACCGGATCATCAACGAGGTGAAAGGGGTCAACCGGGTCGTCTATGACATCAGCTCAAAACCGCCGTCGACCATTGAGTGGGAATAGGAAGAGCGTGAAGCGTGACCCGGGACGGCGCACGTCTCGGGCAATCGGTTGCGAAGCAACCGGGGGACGTGGGGGGTGAGAAGATTGCGCGGGGCGGGTGGGTGAGATGGAAAGCGTGAAGCATGAAGGTCCACGACGCGAAGAATAATGAGGCGCACGGCGCGATGAATAAAGAGCGCCACGTTTGTGCGCGCCGGCGAGGCGGTGAGCCGGCCGTGTCTTGAACTGCTTGCGCACGGGCGCGAGACGGTGAGCGTCCAGTGTCTTGCAACGTTTGTGCGCGCTGGCGAGGTGCACGTCGTCACGGATAAGTGACGACACGTCTGTGCACGCTCGGGAGATGTGAGCGGGCCGTGTCCCCCGGTGAGGCGGCAGCGTCTGTGAGTTCTGAGTCAAGAGTTCACGAAAGACGAGAGACGGTTCACGACCATGCGAGTTCTTTAGCCAGGTGATTGTTGCTGCTGATATGATCCGGTAAGATGCGCGCGATTTTTGGAACGACCATGTCCCCCCCTGCCCTGTATGTCTCGCGCCTGCTCCCCGATCCGGTGATGACCGCGATCCGCGAACGGTTTCATCTGATCAACGTTCCGGAAGATGCGGTACCTACTGAAACCGAGCTCCATGCAGGTCTCAGTGCGGCCGATGCCGCCATCTGTACCCTCACCGAACCTATCACCGAACTCGCGTTGGCTCAGGCACGCCTCAAGATCTTAGCGAATTATGCGGTGGGGTATAACAATATCGATCTTCAGGCCGCGGCACGCAAACATATCGTGGTGACCAATACGCCGGATGTCTTGACGGATGCGACAGCCGATCTGACATGGGCGTTGATTCTCGCGGTGGCGCGCCGTGTTGTGGAGGGCGATGCGCTGATCCGTTCGGGAAGTTGGCGCGGCATGACGCCGACTCAACTCCTGGGATTCGATCTCTCCGGCCGCGTGCTCGGCGTGATCGGCATGGGACGCATCGGGCGCGCGGTGGCGGAACGCGCAAGGGGATTCCGGATGCAGGTCCTCTATCACTCACGGCAACCCCCTGATACGGATAAGACTCCGGAGGGTTGGACCTATCGAAGACTTGAACACTTGCTGGCGGAATCGGACATCGTGAGCCTGCACGTTCCATTGACGCCCGCAACCACGAATTTCATCGGACCGGAACAGCTCGCGCTCATGAAGCCGACGAGCATGCTGATCAACGCATCGCGCGGGCCCGTGATTAATGAAGCGGCCCTCGTCGAAGCGTTGCAACAAGGACGACTCACGGGAGCCGGACTGGACGTCTACGAACGGGAACCTCTCCTCAATCCCGGTTTGGTTTCGCTTCGCCAGGTCGTACTGCTCCCACATATAGGGTCTGCCACGCTGGCGACCAGGGTTCGCATGGGCATGATCTGCCTGGAGAACATCGATGCGGTGCTCAACGGAAGACCGGCGCCGAATCGTGTGGTCTAGCGAAGCGTTCTTCGTAATGGTCCACGGCGCGAAGAATAGTGAGCGCCACGTTTGTGGACGCCGCCGAGTCGGCGAGGCGGCAGTGTCTTACGAGGCGACGAAGAAGTCGGCTTAGGTTTGCGCACGGGCGCGAGGTTCACAATGCGCTGAATAAAGCAGCATGCTTGTGAACGCCGGCAGGCGGTGAGCGGGCGGTGTCTTGTGAGCGCCGAGTGTCTTGAACCGTTGTGGACGCCCGCGAGGTGCGCGAGGCGACGCAGAAGTCGCCTCAAGTCTGCGCGCGGGTGCGAGACGGTGAGCACCCAGTGTCTTCGTGAGCGGGCCGTGTCCCCCGGTGAGGCGGCAGCCTCTTAGGATTCGGAGTTGAGTTCAGGTTTGTGATAACGAGATACGAACGACGAGAGACGCTTCACGATAATAGGCGGGCTAGAGACCGGCGTATCTGGGGGATGGAGATTGGGAGGCCGTGGAGGACGAACCGCTGGACTTACCCGAACATAATGCCTCGAGGCGCTGGGGGACATCGTGAAAGGACGGAATCGATTGGTACATGGCAATGGCCCGATCCCGCGCCGACACTTTTTCATAAAGGAGACCCAGTTCGTATCGGACGATCTGCGCATTCCCGCCGCGGCAGCGGGAATCGGTCACGACCTTTTCCAATAGCTGGATGGCATGATCTGATTGCTCCTGCTCCTTCAGGCATAGTCCCAGCATGAGGCAGGAATCGACGAAGAACGCCGCATCCTTCATGGAGCGTATGAATTCTTCCTTCGCTTCCTCCAGCAACCCCATGTCTTTATAGGCAGTGCCGAGTGCGTAGCGCGTTTCCGCATCCATGCCGTTCACCGCCGGCGCCGCCGTCACAGGCTCCGTTGCCGCCGAAGGACTCGCACCTCTAGGCTCACCCGGCGCAGGTGAGTCGGCATGAACGGTCTGTCGGACGACCTGCTCAACAGGAGGAGTAGCCTCCGGGCTTGCCAACCGGAAGGCGCTGTCCGCTATCGGCTCCAAGACCGGCGGTTCCGAGCTCTGAACGGGTAATGGGACGGTTGAATCCGTTGCGGACGGAGTAGTTTCCGCTGTCGCCGGAGGCGCATTGAGATCGAAGGCGGGGGCCAGCTTCCGAGCGATGGCGCTTCCTGGCGCCAGGGCCTGCACCTTCTCAAAGAGTTCCGCGGGCAGCGTCGGCATCCCTGGTTCGGGGTGCTCGAGGAGGATTTCTACCGCGCGTCCAAAATGTTGCGCGGCTGCCGCTCCGTCCCCTTTTTCCTCGCACAACTCACCGAACAATTCCAGCATTGGAACGGAATTGGGTTCAACCTTGAGATATTCCTGGATCAGCGAGTTGGCCAACAGGTGATCCTGAGACCGCAGGGCGGCCCCTGCCAGAAACCGATACTCACCCAGAGCGACGTTCAAATTTCCCTGCAACAGGTGCAGCCTGGCGAGAAGCTGGCAGATTTGCGGATTACCGGGTTCCCGGCTGAGGAGTTGAGTCAACATCGCCTCCGCACCCGCGTACTGCCCTTCCTCCATCCGGCGCGTGGCTTCCCCGAGCAGATCACCGGGCTCCATGTTCTTGGCCGCCGATGCCGACGAGGATTTTTGTGGTTGAGCCTCCGTTCCCGTCGCGCCGCCGCCCTCCTTGAGCATTCCGGTCATTTCTTTGGCCTCGGCGTTATGCGAGTCCAATCGCAAGACTGCCATGTAGGCATCGCGCGCTTCTTCGTGGCGTTGTTGCGCAGAGCGCTCTCGTCCAAGCTGCAAATACACCTTGATGGCTTCGTCCTGCAGATTTTCCTGCACGCACAACTCGGCGACTCGTTGCTGCGCATCGAGATTGGAGGGATCCTGCGTGACGATCTTGCGATAGATGTCCAAGGCCTCCCTGCTTTTCCCCTCCTTCAGGTAAAACTTGCCGAGAGTCAGATAGTCCTGGACAGCGCTGCTCAAGAGACCACGTTCTGCATTCAGGTCTCCCAGATGCCGGTACACTTCGTATCTGGCTGGATCGACTTTCAGGATTTTTTTGTAGGCCGCAATAGCCTTGAGGGTGGAGCCTTCTGTCCGGAACGCCGCGGCGGCTTGCAGGTAGGCCGTAATGGCTTCGGCAGTGGCATTCCGCTTGAGGTGGAGATCCCCGATCGTGTTAAAAATGCTTCCGTCGGTGGGCGACTCTACAATGAGTTTTTTCCACTCAGTGATGGCTGCTTCGTACTGCCCTTTGGATGCAAACAACTGCGCGTTTTGGAGCACCGTTCTGCGGTCGACAGCCAAGACAGATCCCCCTTCGGCAGGTGAGTGTAAACGCTAACAGTATCAATGGCTTTTGTCAAAAATAATTAGGAAATGTTCGGGGGAAATGCGTGACGGATGAGGAGCCAAAAAAAAACGACCCCCTCCCGGATGGGAGGAGGTCGCATGAAAACGTAGGGGAGCAGATCTCAGGAAGCCGGCGCCATGCCCTTGAGAACATTGGCGGCTTGCGGCCCCTTTGCTCCCTGGACGATGTCGAATTCGACGTTTTCACCTTCCTTGAGTGTCTTGAATCCATCGCCTTGCAGTGCTGAATAATGAACAAAGACATCTTCGCCGCTATCGAGGCGAATAAACCCAAACCCTTTTCGATCATTGAACCACTTCACCGTACCTTTAGTCTTCACACAATCCTCCTTTCCTCAACAAACAGAACGAGTTACGCGCCTCCCCAAGGGCCTGACGCAGACACCTGCATGATGATGCAATAAGGAAGAATGATGCGGGGGTAGCGCGACCGGGTCCTGAGGAGCGTTGAAGCGATGCACGAACCCATCATAACCTACTGAAAAGTGCGCAGGCCAATTACCATATGATTTCAAATCTTGTCAAGCAGTAGTTTCATGCAGAAGGCCCACTGTCTGTTTACAAGGTCCGGCGAGTCTTTTATAGTGATCCCTCACCCTATGAAATTCTCCCAGAACGCGTGGGCCTCCAGACCATCCTAGATCGATACATCTTCCGCGAGTTGCTCTCTCCCTTCCTCATCAGCCTGGGAGCGCTCTGTTTCGTGATGCTCACCAAGGAGCTGCTTCGGCTCGTCGAGCTACTGGTCTCGAAAGGGGTCGCCTTTTTTTCGGTCCTGAAAGTATTCGCGCATCTGCTGCCGTCGTTTCTGGTGCTCACATTGCCCATCGCCGGCATCATTGCTTCCATCACTGCGTTCGGCCGGCTTTCTTTCGACAAAGAGCTGGTGGCCATGCGGGCAGCCGGTCTCAGTCTTGTGCGCTTGTCTCATCCCGTGTTCCTCTTCGCGTTGCTGGTTTTTGGATTGACCCTGACCCTGTCGCAATGGGGCCAGCCATGGAGCAATGTGAATTTGAAGAAGGTGGCTCTGAATCTGCTTCGTGATGAGTTGATTCTTGAACTGGAACGAGGGGTATTCAATGAAACGGTTCCGAAAATGGTCATCTATGTTCCGGACACCCAGTCCGGACAGGACCTCACAGGCATTTTCGTGTCGGACGACCGGAACCCCGATGACCCTCGCGTCATCGTGGCGCAACAATATTTCGTCATGACCGATCCGAAGTCGAACCAGATTGCGTTACGATTGGTGGATGGTGTGATCCATAGCCGGCCCGACAACGTGGAGGAATACAGCAAGGTGTCGTTCTCGACCTATGACCTCAAAATGAATTTCAACGAGAATCTCTATAATACCGATGAGCGTTCTTCCGTCGAAACCATCCTCGCCAAACTGGACCAATCCGGCTGGAAAGATACGGCTGCGCTCCGGCGGTTGATGGAGCATTACAAGGATTTGGCCTTTCCGACCGCATCCCTAGTGTTCTGTATATTAGGCGTCCCGGTGGGGATCGTCTCTAAACGATCTGGACGCATGGGTGGCTTTGCGGTCGGCGTCCTCGTGGTCGTCATCTACTATGTCTTGAATGTGGCCTGCGAATTTTTGGTCACGACTCTTATCATCCCGCCGTTTGCCGGTGCGTGGCTCCCCAATGCACTGTTTCTCGTGGCGACTGTTATTTGGTTTTTTAATATGAACCGGCACTGAGACGATGACGATCCTCTTTCGCTATATTCTTCGGGAATACATGAGAATCTTTTTCATGTGCTTTTCCGGCCTCATGACCATTTATCTGGTCATCGATTTCTTTGAAAAGGTCAGGCGGTTTCTCCGATATGACGCGCACGCCCTGGACGTTCTCTTCTATTTTGCTTTGAAGACACCGGGCATTTCTTATCAAATCACCCCGCTGGCCCTCTTGATGGCCACCCTGCTGACGATCGGGGTTCTGTCGCGTAATCATGAAATCACGGCGATGCGCAGTTGCGGAATCAGTCTGTACTGGATTGCATCCCCGTTTCTGTTTTTCGGCCTCATCCTCGGCGTGGTCTTGCTCCTGTTGACCTCCACGGTGATTCCGCTGTCCTCCGCGAGCGCAGATTTGATCAAGGCGACGCGGATTGAAAAAAAGACTGCGCCTGTCTCATTGAAGTCTCCGCATCCGTGGGTACGCATTGGGAACCAGACGTTGCTCAATTTTAGAAGCGTGGCGGACCGGGGGGCGACCTTGCAGGGCGTACGTCTGTACACGCTCGGCGATCAGTTTGAACTACGCTGGATCACCGAAGCACGTGAGGCTCGTTTCAACGGACAAGGCTGGGTATTGCAGGAGGGAACCAGGCGCGTATTCCGCGAGGATGGCACGATCGATGTGTCCGATTTCCTCTCGGAGCCGCTGGCGCTTTCTCAGATCCCCGATGATTTTACGACGTGGTTTGCGATGGATTCGGAAACCATGACCTTCAAGGACATGCGGGGGTTTGCCGACCGGCTCAGTCAGGATGGCACGGTCCCGCCCCGTCTGATGACCGATTATTATGGCCGCCTCGCCTATCCCTTTGTGACCGTCGTGATGGTCATCGTCGGCATTGCATTGAGTCTGCGTCGAACCGGCGTGCGCGGAAGCGGCATGGCCATGGGGATCGGTCAGGCGCTCGCCGTGGGATTTTTCTATTGGACCACCCACTCGGTCGCGATTGCGTTGGGACGCGGAGGCGTGCTCACCCCCGTCCTTGCCGGGTGGATGGCAAATCTCGTATTCGTAGCATTCGGCGGCTACCTGTTGTTGAAGGTCCGCTATTGACCGGGCACGACATTGCCGCGTCGCATGGAAGTTGACTGTCTCCGGTCCTTCCGGTAAGAAGAAGCCATGTTCACTCAGGACACCATCATTGCCTCATGACATCCCGTGTGGTTATTACCGGTCTTGGCGTCGTCTCGCCGATCGGCATAGGCGTTCCTCAATTCTGGAAATCTCTGTTGGCCGGAGAGTCTGGTATTACGGCCATTACTTCCTTCGATCCCTTTCCCATCGACGGGTATCGGTCCAAAATTGCCGGCCAGATTCACCAATTTTCCGCTGACCAGTACTTGCCCGGCGGACAAGGCGATCGGGTGGACCGGTATGCTCAGTTTGCATTGGTCGCCACCCAGGAGGCTGTCACGGATGCCGGCCTGCGAATGGAAAAGGAGCACCCTCATCGCGTCGGGGTCGTCGTCGGGGCCGGCATGGGCGGCATGGTCATGGGGGAACGCGAGATCACACAACTGTACGACCAGCAGCGACCGCAACGCGTTCATCCGAACTTCATCCCGGTCATCACGCTGAACTCAGCGTCCGGGATCGTGGCCGTGGCTCAAGGTGCCAAAGGTCCCAACCTGACGATCTCCACGGCCTGTTCCTCGAGCGCGCACGCGTTAGGGCAGGCGATGAACCTTATTCGACTAGGAAAAGCGGATGTCGTCATCACTGTGGGCGCAGACGCCAGCATCACTCCGCTGGTCTTTGCCGGCTTCTGCTCCCTTCGGGCGTTGTCGACCAAATACAATGAGACGCCGCACAAGGCTTCACGCCCGTTCGATCGCGGCCGCGACGGTTTTGTCATGGGAGAGGGATCCGGTGCGCTGATTCTTGAATCCATAGCCCATGCGAAAAAAAGGAAGGCACGGATCTACGCCGAAGTCGCCGGCTATGCTGCGACGAGTGAGGCGTACCACATGGTGATTCCGCGGGAAGACGGGGCGGAAGTGGCGACCACCATGCGCCTCGCGCTCGAAGACGCGGGGCTGATGCCCGGAGTCGTGGATTATATCAACGCGCACGCGACCTCGACCGCAGTAGGCGATGCCGTCGAGATCAAGGCCATTCGTCAAGTCTTCAAACAGCGGTCGGAGAAGATCGCCATCAGCGCGACGAAATCTCTGATCGGCCATACTCTCGGAGCGGCCGGTGCGCTGGCCGGCATTGTGTCGAGCCTGACCCTGCAGACCGGGCAGATCCATCCGACGGTGAATTACGACGATCCCGATCCAGCCTGCGTACTCGGAGGCATCTCCGGCGAGGTCCAAGAACGAAGAACCAAGGTTGCCATGATCAATGCCTTTGGATTCGGCAGTAACAATGCGGCGGTGATCCTCAAGAAGGTTGCGGCCTAAACATGTGCCATCCATGCACGCCCGGAAAGACCGCGATTTTCACTCTGCAACGGAACGATTGATGGCTCACCATCCAGACGCAGGCGACAAAATCATTGGGGCATTGGGGGATTACCTCAAGCGAGATCCGGCAACGATCCAGCCGAGCGATCACTTGCGTGACGACCTCGGTCTGGATTCCATGGCGGTCATCGAGCTCTTGTATCGGATCGAGGAGACGTTCAATTTGCAAATCCCGGATCAGGATCTGCCCGGTCTCACCTCCGTGCAGCAGGTCATTTCCTATGTCGAGAAGCGCCTCCAACCATCCCGACCCACCCTGAAACCGGCCAAACAGCCGGCTGCCAAGCGAGTGAAAGCGAAGAAGCGTTCCTGAGACATGGCACGGCTCCCCAGCATACACGCCCTCTCGTTGAGCATGATCCACCGTTTCCTCGGAGGGGAATTGATCGGTCCGCCGGATGTCGTGATCAGCGGGCTTTCCGCTCTGGAGAATGCGGCGGCAGGCGACCTCGCATATCTGGCATCGGATCGGTTTCTTGCGGCAGCGCGCACGAGCGGAGCTGGCGCTTTGATCACCTCCCACCACGTGCCGGAGGTCGCCACTCCTCAATTGATCGTGGACAATCCCGCCTATGCCTTTGCCCGCGTCGCGCAACAATTTTTTGTTCCTCCATACCGGTCGCGCGGGATCGCGACGGACCTGGTTCGGGGTGAGCACGTCTCGATCGGCCAAGATGTCTCGATCTGGCCGCGCGTCACATTGGGTGATCGCGTGGTAATCGGCGCGCGAGTGACCCTTTTTCCAGGTGTCTTTATCGGCGATGATTCGGTGGTCGGCGATGACTCTACCCTGCACCCGAATGTCGTCGTCCGGGAGGGTTGCTCGATTGGAGCCCGCGTGATCATTCACAGCGGCACAGCTATCGGCAGTGATGGATTCGGGTATGTTCAACATGACGGGCGGCACCACAAAATCCCGCAACTGGGTGGAGTCACCATCGAAGATGATGTGGAATTGGGCGCGAACGTCACTATTGATCGCGCCACGTTGGGTCAAACTGTCGTGAAACGAGGCACCAAGATCGATAACCTCGTTCAGATCGCACACAACGTCACTGTGGGTGAACACAATATCATCGTCGCGCAGGTAGGCATCGCAGGCAGCACGACGCTGGGGAAATACGTGATGGTCGGTGGTCAAGCCGGATTGGCCGATCATCTGAACATCGGTGATCACGTAATGATTGCGGCAAAATCAGGAGTGACGCGAAGTCTGGAGGGGAATCAGATCGTCTCCGGCGCCCCAGTCATGCCGCATGCGGCGTTCCTCAAAGCCCAGGCCATCATTCCTCAACTTCCCGAGTTACGCCAGCGCGTTCGAGAACTCGATGAACGGATGCAAGTCGTTGAGAAGGGATCGAAACGCAGAAAACCACGCGGTAAACAACGAACGTAGCGCCATCCAGGCCCGGTCATTTTACACTCCCTCCTTCAACACGGTTCGCCAGAAGAATAGCTTCGACCAGAAGAAGCCTCCCCAGGGCATCAGATAGGCTGCAATGCCGTGCACATGCCCCATCCAGACACTGACCGTCGAAGCGGTTAACAACATCGCCATCCCTGCGAGATATGCGAAGGGCAACCATGAAGGCCCGGCATCATCGACCGATGAAGGACGTGGTTCCTTCTTTTGACGAGCCGCCCGCTTGGCAGAGGGGGGCTTCATGCGGGAGGCAAAGATCGCCGGATGATCACGAAGCACATGTTGGTGATAACGTGTCTGAATCCAGCCGAGCACTCCTCCCAGGAGCAGGAGACCAAAACTTTCAGCAAATGTCGTCCATGTATACGTGTCCGTGGCCACAAGTTGATACCCCAGCGAAGCGGTTCCCGCCACCATACAGGCCAACCCAAAAAAGCCTGACGGGTACAAGATATAGGCTTTCACATAATTGCGAGCCCTCTCTTGATTGCTTCCCAGGTGTTTTTCTGTAATCAGTTTTGGCATAGGAAGTGACAAATTTTCACGGAATCATCACATTCGAAAGTAAGTCCGCATTATAGCGATCTCGTTCGGCAGAAAACACAAGAGAAGCCGTATTCTCAGCTACTTCATCACGATTCTATTCATTGGCCATATCCTGAATCATGACGGCATTTCTCAATGGATAAGGGGATGATTCATAGATGATGATGCAACGGACGCCATTCCGCAGCAAGAGGTGCCGGAAGAAACTTCACTCATCTCCGAATAGTGCTGGAACAAACCACGTCTCTCGACTGGAAGAAAGAAGACGATGTGGTGAAGTAAGCTGGCGGTCAGAGATTGGAGATGGTCGGAGGGGAACTCGCGCTAAATTAGACGGGCAGAATGTCAATGATAGCCGCTCGTTCGACCCGCCCGATGTCCACCCATTGCTTTGCAAGTGGAACGAGAGACCGCAATCGAGCTTCCACAGCCTCGAGCCGTCGATGGGTGTCTGTGGTCTGATTGTGAGCCGCAACCAGCAAGAATGCGCGCAAGCCTTGAAGAAATATGGATATCGTGGATGCACCTACCTCATCGACGGCTTCGCCCAACCCATCGATGTGATGAAGAACCGGCGTCAGCGCCTCAAGTGACGGAGTATCGTCTCCCGGTTCCCTTAATCGCGTGATCATCTGAACCAATTCCGGGACGCGTTCGCTGATGTGTTCCAGGAATCGCTCATCCAGATCATTCAGATCATTCAGAATACGGCCGATGGTTCGTCCATCAATAACGTCCCCGCCTTCTTCGCTTTGTTCTTCGGCGCGTCGAATCACATCCTCCAGTACATCCCGCATCGGCTGCAATGATCGCCCGCGCACCTGGTGCAATCGTCGCAGGGAATCAAGGATCGTCGGGCCGGATGAAGCAGGACCCGTTGCAGCTCCCAGTTCCCTCTCACGACTCTCGGCCGCTTCCCGCATCGGCTGACGTTCAGCGTCAGGGTCCCCATACTCGTTGGCATGTTCGGGTGAAAGTTCCCGCACAGCCGTCGCAAGTCTATTCAGACCTTCTTGAAGTGCGCCAAGATGGTGCGCCGCAGTCGCGCGGTCCTGACGCGCCGCCGAATGGAGTAACGGCAACAAACCCGTCGCCATATTCTCAATCGCCGGCAATGGCACTGCGGCAGCCGATCTCGCGAGGTTGGTCATTCCTTGAAGCATAATATTGAGCACCTTCGATTGAAGGAGTCTTTCCGAAGCCTGTTCGAGTGCGGCATGGGCGGTTTGTATCTGATTGAGCCATTCTCGCGCTTCCAGTGCGAACAGCCCGATCACTTCTTTCTGAAGATCTCCTACGGCATTCGGCGTCGCAGTCGTCGTTCCATCGGAGGCTGGACCGGCTGGACGTGTGGGCGCCATTTCCAGTTCGCCCGACCCTTCCTTTTTCTTGACGACCGTTTGAATGACGCTGGCAATCGCGTCTAGGCTTTCCAGCAATACTGCAAACTGGTCCGAGGCGTTGACGGATGACGCTGTCGTAAACGCCGGCTCCTCGGCCTTAAAAAGGTCGACACGATCCACTGCAGGAGGATCGATGGTGTCTGTGACAGACACCATCGGCATCGCGCTCAAGTCAACGTTGCGCGACGAAATCAGAATACCGTTTGCCCGCTCAATTTTCACGACCGGACGCGAGGGATACCGCGGATTGATCCGAATGACCATGCCTTCTTCCCCGCTGCTCAATCGCACCTTCGTTCCCAGAGGATATACTGATAATTGTTCGACGAGCGCCTTCATGACTTCCCTCGGAAACGCAGTCCGTTCATTGACCAGCAGCTCTCTGACTGCTTGGTGCGGGAGAAGACGGCGGCGGTACGGACGAGAGCTGATCAACGCATCGAAGATGTCCACGGCCCCGATAATCTGCGCCAGCTCACTGATCTGCCGTCCCTTGAGTTTGTTCGGATACCCCTGCCCCATTCCCCTCTCATGCGCTTGCAAGACCACCTCTGCAAGCCATCCATAGGATTCGTCCAATTGTCTGATACTCTCATAGCCGAGTCGCGGATGTTGTTCGATCAGCGCGCGTTCATCGGACGTCAAACGACCGGTCTTTGTCAGGATGTTCTGCGAGATCGCAAAGATCCCGATGTCGTGGACGAGCGCCGCCAGCGCCAGGCGATGCAGATCGTCCCCATAATAGCCGAGACCAATGCCGAGCTTCGTCGCAAGCACTCCGACATTGATGAGATTTGTAATCAAGGCAGGACCGGATGGGCTCGATAACGCGTGCACTACCAGCTGATCGCTGGCCTGCAAGGATTCGATGAGTGCCGTCGCGGTAAGAGATATTGCCTCGAGGTGTATGGGAGCCTGCTGTTGCACAGCCGTCGCGAGCTGCGCAAGCTCGTGTTCCGCACCTCGGTACCAGTCTTCGCCAGGATGAGTCATGGCAGCCTCTGATTCACGACACGTACTCCTGACTAGCTTACGCAACAGGCGTGCGCTACCACTCGCGTATCGATCTCGCACACCTGGTCCAATGAACCGAGAAGAAGACAGAGGTCACACAGGGAGTTGATGAGACGGCAGACGCCGCCCGTCCGTTCATAGATCAACGCCGTTCCATCCTTCGTGAAAATCTCGCGCGAGGATCCTGCAGCGATCATGCGAGCTGAGATGTATTGACGAGTCTCCTCCGCATCAAACGCCTGGAGGTGATACCGGATGGCGACTCTCTGATCCAACTGGGGGATCCTTCCGATCCGCGCCTTCAATTCCGGCTGCCCCAAGAGTACGAGCGTCAGTAGAAATCGATCGTTGAGCTGGAAATTGATCAGCAGCCGAAGGTCCTCAAAAATGGTGTCGTCGAGAATGGCCTGGGCTTCATCCACCACCAGCACCGTATCCAATCCTCGACGATGGTTGTCAAGGAGTCTATCATTCAATCGGTGAAGCAACTGGGTCTTCGAGTTCGTTGCTTCAATGCCGAACTGGTAGAGGATCTCGCCTAAAAATTCGACCGCGGGCAGCGAGGGATTGGCGACCAGCGCCACATCAAATCTCGTATGCGACAGATTGACGATCAAGGCGCGGCTC
>Ga0075420_100000909_pt1 | contig 24489 bp, 23 predicted proteins | sample SoiMetdeltSBSDD4_FD_75296 | JGI IMG/M metagenome (GOLD analysis project Ga0075420, IMG submission 75296) | Bulk soil microbial communities from a Populus tree surrounding site in Tennessee, USA - Soil MetaG P. deltoides SBSDD4 | ecosystem: Environmental > Terrestrial > Soil > Tree plantation...
CGAGACGGCATGTTGAACGAGAACGCCACGCCCTGCACCAGCCCGAGCGCCCCGAGGTGCCAGACCTCCAGCAGGTCGAACATGCTCAGAATCGCCAGCGCGATCGCGCCGGCGGCGAGCAGCGACTGAGTCAGGAGCAACACCGTCTTGCGGGGGAACCGGTCCGCTACCACACCGCCGAGCGGCGCCAGCACCAGCATCGGCAGGCCGCCGAGCATGGTCACGACCCCGAGCGCCGTCGCCGAGCCCGAGAGCGTCAGCGCGGCGTAGCCCGTCGCCACGTTGCAGATCGACCAGGTCATCGTCGACGGGAACGACATCGACCAGAGCAGCCGGAACCCCGGGACGGCGAGGGCCGGGTACAGTCGGACGATGGCCGCCCAGAGACCGCCACCGGTCTGTGAGGGCGCCACGGCATCGACGTCAAACGGCTGCACGTGCTGGCTCAAGACCCTCCATGATAGCGCGCCCCGCCGCACGGCGCCGGCGCCGTGCAGACGGTCCGCCTGCGTCAACCAGCTGCCAGCGACGCCGTTACCGCCTTGATCGCCGCCAGGTTCTGCTCCCAGTCGATGCTCTGCTGGTTCGGCAGGTCGACCTCGATGCCCTTCACGCCGACGGCGTCGAGCCAGTCCATGAACTGTCCGGTCAGCTTGTACTCGGTCCAGACTGCAAAGTACGGGTACCCCGTGATCGCGGCCATCTCCATCGCGAGCGGCTCGCCGATGCCACCGCCGCCGTCGCGCGCGCTCACCGAGACGATGCCGCTGTGGTACGAGATGACCGCGCCGATCTTGTGCCGCACGACGAAGTCGCGAATGACCCGGGTCTCGGGCTCCGAGAACGGCGCGGCGCCGCCCGCACCCGGCCGCGTCCCCGTCGGCCCGTAGCGCCCACCCGGCCGGCCGAACGTGTCGGGGGACCAGTTCGGCGTGTCGAAGTTGCGGTTCAGGTCCACGCTACGGGCGTTCCAGGCGGCATCGGGGCCGTTGCCGGCGGCCAGTCCGTCCGGATTCGTCGTCGGCACGAAGAATACTGACAGGGCCGCTGGGATCTCGGTGGGGCGTGCCAGGAAATGCTCGTACGCCATCAAGACCAGCCGCTCGGTGTTCCGTTCCCAGCCGCCGTGGATGCTCCCCATCAGCGCGAGCCGCACCGCCCCCGAGCCGAGCCGCAGCGCCCGGATCGGGGCATCTTGCACCGACCGTCCGATCTCGAACCAGGTGCTCTCGCTCGCCTCGGCGAGGGACGCCGCCGTGCCCGGCTGGAAGAACGGCCCCGGCAGGATGACCGGCGTCGGCTCGGCCATGGCCGCGCGGGCCGAGGCCGTGGCGTGGCCCGGCACCGGGTGGCCGGCCGGGTCGGTGGGAAGCCGGGTGTCAGACGACGCCGCGTCAGCGTCCGCCCGGTGGAAGCGGTCGATGCCGGACGCCGCGACCGCTCGCCGGAAGAGGCCCAGCAGTCCGAGGCCACCGGCCACCAGCGACCCGACGACGAGGCGGCGTCGGAGGCGGAACCTGCCGCGAGGTCGCATGCCCGAGGCGCTCCTTAAGCTCCATTCACGTGCTGGCCCGACATGCTCCATCATAGCGGGCCGTCGCGGCTGGGACTCGTCGGCCCTGTCGGCGCTCACGTCGACGGACCAGGTCGCCGCCGCCTCGTCGTCGCCGTGCGGGAGCCGCCAGCCTGCTCAGGATCGCCGCCCGATCAGGCTTGCGTCGCGCTCGGCGCGGGCCCCCCGGTTGGGTGAAGTGCGGTCAGCATGTCGTTCTGCATCACCGGCACAGCATCGTAGACGTCCAGGCGGGCAGAATGCTCCACGTCCTCGGGGAAGCCCATCGCGCGGAGCTCGCGACCGCTCCCGCTCTCCCAGAGCACCTGTCGCAGGTCGTCGCGGGCCGCCAGGATCGAGCCCTGGCAGACCTGCGCCTCCGGCGACCGCGACAGGCTCGCCGGCAGCGCCGACAGGACCGCACCGGCGCCCAGGTAGTCCTCGATTACGAACCGCGGCTCGCCCTCTTCGTTCGGCTCCTTCCAGCGCTCGCCGCAGGCCGGCACCGTCACGTTCAGGTCCGCGTCGGCCAGCAGCCGCGCGACGGCCCCTGCAACGGCCGACGCGTTGACCAGCGCGCCGACCATCAGATGGGGCACCTCCCGGCCGTACCGGCTGCTGGTCGCGCCGTTCGGCGACGCGAACGGACCAAGGGTACCGTAGGTGCGGATGCATCGGGACATTCGCGTGGTGCGGCGCCCCAACGACCGTCAAGTCTGGCTGCGGGACGGGCAGGCGACGGCGGAGCTCGCACCGTGCATGCACGTGCTGTGGCTGGGGGTGGGTCCGAGCGGGTGCGACCGGCAGGACGATCCCGAAGACTCTGACGCACGAGCAGGGCACAGCCGGCGCCGGCCCCCACCGCGGAGCCGGCGTTTCGTCGTTTAGCGAGGAGCAGACGGCGCGGCGTCAGCAGCACTCGCAGAGGTCGCCGCTCGTCCAGGCTTCCCGACCCTCCTTGACGGCGAGCACCGCCACCACGAGTCCGGCCAGCGGGTCCATCCACCACCAACCAGCCAGCGTGTTTGCGGCGAGGCCGAGCAGCACCACGGCCGAGAGGTAGGTGCACAGCTGTGTCTCGGCGGCATCGGCCTTGAGCGCCACAGAGTTCAGGCCGGCGGCGACTCGGCGCTTGGCCCATGCCAGCGACGGCATGACGACGAGCGACAGCGCCGTGAGTGCGAGTCCGATCGTGCTGTACCCGGGATGGGCATCGAAGCCCAGCAGCTTCAGGGCGGCGTCCAGCGTGACGTAGGCGGCGATGGCGAAGAAGCTGAGTGCGATAAGCCGGACGGCGCGTCGTTCTGCGGCCTCGCTGGCACCACGGGTGAGGCGCCAGGTGATCACCAGGGCGCTGCTGACTTCCACGACGGAATCCAGCCCGAACCCGATGAGGGCGACGGACCCGGCCTCGACGCCGCTGGCAATGGCGATGATGGCCTCCAGGGTGTTCCAGAGGATCGTGAGGGCGGTGAGCCACCATGCCCACCGGCCCAGCGTGGCCGGGCTGGATGCAGCCGAGATCATGACCGCGATCCTAGCACGCAGCGAGCGGCGGGCGCGGACCATGCGGAGCGCCGGACGCACATCTGGCAAAGTCCGTTTGACAGACGAGTAAGTTCACTCGACAGCCGCCCATGCCACCGCCTACAGCGGGCGCCGATGGCGAACGTGTAGACCTACGGGACGCCGGCGTGGCGACCGCCTCAGCGGACGCGGCCGGTGCCCGCGTCCACGCCCGGAGCCGTGCTCGCCGTGGCGAGCGGAGCACTGCTGCTGGTGCTGGTCGGGATGCCGGTCGTGGCGATCCTGGGGCGGGCGCTGGGCGGCGGTCAGCGAGTCGAGGCCGCCAATCGGCCGGTCGTGGTCGAGGCGTTGCGCCTGAGCGATCTCGCTGCCGACCGTCACGGTCGGGCTGGTGCGGTATGCCAGTCGCAGATTGTTCGCGGACCGGCGGCCGTTCGCGGAGACGGTCGCGCCGATGGGCGCCGGGTCCGTGGTCGGCGCGGTGATCGGCGGTGCCCTGGTCGGCATCGTGCCGATCCCGGTCCAGAAGTTCGGGCTGGGCATCATCCTGAACGTCTCGGCGTGGGCGGATGTTCAGGCACAAGCACTGAGCGGCCGGCGCGCTCCCGTACACCTCACCTTTGAGGGCTCCAGACGGGCGCCCCTGACCCGAGGGCCAGTCGGCACGTGTGGGCCGCTCTACGGGCCAGGAGTGACCATTGAGATGCACGTCCGTGGGCGCGTCCGGTGGATGACGGATGCTGGCGCGAGACGGCGGAGAGCAGCTACGGTCGCTGACGATTCCTCATAGATGAGGGCTACCGCACGTCCCGGGAGAGAGCGTTGAGCGCGGCCTCCAAGCCGGGAACGTCGTGGACTTCCATGTCGGGCTGCTCCAGCCAGGAGCGCGGCTGCTGGTGGATATGGCGGCCGGTGCGGAAGAGGATGGCGCGCATGCCCAGCCACTTCGCGGGCACGATGTCGTTGTCGATGCGGTCGCCGACCATCACGCACTCGTCGGGGCGGACGCCGAGGTCTTCACAGGCGCGCAGGAAGAGGCGCGGATCGGGCTTGTTGAAGCCGTGCATGCCGCTCACCTCGCGGTGGTGGAAGTAGCGGCCGATACCGGCGCGGTCGAGTCGGTCGAGCGCCGCCGCCGGCTGGTTCGCCGCCAGTCCAAGGCGCAGCCCCCGCGCGTGCAGTCGCTCCAGCAGACCGACGATACCCTCGCGCAACTCGAAGAGGTCGCGTCCCCGGCCTCGTTCCCGCATCAACTCGTAGACGCGCTCACAGCGCTCACGGTCAGGACCAGCAAGGTACCAGATGATCGCCTGATAGGTGTTCCAGGCGAACGACTCGACGGCACGTCGGTTGGCGTCGTCAAACTGCGCGTCGGAGGTCGGGCAGCCCTCGGTCGCGAGCGCCTGCTTGATGTCCTCGTCCTTCAGACGTTCGGAGATCACTTCGGTATCGAGCGGACCGCCGACGTCGAAGAGCACCGCGCGAATTGCCATGACCGTCCTCGCGTAAGTCGAAGCCGAATGAGGATACGACCACTGATACCCATTGCCCCGTCAGCCCTGAAGTGACGAGTGGCCGCGCCGCGAAGCGGAGGCAAGATTTCGGCAGTCGGGGCCCTACTGGATGATCAGGGTGGCTTGACTTCGTGGTCCATCCCATACGTTCAGGCGATCCGTGGCAGGGCCGCGACGCCGGGCTGACGGGCGGCGCGCCGTCGCCGGGCGCGGCCCCGGACGAAGGGGTGGCGATGGGCGTTCCGGTACGCCGTCGCCGAGGCGACGGCCTGGCAGACGTCCTCCCGGGCCTCGAACCGGCGCCCGTTGAGGGCCAACGAGCGGAGGATCTTCCACCAGGGCTCGATGAGGTTGGGGAGGCCGCGGACTTCGGCCGGACGACGAACTCCCAGCGGGGATGGGCCGGGTTGACCAGCGGCACGTCGGTCGCGCGATGGGCGTCCAGATTGTCCGGGACGGCGTAGACCCGCTCGGCGCCCGGCGGCACCCACGCCTCGACGCGTTCGAGGACGTCGACCCAGTTGGCGATCGTGCGCCCCGGAGAGGGCGCGGTCAGCGCCGCAGAACCCGTGCCTCACTTGCGGGATGGACCACGTAGGGTCGAGGGGCGAGCGATGAGCGACGAGGGCGGGCGAATCAGCGATTCCCCCATCCGATGTCGACGCTTCCGTCAGCGGCGGGCGTGCCGCTGGCACGCCCGCCGCTGACGGACCCTTCCTCGCCCCTCGCCCCTCGTCAGAACACCGCGATCGGGTTCACCGGCGATCCCGTCACCGTCGGCATGCGCAGCGGGTTGATCGAGATCAGGAACTCCCAGCGATTGCGTGCCGCGCACGCCTCCGAGAGGTCGTCAAGCCAGGCGTTGTCGAGGATCCAGAGTCCCAGCGCCACGATCCCGACCTGGTGGACCGGGTTCGAGAAGCGCGGGTAATCGTTCGGCGCGACGTCGTTGCCCGTATCGGTCCCCATCACCGCGATGCCGCGCTCCTTGAACAGCGGCAACAGCTCGGGGAGCGGGCCGGAGCTGCCGGCCACCGCCACGTCGACCGCCCCGGTACGGTCACGGTGGCCGAGCTGCCCCGTCCGCATCAACAGCACGTCGCCCTCCTCGATCTTGAAGCCGCACTCGCGCTCGGCCCTCTCGACGTCGTCCAGGCCGACGCCGTCGCCGCGCGGGATCACTTCGACGCCGCGCAGGCGGGCCGCGTCCACCAGCACGCCACGAGTCAGGATGCCGAGCTTCGCCGCCGTCACGTCGTGGCTCATCGCCCCGTCCCGACTGTCGACCAGCGTCGAGGAGGAACCGTTGTACATCTTGCCGTCCCACATGAAGTGGCACAGGCTGTCGACGTGGGTGATCGTGTGGCCGTGGAAGACCATGCCGATGTAGTCGGAGACGGCCTGGCGATCCGGTCCCTCGCCGGGGCGGTACTTGTCGCCGCCGCCGCGCATGTAGTGGGTTGGCGGGATCGGCGTGTCGGCTGCCGCCTCAAAGGTGACGTCGCGAGCACAGCTCACGCTGACGCCCTCCTGGACCAGCCCGAGCGCCCGCTTCGTCTTTTCCGGTGTAATCAGGTTGAGCGTGCCCTTCTGGTCGTCATCGCCCCAACGGCCCCAGTTCGAGAGGCTCTGCATCCATTCCAGCAGCTGATCCTGGGTCGGGCGGCGCGTGCCGGTCGTCGTCATCGTGAAGCCCTCCTGCGCCGGGGCCGGAGCGATCCGGCGCCCCGTCTCGTCGGATGGTACCCGGCCGTGGGCCGCGGTTCGAGGAAGCCCGTGGCCCGCGTGCGATAATGCCGACGATGCAGTACGTCATCGTGTACGAGCAGACGCCGAACAACTGGGCCGCGTACGTTCCGGACCTCCCCGGCTGCGTCGCGGCCGGCGACACCCGCGAGGAGACCGAGGTGCTGATTCGCGAGGCGATAGCGCTCCACATCGAGTCTCTTGTGGCCCACAACGAGCCCGTGCCGGCACCGGGCGTCTGGACGAGCACCTTTGAGGTTCCGGAGACCCTTACCACCGTCACAACGCAACAGAGACGGGGAACGGCCTGAGCACGCTCAGGCCGTGGAGTCGGCCGGCCGGGGCAGCTCGAAGACCTCGGCCAGCAGCTCGTACGAGCGCAGCCGCGACTGCTCGTCCTCGGTGATCGTCACCACCACCAGCTCGTCCGCCTCGAACTCGGCGGCCAGCGCCACCAGCCGATCGCGCACCTGCTCCGGCGTCCCGACGATCGCGCGGTTCCGGTTCTGCTCCGCGATGGCGAGCTGGTGCGGCGTCCAGAGGTGCTGCCGGGCCTCGGCGACGGTCGGGTACGGGCCGCCGCCCGCCCCGCTGTACCGCTTCGCGATCGAGAGGTCGCGGCTCAGCCGTAGCCGCAGCGCTTCCTCCTCGGTGTCGGCGCAGATCACGAAGACCCCCACGCTGACCTTCGGCTCCGGCAGCCACTCCGACGGCTGGAAGTAGTGCCGGTACATCCCGGTGATCTCGTCGCCGCCGTTGGCGTTGATGAAGTGGGCGAAGGAGAATGCCGTCCCGAAGTGGGCCGCGTACGTCGCGCTGTCCGCCGACGATCCGAGCAGCCAGACCTCCGGCGCGCTCGGCCCGACCGGCATCGCCCGCACGCTCGCGAACGGATGGCCGTCCCTGACCCGGTCGTGGAGCCAGAGGATGACGTCGCGGACCTGGGCCGGGAACGACTCGATCCCGAGCGCGCCCGGCCCGTGCGCCAGCGCCATCGCCGTCCGACGGTCGCTGCCCGGCGCCCGCCCGATCCCCAGGTCGATCCGCCCCGGGAACAGCGTCTCCAGCACCCGGAAGCTCTCCGCGACCTTCAGGGCGCTGTAATGCGAGAGCATGACCCCGCCCGATCCCACCCGGATCTGGCTCGTACGCGCGGCCACCTGCCCGATCAGGATCTCCGGCGCCGATCCGGCCAGCCCCTCGCTGGAGTGGTGCTCGGCGAGCCAGTACCGATGGTACCCGAGTCGGTCGACCGCCGCCGCGAGCTGGAGCGTCTCCTGGATCGCGTCGGCCGGCGTGCGTCCGCTGCGGATCGGGGACTGGTCGAGAACGCTGAGTGTGAGCACGCCTCAAGTGTAGCGCGGAGGCTCGTCTCCCGCTGCCCGTGTCGCCGGGGCCATCCTGCCGGAACGATGCCGGAACGGTGACGTGGACGCACGCCCACGGCGCTGACTACACTGCCGCGCCATGACTGAGCGTACGTCCGCACCCGATCCGGTCCTGGAGCGCGCCCTGCTGGCCGTCGGCCGCACCCGCGCGCTCGGGCTCCACTTCTACGGCAACTTCGTCGGGATCGGCGGCTCGCCGGCCGGGCTCGGCACCTCGCGCCTCTCGACGGACGGTGAGCCGCCCGGCGTCGGCGCGCCCGGCGTCTCGGCGGTTGCCCTTGCTACCGTCGCCGACCTCGCCGTCGGCTCGGCGATCCGCTCGCACCTGGAGATCGGCGCCCGGATGGCGACCGCGACCCTCTCGATCCAGCACCCGATCCATGCCGTCGACGGGCCGGTCCTCGGCCTCGGCGACGCCGCGGCGGCCACCGGCGAGCAGCAGAGCGGCCGGGCCGTCCTGGTCGATCCGAGCGGTCGGCCGGTCGGCTACGCCCAGGGCTGGTTCGCGGCGCTCCCGCCCCCGCCCGGCTGGGTCCAGCGCCCGCTCCCCTGGGAGCATGAGGCGCCGCCCCCGGTCTCCGTGCCAACGATGGACGACCTCGACGAGGCCGAGGCCGCCGCCGTCGCCGCCGCGCTGGCGGCCGGCAAGCGCGCCCGCGCGCGCGGCACCTCGATCTCCGAGGAGCTGCTCAACTTCGGGTGGGACGCCGCCGCTGACGGCCGGGCCTCGGGCGCATTGAAGAACGGCCCGGAGCTGGCGAACCGCGTCGGGCACATCCAGGGTGGCGCCCTCTACGGCGCGGCGGCGATCGTCGCCGCGAAGGCGCTCGGCGTGCCGCTTACGCACCTGGTCGACGGGCACTACCAGTTCCTGCGGATCGCCGACGGCGCGCTGCTCCACGGCGAGGCGACCGTCCTGCGCCGTGGCCGGCTCGCCTCCTTCGTCGAGGCGAGCCTCTCGGTGGACGGCAAGGCGGTCGGCTACGGGCTGTTCTCGTTCCGAGGCTGATTTCTGAATGGTCGTGAGGGTGGTAGCCGGACCGCGAGCGTGAGCGAGCCGGACCCAGACGGAGCGTTCGGCTCGCAGTGCGGAAGTCTGGCGCAGTTCAGGCAAGGAGGCAACGATGCGTCTGGCCGACAAGATCGCGATCATCACCGGATCCGCCCGCGGCATCGGCCGGGCCGTCGCGCTCGGCTTCGCGAAGGAGGGCGCCAGCGTCGTCATCGCCGACCTCCGCACCGAGCAGGCGCAGCAGGCGGCCGGCGAGATCACCTCTGCCGGCGGCCGGGCGCTGGCCGTCGAGGCCGACGTCTCGAACCTGGCCGACCTCGACCGGCTGGTAAGCACCACCGTCGAGCGGTTCGGTCGGATCGACATCCTCCACAACAACGCCGGCATCTCCGGTGGGGCCGGGGACTTCTTCGGCTACACCGAGGACGACTGGAATCGAATCCTGGACATCAACCTCAAGTCCGCATTCTTCCTGACCCAGAAGGTCGCCCGCACCATGATCGACCAGGGGCACGGCGGTCGCATCCTCAACACCGCCTCGATCGCCGCCTTCATCGCCGCCTCGCGCCCGACCATCCCTTACGACATCTCCAAAGCCGGCCTGCGCCAGATGACCGTCTCGCTGGCCGCCTTCCTCGGCCCGTACGGTATCGCCGTCAACGCCATCGCGCCCGGCACGATCGACACCGAGCTCTCGACCGGCCTGATGAGCGCCGAGCAGTTCAACGCCTTCCGCCAGCGCCGGCTCACCCAGACGCCGCTCGGGCGCCTCGGCCAGCCGGACGACCTCGTCGGCGCCGCGATCTTCCTCTGCTCCGACGAGGCGGCCTACGTCACCGGCCACACCCTGGTCGTAGACGGCGGCCTCCTCACCGTCTGATCGTGCCCCCGGGCGACCACGACTCGTCACCATCCCGTCACGTCCTCACCGCGAGCGAGCGTGAGCCGGACCGCCGCCGGGTCATGGCTCGCGCACCTTCCGAGCAGACGGCTCCCGGCCACGATGGTGGGCGTCGGCCGCACGTTGCGCTACAGTCCCCCTGGCGACGACGGTCGCGGAGGCAGAGGATGACGTCGAACGAGCCTGGTGGTGTGGGCTCCCCGAGCGCTGATGCTGGTACCGCCGTGTTCGTCCGGTCCGACGCGGGTGCCGCCTGGCAGAGTGGTGCGGCCGTCCGTGGCCAGTCGTTCGGCCCGGCCACCGACTTGATGATGGATCTCGCCGGTCTGAAACCCGGCGACCGCGTGCTCGACATCGCCGCGGGCACCGGCGAGCAGACGTTGATCGCCGCTCGCCGAGTCGGCCCGACCGGCTACGTCCTCGCCACCGATCTCTCCCCGTCGATGCTCGAAACTGCTGAGGACGAGGCGGACATGGCCGGAACCTCGAATATCGAGACCCGCGTCATGGACGCCCGAAGCCTCGACCTCGGGTCGGACTCGTTCGACGCCGCGATCTCACGCATGGGCATCATGCTGATGCCGGAGCGCGAGAAGGCGCTGGCCGAGATCCTGCGCGTGCTGAAGCCCGGCGCAAAGTTCGCGACGATCGTCTGGTCCACGGGCGAGCGGAACCTCGCCATGCTCCTGCCGCAGATGATCGGCCGACGCCACGCGCAGTTGCCACCGCCGCTGCCCGGCGAGCCAGGGATGTACGCGCTTGGTGCCCCCGGGCTCCTGGGACAGACGCTCTCCGATGCCGGGTTCCGTGACGTCGAGGTCCAGGCCGTGCCTGCCCCGCGGTCGTTCGCTTCGACGGAGCAGATGATCCGTCACATGACCGAGTCGACCATGAGCCTGCGCGAGCTGCTCTCGAAGCTGGACGAGGCCGGCCGCGCCGCGATGCTCTCCGAGATCGCGGGGACGTTGCGCCAGTTCGAGCGGGCGGACGGCAGCGTGGTCGTCCCTGGCGAGGTGCTCGTCGGCGTTGGAACAAAGTAGCCGGTCAGGGGGGTCGAACCGCGCCGCGCTCAGTAAACCGACAGCGACGGCCGGCTGTTCAGAATCTCCGGATCGAACCCGGCCGTCCGGTGGTACCCGCTGGCCATCTGCTCCAGCTCCTCGGGGCTGATGACGTCCTCGAGCCGCGCGAACCCGTCCGGCGCCCGGTCGTGCACGATCCGGAGCACCTCGTTCGGGCCGCCCCGCCGGTTCGACTCCACCACCGCCGCCGTCGCCGGCCGGCGCTGGGCGTCGTACGCCGTCACCGCCGCCTCGACCGAGCCTCGCAGTGCCAGCTCGCGCGCCAGCACCCGCGCGTCGAGGATCGCCTGCGACGCCCCGTTCGACCCCATCGCGTACATCGGGTGGGCCGCGTCCCCCAGCAGCGTCACCCGCCCGAAGTCCCACGACGGCAGCGGATCGCGGTCCGCCATCGGGTAGGTGTAGACCTCCCCGACCGCGCCTCGAATCAACGCCGGCACGTCCAGGACGTCGAACCGGAACCCCTCGAACGCCGCCAGCACCTCGTCGAGCCGACTGGTGCGGTCCCACTCCTGGCGCGGCATCGGCCGGCCGTCTGCCGTCTTCAGGTTCGCGACCCAGTTGATCTGCGCGGCGCCCTCGTCCTCGTGGCGCTTCGAGATCGGGTAGACCACCATGTACCGTTCCAGGTGCCCCGCCAGCAGCATCGTCCGGCCCGAGAGGAACGGCGCCCCGACCGTCACTCCGCGCCAGCTCGTGATGCCGTTCCACTTCGGCGGTCCCTCGCCCGGGTAGAGCGCCGCCCGCACGACCGAGTGCACCCCATCGCACCCCACCAGCAGGTCGCCCTCGGCCCGCCCGATCGGCTCGCCGCTCGCCCGGTCGACGAGCTCCGCCCAGACCCGCCCGCCCTCCTGGCCGAAGCGGGTGAGGTGGTGCCCGGTGTGGACGCGCTCGGCCCCGAGGCGCTCCACCACCGCTCGATGGAGCACCCCGAGCAGCGCGCCCCGGTGGACCGAGATCTGCGGCCAGCGGTACCCGGCCGCCTCGCCCCTGGGCTCCCCCCAGATCCGCTGCCCGTGCAGCGTGTAGAACACCATCTCGGCGGTCGGAATCCCGACTCGAGCCAGGCCGTCGATCACTCCGAGCTCGGTCAATTCGCGGACGGCGTGCGGCAGCACGTTGATCCCGACGCCCAGCTCCCTGATCGCCGAGGCCGACTCGTAGATCTCGACGTCGGGAATGCCGGCGGCGTGGAGCGAGAGCGCCAGCGCCATACCGCCGATCCCGCCGCCCGCGATGACGACCTTCACCCCGCCCGCGCCCAGTCCAGGCTCGACGCCTGCGTCGCTAGCTCGGCGAGACGATCACCACGCCGGTCATCGTCGGGTGGAGCTTGCAGACGTACACGAACTCGCCGGCCTCGGAGAACGTCGCCTGGAACGACTGCCCCGGCAGCATGATCTCGGAGCCGAACACCTGCCCGACGTCGGGCTGTCCGTAGACGCCGGACGTGACGTCGTGCGGCATGATCTCCTCGCTGTTCGTCCAGGTCACCGTGTCGCCCTGGCTGACCTGGATCGAGGCCGGGCTGTACGCGAGGTCCTTGATGTCGACGACGACGCTCGCGGCGTGCGACGGCCGCGCGCCGGTCAGCCCGACCAGCGACAGCCCCAGCAGCATCGCCCCCGCGACTAGCATGGTAGTTCCGTTTCGACGCACCGTGACAGCCCCTCAGAACGTGATGAGTTGCGCGACATCGCGCCCGGCGCGACGCCCGCCGTGTCGCGGCGGCGCCGGGCGCTCCTACTGTCGCAGATCCAGAACGTGCGAGCCTACATTCCCGGCCCGGCGTCGATTCGGAGGATCTGGCCCTCGCCGTGGTCGCCTTCGACGCTGACGTTCGCCACGTAGAGCGCGCCGTCCGGCCCAACTCGGGCGATCGTCGGCCACTTGAGGCCGCCGGCCACCGTCTCCAGCTTCCCGTCGCCGGTCAGGCGCCCCAGCCGGCCCGTCCCCGGCGAGATGAACGGCGGCTGCCCGAGGCTCTCCGAGTGCTCGACCACGTAGATCGTGCCGTCGCCCGCGACCGCGACGCCCACGGCCGTCGTGGTCGTCCGCGCCACGACCGACGTCTCGCCCGCCGGGCTGATCTTCATGACCCGCCCGGACTCCTTGACGTACGGCACGGCCGTCAGCTCCACCGTGATGACGCCGCCGCCCGGCGCCGCCGCGATCCCCGTCGTGACCGGATGCCCGGTCGAGAGATCGGCGACCCGAGTGATCGTCCCATCAGGCGTCACCTTGTACACCTGGGCGCGGTTACCGTCCGTGATCCAGAGCGCGCCGTCCGCGGCGACCATGTCGTACGGGTTGCTGATCTCGTCGTCAGGGGCGATAAACGATGTTGGGGTCTTCGAGTTGAACGCATCCAGGTTCGCCACCGGCCGGACCGTGCCATCCGGGTTCACCTTGTAGACGCCGGACGGATAGTTCGGCCAGCCGTGGACCGGCCCCGCCGAGATCAACACGTACAGATCCGACCCGAGATACGCCACGTTCGCCGGCCCGAGCGTGTCGCCGAACGAGCCCGCCGAGGACGGCAGCCCATCGGCCAGGGTCGTCCGCTGCCCCGTCGCCAGGTCCACCCGCGAGACCCGTCCGGTCGTCGTCGTGGCCGGCCGGAACATCGGCGTCGGCGGCCCGTGCGGCGACTCGAAGCCGTCCGGCACCGCGCCCGACTCCGCCACCACCAGCGCCCCGTCCGGCGCGAACGTGAAGCCGCGCGGGTTGAGCAGGCCACTGGCCACCACGGTCGCGTTCGGCGGCAACGCCGGTGACGACGGCTGCGCCTCCACCGGCAGGACCCAGGTCGATGCGACCAGCGTCGTGGACAGGATACCAACCAGCCAGGTTCTCATCGTGCTTCCCCTCCGTGGCCGCTCCGGTCGCGTCCCCTGTCGCCGGACGGCGCGGCGCTACGATAGCCGCTCCGGTGCCACCGCCGCACGCGGCATCCCACCGGGACGAGGGCGACGACCCGCCCGTCCGCCCGATCACCCAGGTTCGCAGACGAGGCGCCCACCGACTGTGACCGGCGTCACAGTAGCGGTCCGGGAGCGGGATATACTGGCGACGAGGGGGGCGTGCCGAGCTACGGCCGCCGCCACGTCTCGGTGGGGGCCGCGACCGAGGGGCCATCATGAGCGAACGATCGGTGGGGCTGCCTCCGGCCTTATCTTCAGCAACTGGCCGCACTGGAGGACGCGTACCTCCGGTGCTCCGATCCCATCGAGCAGTCCGGCTTCCACGGAGGAGCGGCCCGCTGGCGCGCCGAGCGCGAGCCGATCCTGGATGCGATCCCGACCGACGGTGACCTGCTCGACATTGGCTGCGCCAACGGCTACCTGCTCGAATGCCTCGTCAGGTGGGGCCAGGAGCGCGGCCTCAACCTGACGCCGTACGGGCTCGACCAGGGCGCGCGCCTGATCGACCTCGCGCGCCAGCGCTTCCCCGACTGCCCGGACCACTTCTTCGTCGGCAACGCCTGGGACTGGCAGCCCGCCCGGCGATTCGACTACGTCTACATGCTCCTCGACGTCGTCCCCGACGACCACGCCCCGAGGCACCTGCGCCGCGTCTTCGAAGGGTTCCTCGTCCCGGGTGGCCGTCTTATCATCGGCGACTACGGCAGCCACTCCCGTCGCATCCCGGCCCGCGACGTGGCCGCCATCCTGCGCGCGAGCGGCCTCTCGGTCATCGGGGAGGCCACCGCGCGAAGCGTCCACCAGACGCGCTTCGCCTGGACCGAACGGCCATCACCCTGATGTTCGCTGAACGCCGCTGAGCACTCAGATCTAGAGCGAATGGGCTGGGCCGAGTGGCGCCATCAAACGGCGGAGCTCGCGGTGCTGCTATTCGTCTCACCACGGTCGCGTAGCGACCGATCGAGGGCAGACGTGGGTTTCACCCACGGCCTCTGTGACGGACGCCCGCCCTGGCGGATGGCTGGCGCGGCTCGCCGGCCTCTCCACGGGTATTCCCTCCCGAGACCGCCATGCCCCACGACCTGGGAGTTACCGTGACCGCCCTACCGCCCAGCCAGATACCACGGTTCCGACGGAGCAAACCCAGGTCGGACCTCGTGGCCTTCGAGTCAGGCTCAGATCGTCGGTGGCTTTGCTCCACCGTGTCCCTCGCAAAAACCGCGCTGAACCACGCCGGACTCCCGCTGCACCGCGTTTGACCCGGCTGTCGCCAACCCCTATGCTCCCTCGGAACGACGTGAACAGCTCCACCGGAGCCTCTTCTCGGGCCCGGGTGGACGGGAGGCAACGATGCGTGTCCTGGTGATGGGCTCCGGCGGCGTCGGCGGCTACTTCGGTGGCATCCTCGCCAGGGCCGGCCATGACGTCGTCTTCACCGCCCGAGGTGCCCACCTCGAAGCGATGCAGAAGAACGGCCTCACCCTGATCGATCGCGGCGAGACCACCCTCCTCAAGCCCGTCACCGCCGTCAGGACGCCGGCCGACGCCGGCGGCGAGTTCGACCTCGTCCTCTTCACCGTCAAGACCTACGACACCGCCGCCGCCGCCGCCGCCATCGAGCCCGTCGTCGGACCGGGCACCAGCGTCGTCCCGCTCCAGAACGGCGTCGACGCCGTCGACGAGATCGGCGCGGTCGTCGGCCCCGACCGGCTGCTCGGCGGCTCGACCAACATCGGCGCCCGCATCAACGAGCCCGGCGTCGTCGAGCGGTTCAGCCCCTTCTGCAACGTCACCATCGGCGAGCCGAAGGGCGGCCTCTCCGAGCGCGTCGAGACGATCGTCGCCGCCCTCAAGGCGGCCGGCCAGGAGGACGCCACCGCCAGCCCGGACATCACCCGCGCCGTCTGGGAGAAGTTCATGCTGCTGGCCCCGCTCGCCAGCACCACCAGCGCCGCCAACGTCGCCTCCGGCAGGGTCAACGGCACCGACGAGGGGAGGGCGCTCTGGAAGCAGCTCATGCAGGAGGTCCACGCCGTCGGCAGGGCGTCCGGCGTGAATCTGCCGGACGAGTCGGCCGCCAACGTCGAGCAGTTCTTCCTCAACCTGCCGGCGACCCACACCACCTCGATGCAGCGCGACTACGACGGCCAGCGGCGGGTCGAATTGGAGCACCTGGCGGGCACCGTCGTCCGACGCGGCAAGGCCGTCGGGGTCCCGACCCCGACCTTCGACACGATCTACGCCATCCTGCGGGTCAAGGCGCTCAGCTTCGGCGGCGTCTCCTGACCGACTCCGGTCTCGTGATCTCGCCGCCGAAGCGCACCGCCGTGCTGGTCCCGTGTTCCAGGTGCACCCCGTTCCGCCCGGTCCTCTGAGGCCATGAGCCGCGAGCGGGTCGGCGTGCTGCTCTGCCTCCTCTCGGCCGCCGCCTTCAGCAGCGCCACGATCTTCGGGCGCGTCGCGCTCCAGGAGGGGATCGGCGTGCTCACGCTCCTGGCGTTGCGCTACGGCGGCGCCACGCTCCTGTTCTGGGGCCTCGTCGGGCTCGCCCGCCAGCGCCTACCCGGCGATCTCGGCGCCGCCCTGCGCGTCCTCGGACTCGGGGCGGCGCTGGTCTCGCTCCAGGCCGCCCTGATCTACTCGGCCTTGGAGCGGCTGGACGCCGGCCTGACCGTCCTGCTTCTCTACACCTTCCCGGCGATGGTCGCCGTCGGCTCGGTGGCGATCGGGCGCGAGCCGCCAAGTCGACGGAAGGCCGGCGCCGTCCTGATCGCGACCGTCGGCATCGGTCTGGTGCTGCTTGGGGATGCCCGGCTGAGCGGCGACGGCGTCGGGATCGCCCTGGGACTCGCCTCGGCGGTCGCCGCCGCGGCCTGGGTGCTAGTCAGCGATCGCGTCCTCCAGGGGATGCCGTCGCTGGTCGTCTCGGCGCTCGTGTCGACCGGGGCGGCGCTCACCTTCTGGTCCGTCGGTCCGGCGGTCGGGGCGATCGACCTCGGCTTCGGGGCGGCCGGCTGGGGCGCGATCCTCGGCACCATCGTGATCTCGACCGTGCTGGCGCTCTCGACCTCGATGGCCGGCATCGCCCGCGTCGGCCCGACGGTCACGAGCGTCCTCTTGACGGCCGAGGTGCCGCTGGCCGTGGCCTGGGCCACCCTCCTGCTCGGCGAACGGCTCCGGGCCGTGCAGGTCGTCGGCGCCATCCTGGTGGTCGCCGCCGTCCTGCTCCTCCAGGCCGTCCCGCTCCGCCGCCCCGCCTGGGCGACCGTCCGCCCAGGCGCGCGGTGACGCCGTTCCGTCGTCGTGTCTTCTTGTCAGCGGGGGTCCACATGATCACTGCCGACTGCCCGCTACCGACTCGACCATAATCCCGCCAACAGCGACCTCCCACGGAGCGGACCATGCCAGAGACCACCTACGCGGGCGTCTTCCCGATCGCCCCGACCACCTTCACGGACAGCGGCGACCTCGACCTCGAGGGCCAGAAGCGCGCCATCGACTTCATGATCGACGCCGGCGTCAACGGCATCTGCATCCTCGCCAACTACTCCGAGCAGTTCGCCATCGCCGACGACGAGCGCGAGCAGCTCACCGCCCTGATCCTGGACCACGTCGCCGGCCGCGTCCCGATCATCGTCACCACCACCCACTTCAGCACCCGCATCGCCGCCGAGCGCAGCCGCCGCGCCCAGGCCGCCGGCGCCGCGATGGTCATGCTGATGCCGCCGTACCACGGCGCCACCATCCGCGCCGACGACGCCGGTGTGGCCGCCTACTTCAGCGCCGTCGCCGACGCCATCGACATCCCGATCATGATCCAGGATGCGCCCGTCAGCGGCGTGACGCTCTCCGTCGAGCTGTTGGCCCGCCTGGCCCGCGAGATCCCCCAGGTCTCGTACATCAAGGCCGAGATGCCCGGCGCCGCCAACAAGCTGCGCGCCCTGATCGAGCTGGCCGGCGACGCCCTGGCCGGCCCGTTCGACGGCGAGGAGTCGATCACGCTGATCCCGGATCTCGACGCCGGAGCGACCGGCACGATGCCGAGCGCGATGGTCCCGGACGCCCTGCGCCTGGTCTGCGACCGTTACCGAATCGGCCAGCGCGACGCGGCCATCGCCGTCTACGAGCGCTGGCTGCCGCTCATCAACTACGAGAACAAGCAGTGCGGCCTGCGCGCCACCAAGGCGCTGATGGCCGAGGGTGGGATCATCGCCAGCGAGGCCGTCCGCCACCCGACGACGCCGCTCCACCCCGGCACCCGCGCCGGCCTGGTGGAGCTGGCCCACCGCCTCGACGCCCTGATCCTCCGCTGGGCCCGCTGACCGCGACCTCGCTCAGCGTCTTTCGTGAATCGGGGAGCCGTCCGAGCGGAGACCGGCGTTGTTCGCACGCAGTCTCGGGACAATCGGACGAACGAGGTGGCCGAGTCCGATCACGAGCGGGTCTGGAACCAGGGAACCGGCAGTCCGTCGGCTCCCCCACGCTCCGCGCCCCGCCGATGGCGCAACCAGGCGCGCAGGCGCGCTCCTATCTCGGCGTCGCTCTCGCCTGGATGACGACGCCGAAAATTCATGCGCATCATCTCGATGCCGTCCTCGTGAAGGGAGAGCGTCAAACGGAACTTCTGAGCCAGCCGTTCGCGAGCGGCAGCAGTGTCGTCCATGCCTCGAATTGTACCGCGTTTCAGGACGTCTCAGAAGTGAGTGCTGATCGTTCGGTGGGGCATCTGAGGCAGCGCCTCGCGGGTCAATCGGGTTCATCCCGCAGAGCGGCGCGGCAACGCCTGATCCAGGATGGGGCCAGCGCGCACCCTGCCGATCCGAGGCTCCGGCCAGAGTGAAGCGCCCGTCCGAGAGTTGACACCGTCGCCCGAAAGCCCGATAGTGATCGGCACGGCGCCCGACAGGATACGATGTAGACAAACTCCAGCGTTGGGGGACCATGATGGTCGCGGACCGCAGGTCGGCACGACTCGAACGGCTCGAGCCGCGCGCGCTCAGCCGCCGAATTGTCGATCAGCTCAAGCGCGTGATCATCGCCGGCGAGCTGCGGCCGGGCGACCGGGTCCTGGAGACGGACCTCGCCGAACAGCTCGGGGTCAGTCGCGGCCCGGTCCGGGAGGCGTTCCGCCAGCTCGAACAGGAGGGGTTGCTCGTCAGCTACCCGCACCGCGGCACGTTCGTGGCGACGGTCCCGGAGGACGAGATCGAAGAGGTTTACGCCCTGCGCGCCCACCTCGAAGCGTACGCGGCCCGGCGCGTCATCGCCGAGCGCCGCGACGAGGCGCTCTCTGCCCTCGGCGACCTGTTCGACCAGATGCTGGACGCCGCCCGCGCACGGGACCTGCCGGGCCTCGCCGACCTCGACCTCCAGTTCCACGACACGCTGCTGGAGCTGTCCGGCTACCAGGGGTTGCATCGGATCTGGCGCAGCATGGACGGGCTGGTGCGGGCGCGCACCTACGCGACGCTGGCTCTGCCCGGCCGCGAGGAGCTGATCGAGTACACGGCCGGCTCGCACCGTCCGATCGTCGAGGCGCTGCGGGCCGGCGATCCTGACGCCGTCGAGCAGGCGGTCAAGCACCACATCCACGAGGTGCCCAGCCTGATGGTCGGCCGGATCCCGACCGACAGCCCCGTCTGACCGCCGCCGGAGTCGCTGGACGCACCGACTTCGTCGCGCCAGGCGGGCCCGTGCCGTCGGTTCGCGCGCCCAGTCGGCGTAGAATGAGGGCAGGAGGTGAGGCATGGGCCGACCGACCCGGGATGAGCTCTTGCAACGCATCACCTATAACCCGGACATTCTCGGCGGCAAACCGACCATCCGAGGTCGCCGGCTCGCCGTCGAGCACGTGCTCGGCATGCTCGCCGCCGGAGACTCGCCAGAGACGCTCATGGAAGGGTACGACTGGCTTGAGCGGGAGGACATCCTGGCCTGTCTCGCCTACGCGTACAGCGTCGTCGCCAATGAGCGCTTCATGCCAGCCTTCTCCGCCCCCCTCCGAGACGAACTACCCGGGCAGCGGGCGTAGAATGACGGGGGAGGTATTGCATGAGCCGTCCAACCCGCACCGAACTCCTGCAACGAATCACCAGGAATCCTGACATCTTCGGCGGAAAACCGACGATTCGCGGGCGTAGGCTGGCAGTTGAGCACATTCTCTCGATGTTGGCCGCTGGCGATTCACCCGAACGGCTTATCGAAGCGTATCCGTGGCTTGAGCGTGAGGACATACTGGCCTGCCTTGCCTACGCGTACCAGGCTGTGTCGAATGAGTACCAGGCCGCGGTGTTAGCCGAGACCGGCCGGTGAGGATGCTGCTTGATGGATGCATCTGGTGGCAGGTCCCGATCGACCTTCGACGGGCGGGTCACGATGTCGAATGGGTGGGCGACTGGCCATCGGACCCCGGTGATCCAGCGATCATGGCGTATGCGTTCCGTGAGCGGCGCATCCTCGTAACGCTCGACAAGGATTTCGGCGACCTGGCTGTTCGTCGTCGCCAACCACACGCGGGTTTGCTCCGTCTTGTCCCACCGGAAGTGGACCGCCACGCCTCGCTCATTCTCGAGGCTTTAGAACTGCACGGCGACGACCTCCTCGCCGGTGCGATCGTGACGGTTGAGGAGGACCGCATCCGCGTTCGGCCGCCCGATTAGACATTCATGAAGCATCGAGCGAATCGCTGGACGGGGTCGGCTGACCAGGGTATCCTGACGCCGCGAGCATGCAGACGCGGCTCCGCGTTCGCCCCGTGGCACGCCGACTGCCAGTAGTCGACGATTCGCCAGCGCGGGCCGAGCGACGGCGCGCGCAGCTGAGGATGGTGGACACCCGTGGAGTGGCTCACGAGCTGGATGTCGAGCCCGGAGGCCTGGATCGCGCTGGCCACGTTGACCGGCCTTGAGATCGTCCTGGGGATCGACAACATCGTCTTCATCTCGATCCTCTCGGGCAAGCTCCCGCGGCATCAGCAGCGCACGGCTCGCCAGGGTGGCCTCGCGCTCGCGCTGATCTCGCGCATCCTGCTCCTCTTCTCCATCTCCTGGATCGTGACGCTCACCGAGCCGCTCTTTCCCGGGTCCGCATTCAAGCTCTCAGGGAAGGATCTGATCCTGCTGATCGGCGGGCTGTTCCTCGTCGGCAAGGCGACCTACGAGATCCACGAGCGCCTCGAAGGCGAGGAAGGACATGGCAGCGCGGGCGGAACCGCGTCGCTGGCCGCCGTGCTCGTGCAGATCCTCCTGCTCGACGTCGTCTTCTCGATCGACTCGGTCATCACGGCCGTCGGCATGGTCCGCCAGGAGTGGTCGGCGATCATGTACCTGGCCGTCATCATCGCCGTCGCGATCATGCTGATCTCGGCCGAGCCGGTCAGCAAGTTCGTCAACCAGCACCCGACCGTCAAGATGCTGGCGCTCGCCTTCCTGATCCTGATCGGCATGACCCTGGTCGGTGAGGCGTTCCACTACGAGATCGGCAAGGAAGTCGTCTACGGCGCGATGGCCTTCTCGGTCTTCGTCGAGATGCTGAACCTGCTGGCGCGGCGGAAGCGGCAGGCCGCGCCGGTCCACCTGCATCCCGCCTACGCCCAGCAGTTCCTCGAGCCCGGCACCGAGACCGTGCCGGTCCCGAGCATGGTCAACCGGCTGCGGCCAGTCAGCCCCGTCGCGACTCGCGCGGCGCCAGCCGGCGGCCGACAGCGTCGGCCCAGGAAGCGCCGGTAGCCAGCAGGCGCGCTCGTCTGCCCGAGCTCCGAGAGCGCGCTTACTGGACGCGGACGTTCAGCGAGGGGAACACCAGGCGCTCGGGCAGGCGCGGCGCCCCGATCGGCCACGAGGTCACGGCGAGCCGGGTGCCGGTGCCCGCGTCGCGGATGCTCAGGCTCACCAGGTATCGCCCGAGGCCGTTCGGCGCTCGCAGCTTCAGCTCCGCCAGCGACCCGTCCGGTAGCAGGGAGCGCGTGACCGTCGCCTCGACGTCGTCGGCGCGGGCCGCGTTCACCAGGGACGCCTCCACTTCGAATGGCGTGACGAACGGCGTCTGGAGCGGCCCGTTCAGCCGACCTTCGGCCGAGGCCGGGCCGAGCGCGAGTCGGATCGTCACCCAGCCGCGGCGGGTCGTCACGCTCGGCGAGACACTGAGCTGCCGGACCTGGAGGTCGCCGACCCACGACGGCCGATCCAGCTCGTGCAGCTCCGCGTACGGGATCCCGGCGATCTCGACCCGCTGGACCGGCTCGCGGCCGGCCAGCGCGGCGTCGAGGGCCGGCGACGCGAGGTGGCGCTGGCTCGCCGCCACGTACCGCACGGCGTGGTCGGCCACGTCGTAGGCGTCCAGGTCGACGGCCCGCCCGACGATCTGGGCCTGGAGCACTTCCGGATACGGGGACGAGACGGTCAGGTAGCTGCCGTCCGGCCGCTGGTTCAAGATCGGCGCAACCTGATCCAGCCCCTCGCCCCAGCCGACCGAGATCCACGCCTCGGCGGCCGGTGCCCCGCCCAGCAGCGGATTGTACGCGGCGAGCGGGTACGGCCAGGCCAGCACCAGGAGCGCGGCCCAGAGGCGATCTTCCGCCGAGCGGGCTCGGCTGGCGGCTGCTGGTTCGGGGGTGCCTGCTGTGGTCGCCAGGACCGGAGCCTCCGGGTGGGGCATCGCCGACGCGGTCATGTCGCGCCCGAAGGATACACTCCGCGCCGGCATCTAGCCTCATGCCGACCCTTGTAATCCGCACCGCGAGCGTCAGCGAGCGGACCTCTCGGCCACCGGGTCCGGCCCGCGCACGCTCGCGATGCTGACAAATCTGCCACCTGGCGCGTGGATCGGAGTCAGATGCCCATGAAGCGGGCTCGCTCGATCCGGATCCGCTCCACCCGGCGATTGTCGTCGCCGTCGCGGATCTCGACCTGGATCGTCCCACGCGAGGCGACCTCATGGGGGATCTCGAAGGTCGGCGATGGCTCGTAGCCGCGCAGGCGCTCGTCACCACGCACCGTCCGCAGGGTGAAGGCGTAGCGCGGGTCGCGGAAGGTGGTGGGGGGCACGCTCGCCTGGAGGTGGAGCATCAGCAGGCCCGCGTCGGGCGCCCGCGTCGACCAGAACAGCACGCGTGCGCGGTCGTTCGGGAGCAGCAGCCAGAAGTCGACCGTCAACTGATCGGCGACGGCCCTGCCCGACGCGACGTACCGCTCGGCGAGGCCACGATCCCGCGAGAGGTACGGCCCCGGCAGGTCGACCGCCGGCTCCTGTGGCTTCCAGTAGTGGGTCCGGCGCAGCAGGCTCGGGCCGGCGAACGTGTAGTCCGGGAAGCTCGGCGTCCCGGTGTCCTCGATGAAGACGTCAGGCAGCTCTTCGGGTGGGTACTTCTGGTCCAGCAATCTCGCCGCGCGCGCTGGCAGCGGGTAGTTGCCGTTGACGACGTAATACTGCTCGTCGCGCGGCACGCGCATCACCAGGTCGGGCGGGACCTGCTTGTTGTTGACGACGACGTCGTGCATCTCCATGAGCAGCACGGCGGACACGATCAAGGCCAGCGCGCCGCCGATCCCCCTCGGCAGCAGCACGAACAGGGCCGGCCCAAGCGCCGCCAGCACGCCGACCATCTCGATCAGGTAGCGGATGTTGTTGACCGAGTAGATGCTGACGGCATTGAGCACGACGAAGTAGCTGAGGCCGACGACGGCCAGCCCGAGCGCGTACCACCAGCGCGGTCCGAGCCGCCGCCGCGCGAATGGCAGCGCTAGCAGCGACGGCAGCGTGACCAGCACGAACGCGGCCCCCAGCCCCGCGTGGTTGCTGTCGTAGCGGTGCGAGACGTGACGGATCAGGCCGGGCCACTCCGTGTGGACGGTGATCGACGGGTCCGGCAGGTGGTAGCCAAGCGCCTGCGCCCGCGCCGCGAACCAGCCGTCCAGGCCGTTCGCGACCCGAGCGGGCAGGAGGAACGGCGGCGTCACGAGCTGGAGGCCGAGTGCGAACGTATTGAAGGTCAGGAGCCGGACCCGGTGCTCGGGACCGGTCGCGCTGCCGCCGAGCTGGAAGCTCTGCCACTCGGGAGGTGCCACCAGGTACCCTCGCGAGATGACGTTCCGCAACAAGAACGGCATCCCCACCAGCACGAAGATCGCGGCGCAGACGGCCAGCGTCGGGACGGCCCGGCGTAGCCGGCCTCGAAGCGCCGCCCGGCCGACGGTCGCCAGCCAGACAAGCCCCAGCCCCGGCACCGCGAACCAGGCGGTCGGCTTGCTGGCGAAGGCGAGCGCCGTGGCAGCGGCCGCGACGATCAGCCAGCCGCGACTGCTCCCGGCAAATCCCCGCCGCAGGAAGTAGAGCGCCAGCACCAGCCAGAGCCCGGTGAACGTGTCGAAGTTGCTAGTCGAGGCGTGCAGGAGCAGGATCGGCATCGTGAGCGGGGCCAGCGCCGCGAACCAGGGGTACGGGGCCGGCCAGCCGAGGCTCCGGGCCAGCGCGTAGACCGCTACGGCGGTGAGGCTCGCGGCCAGGAACGAGGTCGGGTTGACCAGGACGTCGCTGCGCAGGAAGAGCAATTGGACCGCCACCACCGTCTGGTGGAGGTACTGCATGAAGTCGTAGTACGTCTTCTCGATGCCGAACGTGCCGTACTGGAGGAATCGGATCGAGCGGGGCAGGTAGTGGGAGATGCTGTCGAAGACGGTGATGCCGGAGAACCAGCTCAGGACGAAGACGGCGAGGAGGTGGACGCCCGCCCCGATGAGTAACACTCCTGTCAGCGCGCCGGGAAAGGCCCCACCCCCTAACCGCTGCGCGGCGCGAACATCGGCTTCGCCGACGTCCCTCCCCATTGCGTTGGAGAGGGGGA
>Ga0075420_100000910_pt1 | contig 24478 bp, 21 predicted proteins | sample SoiMetdeltSBSDD4_FD_75296 | JGI IMG/M metagenome (GOLD analysis project Ga0075420, IMG submission 75296) | Bulk soil microbial communities from a Populus tree surrounding site in Tennessee, USA - Soil MetaG P. deltoides SBSDD4 | ecosystem: Environmental > Terrestrial > Soil > Tree plantation...
GCAGCATCTCCTCAGCCGCGCCCTCGCGGCCCTCGCTCCGCTCGGTGCACTCGGTCACGGCAGCATCTCCTCAGCCGCGCCCTCGCGGCCCTCGCTCCGCTCGGTGCACTCGGTCACGGCGCGCACTCCACGATGACGTCCAGAGCCTTGTCGAGCTCGCCGGCCGGGACTGCGACGTTGATGGTGAGCCGCAGCCGGGACTGTCCGTCCGGAGTGGACGGCGGCCGGAAGCAGCCGACCACCACGCCCCGGTCGCGGCAGGCGGCCGCCCAGGCCACGGCCTGCTCCGGCCCGGGCGCCCGCACCGACAGCACCCCGCCGGCCGGGTCGGGCACGGACAGGCCGGCGGCGCGCAGCCGGGCGGTGATGAGCGCCGCGCGGCGGGCCAGCTCGGCCCGGGCGGCATCGCCGTGGCGGATGAGGTCCAGCGCCGCGTACGCCCCGGCGGCCAGCGCCGGCGCGAGGGCCGTGTCGTAGATGAAGCTGCGCCCGGTGTCCACCAGGTGGGTGCGCAGCGCAGCCGGCCCGGCCACCACTCCGCCCGCGGCACCGAACGCCTTGGACAGGGTGGCGGTCACCACCACGTCCGGCTGGCCGGCCAGGCCCGCGGCGGCCACCCCGCCGGCACCGTACGGGCCCAGTACGCCCACCGCGTGGGCGTCGTCGACCAGCAGCACCGCCCCGTGGCGGCGGGCCACGGCGTGCAGCTCGGCCAGGGGCGCCAGGTCGCCGTCCACAGAGAACACCGACTCGGTCACCACGACCGCGTCCCGGCCCGGCCGGGCGGCGAGCGCCCGGGCCACCGCCCCGGGGTCGGCGTGGTCCACCACCACCGTCTCCGCGCCCGCGGCAGCCGCGAGCCGGCAACCGTCCACCAGGGACGCGTGGTTGTACGCGTCCGCGACCACCACGCCGCCGCGCCCGGCGAGGGCCCGTACCGCGGCGAGGTTCGCCAGGTAGCCGGAGGAGAACACGAGCGCGGCGGGGTGCCCGAGCCAGCCGGCGAGAGCCGCCTCGAGGTCCGCGTGGGCCTGCGTGGTGCCGCGTACCAGCCGGGAGCTGGTGGCGCCGAGGCCGTACCCGGTGATGGCCTGGGCGGCGGCGGCGAGCACCGCGGGGTGGCGGGCCAGGCCCAGGTAGTCGTTGCCGGCCAGGTCGACCGCCTGGTCGGTGGCTGCGCGCGGGCGCAGCTCGCGGCGCAGCCCAGCCTGCGCCCGCTGCTGCGCCTTCTCCGCCAGCCGGTCCAGGTAGCCGGTCATCTCCTCGCCCCCGACTGCTCCGCCGTGCCTTGCGACGCCTTGTAGGGTACGACCATGCCTGAGGTCCTCGAACAGGCCCGTAGCCAGGTGCTGGAGGCGGGCGTGGGGCTCGACGAGGCCGGCGTCCTGGCCGTGCTGGAGCTCCCCGACGACCAGCTGCCCGCCGCGCTCCAGCTGGCGCACGAGGTACGCATGCGCTGGTGCGGGCCTGAGGTGGAGGTCGAGGGCATCGTCTCGCTGAAGACCGGCGGCTGCCCCGAGGACTGCCACTTCTGCTCCCAGTCGGGCGTGTTCACCTCGCCGGTGCGCGCCGTCTGGCTCGACATCCCGGCACTGGTGGAGGCGGCCCGGCAGACCGCAGCGACCGGGGCGACCGAGTTCTGCATCGTGGCCGCGGTCCGGGGGCCGGACGAGCGGCTCATGGCGCAGGTCCGCGAGGGCGTGGCCGCGATCCGGGCGGTCGTCGACATCAACATCGCGGCGTCGCTGGGCATGCTGACCCAGGCCCAGGTGGACGAGCTGGCCGCGCTCGGCGTGCACCGCTACAACCACAACCTGGAGACGGCCCGCTCCTACTTCCCGCGCGTGGTCACCACGCACACCTGGGAGGAGCGCTTCGAGACGCTGCGCATGGTGCGCGAGGCCGGCATGGAGGTCTGCTGCGGCGGCATCCTCGGCCTCGGCGAGACGCTGGCGCAGCGCGCCGAGCTCGCGGTCCAGCTCGCCGCTCTCGGGCCGGACGAGGTGCCGCTGAACTTCCTCAACCCCAGGCCGGGCACGCCACTGGGCGAGCAGCCGGTGCTCGACGCGCGGGACGCGCTACGCGCCATCGCCGCGTTCCGGCTCGCCCTGCCGCGCACGATCCTGCGGTACGCCGGCGGACGCGAGATCACCCTGGGCGACCTTGGTACGCGCGACGGCCTGCTCGGCGGCGTCAACGCGGTGATCGTCGGCAACTACCTGACGACGCTGGGCCGGCCGGCACAGGCGGACCTGGCGCTGCTGGACGAGCTGCGGATGCCGGTGAAGGCACTGTCGGCCGCGCTGTGACGGTTGCGCGCATGACCGCGAGGTGGTGTGACCGTTGTGGCGGCCCGCTCGGCGACGCGGGCGGGCATGAGGCGTGCCAGCGCGCCCGCGAGCTGGAGCCGCCGAGGTTCTGCCCGGCCTGCGGCCGGCGGATGAAGGTGCAGGTGCTGCCCACCGGCTGGCGGGCGGCCTGCATCGAGCACGGCGAGAGCGACGCAGGCGCCGGGCTGCGGCTCCCGTCGTAGTCGATCAGTCCACGGGCGCCACCCAATGGCCGAGCCAGGTCTCCCGCCACGAGACTGTCAGCTCCCGTACCTGGTAGGTCGGGTCGAGCTTGGCACGCCACCCATCCTCTATCTGTTCGCACAAGGCGGCGAGGCCCGCTTGTATGTCGTCCCTGGCCACCAACGACTGGATGCTGTTCGGGAAGGAGATCTTCCCCTTACCCCGCAGCACGGCGTACCGGACACGGCGACAGATCAGATACTCCACGTTGGGGCCCTCAGGGCTCTCCCTCCCCCCGATAGAATTCGGCATAAGGTTCCTTAACACGTCATATAAGGCAAGGAACGGCACGCTGAGGTCAGCCTTCTGTCCGGCCATCTCCCACGAGACCCACAACGCCCATCTCCGCTGGTCACAGATAAGAGGCAGCCGTCGCGCCGGCCCTACCAGGAGGTGGAAGTCCCCCACCTTCCGGGTCAGGTTGGCGACAATATCGGGCCGGGGGTCGAACCCTCCGCCAACCAGGCCCGCGAGGACCACAGGTAGCAGCGTCACAGGCTTGACCTGGGCCAGCTGAAGGTCGTTGCCGGGGACGGTCGTCTCCTGGTCCAGACCCTTGTTCACTGCTTCCAGGACCGCAGTCTGTATGGCGCTGGTCGTCAGCTGGAGGTGGATGAAGGCAACGTCATTGATGATCGACATCGAGCAGGCGATGACCCCGACCGGCGGATAACAGCGTAGGTAGGACACGATCGACTTGATCGCACCGACTCTGGCCGGGCCGACGAAGGTAAGCGGCACGCTCCATTGGGGTTGCTCACCGTCACCCTTTTCCGGGGAACGCTCGAAGTAGGCCCTCAGCCGCTTCACGTCGTGCCGGCAGATGGGGAACCAGCTGCCGGCCCGGAACCCGGACCTCGTATCCGCGACCCAAAAGGCGAACCCGTTATCCTCACAGAACCTTGCTGCCTCCTTGGCCAACCTCAGTCGCAGTTTCGCCGTCGATGTCGCCAGGCCGATCGAGAACCGGACTGCGATGACATCGGACGGCCATGAACTCAGCCTCGTGTCCTGCGGTGTCTCATCTCGGTCCTCGCGGTCAGCCGCCAGGTCGGAGGAGGCTCGCAGCGGAAGCTGGACCGGCGACTGCAGCGACAAGATCGGAGCCCGTGCCGTACCCACTGCCAACTCGGCGATCTTCGCCATGATGTCGAGAATGGCGCGGGCGTGTCTTCGCTGCAGCGGGACGTCCCGCCGCCCTATGGCGATCAGACCCTCAAAGACGTTCGCAGAGTCGTAGACGAAGCTCACGTTCGGCACCGCATTGCCGCTGAACCGCCGGGCTACACCGGGGACCTGCTGGACATGTACAGGGTCGCCCGCCCCTATAGGCGCCCGAGCGCCGGCCCCGGTCGCGACTGCCTGCGTAACGATGACCAGGCCGGTGCCGTGTGCAGCGGTAGTCAGCGTCTCGATGAACCCCGCCGACGGTTCTGAGCCGATCAGTTTGTCTAGGTAGCCAGGATGATCGGCAACATGGTGGACCTGGTAAGGCACCCGCATCTTGCGCTGGCGAACCATCGAGAAGCCGGCCCGGGCAAGCTCAGCCATGCTTCGCGGCGACACCAGGTCACCTGCCAGCTCAGGCGTGTCGCGGTTGACGGATGTCATGACCGGCCTCCTCTGCCCGCACTGACTGCACGTTGGTGGTGCTGAACACCGCGTCCGGACGGGTCTTGTTTCGACGCAACCACCAACTGTGCACGCGACCCCGGGCCTGGTTAGGTGTGGTCGCGCCGGCACCTGCCTGCACCCAGATCGGCAGCTTCGATGTCACCGGAAGCTTGTCCCGCACCATGGGTCGCGAGAGCAGGAGCATTGCGAGGACCGATAACAGGGATGCCACAATACCCGCCGCGAGGACGTACCGAACCATGTCCGTGTCATCCGATGCCGCGAACGTGGCCGCCATGACGGCCGCCGCTCCGATCGTTACCCGGGCAACCATGCGAGGCACCTTCTGCAGCTGGCCCGCAATCGTCTGGGGGACCGGTAGGTTCAGTCGTGTATAAAAGAATCCCGGCACGAGGAGCAGGACCGCGATGATCGCGTCACTGCTGACAGGCTGGTGCAGCCGTACGCCAGCGCCGAAGGGCCAGTACGACTCAAACAACAGCGCGCCTAACAAGTACGAGATTCCCACGACACCAGCAACGTAGAGGATCACGCTGGCTGGCCTGGCGCCACTGTTGTCCCTGATGAACATCTCCGCAAAGATCTGAATACTGTTTCTCCGGTCCACCCGGGACGGGTCGCGACGCCAGTACACGTGCGCCCGGGGGCTAGCCGGGTCGTTCTCGACGCTGAGATCCAGATGGAGCTGCTGCTGCGCTATCTCCGCGGCCGCCTGGCTGAGCCGCTCCGGCGTCACGAGCCGGTGCCGGAAAAGAGAGCTGTAGGGCTCACGGTCCACATTCTCGACCGCCTCGCCGGCGATGGCGGCGTGCTCGAGAGACTTAGCCGCCTGGAGCGCGTCCTCGGACAGCTCGATGTTCGCTTTGCTAGCTTCCCACCGTCGTCGGCGTAGCAGTTCCGACAGCCGGCGCAGGCAGCTCTGCAGCTCCAGCTCGACAATCCTCTCACCGCGACGGCCGGTGGGACGCTGCCGTTCCGACTGCAGCTCCGAAGAGACCGTTCTCAGGTCAGCGGACAGGCTGCTCACAATTGACTCATCCGCATTGCTGGTAAGGCACATAGTGTCGATCTCAAGCGTCTCCTCGGTCTGGGCCACGAGGTGGTAGGCCCGTAGGTTCGCAGGTAGCCGGGTACGGTACTCCACCCAGTACGCGCCACTCGTGGGTCGGAACTGCCGAAACAGCGACCGGCGGCGGCCGACCTCCACGTGGAGTGGTGAGTCGAACGCCAGCAGATGCTCATCCTGGCTGGGGTCGAGGGCTACGACCAACAGGTAGTCATTTACCGCGAGGTCGAGCAGGCTCATGTACTCATGGAGTGTCGACCTGTACCTGATGAAGATGTTCCACGCGGCCTTGCGGCACTCCGCATCGAACCCGGAGACAGTCCCTTCGGTACGCTTCCCTCTTTTAGATATAACCGCTGGCTTGCTCCGTTCAGTGAGGAGCGTCACCAAGGCCGCCTGCACCAGCCAACGGGCCTTGTCGCTGTAGAACAGAAAATCGTGAAGCGACTTGTCCGTCGGGTCGGTGACGTCCGGATGGGAGGCCAGGATCAACCGGAAAAGCCGGTACATCGCTGACGCCAGGAGCCGGGAGGTCTCGTACTGGGTGAGGCGAGGTAGCTTCACCCCTTCGCCGTTGACAACGTCCACCGGAGCGTAGCTGCGACGCGCCAAAGAGATCGGCACCCACATCACGTCTTTCAACGCACCGTGGGGCGCCGCCGAGTCGTGTGGGCCAAGCGGTTCATGCCCCGCGATAATGCTGCGACTGCGGATCTGCTGGTAGAGCAGAGCCGCCTCCCGCTGTTCCGGGTCGAGCAGACCGAGACTGATGTCCACCTCAGTTGCGCATCGAGCCGTCCGATGCTCAACCAGCGTCAGGCGCTCGGTCAACCGCCGGACGTGGTTCTGCCTCAGCGCGATGTCAAGGAACGCCAACCCAACAGCGGCGCCGTCTCTCGACAGCCGTGGTGGCGCACTGGGAATGGGAACCGTCTCGATGGCCTCTTGAAGACAATCGATTCCCGACATGGGATGTACATCTGGGTCGATGAGCATTTGCCGTCCTCCACCCATCGGACTTCGGCGTCCCGCACGGGCCGACGAGCCATTTAACATAACCCCTCTTGGCAGAGAGTAGTTATCTTATCACCGACAGTGTATGTACCGGCTCCACGCAATTGGTTACCGGACTTCACTGATCGGCCAGTCAACAGTCACCCATTGTCCGCAGCGGCCGGAATCCGCATTACCGCTAACGGACTACACGGTCACTGAAATCGGCTTGTGGGCGGCGTCAAGAACGAGCGCTGAGGAGGAGCGGCCGATCTCCGAGCGGCTCGAGGAGAAGCCACCACGTTTCACCCAGAGGGGTCGTATCGGCGAGCCGACCGGTTGCTACCACTCACTCGTAGTAGCATCCGGTGGCATGGCGCACACCATCAAGCGGACCCTGTCCATGCGCCCTGAGGTCGACCGGATGCTCACCGCACATGTGGAGAGCACGCCTGGGGCGAGCCTCTCCTCGACCGTCAACGACGCGCTGGTCGAGTACCTGGAGGCTGCGGCGCTGGAGGCGTACCGGCAATGGGACGCCGAAGCGGACGCGGCGGAGCGCGCCGCCTTGGACGCGCTGGCGGCCCATGACGACCAGTCCTGGGCCGCTGGATGAGGCGCGGGAGCATCCTGCACTACACCGTTGGCAGCCATCGGCTGCGGGTCGTCGTGGTCACCGCGGACCGGTACAACCCGGCACACGGGCTCCTGGCACCGCTGCGGGAACGGCCCGCACCCGGTCTGGTACCCGCCTTTCTCGTGCCACTCAACCGGCAGGACTGGCCGACGGCCGCCGTCATCGACCTCTCCCGCGTACGCTCCATCGACCAGACGGCGGTCGCTGGACCGGCCGGGCAGCTCACTCCCGTGACCCTGCGGACCCTGACCACCGCTGTCCGCACCTACCTCGGCGCCGCAGACTGAGGCCGAGCTTCTCGCCTGCTGTGCAGGGAGTCTCCTGTGGAGAGACGCGCTGCGCTGGCCAGGTCCCGGGGCGTTGCCGGTGCCGCCTCGTATCAGCTGGTACCCCGCCGGCCAGCCCGCAGCCAGCGTCGCCGTTCGGGCGGCTCGGGCTGGCCGGGCCGGTCACCGGCGGGCGGCGGCTCGGCGGCCGGCTCCGGCGCCGCGGGCCGGACCACGGTCGCCTCGGTGCCGGTCGCAGCCCCCATCGTCCGGGACCGGCCGGCGACCGCCGCGGTGCGCTCGGGCTCGCCGGCCAGCGGCTCGCCTTGGGCCGGCCCGGCGGCGGACGCCGTACCGCTGGCGGCTTGGACCTGGGCCGGTGGGGCGCCGGCCGGCGGGGCTGGTCCGGGCTCCACGGTGGGATCGGCGGCGGAGGGTTGCGCGACGAGCACGTACTGTCCGGCCGCGTACCCTGGCACGGCCCCGCTGGAGAGGACCACTGTGCCGGCCGGGACAGCCGGGCGCACGGGAGGCGGAGGCTCGGTCACCCTGGGCGGCGTGACGATGGGACAGGGCGGCCGCGGCTTGACGCTTCGTACCTCGGGCGCTGCGGCCCAGGGGTTGACCGCCAGGCGTAGCGGTGCCTCGATCTCGTCCGGCGCGCCGCCGTGGCCGTTTCCACTGTGGCCATTCAGACCGCGCCCGCTGGCGCTATAGCCGCTGGCGCTGTGCCCGGCAGCGCTGTGGCCGTTGTCGCTATAGCCGCTGGCGCCGTGGCCGTTGTCGCCGGACGAGCCGTTTGGCTGATAGGCGTTCCGGTTGTAGCCACCGTCTCCGCCCGGACCGCGACGCCCGCCCGGGCTGTCCGGCCCGGGCGGACCGCTATGCCTACCTACGTCGCCGTGCCGGGAGGTATCACTGTGCCGGGCGGCATCGCCGTATCGGCCGGTATCGCTGTGCCGGCCGCCCGGGAGCGGGCCGCTGCCCTCGGGCATGCCGCCTGGTACGGGAAGCGACACCCGGGCCTGCCCCAGCAGTGCGGCAGGGGCTGACCCGGGAACCGCCGCAGTGGCCCGGATGGTCGCCGCGGCGAGGACCGGGGCAGGGACAGCCGGGGCGGGAGCGGTCTGGGCGGGGGCGGCGAGGGCGACCGGAGCGGCGCCCGTGCCGGCCACGTCGCCCCGCGCGCTGGCCGCCTCGGCCGGCGCGCTGGCTTCGGCTACCGCCGCCCGTTCCGCGGCGGGCACCTCACTCGGCCGGCCGTGCCGGGCGTACGCGCGGGCCTCGGCGTCCAGGTAGAAGTTGGGCCGCTGGTCGGCCTCGTGGTAGTAGCGGTGGAAGACCGGGGTGAGCCCGCCCGACATCGGCGGCACGATCCAGCTCCAGTCCGCTGGCGTCTGCCGGCCGGCGCGCTCCTCCTTGGCCACGTGGGTCAGGAAGCGCCGGGACTCGCTGTGGTGGTCGGCGATCCGTACCCCGGCCTGCTCGAACGACCAGAGCACGGCGCGGTTCAGCTCGACCAGCGCCCGGTCCCGCCACAGCGTCCGCTCGCTGGACATGTCGAGCCCGAGCCGCGCGCCGATGACCGGCAGCATGTCGTACCGGTCGGTGTCGGCGAGGTTGCGGGCGCCGATCTCGGTGCCCATATACCAGCCGCTGAACGGGGCGAGCGGGTAGTTGACGCCGCCGATCGACAGCCGCATGTTGGCGATCGCGGGGATGGCGTACCAGCGCAGCCCGAGCTCGGCGAACCACCGGTGCTCCGGGTGCGTCAACGGCACCTCGTGCACGGCCGACTCGGGCAGCTCGTAGACCCGCGGCCCGACCCCCGGAGCCTCCAGCACCAGCGGCAGGACGTCGAACGCCGCGCCCTTGCCGTGCCAGCCGAGCTCGGTGACCGCCTCGGTGAAGTCGACGAACTTCGGGTCGCCGACCACCGACCCGTCCTCGGTGCGGTAGCCCGCGTACCGGATGAGCTGGTCGTTCCAGACTCGCGTGGTGGGCCGGCCGGGCACCGCCTGGCCGAAGACCGAGATGACCGGGCGCAGCCGGCCCGGTGTCGGTTCGGAGCTTCCCGGTGCCGCTGCGGAGTCGGCCTGCCGGAACCGGCCGTCGGCGACGTCCAGGTGGGTGAGGATATGGTCGAAGATCTCATCAGGCGTACGGGCTGTGCGCCGGTCGAGCACGACGAGGCTGCGCCAGTAGAGCCGGCCGATGCACCGGCTGCTGTTGCGCCACGCCATCCGGGCGCCGTGGACCAGCTCGGCCTGCGTGTGCACGTACGTCCCGACGGCGTCGACCTGCTCGCGGACGATGGCGAGACGGGGCTCGACCGGGCCGAGCGTCGGCGTCTCCGCGTAGCAGGCGCGCAGGAACTCCTCGGCCTCGGCGATGTCGACCGGCGTGTCGGGATGCCAGGGTGCGATTGGCACGTCACGGTAGCCGGGAACGGTAGTCATGCCCGGAACCTCCCGAGGTCGGCCAGCTCGGTCTCGGGGGCCGCCGGCACCGCATGGTCCCCGCGCAAGGCGTCGACCGACCACCGTTGGTCACATTCTGGCCACGTCCCAGCGGGAGACGGCGCACACCGTGTGCGGCTCCGGGCCACTGTCACGCTCAACTGCGCCAGCCGCTGAGATTGTCCGCACACTATGTCCGGTGCCGGTGCCGCGCTGCCGTGTAGTCAACGGCCGCCGTGCGGACCAGGCGGCGGGACCGCCATCACAACCCGGAAGTAGCCGGCCGGATATGGCTCGTCGACCGCCGCGCCAGCCGCCTCCACCCACGCGTGCGCCGCGAACGGCGCCGTCCGTACCCCTGTGCACCAGGTCGGCCAGCTGCCGCGCAGCCGGCACAGCAGGGTGGTGGCGATCGACCGGGGCAGGCACCCCTCCCCCGCGCACAGTGTGCTGGTGGCCACCACCGCCGCCCGCGCCGCCCGCGCCTCGGCCAGGCTGGCCGGCCGGGCACCGCGCCGGAGCTGGTGCAGCAGCCACCGGATCCGGCCCGGCGGCTGCGCCGCCAGCACCCGGGCCAGGCCGACCGCCAGCCAGGTGGCCGGCCGCTGCCGCCACGGCAGCCCGCCCCGGTCGGGCACTGCGACGGGACCGGTCACACCACCACCGCCTCGACGACGCCTCCGGCGGTCACACTGCCACCGTCTCGACGACGGCGCCGGTCGAGACGGGTCATGAGCGCACCAGCCGGGCCAGCCGCAGCGCCGACACCAGCGCCCGAACGTCGGCGAGCGCCCGGCCCGGGTCGACCGGGTAACGCCGGGCCACGGCGTCCGCCGCCTGCTCCTCCGACCCGCCACCGAGCAAAGTGGACAGTGTTAGCGCGCCGCTCGGGTTGAGCTGCCAGTATGTCCCGGATCGCTCGTCCAGCAGCACCGCGCCGTCTTCGGTCTCGGTCACCGTCACACCCTTACGCAGCCGCAACCATGCCTCCCGTGGTCGCCTCGCGCAGCCACAGCTCCGCCGACAACGTGTGCTCGGCCGCCATCAGCACGCTGCCCGTCGGGTCGAGCCCGACGAACGCGGCCCGCAGCGCGTCCGGGTCGACCAGCCCGAGCCGGGCCAGCTGGAGATCGTCGCAGAGTGCCACCAGCTCGGACCGCTGCCCGCGCAGCCCCGCGATCCCGTCTGCCGTGAACGTCGCCTTGGTGCGCCGCTGCGGCAACGCCGGCAGGACCGGCCGGACCGCCTCGGCGAGCAGCGGCTTATACCGGTACGGAGTGCCGCGTTCAGCCAGGTCGACCGCTAGCGCCGCGTCCACCACCGCATCGTCGAGGTACGGTACGGCGAGCTCGACACCGGGCATCGCGCCGCCCAGCTGCCGGGCTGCCTGCGCCGCCGACCATACGGCGGCCACTGCCCGATGCTGGGCCCGGGTGGCGGCCAGCGGCTCGTTCTCCTGGGCGGCCCGCGCCAGCCGGTCACGGACCAGCTCGACCGCGGCCCCAGTCGCCCACGGCGGCAGCCGAACCGCGCCACCCCAGCCGAACTGCGGGACGCCATCGACCGGCCGCGGCTCGCACAGCTGTGCCGCGGTGTCGGCCAGCCACCGCGGGTACGACCGGCGGTCCAGCAGCGCCCGCAGCACCACAGCCAGCGACCAGCGGCGTAGCGCCCGGTGGCCACGCAGGTGCCGCAGCACCAGGCTGGGCCGGTACGGCAGCAGGTCGGCCAGGTACACCCGGGACACACCGACCAGCTCGTCGCCGCCGTACCCGGCCAGGTGCAGCCTGCTGCCGTGCTGGCGCACCAGCCGGGCCACCTGGCCCAGCACTGCCCGGGTCACCACTCCGCCTACCGGCTCGTCGGACGGGGCCGCCGACGGCGGTGGCTGCGCCCACACCGCCGCCGGGTCGACCACCAGGTGCTCGCCCGGCAGCCGCCGCGCCGCCCGCTCCGCCCAGACCGGATCGTCGCTGGCCGGGTCCCTCGCCGCGACCCGTACCGTGACCAGGTCAGCCCCCCGCTCCACGGCGAGAAAGCACAGCGCCGTGGAGTCGACCCCACCCGAGAGGTCCGCGCTGACCCGCTGCCCGGGCTGGACGCGCAGCGCAACCGCGGCGCGGAGCTGGTCGCGGAGCCGCGCCGCGCCGTCGGTGAGCGAGCCGACCGGCTCCGGCGCCCGCCACCAGCGGCTGGTCCGCGCCGGCCCGGCACCGTCCACAAGCAGCTCATGATCTGGTGGGACCGCGACCACATGCCGCCACAGGCTGTCGCCGCACAACGGGTACGGCGCGACCGGCGCAAACAGCAGGCCGGCCACTGCCGCCGGGTCCGGACCGGCGCCGACCGCCGCCGCCAGCACCCGGGCATGGTCACTCGCGACCACCACACCGGCGACCCGAGCGTGACAGACCCGCCGCAGCCCGCAGGCCGTCCCCCGTACCCGCACCTGCTCGCCGGTCGCGCTCACCACGTGGTGTGGGCCGGGTGGGAGGCCCAGCTGCGCGGTGCGCACCCCTGGGCGCTCGGTCAGCGCCAGCTGCTCCGCGGCCCAGCGGCCGACCAGCCAGGGGCGGCCGGACGGATGGCGCACCACCAGCCGGTCCGGGGCGATCAGCCGCGCTGCCGCCGCGTCCGCCGCGGGGCAGTCGGGCAGGGCTACAAACCAGTCGTCACGTGGGGCGACTAGATCAGCCAATAACCACGCCGGAAGGCCGGGAAGTCCGACAGCGGCCCGTCGAACCCTCGGGTCACCTCGGCGAAGCCGCCCACCTCTACCAGCATCGGTGGCTCGTACACAGGCTCGCGGTGCTCGGTCGGGGCCGTCGTCTCGGCCGGGTCCGGCGTGCGGGCGGCGGAGGTTGTCATGATGCCTCCCTGGTCGTCGTACCCGAAGACTAGCGGAAGATCGACCAATGCGCAGCCATCACAGGATCAACGAACAGAAGGTACGAACCGACGGTGGCGAGGCTGAACGGCACCAGCCGGACCGGTAGCACCGCGGTGAACGCGGCGTGCATCAGCGCGCCGAACAGCACCGCCACCGGGAGGGTCGCCGGCACCAGCAAAGCCACCGGCAGAGCCGCTTCCAGCACCACGGTGGCGACCGCCGCCGGGCGCCAGCGGCGCTGCCCCACCGGCTGTGGCACATCGACCAAGCGCCGCACCAGCGCCTGCGGGTACCACGTATCGCGAAAGCGCTGCGCGTGCCGCTCGGCGTGCAGGCTGGCGGTGAACGTGTGCAGCGCCGCCCCGGACATGAACTGCGGGCTGCGCAGCTTCCGGTACGCCGAGCTGAGATACATCTGGACGGTCAGGAGCATCAGCAGCAGCTGGGCGAAGACGTCGTCGGCCACGCGGGCGGCCTCGGCCCGCAGCACCACAGACAGTCCGCCGGACCGTGCGTCCACAACGGTCCGCCAGGTCAACGCGGCGTCCAGCGCCGGGCTCGCGGCCAGAAACAGTGCGCACAGCCCGAGGTAGGCCGTGTGGAACTTGCGGTCGTAACGCAGCTCGAACAGGAACCAGACGGCCAGCACGAGCGCGGCCAGCTGTGGGAGGACCCCGACCAGCAGGGCCGCCGCACCGGCCCACTTGGCCACATAGAGGACTCGGTAGCCGGTCGGGCCGACCGGGAACCTGGGGTGCTCATGCCGGTAGCGGTAGTACACGTAGGACTCGGGTTGGAACCATCGCCAGGCGCCCCGGTGGTGCTCGTACCCGAACTTGTAGAGCGCCGCGACCGCGACCACGAGCCGGAACAGGCAGATCGGCAACGGCGAGGCCGGGTACCGGAAGCTGTCGGCGAGCGCCTCAGCCCACCACATGGCCGTCCTCCACCCGCAGCGTCGACTGCCCCAAGCGGTCGACCAGGGTAACCGTGCCGGTGGCGCGTACGCCTCGCACCTCCCGCAGGTAGGCCAGGTAGCAACGCAGCTCCCAGGCGTTCATCCCCGGATCCTGGTGGACAATGTCGTGCCACGGGTTGATCGGCTGCCCGGCCTGGTCGACCAGCCGCATCCGGCACTCGCTGACCCGCGAGAACATCGGCCAGGTGAACAGCCTGGGCGGGCCGAAGAACCCGGCCCGCAGCATCCACAGCACCAGCCCGACCCAGACCGCCCACCGCACAGCTGACCAGACCGACACGACGCCACCGTAGCCCCGGACCTTCAGCGCCGGTTCAGCCGGAGTCGTGGAGGATGGGCTGGTTATGCGAGTGCTGGTGGTCGAGGACGAGCCCCGGCTGGCCGAGGGGCTGCGGGCCGGGCTGGTCGCGGACGGCTTCGCCGTGGACCTCGCCGCGACTGGTACGGATGGGCTGTGGCTGGCGCGCGAGGAGCCGTTCGACGCGGTCGTGCTCGACCTCATGCTGCCGGGCGTCGATGGGGTCCGCATCTGCCAGGTGCTGCGGGAGGAGGGCATCTGGACCCCGATCCTGATGCTCACCGCCAAGGACACCCCGTGGGACGAGGTGGCCGGGCTCGACGCCGGTGCCGACGACTACCTGACCAAGCCGTTCGCACACGCCGTGCTGGTGGCCCGGCTCCGGGCGCTGCTGCGGCGGGGGGCACGGGAGCGGCCGGCCGTGCTGTGCGCCGGTGACCTGCGGCTGGACCCGGCTGCCCGGCGAGCCTGGCGCGGCGGCACCGAGCTGGCGCTGACCAGCCGGGAGCTGTCCCTGCTGGAGCTGCTCCTGCGCCGCCGCGGCGAGGTGCTGAGCAAGCGGGAGATCCTGGCCCACGTGTGGGACTTCAGCTTCGACGGCGACCCGAACATCGTCGAGGTGTACGTTCGGCGCCTGCGCGACAAGCTCGACCGGCCGTTCGCGCGCGCGGCGATCGAGACGCTGCGGGGAGCCGGCTACCGGTTGGCCGCCGATGGTGGCTGACCATCTCCGCCGCGCCGGATCGGTCCTACGCGGGTCGATGCAGGCGTCGGTGCGGTTCCGCACGGCGTGTGCCGGGGTCGCCGTCGTCGGGGTCGCCCTGCTGGTGGGTGCCGCGGCGCTGGTCGCGAGCTTGCACGCGGTGCTGGTCCGGGAGGTACGGGCGGCCGCCTCGCTGCAGGCCGCGGAGGCGGCCCGGGTGCTGCAGGCCGATGGCGACCCGGTCGCCGCGGTGTCCGGCGACGACGACGTGGTGCTGCAGGTGCTGGGCCCGGCCGGCGAGGTGCTCGCCGCAACGCCCGAAGCGGCCGGCCAGCCGGCACTGGCCCGGCTGGCGCCGGGGCAGTCCCGCGAGGTCGAGGTGGCTTTCGACGACGACACCTTTCTGGCCGTGTCCGTGGCCGCCGATGGCGGGCGGACCGTCCTGGTGGCGCACAGCCTCGACGCCGTCGCCGAGTCGACCGGCGCGCTGGCGGGGCTGCTGGCGGTCGGCGTACCCGTGGTGTTGTTTGTGGTCGGCGCGACGACCTGGCGGTTGGTGGGGCGCGCGCTGGCGCCGGTCGACGCGATCCGGGCGGAGGTCGACTCGATCTCAGCGGCTCAGCTGCACCGGCGGGTGCCCCAGCCGCCCGCGCGCGACGAGGTCGGCCGGCTCGCGGGCACGATGAACCAGATGCTCGACCGGCTGGAGCGGGCCCGCACCCGGGAGCGCCGGTTCATCGCCGACGCGTCGCACGAGCTGCGCTCGCCGATCGCTGCGATCCGCCAGCACGCCGAGGTCGCACTCGCCCATCCCGACGGGCTGCCGGCCGGCGAGCTGGCCCGGACCGCGTACGCCGAAAGCCTGCGCATGCAGGCGCTCGTCGAGGACCTGCTGTTGCTGGCCCAGGCCGACGAGCACACCCTGCCGCTGCGGCGCCGGCCGGTCGACCTCGACGACCTGGTGCTGGAGGAGGTACGGCGGCTGCGCGCGGTCGCTGCGGCGGTGACTGTCGACCCGGGTGGGGTGTCCGCGGCCCGGGTCGAGGGCGACCCGGCCGCGCTGCGCCGGGTGCTGCACAACCTCGGCGACAACGCCGCCCGTCACGCGCGCAGCCGGGTCGCCTTTGCACTGTCCGAACAGGACGGCTGGGCGCAGCTGCACGTGGACGACGACGGCCCGGGGGTGCCGGCCGCCGACCGGTCCCGGATCTTCGAACGGTTCGTCCGGCTGGACGAGGCGCGCACCCGTACCGGTGGTGGCAGTGGTCTTGGGCTCGCCATCGTCGCGGAGGTCGTCACCGCGCACGGCGGAGCTGTGGTCGTCGCCGACGCGCCGCTGGGCGGGGCGCGGATGACGGTACGGCTGCCGCTGTCGCCCGGCTGAGCGTCTCCGGTGCCGCAGCCCCAGCGCACCAGCCCCGGCGTGTAACGCACAGCGCCCTGGTGCTGTTCAGCGTGGCGTCAGTGTCGCCGGGAGAGGCTGCTGCCTGAAAGGAGTTTGCCGGATGGCTCACTCCCAGAACTCATTAGGAGGGGATCACGATGACCCGAAGGACACGATGGATCATTGCGACGGTGGCCGCTGGCGTGGTCGCCGCGGGCGTCGGCGGTGGCGTGGCTATCGCGGGCGCGGCAGGCGAGGATGACACACCCATCACTGGAGCGGCGCGCGCCAAGGCCGAGGCGGCCGCGCTGGCGCACACCGGCGGCGGCCGGGTGACCGAGACTGAGGTCGGCGACGAGGAGAGCTACTACGAGGTCGAGGTGACGCTGCCCGACGGCCGCACGGTCGACGTGCAGCTCGACGAGGGCTTCCGGGTGGTCGGCTCCGCCGCCGACGAGGAGCATGACGACAGCGACGACAATGACGGCGCGGATGACTGAGCTACGCCGTACCCTCGCCCTGGTCGCCGCCGCCGCGATGACCTGCGCGGGCGCTGGATGCGGCGGCGATGACCCGGACTACGCGCCCGCCATCGACCCCGCCGCCTTCAGCTCCACGGTGGACAACCCGTTCTTCCCGCTGCGGCAGGGCATGAGCTGGGAGTACCGGTCGCAGACCGAGGACGGAACCGAGACCACCACGGTCGCGGTCACCGACCGCACCCGGGTGGTCATGGGCGTGGTGTGCGTCGAGGTCCGCGACACGGTCCGGCTCAACGGGGAGGTCATCGAGGACACCTTCGACTGGTACGCCCAGCACCGCGACGGCACCGTCTGGTACTTCGGCGAGAACACCAAGGAGTACGAGCACGGCAAGGTCGTCAGCATCGAGGGGTCCTGGGCGGCGGGTGTCGACGGCGCCCAGCCCGGTGTGGTGATGCCGGCCCAGCCCCGGGTCGGTGACAGCTACCGGCAGGAGTACTACCGCGGCGAGGCGGAGGACATGGGTGAGGTGCTCTCGGTGACCGAGCAGGTCCGGGTGCCTACCGGGTCCTATGACGGCGTGGTCCAGACCAGGGACACCACCGCGCTCGAGCCGGAGGTGCTGGAGCACAAGTACTACGCGCGCGGCGTCGGGCCGGTGCTCACGGTGGACGTCGCTGGCGGCGGCACCCGCGACGAGCTGGTGCGCTTCACCAGCTGAGCGGACGCCCACCGCCGGCCGGCTGCCGGCAGATGCCCCGAGGGGTGGGTCAGCCAGCTCCGCTTGGTGTGACAGCTATCAGGACGCCCTCCTGGATCAATGACTCGAAGTGGTCGTGCAGACGCGCGGGTACGTCGCCCCCGACGATTCGTACCCCAACCTCCACATTGGCATCGAACGCGTGGCCGGAGAGGTTGGCGCTGGTGACAAAGGCGATTTGCCGGTCGGCGACGATGCCTTTGGCGTGCATGGACGGCGGCGAGCCGCCGGACGGGCGGGCTGCGGGGCTCCACACGAAGAACTCGGCGGAAAGCTCGCGCAGCGCGTCGAGCGCCGAATGGTGGAGCGTGCCACCACTCGCCCGCGTGGTCTCGACGACCAGCCGGACCTGTGCGCCGCGCTCGGCCGCGGAGCGCAGCGCCGCCACGATGCGCGCGTCCGCGTACGCCGAGTAGGTGAGCACCAGGAGCTGCCGCCGTGCCGCCGAGGCCACGCTCTCGAAGACCTGGCGGGTCAGCCGCAGCGGCACGTGCGCGGTCTGCGGGCCGGTGACGACGGGCTCCACCCGGACGGCGGCGCGCTCCGCGACCGCTGCCGCGTGGGCCGCGGCCAGCATGCCGGCGAGTGCGCTGCCGCTAGCTCCCGTGGCCGCGCCCCAGGCGGCGGCGAGCCGCTCCACCGCGGGCCGCAGCGATGCTGGCGCGGCGGCCCGCATCCGGCCGAGGGCCACCGCGTCGGCGCCGTCCCGGCCGCGCAGCGCATGCGCCAGGCTCTCCAGCACCTGCGCGCTGGGCACGGCCCGCGCCAGCGCCGCGACCGCGTCGATGAGCTGGTTCATGGCGCGGGCAGGAACGCGTGGCCGGTGTCGGCGAACGTGGGCACCAGCAGGTTGCGGTCGAGGAACCGGTTGCCCCGTTCACACGAGGTCTCCGCGGCGAACAGGCAGGCGTGGCAGGCTGCGCCGTGGACGGTGCGGTCGGCGGCGGGGTCGTGCTCGGCGCACATCGGGTCGGACGAGCAGAGGGTGGCGTCGCGCAGCGCCTGTTGCAGCACCAGCGAGAGCATGTCGGGGTCGGCGAGGCGCACCAGGCCGCCGAGGGTGCCCTCACTGTCCGGAGCCGCGGTGTAGAGCAGGATGCCGGCCATCCCCGGCCGGGCGTAGATGCGTTCCCGGATGCCGCTGGCGGCGTACCCGCACTCGAGCGCGAACGCCCGGATGAGGGCGTGCGCGAGAGTGTGCAACAGCGTGTAGCGCGCGGGTCGCCAGTCGGCGGCCGGGTCGATGCCGCGCTGCGCCGACCACGCCGCATGCCCTTCGCGAAGCTTGTCGACCAGCGGCGCGGTCCCGACCTGGCGCTCCCAGGCCGAGAGCCGGTCCTCGTCGAGCCTGAGGAACACGCCCTCGCCGCGGGTCTCCGCGCAGGGGACCCAGGTGGGCGGGTGCGCGCTGAGCGGAGCCACTGTCAGCTGCGGGTCGTAGCCGCCGTGCCCCAGCTCGTTGGGGGCGACGATCCGGGTGAACCCGAGCAGCGCCGAGACCTCCCGCAGCCGGGTGACCGCGAGGACAGCGGCGAGCACCCCCCGCCGGTCGGCGGGCACGGGCCGTCGCTCGACCCGGAAGTCCGGGTGGTCCCTGGGCGCCAGCTGCGGGTTGGCGAAGACCTGCCACTCCGGCGCGAGCACGTCCCGCACGTCGCCGGCCGGCCGGGCCCGGCCAGCATCCCGGTGCGCCTCGATCGCGGCGAAGACCTGGGCGTTCGTGGCGGCGCCGAACCCGCCGAACAGCTGGGGAAACGCGGTACGCACGCCGGCCAGCTGCTCGACGTTGGCGAGGTCGCCCAGCTGTGCCCAGGCCTTCTCCACCTCGACCTGGAGCGGGTCCTCAGCTTGGGGTATCGACACGACCGCGAGCCGGAACGGGAACCACAGGTTCGACGCGCCCAGCACGATGGCGCGCACCGGGACGTCGCACCCGTCCTCGGCGAAGCTGCGCAGGTGCGGATGGCGTCCCCGGCAGCGGGTCAGGTGCTGGGAGGCCTCCCGGGCGAACGCCTGGGCCATGCTGCGCCGGGCGTTGCAGCCGACGCAGACGACGAAGACGCTGGCCGCGTCGCCGGACACGCCCCGTTCCCCGATCTGGAGCATGGTCTTGCCGCACGAGGCTCCCCGGTGGACGTAGTAGTCCCAGGGGAAGTCGTCGAGGTGCCCGGCCTCGCAGGCGAGCATGAAGCGCACCGGCATGGCGGCCGGAGCCTTGGCCTTGCCGCACTCGGCGTGCACGACCTGCACCCGGTCCGGCCGGTAGTGGTCCACCCGCAGCTTGAACAACGCGCTCTCGACCGGCCCCAGGTAGCGGCAGTACGGGCAGCGCAGGAAGCGCGGGAACACCTCGACCGGCACGCCGACCTTGGCCCACTCGTCGAACGGGCTGGCCGACTCCTCGGGCGTGTAGGGCGGCAGCCGCAGCGCCGCCACCTGGTCGCCGACCGCGGCTCTCACCGCGGCCAGCAGCCGCGGTTCGCTGACCGCCTCGGTACGCGTGATGTCCCACTCGTCCAGCCCCATGACCAGCGCGGAGAACCGGGGCAGGTCCACGATGGACCCCACGCCGAAGGTGTGCTGGAGCTGGCTGGGGCGCAGCTCACCGGCGCGGGCCGTGACCGGCCCCCGCGACCTCATGAGCCCTCCCCGTCGCCGGTGTCCCCGTCCTCATCGCCGGCCTCCGGCAGCCCGGCGGCGAGCACGTCGGCCGCGGCCAGGTCGGGATCTTCGCGGAGCGGCGGCTGGTACGGGTGCTCCCGCTCGTTGCCGAGCGGGTCCGCCGCCGACCTGACCAGCAGCCGGACGGCCGGCTCCACGTTGCGCAGCGAGGTCGGGCAGGTCCACTCCGTCCACGGGCCGGTGTCCGGCTCGGCCAGCAGCCCCACGGTCTTCCCGTCCGGGGCCGCCGTGTAGCCCAGGTACTGGTACTTCTCCGCGGCACGCTCGCTCCACCGGTCGAGGGTGCGGTCGAGCCGTGCCCGCACCCGGTCGGCCGTCACGGTCTCCCCGGTGACCGTCGCGGCGCGGGAGACCACGGCGTCGACGAGCGCGGCGACCTCGGCGGAGTGCCGGTCGACGTGCTGCGCGGCGCGGTTGGCGTTCCATCTCCGGTCGTGGTGGCGGACCAGGCTCGCGATGACCGCGGTGAGGCCGCGGTCGAGGGCGCGGTCCGCGAACGGCGTCACCGACAGCGCCTCGACGTGGCGGTAGACCGAGCTGTGGAAGTGCTCGAAGGTCTCGTAGTGGGACAGATCGCGCGGCCGGGCCCAGTTGAAGGCCGTGAAGACCAGGCCCGGCGCGACCCGCCCGACCCGGCTGGTGGCCTGGATGTACTCGGCGGCCGACTTGGGCTGGCCGGCCACGACCATCAGGCCGAGCCGCGACACGTCCACCCCCACCGAGATCATGTTGGTGGCGAGCAGCACGTCGACCGGCGGTGGTCCGGCGTCGCCGCGGGAGCGCCGGGCCGGGACCGGCACCTCCAGCCGGCGCAGGACGTCGGGGATGTCGCTGGAGTGCAGCCGGGAGGTCAGCTCGGCCACGCTCGGCTTCTCCCGGCGGGCGAAGCCGAGCTGGACGGCGTCGTAAAGGCGGGTGGCCACGTCGTCGTCGACCACGCGCCGCATCCCGCCGAGCTCGCGCAGCGAGCCGAAGTAACCGACGAGGGTCATGTAGGCGTCGGTGCCGGAGTCTGGCCCGTACCGCTCGTGCAGCAGCTGCGCCGCGGCCATGCTCGCCACGTAGAGCCGGATCAGCAGCGACTTGAACTTGCGCCCGTGGGCGCACACGCCGACGTAGCATCGGCCCGGCCGCTCGCCGACCGGCCGGGTGCGGGCGAAGAACGAGTCGCGCGCGTCGATGCCTGGCGGTGGGAAAATCGACAGCTGCCGGGTGAACAGGCTGCGCACCTGCGCGCCGGCGCCACGCACGGTGGCCGACGAGGCGACCACCATGGGCCGCACCGGCTGCGCGCCGGGAACGTCCGGCCGCCAGGTGGCCAGCGTGTCCACGGCCGTCTCGTAGAGCCCGACGAGGGAGCCGAGCGGCCCCGCGATGAGGTGCAGCTCGTCCTGCACGATCAGGTCGGGCGGGCGTAGCGGGCCGGCCGGCCGGGTCCGCGCGGCCGGGTGCCGGCCCTTGGCCGCGTGGCTGGCCGCGTCACACCCGATCGTCTCCGGCGTGCGGTACCCGTGCCGGTCGCAGTAGCCCACCACCTTGCCGAACAGGGCCTGCACCGGCCCGCGCCACGGCAGCTGGGCGAACTTGTCCACAGTGGCGATGACGAAGGCGGGCAGCCACCGGTAGATCTCCTCGTCCACCACGAGCACCGGCAGCCCCTCGCCGGCGCTGTCCCGCAGCGTGAACGGGCACTCCCCGGTGGTGTCGGCACAGCCGACCGTGGTGCGCAGCGACACCAGGTCCGCGTCGACGCTGCGCTCCGCGGGAAGCGCGACGCCGCACCAGGGACAGCTGGTGAGCTGGTACGGCGAGCCCGCCGCGCCGGTCGGCCGGCCCTTCACATGGCCCCGGGTGCGCCGAACCCACTCGTCGGAGGCGTCGGTGCGGTTGGGCGTCACCCCGGCGCCCACCCACAGCCCCAGCCGGAACGGCGTGGCGCCCCAGGTCTGCTCGTCGGCCCGCCGCAGCGTCTCGCACGCGCAGATGAGCGTCGCCGCGCGCTGGAACTGCTGCACGGTGAGCAGGCGCAGCGTGTAGCGCATCAGCACGGCCACCCCGTCCGCCGCGCGAAGCCCGCCGTAGCTGGGCCTGCGGCGCCGGATCGCCATGGCGAACGCGGCCAGGCCGAGGTATGCCTCGGTCTTGCCGCCCCCGGTGGGGAACCACAGCAGGTCAACCAGCCCGGTGGCCGGGCGCCGGTGCGGGTGGGTCGGTTCGGCCAGCGCCGGCAGGCCCATCAGCACGAAGGCGAGCTGGAAGAGCCGCCAGGACCGGTGCTCCGGCTGGTCCGCGGCGGCCACCGCATCACCCAGCGGGCGGTCGGGGTCGGCGCGCCGGCTGGCCGCGGCCACGGTGTGGACCCGTTGCAGCCACATCGCCCGGTTGGCGAACCGGAACGCGGCCAGCGCCTCCCGGTCGTCGACGAGCACCTGGATGCCGGCCCGGACGCGCTCGGCGGCGGACCGGCACTCGTCGAGGGCGAGCTGCGCCTCCACGGCGAACCGGTCCAGCGACGGGTCAACGGTCACCTCCTTGGCGCGCTCGTCGATCCACGCCTGGTAGGCCGTGACGATCGGTGCCAGCATCCGCCGCAGGTCCTCCGGCGCCGCCTCGGCCAGGACCTTCATGTCCAGCACGGCGCCGGCGAGGCGGTCGGTGTCGGCCGGGCGGGTCGCGTCGACCGCCGGCAGCTCGTGCCACGGCATCGGGTCGGTGCGGATCTCCACCGCCCGGGTCGGGTCGTCGGGAAGCGTGCGCACCATGACCCCGACGCCGTGCCCGGCGGCGAACGCGGGACAGTGCCGGTAGCGCATGGCGAGCGTACGCAGCTCCTGGGTGGCCGGGTTGGCGGTCTCGGCCGGCGGCAGCGGCAGCTCGCGCGGGCAGAACGGGGCGGAGCCCTCCTCGGCACCGCGCACCGCCAGCATGCACTGGAAGACCCAGGTCGCGTTCGCCGGCTGCTGGTGCTGGCCGGTCGTGTTGACCAGGAACACCGACACCACCCACTGGCCGTCGCGCCGGCGCACCCGGCCCCGCAGCACCACCTCGGGCTGCTGCGGGTCGGCCGGGAGCGGCCCGAAGTCGCCGGCCACCAGCGGCAGCGGGACCGTGCCCCCGCGGGGCTCGCGCCGCCACACCGTGGGCCGGCTGCCGTCGTCGCGCGGGGTGGAGGACTCGGCCCGCACGTAGTGGCCCCAGTGCGCGTCCACCCGCAGCCGCTCGTGGTGCCCGGACACCGCGAAGCTCAGCCCCATCGAGGACGGGAAGAACGTGGGGGTGGCCGGCGCCCGCTCGCCGGCCCCGTCGTCGTCACCGGCCAGGTCGCCCTCCTCGGCGAGCGCGTCCAGCTCGGCGGTGTTGACCACCACGCCGTTAGGTGCGAGGCAGCCCACCGGATACCGGTCGCGCAGCGCGACCTGCCGCTGCCCGGCCGGCCCGCCGCCGACCTCCTCGTGCTCCCCGCCCGCCGGCCCGACCAGGTCGAGCCGCACCAGCCGGGCCAGCTCGTCCCGGATCTCCTGACCGCCGGGCGCCTGCAGCACCCGCTCCTCGCCCATGGCCGTCACGCTACCCACCGGGTACGACCAAACCGCCGCGCCCGCCCGGACCAGCGTCCCTCCGGCTCATGGCACGTCTGGCACCACCTCGCGGAGCGCGTCGCGGAAGGTGCAGGCTGCGGCGGCGAGCTGTTCGGCCACCGCGACATGCGCGGCGTTGATGCCGGTGGCCTCGCCCGCGTCAACGCTGATGACGATGTGGGCCCGGTCGGTGACCACGCCGATCATCGGTACGTCGCCGAGGTGCTTGTCGACCCACACCCGCATCCCCGCGGCCAGGCTGATGTGCGAGGACAGCAACGGGTCGGGCTCCAGCCCGGTAGCCGCAGACCGGCGCTCGATCACGTTCGCGGTGGTCATCACGTGCCCTTCCTCTCCTGCGAGGTGACGGGTTGAGAGAGCTGCCCGGCCGGACGGAGCCAGCCTCACGCCCGGCCGGGGCTCTCCTGGGGCACCGAGGCGCCTTCATCCACGTTGCGGACCGGGGAGACGGGCGGCCTTCCGGTTTCACGGCGCCTCGGTGCCGCCTACAGACAACCGTCCGTAGGCGTACAGACCCAGCACGCTGCCGACTGGGTGCTGTGACACTCGTGTGGCACTTGTGTTGCACCCGCGCGTCTGGCGCCGCCTGGCTTCCGTCAGATCGAATACCGTGAGCGGATAAGGCAGAAGGGACACGGCAGCGGTGCGTAGGCGTGGGCGGCTCGTCGACCGGCGCAAGACCGTGGGGCTGAGCCAGGAGAAGCTGGCCGAGGCGGTCGGCGTGGACCGCATCACCGTGGTGCGGTGGGAGAGCGGCGAGTTCACTCCGCAGCCCGGGCAGCGGCCGTTGCTGGCCAAGGCGCTTGCGGTGCCGGTCGAGGAGCTGCACCTGCTGCTCACCGCCACGGACACCACGGCGGTTGTCAAGGAGCCAACGGCCTACCCCCGGTTACCTGGGGCGGCGTTAGCATGGGCAGGTGACGTCGACCGATCTTCTATCGGCGACCAGCTCCCGGTGCTGCTCGGCCAGCTCGACGCCCTCGCCGGTGACGACCCAGCTGGCCTGTCGCCGCACCGCCGGGAGGCGGCCTATACCCAGCTCGTGCACTCCCTGGCGGCATGGGCGCACACC
>Ga0075420_100000911_pt1 | contig 24462 bp, 24 predicted proteins | sample SoiMetdeltSBSDD4_FD_75296 | JGI IMG/M metagenome (GOLD analysis project Ga0075420, IMG submission 75296) | Bulk soil microbial communities from a Populus tree surrounding site in Tennessee, USA - Soil MetaG P. deltoides SBSDD4 | ecosystem: Environmental > Terrestrial > Soil > Tree plantation...
ACGATCCGCAGCTGCGTGTTGATGTTGTCGCGCGAGGTCAGCGAGTCCTCGAGCGTCATGCCGCCGATGACGTTGCGCAGCGTCGTCACCGTCAGCTGCTCGATCGCCTGCAGCGAGTTGGCGATCTCGTAGGTGACGGCCTTCGGGTCGGTGATCGTGAAGTACAGGACGGTGTCGATCTGGACGACGAGGTTGTCCTCGGTGATCACCGGCTGGGGCTGGAACGCGATCACCTGCTCGCGCATATCGATCAACGGCTTGACGCGGTCGACGAACGGGACCACGATCGACAGACCGGGCTGCAGCGTGCGGCTGTAGCGGCCGAGGCGCTCGACCACCCCCGCACGCGCCTGCGGGATGATGCGAACGGTCTTCAGCGCGACGAACAGCGCGAAGACGACGATCACGACTGCGACGATCAAACCGGCCATTGCGTGCTCCTCAGTCCGCGACGAGCGCCGTGGCGCCCCGTATCTCGACGACGGCCACCCGTGCTCCCGCAGGAAGCACCTGCTCCTCCTCATAGGAGCGGGCAGACCACGTCTCTCCTGCAAGCTTGACGGTTCCGCCGTCGCGCGTGACCTCCTCGAGCACGACGGCCGTCTGCCCGATCAGCGCCGCGGTCCCCGTCCGGATCTGCGGCGGCATGCGCCGATGGCGCAGCGCGATCGGCCGGACGACCGTGAAGGCCGCGGCCGAGACGCCGAGGAAGAGGACCAGCTGGAACACGTCGGAACCGCCCGCCAAGGCGACGACCATCGCCGCCAGCGCGCCGGCCGAGAACGGCGCAACGAAGAGCGTCACGGTGATCATCTCGACGACCGCGAACACGACCGCGGCGACAAGCCAGACAGCCCAGCTCACACGCACCACGCTCCCATGCTCAAGGAGGCTAGATGATCGGCCTCACGACCGCGGCCGGCGCGGTCAGGCCGATGCGAGCAGCGCGCGGGCGAAATCGTCGGCGTCGAACGGGCGCAGGTCCTCGAGCGCCTCGCCGATCCCGATCAGCTTGACCGGGATCCCCAGCTCGCCGGCAATCGCCAGCGCGATGCCGCCCTTCGCGGTGCCGTCGAGCTTCGTCAGGACGATGCCGTCGACCGGCACCGCCTGCGAGAACAGCTTCGCCTGGCGCAGGCCGTTCTGGCCGGTCGTCGCGTCGACGGTCAGCAGCGTCTCGTGCGGCGCGCCGGGGAGCTGCTTGTCGATCACGCGGCGGATCTTCGTCAGCTCGGCCATCAGGTCGTCCTGGGTGTGGAGCCGCCCGGCCGTGTCGACGATGACGACGTCGACACCGCGCTGACGGCCCTTGGCGACGGCGTCGTAGGCGACCGCACCCGGATCCGAGCCGGGGGCGCCGGTGACGATCTCCGCACCAGCGCGGTCGGCCCACTCGGCCAGCTGCTCGACCGCGGCCGCGCGGAAGGTGTCGGCGGCGCCGACGAGCACGGACCTGCCGAGCTCGTTGCGCAGGTTCCACGCGAGCTTGCCGATCGTCGTCGTCTTCCCGGTGCCGTTGACGCCGGCGACCATGATCACCGTCGGTTGCCGCGAAAGCTCGATCGTCGCCGGCCGCTCGGCCGGGCGGGCGATGCCGGCGAGCAACTCGACGAGCCGCTCTGTCAGCGCCTCGCCGCCTTTGAGACCTTCCTCGGATGCCTCGCGCTCGAGCCGCTCGACCACGCCGGCGGTCGTCGCGGCGCCGACGTCGGCCATCACGAGCGCCTCTTCCAGCCGTTCCCACGCGGCGGCGTCGAGCTGCTCGAAGAGCGTCGCCTGAACCTCGGCCGACAGCGCGACGCGGGTCTTCGAGAGGTTCTCGCGGAGACGTTTGAAGAAGCCACCACGGCGCTCATGCTCAGCGGCGGCCGCCGTCACGGCCGGCAGGGCGACTCCGTCGACGACGAACAGCTCAGACCAATCGCGTGGCATAGGCCGCGCGACGATAGCGACCGTCAGCTCGGCCGGTCCGGGCCGGCGGCGCTCAGCCGGCGAGGCGTTCAGGCGCGGGGCCGGCTGCCTCGGCAGGCGCGGTGGACGCCGCCGCATCGCGCGGAAGCTTGCGCGAGACGACCTTGGAGACGCCGTCGTCGCCCATCGACACGCCGTAGAGCGTGTCAGCCGCCTCCATCGTCCGCCGCTGATGCGTGACGACGATGAACTGGGCCTGGTCGGCATGGCGTTCGAGCAGGTTGAGAAAGCGCGTGATGTTGAGGTCGTCGAGCGCCGCCTCGACCTCGTCGAGGATGTAGAACGGGCACGGCCGCGCGAGGAAGACCGAGAACAGGAACGCGATCGCGGTCATCGACTTCTCGCCGCCCGACAGCAGCGTCAGGCGCTTCATCGACTTGCCCGCAGGGGTGATCTCGATCTCGACGCCGAGGTCGTCGTCGGGACCGGCCATCGGCCCGTCCGGCTCGGCCTCGGCGTCGGCGGCGTCCTCCGCGGCCTGCTCGGCCTCGACCTCCGCGACGCCGTCGCCGGACGCGGCACCGCCGAGGACGAGCCGGGGCCCGGCGTCCTCGCGCACCAGGCGCAGACGCCCGCGCCCGCCCGGGAACAGCTCGGCGGCGATCCGCTCGAAGTTCTCGGCCGCGGCGGCGAACGTCTGCTCGAAGCTCTCGCGGATCTGCCGGTCGGTGTCGCGGATCAGCGTCCGCAGCTCGCGCAGCGCGACCTCGAGATCGGTGCGCTGGCGCTCGAGCTCTTCGACGTGCGCGATCGCCTCGTCGTACTCGGCCTTGGCGAGCGGGTTGACCGGGCCGAGCTGCTCACGGCGCCGCAGCAGCCGCTCAATCCGCTCGCGCAGCTGGGCCACGTCGTCGGCGACCAGCGGCTCGTCGGCGGGGCCGGCCTCGAACCCGAGGCGCTGCGCGACCTCGTCGAGCTCCTGCTGCGCCTCGGCGGCCTGGTCGCGTAGCTGCTGGGCACGAACCTCGGTCGCCGTCACCATGTCGCCACGCTCGCGCAGCGAGCCCTGGATCTCGGCCTCGTCGGCGGCGCATGCGCGCAGCCGCTCGGAGACGCCCTCGCCCGCGGCACGGTCTGACTCGAGCTCCGCGTCGAGCAGCTCGAGGCGCTGCGCGATCGCGGTGCCGGCGCTCTCGAGCGCCGCGGCGAGCGCCTGCGCATGAGGCACGAGCGCGCGGTCTGCCGCGAGCCTCGTGCCGAGAAAGGTGATCCGCTCGGCACGCTCGCGACGCTCGCGCGCGGCGCGCTCGGCGACGCGGCGCTCCGCCGCAAGCTCGCCCTCGACCTGTGCGCGCCGCACCGCGGAAGCGCCTTCGGCCGGCGCCTGGCGCCGCTGTTCGATCGTCCAGCCGATCCGCCGCTCGTCCTCGGCCGCCGCCGTCTGCGCGCGATCGGCCTCACGCACCGCACGACCGGCCTCGTCGGACGCCGTGGCCGCCGCCGCCACCGCCACCGACGACGCCTCGACCGCGGCGAGCGCGGCCTGCTCGGCAGCGACCGCGTGCTCGGACTCGGCGATCAGCGCCTCGCGGCGGTTGCGCTCGGCAAGGATGCGCTCCTCGCCGCCCCGCGGCGCCTGGCGAAGCTCGGACTGGCCCGCGATCCAGACGCGCCCGTCACGGGTGACCGCGACACCGTCGAAGCCTTGCGGCAGCGTGTCGAGCCGCTCGACGAGCCACGCGCCGGCGAGCGCGCGGCGAGCCGCGGCGACCGCGCGGGCGGGCCCGGAGACGACGTCGGCCATCGCCCGCGCCGACGGCAGCGGCGGTGTGCCTGGCGACGCCGACGCAGGAGCGTCGCCGCCGGAGATCAGGACACGGCCGCCGTCCTCGCCCGCGGCGTCGAGCAGCGCGTGACCTTCGGCGAGGTCGCCGGCGAGCGCGGCTCCGAGACGATCGCGCAGGACCGCCGCGACCGCGTGCTCGAGACCCGGCTCGACCTCGAGCTCGTCGGCCAGCGACGCGGCGCCGCGCAGGCCGCCGGCGTGGGTCCGCAGGAATTGACGCGACGCGGCGAGCTCTGCGCCGACCCGCGACGCCTCGCGACGAGCGGCCTCGGCGGCGGTCTCCGCGGCTCGCATCGCCGTGCGCGCGGTCTCGGCGAGCTCCTCCGCTGCGAGCAGCTCCGCCCGGCGGGCCGCGACGTCCTCTGCGACCTCAGCGGAGCGAGCCGCGGCGACGCCGCGCTCACGCTCGAGCTGCTCGAGCTCGCGCGCGACCTCAGCTTCGCGATCGGCGTCGAGCCGGGTCAGCTCGGCTTCGAGTGCCTCGATCCGCTCGAGCCCGGCGGCGTCGGGTGAGTCCTCGTCCGACTGCGCCCGCAGCGCAGCCAGCTGGCGCTCACGGTTGGCGATCCGTTCGGCGACGACGTCACCCGTCTCACGCGTGCGCTCGAGCCGCAGCGAGACGCGCTCGGCGGCCGACCGCGCCGCGAACGCCCGCTGGGCGATCGCCTCGCGTTGCGCCGTCCGCTGGGCGAGCGCCTCCTCGGCCTGATGTCGCCGCGCGGTGACTTCGCCCAGGCGAGCCTGGGCCTCGTCACGCAGCTCCCGCGCACTCGTCGCGGCCTGTTCCGCCACGACGAGCTCGGTCCGTGTCGTCAGCGCCGTGTCGCGCGCCAGCGCCCAGCGCGCCTCCGATGTCTGGCGCTCGAGCCGTTCGTGCAGCTCGGCGGCCTCGGCCTGGCGCTTGAGCGGCCGCAGCCGCGAACGCGCCTCGCGCTCGACGTCGAGCACGCGGTCGATGTTGTCCTGCGTGCGCTCGAGCTTGAGCTGCGCGCGGCGGCGGCGCTTGCGGTGCTTGCCGAGGCCGGCGGCCTCCTCGATCAGGAGCCGGCGGTCCTTCGGCTTCGACGTCACGATCGACTCGACGCGTCCCTGCGACACGACCGAGTGCATCTCCTTGCCGAGTCCGGTGTCGGAGAGCACCTCGAGGACGTCGACGAGCCGGCAGCGGGCGCCGTTGAGCCGGTACTCGCCCTCGCCGTCGCGGCCGAGGCGGCGGACGATCGAGAGCTCGCCCATCGGCAGGTCGACCGTGCCGTCGCCGTTGTCGAGGACGATCTCGACCTCGGCCGAGCTGCGCGCCTGCACACCGCGACCACCACCGAAGATGACGTCCTGCATCGACTGCCCGCGGACGGCGAGCGGGGACTGCTCGCCCATCGCCCAGAGCACGGCGTCGGTGACGTTGGACTTGCCAGAGCCGTTCGGGCCGACGATCACGCTGACGCCCGGCCCGAAGTCGAGCCGGGTGCGGTCGGGGAAGGACTTGAAGCCCTTGAGCGTGATCGACTTCAGGTACATCAGTCGGTTCCTGTCCCGGAGCTTGCCTCGTCGGTCGGATGGGATGCGTCGAGGGCGGCGCGCGCGGCCTCCTGCTCGGCGTGCTTCTTCGACCGCCCCTCGCCGCGGCCGACCTCCGTCTCGCCGACGATCGCGGCGACGACGAAGCTGCGCTCGTGCGGCGGGCCGTGCTCGGCGACGACACTGTAGGCGACGAGCTCGCCGGTCCGCGCGAGCCGCTCCTGGAGCGTCGACTTGAAGTCGACCGGGTTCGCGAGCGCCTCGTCGATCTCGGGCTCGAACGCCTCTACGACGGCCGCCGCCGTGCGCTCGTAGCCGGCGTGGAGGTAACAGGCGCCGATCACCGCCTCGATCACGGAGGCCAGCACGCGCTCCGTCTCGACCAGCGCGTCGGCGCTGTAGCCAAGCCCGACCGGGGCGTTCGCCTTCAGCTTCGCCGGCACGCCGAGCCGCTCGGCGACGTCGCGGCACGCCCGGCCGGAGACCGCTTGGGCGCGGATCTTCGTCAGCCTGCCGGCGCCGAAGCGCTCGGCCTCGAGCCGCGGATAGAGCCAGGTCGTGATCGCCAGCGCCAACACGCTGTCGCCGAGAAACGCGAGCCGCGAGTAGTTGTCCGACCGCCGCTCGGTCCAGGACGCGTGCGTGAAGACCTGGTTGTAGAGGTCCTCGGGAAGCTCGTCGAGCAGGTCGCGGAGGCGCTGCACGCGATCGTCAGCCGCTACGCGGAGTCGGGGGCGTGCGCGACGACGTAGTCGACCGCCTGGCCCACGGTGACGATCTTCGCGGCGTCCTCGTCGGGCATGCGCATGCCGTACGAGTCCTCGAGCTCCTGCACGAGCGTGTAGAGGTCGAGCGAGTCGGCTTCGAGGTCGTCACGGAAGTGCGTCGCCTCGTCGATGCTGTCGCCGTCGAGGTTGAGCTCGTCGGCCAGGTGGGCTCGGATCAGGGACAACACCTCGTCGCGGGTCATGCGTCCGCCACCGTAGCGGCCGGGCCAGATCGCAACGCGCCCGCCGCGTCGAGCGCGGCATGCGTGCGGCCGACGACATCGCCCGAGGCGCCGCGGGCCGCAAGCAGGATCGCCTGCGAGATCCCGTAGCGGGTGAAGCGTCCGTGCGGGACGACGCCGAGCCGGCGCAGGCCGAGCAGGTAGGCGCCCCCCGGACCCTCCGGGTCGATCTCGTCGCGCAGCCCGCGTAGCGCCGGTCGCAGCAGCAGGCCGCCGGCCTTCGCGCGCGGCGACGAGGTCGCGCGGGCGCGGATCGCACCGATCACCGCCTGCGAAACGCCCTCCATCAACTTGATCGCGACGTTGCCGGTGAAGCCGTCGGTGACGACGACGTCGGCGACGCCGGCGGTCAGGTCGTTGCCTTCGACGTTGCCGACGAAGTCGAGCCCCGCGGATGCCGCCAGCAGCGCGTGCGCCTCCTGCACGAGCGCTGTGCCCTTCGTCGGCTCCTCGCCGACCGACAACAGCCCGACGCGGGGCGCGGCGACGCCGAGCACGACCTGCGCCAGCGCGGCACCCATGTGCGCGAACTGGAGCAGGTGCTCCGCGCGGACCTCGACGTTGGCGCCGACGTCTACGAGTGTCACCGGCGCGCCGGGAACCGGCACCGGCAACGCCAGGGCCGGGCGGAAGATGCCGCGATCGCGCTTGACGTGAAACAGCGACGCGGCAAGCGCGGCTCCCGTCGAGCCGCCGCTGACCAGCGCGGCGCAGTCGCCCGAACCGACGGCGCGGGCCGCTTGGACGATCGAGGCCTCGGGCGTCGATCGCACGGCGCGAGCCGGGTCGGCCGCCTTCGCGATCGAGATCGGCGCGTCGACGACCTCAACGCCGTCGGCGATGTCACCAAACGCGTCGGCAGGCCCGAACAGCACCGGCGTGACACCCTGCAGAGCCGCGATCGCGGCGGCCTCAGCGACCTCGGCCGGGCCGAGATCCGCCCCGTTCGCGTCGACGGCGATTCTCATCGCGGACGCGTGTGGGCGGGCGAGCGGAGCTCGCTAGTGGTCGTGGTCGTGATCGTGCGCAGCCTGCGGCTCGACGACCGTGCGACCGGCATAGGTCCCGCATTCCGGGCAGACCCGGTGGGGACGGCGCGGGCTGTGGCAGCGGGGGCAGCTGTTGAACGTCGGCGCCGTCAGCTTGTGCTGCGAGCGGCGCTTGTTCGTCCGGCTGTGTGATTGCTTCTGCTTCGGAACGGCCATAAGCGAGGCAGCATAGCTCCTGCCGCGTCACTCGAGCTTGAGTTCGCGCAGCTTCGCCCAGCGCGGGTCAGGCTCCGGCTCGTGGCCGTGCTCGGGCCCGGCGTCGTTGAGGTTGATCCCGCAGACCGGGCACAGGCCCGGGCAGTCCTCGCGACAGAGGACCTGGGCCGGCAGCGCCAGCGCGAACGCGTCGCGCGCCCATGCCGCGAGATCGAGCACCTCGTCAGCCGAGACGTAGGGGCTCGTCAATTCGTCGCCGCCGCCCGGTTGGTCGATCTCACGGGCGTCGACGTCGGTCATCGGGGCCGCGGGGCCGAGGCAGCGCATACAGGGGCCGATCAGACCGGCGCTGAAGCGCAGGCGCAGGCTGTAGCCGTTGCCGGTCATCCGCGAGATGTCGAGCACGACCGGCAGCACCTCCGGCGTCGGCTCATACCGTTCGCCACCGAACTCCAGCGGCTCGAGCGCGGTCTCGAGCTCCATCCGTCGCCCCTGTCCGGCGCTCAGCCGCAGGGCACCGAGGTCGAACGCGTCGGCGTGGCTCATCGCTCGAGGGTAGGCCAGGCCGGACTGCAACGAGACCGCCGTTCCGTCCTGATCCAGGCGTACCTTCGACGGCGATGGAAGCTGCCACTCCTCTCCCCTTCACCACCTCGACCGTGCGCGTGCTCGGCGATCGCCTCGCGATCGACGGGCTGATCGTCGACGACGAGTGCGCGGTTCGCCTCGCGCGCGAGCACGACGATCCGGCGCGGCTGCTGCTCGACGCGATCGAGATCGGCGCGCGCGTGCTCGACCGCGAGCAGACAGGCGCCAACGCCGACTTCGTGCGGGCGGAGTTCGAGAAGGCCGCGCAGGAGCTCAACATCCAGTTCGCCGATCGGGCGCGCGTCGTCGCCGAACGGCTCGACGCAAAGGTCGACGAAGCCTTCGGCGCCGAGAACGGCGCCGTCACGAAGGTGCTCGCGCGCCATTTCGGCGACGAGTCCACCGAGGCCGTCCAGCACAAGGTCCGCGACGTCGTCCGCGACGTCTCCGGCCAGATGCAGAAGGAGCTGCGGGCGCAGCTGATGGCCGAGGGCGAGGACAACCCGCTGGCGAAGTTCCACCGTGTCCAGCTCGCCGTCGCGAAGCAGACGGCCGACCAGCACACCGAGCAGCTGCGGCTCGTGCTCGACAAGCTCGAGGTCACGCGGCTCGAGGTCGAGCGCCTGCGCGCGGAGAAGGAGAAGCTCGAGGAGGTCGGCGCCGAGCGCGAGCGCGGGACCGCCAAGGGACGTGACTTCGAGGAGGAGGTCGCCGCCGCGATCGACGAGATCGCGATCGCCCAGGGCGACGATTCGCACGCCGTCGGTGACCTCAAGGAGGCCGGCGGCAAGGTCGGCGACGTCGTCGTCGGCATCGACGCCTGCAACGGCCCGGCCCGCGGCCGGATCGTGTTCGAGGCGAAGAACTCCAAGCTGTCGCGGCCCGAGGCGCTGCGCGAGCTCGACCGTGCGCTGGAGGAGCGCAACGCCGACTTCGCCGTGCTCGTCGTCTCGGCCGAGGGCAAGGTGCCGGCGAAGATGCTGGCGCTGCGCGAGTACAACGGCGACAAGATGGTCGTCACGTACGACCCGTCGGAAGGTTCGGCGCTGGCGCTCACCGTCGCCTACGCGCTGGCGCGAGCCCGCGTACTGCTGCGGCGCGCCGACGGCGAGGGCGTCGACGCCGAGGCGATCCGCGCGACGGTGGAACGCGCGCTGCAGTCGCTCGGAGACGTGCAGCGGATCAAGCAGCAGCTGACGGCGTCAAAGACGGCCGTCGACAAGGCGGCCGAGATCGTCGACGCGATGTCGGGCGCGGTGAAGGCGAACCTGGCCGAGATCCAAGCGCTCGTCGCGGCGGCAGCGCCCGCGGCCGTCGAGTAGCCGCAGCCCGGCGTCGTCTAGGCGGCGACGAAGGCGCGGGCGGCCGTGCGCAGGTAGCGCGGCAGGTCGTTCGCCGTCACGACCGTGACACCGTCGCGTTCCGCGCCGGAGCGATCGAGCTCGGCATGCCGAAGCACCAGCAGCGGCGTGACGCTCGACCCGAGCCAGCGTTCAGCGGCCTCGGCCTGTGCCGACGCCTGACGGAGCCATGCGGCGGGAACGGTCGCAAGACGCCCGAGCCCGGGCTGCGTCCGTGCTTCGACCGCGAACGCGCCGCCGGGGCCGGTGAGCAGACAGGCGACCGAGCCGTAGGTGGTCGGCAGTCCGCGCAGGACCTGCCAGCCCTCGCGCGACATCGCCTCGAGGATCATCTCGATCGGATGCTCTCGACTCCGCGCCGACCCGCCCATGCCATCTGTATCGGCAGCAACGGGTCAAAGCATCAGCGAATCTGGCGCGGCGGAAACGACCACGCGGCCGGAACCAGGATCTCGTCCTTCCGTCGCCGCAAGCGACGACGTCGAACCCAGGATTTCGTCCTCCCGTCGCCGCAAGCGACGACGTCGAACCCAGGATTTCGTCCTCCCGTCGCCGCAAGCGACGACGTCCGGACGACGTTACCTAGGAGACTTCGACCTCGTCCTTGCCCTGCAGGCGCTCGCGGCCGCGTTGCACAGCGGCGATGAACTTCGACAGGTTGACTTCGAGCGTGTTGAGGATCTCGTCGGCGTAGTCCTCGGCGCCGAGGCGGATCTCGCGCTCACGGGCGCGAGCGTCCTCGATGATGTCCTCGGCAGCACGCTCGGCCTGCTTGGTCACCTCTTCGTTGCTGACCAGCTGGTCCTGACGCTCGCGCGCCTCCTTGACGATCCGCTCGGCCTCACGCTTGGCCTCCGCGAGCATCTCCTGACGCTCCTTGACGATCCAGCGCGCCTGCTTGATCTCCTCAGGGATCGTCGCGCGCATCTGGTCGAGGATGTCGTAGATCTCCTCCTTGTCGACGCGCACGTTGTCCGACAGCGGGATCGGCTTGGCGTTGTGGACGAGGTCGTCCAGCTTGTCGATAAGAACCAGGACGTCCATGGCAGACCTTTGTTCGTCAGCGGGCGAGCCGTTCCTTCAGCAGAGCGGCGACCGGCGCGGGCACGAGTGCGTCGATCTCCCCGCCGAAGGTGGCGAGCTCCTTGACCCCGCTGGACCGCAGGAAACTGTACTGAGGCCCGCTCATCAGGTACACGCTCTCGATGTCGGAGGCCTGATTTCGGTTCAGCTGGGCCATCTCCATCTCGTACTCGAAGTCCGAGATCGCCCGTAGGCCCTTGATGATCGAGCGTGCGCCGACGCTGCGGGCGAAGTCGACGACGAGCGTCCCGAACGGCTCGACGCGGACGTTCCCAATCGAGGCGGCGGCCTCCTCGATGAAGCCGATCCGCTCCTCGATCGTGAACAGCGGGCTCTTGCGCGTCGAACGGTTGACGACGCCGACAACGACCTCGTCGAACAGCCGCGCGGCACGGGCGATCACGTCGAGATGGCCGTTCGTGACCGGGTCGTAGGTGCCGGGACAGACGCAGATGCGCGAATCAGTGGGCATGGATCCGGATCACCGTGTCGCCGTAGCGGCGCTCGAACGTCGTGGGCAGGTCGATCTCAAGTGGCTCGTTCCGGTGGCTCTCGGTGACGATGCGACCGGTCGCGGTCAGCAGCGGCCCCAGATCGAGCTCACGGCTGAGCGCCGGCGCGTCGCGATACGGCGGATCAACGAAGATCAGATCGTATGGCGCGGCCGTTGCCGATGCGTTGCGAGCGAACGTCCTCGCGTCCGCCCGGCGCACGTCGGCTTCGACGCCGAGTGCCGCCAGATTGGCCTCCAGCGCCCGCAGGGCCGCCGGATCGCGCTCGACGAACGTCGCCCGCGACGCCCCGCGCGACAGCGCTTCGAGGCCGAGCGCGCCCGAGCCCGCGAACAGGTCCAGCACCGCCAGGCCCGTAACGTCACCGAGAACGCTGAACAGCGCCTCGCGGACCCGGTCCGACGTCGGCCGCGTCTTCGTCCCGCGCGGCGCCTCGATCCGGCGCCCGCCGAAGCGGCCGGCGACGATCCGCACGTCACGCCGCCAGCGGAGCGGTCTCGTGCACGGCGAGCGCGGCGCCGAGCAGCGCATGCTCGGGTTCGGCGAGCTCCGGATCGGCGGCGAGCAGCGCCTCGGCATGGACGTGAGCGCGCTCGAGCAGCGCCGCGTCGTCGGGCAGCTGCGCGAAGCGGAAGCGCGCAAGCCCGGACTGGCGCGTGCCGGTCAGCTCGCCCTCGCCACGCAGCTCGAGGTCGATCTCGGCCAGCTTGAAGCCGTCCGCGTGCTCCGCGAGCGCGCGCAGCCGCCTCGACTCCGTAGGCCCGAGCAGCAGGCAGTGCGACGCCTCGCTGCCGCGGCCGACACGGCCGCGGAGCTGATGCAGCTGGCTGATCCCGTAGCGATCGGCATCCTCGACCAGCATCACGGTCGCGTTCGGCACGTCGATGCCGACCTCGATCACCGTCGTCGCGACGAGCACGTCGGCGTCTCCCGCGACGAACGCCGCCATCGCCTGCTGCTTCTCGCGCGGGCGCATCTGACCGTGCATCAGGACGAGGCGGAAGTCGCACAGCTCGCCGTCGCGCAGACGCTCGAACTCCGCCGTCGCCGCGCGGGCGGCAAGCGCCTCGGACTCCTCGACGAGCGGGCAGACGACGAACGCCTGGCGCCCCGCCTCGAGTTGCTCGCGGATCGTGTCGTAGGCCTCGGCACGCGCCGCCTCGCCGGAGACGACGCGGGTTCTGATCGGCCGGCGCCCGCGTGGCAGCTCGCGCAGCGCGGTGACGTCGAGGGCACCGAACGACGCCAGGCGCAAGGTTCGCGGGATCGGCGTCGCCGTCATGTGCAGCACGTGCGGGGCAAGGCCGGGACGCGCCTTCGCGTCGAGCAGCGAGCGCTGGCGAACGCCGAAACGGTGCTGCTCGTCGACGATCACGACCGCGAGGTCGGCAAACCCGACCTGATCCTCGAGCAGCGCGTGCGTGCCGACGACGAGGCCGAGCTCGCCGCTGCCGAGCTTCGACAGGACGTCGGTACGGCGTGCGGCGGGCGTCGAGCCGGTCAGCAGGGCCGCCGGCACGATCGCGCCCGGCATCAGCGCCTGGAGCGTCGCGAAGTGCTGCTCGGCGAGCGTCTCGGTCGGCGCCATCAGCGCCGCCTGGCGCCCGTGCTCGACCGCGCGCAGCATCGCGTGCAGCGCGACCACGGTCTTGCCGGAGCCGACCTCGCCCATCAGCAGCCGCTGCATCGGCCGCTGCGATGCCAGATCCGCGTCGACCTCGTCGATCGCGCGCCGCTGATCGCCGGTCAGCGTGAACGGCAGCTGCTCGTCCTGCCACGTCCGCGACAACGTCGGCGAGTCGTCGAGCACGATCGCGGCCAGGTCGGCGCGCCGATGGGCACGAAGCCGCGTCTGCACGAGCTGGTCGAGCAGCAGCTCGTCGAACGCGAGCCGGCGCCGGCCGCCCTCGTGGTCGCCGAAGTGGGCCGCTTCGAACGCAGCCGCGACGCCGGGAAGCCGCTCGGCGACGCGCAGCCGTGCCGGAAGCAGCTCTGGGACGTGCCGAGCGGCCTCACGATGCTCTCGGACCGCGGCCATGATATGCGTCGAGCTGATCCCCTTGGTCGCCGGATACTCGGAGACCGCGTCGCCGACAGCCGCCTGGGCCTCGGTGATCGCGTGCATGCCGACGCGGAAGCGGTTGCGTCCCTGGTACTTGCCCTGGAGCATCAGCCGCGTGCCGGGCGGATAGCTGCGCTGGAGCCACGGCTGATTGAAGAACGTCGCCTTCATCGTGCCGGTGGCGTCGGCGACGACGGCCTCGACGAGCGGCTTCATCCCGCGCCGGCGCACCGGCCTGCTCGTGATCGAGCGGACCTCGACGAGCACCGTCGCGACGTCCTCGTCGCCGAGGTCGGCGATCGTCCGCGCCTCCCCCGTGCCACGCGGCAGATGCCGGAGCAGGTCGCCCACGGTCTCGAGCCCGAGCGTCGCCGCCGCCTCCGCGAGCTTGCCGTGCGTCCACGTCAGCGGCTCGTCGAGCCGCGACGGCCGCGGCCAGCGAACGGGGGCGGCGAGCCAGTCGTCGACGCTCGGTTCGCTGTCGTCGGCAAAGGCACGCACGGTCGAGATTCTCCCCCCTGCGCCGGACCTCACGCGAGCAGCGGGAGTTCGTCACTTCGAGCCCAAGAGAGAACGATGGCTCGTCGTCGCTGCCAAGGACGCAGACCCGAAGGAATACTCCGTATTTCGAGGGTCGAGGACGCTGGCAGAGGCGGCGAGACGCGTTCAGCTACTCGGCAGCCACCAGATACCACCAACTGGGCTGGCCACCCGTCTCGCACTCGAGCTCGACGCCGGCAGGCGCCAGCGCGACGATGTCCGCGTCAGCAAGCGGCGCGCCCTCGCCGGCGATGCACGTGATCAGCTCGGCGCCGGCGCCGACGCGCTCGAGCACTTCGCGCAGCGCTGCCGCGGGGTCACCCCAGGTGATGAGCTCGTCGTCGACGAAGCCGACGGCGTCGCCGATCGCGAAGCGGCCGGCGGGGTCCTCGCGCGCCGCGGGTGCCACGCCTCCCGTGCGCAGCCGCGCGAGCGCCTGCTCCATCGCCGCGGCGTTTTCGTCCGCGGCGCGACTGCCCGAGAGCGCGATCGTGACGGCGAGGCCGGCCTGCTGCGACGTCGTCGCGACGACGCGCACCGTCTTGTCCGACAGCTCGGCCGCGCGCTCGGCGGCCATGATCACGTTGGCGCTGTTGGGCAGCAGCACGACCTCGTCGGCGGTGACCGCGTGGATCCCGACGAGCAGCTCATAGGTCGACGGGTTCAGCGTCGCCCCGCCGTCGACGACGCTCGCGCCGAGCCCCTCGAACAGCGTCCGCATGCCGGGGCCGGCGCTGACGGCGAGCACGCCACAGCGCTCCTTGCCCGTCGCCGAGCCGTTGCCCGACAGCCGCTCCGAGCGCTGTGCGGTCTGCGCGCGCATGTCCGCCACGTCGAGGTGCGACAGCTGGCCGACGCCGTCGAACAACGCGGTCGCGCGCTCCGGTTCGTCGGTATGGATGTGGACCTTCAGCGTCGCGTCGTCGCCGACGACCAGGACGCTGTCGCCGAGCGCCTCGAGCGGGGCGACCCAGCTCGCGACGTCGAGCTCGTGGCCGGTGACGGCGAAGTTCGTGCAGTAGCGGTAGGTCGTCGAGACGTGCTCGGGATCGGCTCGGCGGGTCTCCTGCGGCGGCGCGTGATGCGCCAGCGCGGGAGCGTCGCCGCCGCGCAGCGCCGCGACCATGCCGGCGAAGATCGTCGTCACGCCGTAGCCGCCCGCGTCGACGACGCCCGCGTCGCGCAGCGCCGGCAGCAGCGCCTGGCCGCGACGGACGCTGTCCTCGCCGGCGACGACGGCGCGCTCGAGGATCGCCGCGATCAGCTCGTTCTGCACCGCGGGCGCGGCGTCGGGCCCGAGCCGCGTGTCCGCGTCGGGCAGGTGCGCGATCTCGGTCGCGACGCTGGCCGCCATCTCCCGCATCACCGTCAGCATCGTGCCCTCGGCCGGGTTGCGGACCGAGCTGTACGCGCGGTTGGCGGCGCGCATCATCGCCGAGCCGATCAGCACCGGATCGACGAGCTCGCCGGGCCGGGAGATCAGCTCCTCGGCAGCACCTCGGATCAGCTGCGACAGGATCACGCCGCTGTTGCCGCGTGCGCCGAGCAGCGCGGCACGAGCGACGGACTGCACGATCTCCTCGCGCCCGATCTCGTCGAGCGACCGTTCGCCGGTCGATGCCGCGAGGCGATCGAGCTCGGCCAGGCAAGCGCGCAGGGTCAGCACCATGTTGTCCCCGGTGTCGCCATCGGCGACCGGGAACACGTTCAGGTCGTTGATCTCCTGGCGGCGCGACTCGAGGTGCGCCATCGCGCCCTCGACAACGGTGCGAAAGCGAACAAGGCTCGGGTCGGACACGCCGCGCGGCGCCTCCTGCCTAGACAGCCTTGGTGACCTTGCCGGCCTTCAGGCAGCGCGTGCAGACGTACTCACGACGCTTGGCCGCTCCGACGAAGATCCTCACCTTCTGCAGGTTCGGATCGAACCGGCGCTTGGTGGCGACCATCGAGTGGCTACGGGAGTTCCCGAATGCGGGGCCTTTCCCGCAGCTGTGACAGACCTTGGCCATGTGGGCGGGCAGTGTAGCGGCGCGCGCGGCGTGCGTCAGGAAACGGACGGGTTGGGCACCCGTTCCGCGCCGTCGGGCACACATGCCGGCTGAGACGGCGGCTCGAGCGTACGCCGCCGCGACCGGCGGCGTGCATCCGCGAGCCGGCCTGGACCGCGAAGCCGCATGCGCGCCGGGTCCGCTTCGCCGAGCGGCGGGCCACCACCGCGTGGACGGTCGTCCCCGGGCGGTGAACCGCCGTCGCCGCCGTCGTTGTCGCTCGGCCACCAGCCGCGCCGGTCGCTCTCGTCGCCAGCCAGCATCACCCACAGCACGGCCATCGCGACCAGATGCACCACCACCAGGACGAGTACCGCGAGCAGCTCCGAGCCCATCGCCGCGAGCCTACCCCGCGAGCTCGGTGCGTAGCCGCGCCATCGTCAGCACGGTCTCCGCGGCGTGGCGCCCCTGGTCGCGCTTGGCGCCGCCGGCGCGCGCGAGCGCCTGCTCCATCGTCTCGACCGTCAGAACGCCGAACGCACATGGCACGCCGGTCCGCAGCTGGACCTCCATCAGCCCCTGCGCCGTCGCGTCGCAGACGTGGTCGTAGTGCGAGGTCTCACCGCGGATCACGGCACCGAGCGCGGCGACGCCGTCGTAGCGACCCGAGCCGGCGCAATAGCTGGCAGCGAGCGGAAGCTCATAGGCCCCGGGCACCGCATAGACGTCGCTCTCCGCGCCCGCCTGCTCGAACACGGCGCGCGCCGACGCGACGAGCCGTTCGGCGAGATCCTCGTAGAACCAGCCGGCGACGATCGCGTATCGGCTCACTGCTCGCCACTCTCGCGCGCGGCGGCGTCCTGGCGATGCTCCTGGACGATCATCTGCTCGTCGAGCGCGAGGCCCTGGTGGTGCAGCGTGTGGCCCATCCGCTCGGCCTTCGTCCGCAGGTAGCTCTCGTTGTGCGGGTTCGGCAGGTGCTCGATCGCGACCTGCTCGGTGACCGTCAGCCCGTAGCCCTCGAGCGCGTGGATCTTCTTCGGGTTGTTGGTCAGGATGCGGATCGACGTCAGCCCGAGGTCGGCGAGGATCTGCGCGCCGATGCCGTAGTCGCGCAGATCGGCGGGCAGCCCGAGCTCGAGGTTCGCGTCGACGGTGTCGAGACCCTCGTCCTCCTGCAGCTTGTACGCCTTGAGCTTGTTCAGCAGGCCGATGCCGCGCCCCTCCTGCGCGAGATAGAGCAGGACGCCTTCGCCGAGGCTGTCGATCATCGTCAGCGCCGCCTCGAGCTGCTCGCCGCAATCGCAGCGCAGCGAGTGGAAGACGTCGCCGGTGAGGCATTCGGAGTGGACGCGGACAAGGACGTCGGGCTTGCCGGCGACGTCGCCCTTGACGAGCGCGACGTGATGCTTGTCGTCGAGCAGCGAGCGGTAGCCGACGACGCGGAAGTCGCCGAAGCCGGTCGGCAGCGACGTCTCGACGATGCGCTCGACGAGCCGGTCGTGACGGCGCCTGTACGCGATCAGGTCGGCGATCGTGATCATCCTCAGACCGTGCTTGTGGGCGTAGGCGGCAAGATCGCCCGTCCGCGCCATCGACCCGTCCTCGTTCTGGATCTCGCAGATCACCCCGGCCGGGATCAGCCCGGCTAGACGGGCGAGATCGACCGAGCCCTCCGTGTGGCCGGCACGTTCGAGGACGCCGCCGGCGCGCGCCTTGAGCGGGTGGACGTGGCCGCCGATGACGATGTCGTCGGGCCCGCGCACGGGGTCGATCGCGACCTGCATCGTGCGCGCCTGGTCGTGAACGCTGATCCCGGTCGTGACGCCCTCGCGGGCCTCGATCGTCACGGTGAACGGCGTCTGGTGCGGCGTCTCGTTCTTCGCCGACATCAGCTCGAGGCCGAGCTCGTCGCAGCGCTCGGGCGTCAGCGCCAGGCAGATCCAGCCACCGGCCTGGCGCGTCATGAAGTTGATCGCGTCGGGCGTGACGAACTGCGCCGCCATCACGATGTCGCCTTCGTTCTCGCGGTCCTCGTCGTCGACGACGACCACCATCCGGCCGGCCGCGATGTCCTCCAGCGCGTCCTCGATCGTGGCGAAGACGAGCTCTTCGTTCGGCACTGAACTCATCCTCGTGCTCCGATCATCTTCTCCACGTACTTTGCGATCACGTCGACTTCGAGGTTCACGTTCCGGCCCGGCTCGGCGCTGCCCAGCGTCGTGCGCTCGAGCGTCTCCGGGATCAGCGAGACGTCGAACCCGCGGTCGTCGACGCGCGCGACGGTCAGGCTGACGCCGTCGACCGCGATCGAGCCCTTCTCGACGACGTAGCGCAGCACCGCGGCGGGAGCCTCGACCGTGACCACCCGGGCGAAGCCGTCCTCGCCGACGGCGGCGACGACGCCGAGCCCGTCGACGTGACCCTGCATCACGTGGCCACCGAGCCGGTCGCTGGCGCGCAGCGCCAGCTCGAGGTTGACGCGATCGCCCGACGCGAGCCCGCCGAGCGACGAGCGGCGCAGCGTCTCCTGCATCACGTCGGCGCCGAACCGCGCCCCGGAGAGCCCGACGGCCGTCAGGCAGACGCCGTTGACGGCGATCGAGTCGCCCTCCGACAGCTCTCCGGCCAAGCGCGACTCGAAGCTCAGGCGCGCGCCGCCGGACGTCACGTCGATCGTCGCCACCTCGCCGAGATCCGCCACCAAGCCGGTGAACATCACCACTCCTTGAGGCGCGCGCTGATCAGCAGATCCTCGGCGACCTGCTCGCACTCGAGCGTCAGCGCCCGCAGCGCGTCGCCGATCTTCTCGACGCCCTCGCCCTCGAGCGGGTCGCGGCCGGAGCGGCCGCCGAGCAGCAGCGGCGCAAGGAACAGCCGTACCTCGTCGATCTCGCCGGCGTCGAAGAACGCGCCGGCGAGGTGCGGACCGCCCTCGAGCAGCAGCGACGTCAACCCCATCTCCCCGAGCTGATCGAGCGCGTCGTGGATCCGTGCCGGCTCGTGCTGGCCGGTCGCGACGACGATCTCTGCGCCGGACATCTCGAGCGCCTCGGTCGCGCTGCGCTGCGCGGCGCGGCCGGTCACGACGATCAGGCGCTCGTTCGGCGCGGCGCTGACGAGCTTCGAGTCGAGCGGCAGCCGCGCCTCGGCGTCGAAGACGATCCGCGCGGGCTGCTTGTGCACGGCCTCGACGCGGGCGGTCAGCTGCGGATCGTCGGAGAGCGCCGTGCCGATGCCGACAGCGACGCCGTCGACCGACGCGCGCCAGCGGTGGCCCCGGGCGCGGCTCGACTCGCCGGAGATCCACTGCGAGTCGCCGGTCTGCGTCGCGACCTTGCCGTCGAGCGTCATCGCCGACTTGAACAGCACCCACGGCCGGCCCGTGCGGGCGTGCTTGCGAAATGCCTGGTTGTCGAGCCTGGCTCGGTGCGCGAGCTCGTCGGCGGCGTCAAGGACGTCGACGTCGAGCCCCTCATCGCGGAGGATGCCGAGCCCGCGGCCGCTGGCCTTGGCGCTCGGGTCGTCGGTCGCGACGACGACGCGCGCGATGCCCGCCGCGACGATCGCGTCGGTGCACGGCGGCGTCTTGCCGCTGTGGCAGCACGGCTCGAGCGAGACGTAGATCGTCGCGCCCGTCAGGTCGGCGCCGTTGCAGGCGGCGATCGCCTCGACCTCGGCGTGGGCGCCGCCGTAGTCGGCATGCCAGCCCTCGCCGAGGATCGTGCCGCCGCGAGCGATCACGGCCCCGACGATCGGGTTCGGATGGACGTGCCCGACGCCGTTGTGCGCGAGCGTGACGGCGCGCTCGAGCAGCTCGCGATCGGTGGCGGTCAGGACGGGCATCGTCGACTGCGGATCAGGATACGACCGCGCACTTGCCTCCCCGCAGGCGATACACCGTCATCTCCGGGCCCGGCCGGTGATAGGCCCGTGGGTAGTAGTCGAACGACCAGTCGAAGTTGAACGCGACCGGACCGGCGCCGGGGTCGTACGGCGACGCGTGAAAGACGACGCGCGACCGGCGCTCGAGCAGGCGGTAATAGGCGATCGCCTCAGGCACCTTGCCCGGCTCGGCCTCCGCACGCCCCCGCTGCGTCGAGCCGACGACAACCCAGCAATAGCCCTGACGCTCGTACTCGGGAATCAACTCCGGCACCAGCGTCCGCTCGTAGTCCTCGAAGTTGAGCGTGCGTTGCGAACCGCCGACGACCGAGCGCGCGATCAGGTTGCGAGCGCTGCTCGTCGGGAACTTGTTCCAGCGGTTGCCGTTGTCGGTGTCCGAAGGGCTCCCGACGTCCTGCGCCCAGCCGTCCGGCGAGACCGGCTCCGCGACGATCCTCGCGCCGACGGGGATGTGGTCGACCATCCACGCCCGCGTCAGCGCACGCGTGTCGTCACGCGCGAGCACGCGGTCGCTGTGGACGGCGTAGTAGATCCCCTGGCCACACAGCGCGGCGACCGCGACGCCGATCGCCAGCGGCCGCAGCGCCGGCAGGCGCGCGGTCGCCATCCGGGCGAGCTCGAGGGCGCCGTAGGCGGCGAGCAGGCAGACGAGTGGGAAGACCGGCAGCAGCCAGCGGCCGAAGAACCGCTCCTGCGAGCCCATGTAGAGGATGAACAGGATCGGCGCCGGCGCCAGGACCAGCGACAGCCGCGGCTCGTCGCGCAGCAGCAGCAGCGCACCGACCGCCGCGGCGATCAGTGCCACCCAGCCCATCCCCCAGCCGAACGTCCACAGGTAGTAGACGAGGCCGTTGGACTGCGTCAGCCCGAGCTTCCCGAGCTCGTCTCCGGCCGCGGTCGTCTGATGCGCGAGGCCGTCGTGGAAGGCCGACACGTTCAGCACCGCGTACGGGTCGGCGATCACGAACGCGGCGACCGCGATGATGCCCGCGATCAGCGCGCCGCGAACCGCCGCGTTGCGGCCACGAGGCGCCGCGTACTGCGCCACGATCGCCGCCAGCAGCGGTAGCGCGACGATCCCGGCCGTGTATTTCGTCGCCACGGCGAGGCCGATGCCGAGCCCCGCGATCGCGTAGTCGCGGCGGCGGCCGAACCGCAGCACGCCCGCCGCCGCCCACAGCGCGAGCGCGACGGGCGCCAGCGCCGGCGCGTCGTTGAGCGCGAGGTGCGAGTAGAAGACCGGCAGGAAGCCGACCCCGAGCAGCGCCGCGGCGAGGAACGCGACACGGCGATCGAACAGCCGTGCGCCGGCGAGGTAGAGCAGTCCGACCGCGGCCGTTCCGAGCAGCGCCGAGACGACGCGAGCGACGGCGAAGACGCTGCCGGGATCGGTCGCGAACGCATGCGAGACGCCCTCGCGGCCGCCGAACCAGACGGCGAAGACGATGTGCAGCAGGTACGTGTAGGCCGGCGGGTTGACGTGGTAGTGCGGATCCCAGCCGTGGCCGAAGAGCCCGATCGCGCGCGGGACGAAGTGGGCGTTCTCGTCGGCGTTGTAGGCGTATGGGAGGCCGTTGCGGTAGCCCCAGATCCGGAGTCCGAACGACACCAGCAGCAGCGCCGCGATCGCGAACCCGAACCCGAACCCGAACCCGCGAAGGCCAGCGGGTGCTGTAGGCGGCCACGTGGCCGCCGGAAGCGGGCCCCGCTTCAGTCTCCGCCGCATCGGACGTACGCGCTGTAGTAGCGGCTCGTGGCGACGCGGACGAAGCCCGGCAGCGGGACCTGGTCGAGCGGATCGTCGGCCTCGCTGACCCACGCCTGGCGGAACAGCGCGTAGCGCTCGAGGACGTAGATCGCGACGCCGTTCTGGACCCGCTGCTTCTGGCTCGGGTCGCTGCGGGCGACGACCTGCGTGCTCGACAGGTCCGCGAGCCAGCGGACGTCGGGAATCAGCTTGTGGTTGGGCAGCGAGATCGGGCCACAGCGGCGCACGGCCGCGCGTACCTGCGGATCGTCGACGATCTGCTCGAGCGCGCGGTGATAGTGCTTGCGGAAGCCCAGCTCGGTGTCGAAGCGCGTCAGCGTCACGTGCGTCGCCGTGAAGACGACGCCGAAGACCACGACCGCGGCCGATGCCGCGATCCATGCGGTTCGCACCCTCCCGGGCTCGACCATCGTCCAGCCGCCGAGCGCGACGGCGGCGAAGATCATCACCATCAGCGACGGCACCAGCAGGTAGCGGTTGATGATCGACAGCCCCGCGAGCCCGACGAGGACGAACGTTCCGAGCCCGACGACGAGCAGGATCAGCGGCATCCCGAGGCGCTTCGGCGCGATGTACGTCATCAGCAGGATGCCGGCGATGCCCGCGACCAGCACCGGCCACTTGTCGAGCGAGACGAGGAACGCCCACGACGCGTGCGGAATCGACGACACGCCCTTGGCGCGGCCGAGGTCCTCGGCCAGCGAGCTCGTCGAGTGCAGCGAGTACAGCGCGTCGCCGGTGACGATCTTGTCGACGGCGGCCCACGTCACCGGGCCGATCGCCGCGACGGCGGCGGTCCACGCCCGGCGTGTCCACGTCGAGGCAGGGTCGATCGCGAGCCACAGCCAGTAGAGGCCGATCAGCAGCCAGGCCTCGGGTCGCATCAGGCTCGCGAGCCCCAGCAGCACGAGCACCGGCACGCCGCGGCGCTTGTGCTCGGCCTCGAGCGCCGCGGCCCAGACGACCATCGCCAGGTACGGGATGTCGATGTAGCCGCGGGCGGCGAGGAAGGCGAAGTCGAAACGCGTGCAGAGCAGCGCCGCGGCGATGACGCCGATCAGCGGCGTGAAGCGCGCAGCCGCAAGCCTGTACATGCCGGCGGCAAGGGCGACGAACGACGCCAGCGTCGCCGCGATCATCATCCGGTCGCCGGCTTCGCCGAACAGCGAGAGGCCCGCGCCGAACAGGATCGCCAGCGGATGCTCGGTCGGCGCGCGGTAGGTCTCGAACGACGGCAGGTGCCCGTGCAGCACCTCGCGGCCCCACAGCAGCGAGTAGAGACTGTCGTACGTCGTGTACGTGGGATAGACGAAGAACCCGACCAGCGTGGCGAGCGCGAGGGCGGCGAGAAGCAGCTTCGGCCACTGGCGGGATGACGGCATGAGGCGGGGTAAGCTACGGGACCGGCGTCGCACGCTCGGTTTCTCGCGCCGCACAGACGCTCCGCATGAAGCTCATCATCCAGATCCCGTGCCTCAACGAAGAGGCGACGCTACCGGCGACCCTTGCCGATCTTCCGCGCGAGGTGCCGGGCTTCGACGTCGTCGAGTGGCTCGTCATCGACGACGGCTCGACCGACCGCACGATCGCCGTCGCGCGAGAGCACGGCGTCGACCACATCGTCCGGCTGACGAACAACAAGGGCCTCGCCGCCGGCTTCCAGGCCGGCCTCGACGCGAGCCTCAAGCTCGGCGCCGACGTGATCGTCAACACCGACGCCGACAACCAGTACGACGCGGCGGACATCCCCAAGCTCGTCGAGCCGATCGTCGCCGGTCGTGCCGACATGGTCGTCGGCGACCGCGAGGTGCACAACATCGAGCACTTCTCGCCGCTGAAGAAGTCGCTGCAGCGGCTCGGCTCGTGGGTCGTGCGTCAAGCCTCGGACACCGACGTCCCCGACACGACGTCGGGCTTCCGCGCGTACAACCGCGAAGCCGCGATGCAGATGGCCGTCGTCTCGAAGTTCACCTACACGCTCGAGACGATCATCCAGGCGGGCAAGCTGCTGGTGGCGATCGACCACGTCCCGATCCGGACGAACCCGAAGACACGCGAGTCGCGGCTGTTCCCGTCGATGTGGTCCTACGTTCGCCGCAACACGGTCTCGATCTTCCGCATCTACGCCCAGTACGAGCCGTTGCGCGTCTTCATGACGCTGGCGCTGGTGCTGTTCGTCGCCGCGCTGATCCCGTGGGGGCGCTTCTTCATCGCTTACGTCAGCGGCGAAGGCAGTGGACATGTGCAGTCGCTGATCTTCGGCGCCGTGCTGTTCAACGCCTCGGTCGTGCTGTTCGCGCTCGGCATCCTCGGCGACCTGCTGTACGCGCAGCGGATCATGAGCCAGCGCGTCTTCGAGCGGGTGCGCCGGATCGAGTTGACGCTCGGCGTGCCGCCGTCGCATTACGAGCCCGGCGCCGCGCCGGCGAACCCCGGTTCGCCCGCGGCGACGACCGGCGCCCAGGCCGGCCCATCCGGCCCACCCGCCCCGGGCGGGCCGGATCTCCCTCGAGAGGAACTCCACGTATGAGCCCGACCGTGACCGTCGACGGTGAAGGCACCGTCACCGGCAACACCTACGACAAGTACGGGTCGACCAACCCCGTCGTCAAACGGCTGATGCGCGGCTTCGAGAGCACGCTCGAGGAGCTGTTCACGCGCGCCGCGCCGGGCTCCCTGCTCGACGTCGGCTGCGGCGAGGGCGTGCTCACGCACCAGTGGGCGCCGCGGGTCCCCGGCTCGGTCATCGGCCTGGATCTCGACGACCCGTTGCTGCACGCGGAATGGGAGAACCGCCAGGCGCCGAACCTCCAGTACCGCGTCATGAAGGCCGAGAACCTGCCGTTCGCCGACGACGAGTTCGAGGTCGCGACGGCGATCGAGGTGCTCGAGCACGTGCCGGACGCCGAGCACACGGTCGCCGAGATGGCCCGCTGCGCCTCGAAGTGGCTGCTGGTCTCGGTCCCGCGCGAGCCGCTGTGGCGCGTCGTCAACGTTGCCCGGGGTGCCTACTGGCGCGACCTCGGCAACACCCCCGGCCACATCAACCACTGGTCGAAGCGCAGCTTCGTCGCGATGCTCTCGCAGTACGGCGAGGTCATCGAGGCGCGCTCGCCGTTCCCGTGGACGATGTGCCTGGTCCGCGTTGGCGACTGACGACCTCGA
>Ga0075420_100000914_pt1 | contig 24400 bp, 21 predicted proteins | sample SoiMetdeltSBSDD4_FD_75296 | JGI IMG/M metagenome (GOLD analysis project Ga0075420, IMG submission 75296) | Bulk soil microbial communities from a Populus tree surrounding site in Tennessee, USA - Soil MetaG P. deltoides SBSDD4 | ecosystem: Environmental > Terrestrial > Soil > Tree plantation...
GTCGATCCCGATCTCCTCCGCTCGCGGAATCGACTGCGGCGCGCGGGCGACGAGCGCCCGACTGCCGAAGTGCGCGACGATGAGACCGAACGCGGATCCGATCGCCGTCACGAGAAAGCTTTCGGTCAGGAACTGACGAGCGAGCCGACTCCGCCCGGCGCCGAGTGCGGTGCGGACGGCGACTTCACGCGAGCGAGCGGCCGCGCGGGCGAGGAAGAGGTTCGCCACATTGACGCACACGATCAGCAGCACGAGTCCGACAGACCCCAGCAGCACGAGCAACGCCGGGCGAACGTCACCGACGATCGTCTCGGTCATGCTTTCCGCCCGGGCGCTCCGCTTCGCGTTGATCTGCGGAAAGTCCACTTCGAGCTGGCGAGCGATGCCGGCGACTTCCCGCGTCGCCGATGCGATCGTGGCGGTCGGCGTCAGCCGGCCGAAGATCATGTACGAGTGCCGGCCACGCGACTGCGGGTCGTTGGGGTCGGCCGCCGGGAACCAGACCTCCGTCGCGCCCGGGAACCGAAAGCGTGGGGGCATCACCCCGACGACCGCCGCCGGGCGGCCGTTGACCGCGATGGTCGACCCGAGGACGTTCGGGTTGCCGTTGAGACGCTGCCGCCAGAACGCGTCGCTCACGATGACCACGCCCGGAGCGCCCGGCCGGTCCTCCTCGGCGAGGAAGGCACGGCCCATCGCGGGGGCGACCCCGAGCGTCCCGAAAGCGTTCGCCGATACGGGCGACCCCGAGACGATGGAAGGCTCGAACGACTTTCCCGTCACGGTCGTTTGCGCCACGGAGACCACCGCGAGCTGCGTGAACGACCTCGCTCGATCGCGAATGTCGGCGTAGTCCGGGTACGAGCTCCCACGCCCGACCTTCGCGGAGTCCCCGTCAGTCGGTGTGCCGAGGACGAAGACGAGGCGCTCGGGATCCTCGAACGGCAGCGGGCGCAAGAGCACCGCGTTCACGACGCTGAAGATCGCGGCGTTGGCGCCGATGCCTAACGCGAGCGTCAGGACGACGACGGCCGTGAAGCCGGGCCAGCGAGTCAGGGTGCGGAGCGCGTAGCGCAGGTCCTGAGAGAGCATCGAATCGCCTCCATAGCGGCGTCGAAACCAGACAGCATCGGAGAAGGCACCCAACGCGCGCGCCACGAGCGAGGCGCGCGCGAGCAGAGAACGTCCCGGTTCGCGGCGCACGCTCCAGGCGTACGCGAGCTCACCGCGCCATTCCGCGCACCAGTCCGCGCGGCGGTCGGCGGGCACGATGACAGCGCATGCGGTGACCAGGCGCCATCCCGGCGGCGGTGGCTCGCTTGCCGACGGGTGGCCCCCCACGGATTGCGGGTCGGGAGGGTGAACAACCGGGCTCACGCCGGACGTGGGTCGGGGTTTGGACTGGCGCCGAATGCACGCGCGAGCGCCGGGTACCGATCGGTCGCGTCACGGATCGCCTGCGCGCCGCTCCCCGTGACCGTGTAGTAGCGTCGCGGCGGCCGCTGTTCTTCGCGCGCGGTCTCGACGGCTTCCCACCGTGATCGGAGCAGCCCGGCGTCCTCGAGTCGTCGCAGGACGGGGTACACGGTCCCACTCGGAAGCCCGGTGACGTCCGATATGTCGAAGCCGTACCGGTAGTTTCGCGACACGGCCATGAGGACCATGGCGGTAGGCAGCGTGAGACGGGGCGATGGCGGCACCGGCTTCCGGGCGAGGGTGGCTATGTAAAACTCTACATAGGTAGAGTTCACTCGATGACCACCGCATGTCAATTGGCGTTGGGCTCACCGGTCCGATGCCGGGGCGGACCGCTCGCGGCTGAGGACCAACCGCCCGTCTCGCTGGATTGATCGACGCTGCAATACCGCGGCGATGGAAATTGCCACTTGCGGCGCTTGAGTGTCGGGCCGATAAAGGCCACTGACCGTAGCGCTCCCTGTCGCAAACCCTGACTCACATGCAATCAGCTCGCCGCCTCACGCCGACTCAACAGCGCGCGTTCGACACGCTGAAAGAAGCTGCATCTGCAACCGGCATTGTGGAGCTCCGATGCACCGCGGGGATGGGCCGGACCACTATGCTCCGCCAGCTTTACGCAGAGCGCGGAGGTTCCTTGTTGGGTGTCGGGGCGATCGTCGAGGCGATGGAGCAAGCGGATCCGCTCGCCCTCGAGGAGACCGTCTATCGCCGCCTCGCGGATGAGCTGTCGAAGCACGACGTCGTGATTCTCGATGACCTGCAGCTGCTCACGCTCGTGAGCATGGGGTGCGGCGCATACCCGCGTGGCCAGTACTTCGCCGCGACGCTCACCGCGCTCGCTGACGTCTGCGAGACCAGCGGGAAACATCTCGTCCTCGGCGCCGACTATTTCACCTTGCCTATCGACGTTGCCATGTCGAAGGGCCGCGTCGTCCACATTGAAAGTTTCGAAGTCGCGGACTACGAAGCGCTCGGCCGAGACATACTCGGGGACCACCGTGCGTCGGACGTCGATTTCGCCAAGGTGTTCCGGTTCGCGCGGCGGCTCACGGCACGTCAGCTCCGGCGGACGTTCGAGTCGCTCAGCGGCGCCGCCGCTCTCGATGCCGATCGCGTGATCGACGAGCTGCGCTCGCAGCAACTGGCGAGCAACGTCGACATCGACGAGGTGCAGCACGTGAAGCTCGAGGACCTCAAGGGCATCGACGACGTGATCGCCGCCCTGGAGGCCCATATCATCATACCGCTCGAGCGGGTCGAGCTCGCGGGCGAGCTTGACCTAAAGCCAAAGCGCGGGGTGCTGCTCGCAGGCCCACCCGGAACCGGCAAGACGTCCATCGGTCGCGCCCTCGCGAGGCGCCTGCGCGGCAAGTTCTTTCTCATCGACGGGACGTTCATCCATGGGTCGCAACAGTTTTACCAACGGGTTCATCGTGTCTTCGACGCGGCGAAGCAGAACGCGCCCGCGATCATCTTCATCGATGACACCGACGTCATCTTCGAGAGTGGCGGGGAGGCGGGGCTCTATCGGTACCTGCTGACCATGCTCGACGGTCTCGAGAGCGAGAGCGCCGGCCGCATATGCGTCATGATGACGGCAATGGACGTTGGGAACCTGCCGCCGGCGCTCGTCCGCTCGGGACGGATCGAGCTCTGGCTAGAGACGCGATACCCGGATCTCGCCGCTCGCCGCGCAATCCTCGCCGATCGAGTCTCCGGACTTCCCGCACCGCTCGGAGGGGTGCCGCTGAATCCGCTCGCCGAGGCGACTGACGGGCTGTCGGGCGCGGACCTCAAGCGAGTCGTGGACGATGCGAAGGTGCTGTTCGTGTACGACCAGGCGCGCGACGTCCCGCCCAGGGCCGCGCTCGAGTACTTCGAAGAAGCTGCGCAAACCGTTCGCACGAATCGCGAGCGGTACGCCGAGGCCGAGGCGCGCGCGCGGTCGAATCGACCGAATCGGCCGGCGATGTTCGACGTGCCAGGAGCAATGATCATGGGAGCGATGGCCGACCCCGAAGTGATGGAGCACATGATCGCCCAAGGCATGATTGGCACCGGAGGTTGACCGGTCGCGCCCATGGCCTACATTGCACGCTTTACGACCCCCACCGGGCGCGAGCGAAAGCCCGGCGGGTCACCGGCGTGCGCCTAGGCGGCGTCGGTCGCGGAGCGAGCCCTGGGGAGCTTTCGTGGCGAACGAAAAAGTCTGCCCGCAGTGCGGCACGCGCTACGAGGCGGACCACATGTTCTGCTTCCTCGATGGCGCCGCCCTGATCCAGGCCCAGAACTCGACGGATCTCGTCGGCTCCATCATCGCCGACCGGTATCGGGTGATCTCGAAGATCGGCGACGGGGGGATGGGCCAGGTCTACCTGGCCGAGCACGTGCGGATGAAGCGGCGCTGCGCGGTGAAGATCATGCGCCCCCAGCTGATGAGCGACCCGGTCGCCGTCGTCCGCTTCAATCGCGAAGCCGAAAACGCGAGCCAGATCTCCCACCCGAACGTCTGCGCCGTCTACGACTTCGGCGAGACCCCCACGGGCCTCATCTACCTCGCCATGGAGTTCATCGACGGCGAGCCGCTATCGGCGATCCTCGAGCGCGAGTCATCGCTGACGCCGGTGCGCGCGGCCGATGTCATCTCCCAGACGGCCGACGCGCTCAGTGCCGCGCACGGACTCGGGATCCTCCATCGGGATCTCAAGCCCGACAACATCATGATGGCGAAGTCGCGGGCCGGCACCGACCACGTCAAGATCGTGGACTTCGGTATCGCCCGCGTGATGGCGAAGGAGTCGCAGCAGCTCACGTCCACCGGCATCGCCGTCGGCACGCCGGAGTACATGAGCCCCGAGCAGTTCGCCGGCGACACGCTCGACGCGCGCACGGACATCTACTCGCTCGCGCTCGTCGCCTACCACGTGATCACGGGCGCCCATGCGTTCGGGTCCGGAACGACGACGGACCACCTACTCGCCCGCCTGACGCAGCCGCCGCGGCGCCTCGGTGCGGTAAAGCAGGACATCGACTGGCCGCCGTCACTCCAGCCGGTCTTCGACAAGGCGCTCTCGGCCGATCCGACGCAGCGCTACGCCGACGTCCTCGATTTCGCGCGTGACTTCACCGAGTCCGTCCTCGACCTGCCGGTGACGACGACGGAGGAGCACTACCTCAGCGCGATCGCGACGCGTCGGTTGACGCCGCCCCGAACCTTCACCCCCGCCCGTGGCGTGCCGACGTTGGACGCGCCCGGTGAGGTTGCCCGCGACGATGCGCCGGTGCCGTCCACTGGTGGCGGAGGGGCGTGGGACCAGCCGTCTGGGGCGATCGCGGTAACGACGCCCTCCGGCGAGCGCGCAACCGACGAGCATCTCTCCCCGACGATCATCACGCGAGCGGGGTCGGTGCGAAACGACAGCGGGCAGACCACGCCGCCCGCGCTGCCGGGATCCGTGGCGTCGAGCTCGGCCGATGATGAACCGACGATGTCGGTCCCGGGGCTCGAGAGTGTAGCGAAGCCGAAGCGCCGCACGAATCTCGTCCTCGTTGCTGGCCTGACTATCGCGGCGGCGATCGTCGCACTGCTGCTGACGCGGCCAGGGTCCGGGCCGACCGCACAGGCGATCGCACCGCCGCCCGCGCTCAAGGCCGATTCTCCCGTCGCCGCACCGGCGGTCGCGCCGCCAGCGGTGGATTCGTCGGCGATAGCGGCGCCGACTGCGCCTACGAACCTCGCGCTCGACTCGGCCGTCACGCGCATGCGAGGCGGTGTCATTGGCGTCATGTCGTCCGAAGGGCGGGGGAGCGGGTTCCTCGCCGATACGGCGCGAGGCACTGGGCTCGTGGTCACGTCGGCCTCGCTCGTGCCTGGCGACAGCATCATCGACGTGCAACTCGACGGCTCGAGGCGACTCCGCGGCCGCGTCGCCGCGGCTGACCGCGCGGCTGGCGTCGCCGTCGTTGCGGTGGCGCTCCAGCCATGGTCCGGCTATCGAATGCTGCCGCTCGGTACGGACTCGTCGTACAAGGGCGGGGACTCGCTCGTCGCGTTAGGTTCGGCGTTCTCGTTCCCGACCACGAAACGTGGTGTCGCCCGTGCCGCCGATGACGGTCGCGTGCGTCCGGGTGTTGCGGTCGTCCGCAGCGACGCGGGCCGGCCGGTCATCTCCGGCGCGCCGGCGGTCGTCGCGATGGTCACGTATCGTGGTGGTCAATCGACGTTCGCGCCGGCATCAGCCGTCGACGCGACGGTCAAGGCGGCAAAGGCCCGCGTCGGCCGCGACGGCTTCACCGCTCCGAGCGCGACGGTGCTCCCCGCGTGGCCGAGTCCCGCGTATCCCGCCGACCTTGTGCGCGAAGCGAGCCGGCGCGACACGATCGAAACGGCGCCATACCGCGCGGCGGCGCAGGGCTTTCGCGTCTTCGCGATGACGCCCCCGGTGCTCGCATGGCGCGACTCGGCCATCGCTCGCACGCGAGCGTACTGGGATTCGCCGTTCCAGCTGAACAAGTACCCGTACCAGCTCGTTGATCCCATTCAGGGCTGGTCGTCGTTCCGCTCGACGGTCGCCGAGCGGCGCCCGGTCATTGTGCTGACGGTGACGCCCGACGGCGTGCCGGAGCTCCGGTATCGACGCTTCCCCGACGTGAGCGACGCGCGCTCGGACCGCAACGAGGTGCGTTCGGCGCGACTCGTCAGGAACGGCCAGACGATCACGGCGCTCGATTCGGCGCGCATTACCGCGGTGGTGAACCCGAAGGACTACCAGGACCGCCGCCGTCCTGTCCGCGACGAGCGCGTGCTCGTCTACCGGCTCGACGACTTCGCGGAGACGGGGGCGTATTCGGTCGAGATCGCGCCAGCGAGCGGCAGGACGGTCAACCTCGTGCTCCCACAGGCGCTGCTCGACGCCGTTAGGCGAGACGCCGCCCGCTGGCGCACCGGCCGGTAAGGGATCGTTCAAGGGGTCAGGTTTCTTGAAACGCGTTTCAAGAAACCTGACCCCTATTCAGTGCGCTGGACGCGACTCTGGCGGCTTCGGCGAGGACTGCGGCCCCGACGAAGATGCTTTCTTCTGACGCCGTGAACCGGGGCGAGTGGGCGGCGAGCCGGGCGCCGCCTTCCTCTCGCGCCCCGACCCGCATGAAGCAGCCGGGGATCCGCTCGAGGTAGAACGCGAAGTCCTCGCCGCCCATGTTCGTCACGCCGAACGGGACGACGGCGGCTTCGCCGAGCACGGTGGTGGCAGCGTGGCGGGCCCACATCGCGGGCACTGGAGGATTCACGATCGGAGGCGTCCCGAGGTTGACGACCACGTCGGCCGTCAGCCGGTAGGCGCCCGCGATGGACTCGGCGAGTCGCTTCACCTCATCGGCGATGGCTGTGCGTGTCTCGGGCGTCGTGGCACGGAGGGTCCCGGTGAGCAGGGCGCGCTCCGGGATCACGTTAGGCGCGGTGCCGGCGTGAATCGTGCCGACCGTCACGACCGCGGCCGCGGCAGGATCGATGCGCCGGGCGACGATCGTCTGCAGCGCCGAGACGAGGGCCGCCGCACCGACGATGGGATCGGCCGACTCATGCGGACGCGCGCCGTGCGCGCCCTTGCCCGTGAGCGCGATCTCGAACGTATCGGCGGAGGCCGCGAGCGGCCCGGCCTCGGCGACGATCTCGCCGACGGCGAAGCGACGATCGACGTGCCCGCCGAAGATCGCGCGGACATCATCGAGCGCTCCGGTTTCGAGGATCGCCTTCGCGCCTTCGCCGACCTCCTCCGCTGGCTGCAGCACGACGAGGACGTCTCCCGCCGCTGGATTCCGAGCGAGGAGGAGTGCGGCGCCAACGGCCCACGTCGCGTGAATGTCGTGCCCGCACGCATGCATGACGCCCGGCGTGCTCGATGCGAACGGAAGCCCCGTCGCTTCTTCGATCGGAAGCGCGTCGATGTCGCCGCGGACGGCGACGACCGGCGCCGACGAATCGCGCCCCGCGAATCGCGCCACCACGCCGGTCCGCGCGACGCGCGACACGCTGGCGGCTCCGAGCGCGGTGAGCACGTCGGCCAGGCGCGCCGACGTGCGTTCCTCGCGCCACGACAACTCCGGGTTCTGGTGCAGGTCGCGGCGCAGCTCGACGAGCCGCTCGACGTCCTCGGGCGTGAACATGGACTCGAGCGCCGGCAGGAGCACGCGAGGCGCGTCCACTACGACACGACCTGCGTTCGCACGGTCAGATTCTCGATGCGATCGACGTCGACCGTCACGCCGAGACCTGGTTCTTCGAGCGGCACCTTCACCATGCCGTTCGCATCCATGGTCCACTCGGGCGTGACGACATCGCGCTCCCAGTAGCGCGCGCTCGGTGATACATCCCCCGGCTTCGTGAAATTCGGGAGGGACGCCAGCGCGACGTTGTACGCGCGACCGACGCCGCTCTCGAACATCCCGCCGCACCACACCGGGATGCCGTGCTGCTCACAGAAGTCGTGGATCGCGATGGATGGCCCAAAGCCTCCCACACGGCCGGGCTTGATGTTGACGATCCGGCCGCTGCCTAACGTATGCATGTCGATCGCACGATCGAGCGAGGTGATCGACTCATCGAGGCAGACCGGCGTTTCGAGACGACGCTGCAGCGCCGCGTGGCGGACGAGATCGTCGTGCGCGAGCGGCTGTTCGATCATCATCAGATCGAGCTCGTCGAGCTTGGCCAGCCGATCGACGTCGTCGAGTGTATAGGCGTTGTTCGCATCCGCCATCAATGGCGCCTCCGCCCCGAGTGCTTCGCGCGCGGCGCGGACGAACTCGACATCGGCGCCGGGCATGATCTTGATCTTCACCTTTCGATACCCCTGAGCCACTGCCGCCCGCGCTTTCTCGACCAGCGCCGCGGGCGTCGCCTGAATACCGAGCGAGATGCCGGTGGGGATCGTGGGTCGCGTGCCACCGATGAGCCGAGCGAGCGGAACCCCATCGTGGAGGGACGCGATTCCCCACATCCCCATCTCCACTGCGCCCTTCGCCATGTTGTGCCCGCGAAAATCCTTGTCGAGCACGTCGTGAACGTCGCCGGGCTGGGCGAAGCTCACGCCCAGGACGCGCGGCGCCACCCAGTTCACGACGGCGATCCACGCGGTCTCGATCGTCTCGGGCGAGTAGTTAGGCATCTCTCCGGCGACGCACTCGCTCCACGTCGTGGCGCCGCCCGCATCGGTGAGCTCGAGGAGCATGATGCGTCGATTGGACACGACGCCCGATGAGATCCTGAACGGCTCGCGCAGCGGCAGGCGAATCTCGCGCAGCCGAATTTCCTTGATGTGGATCATCCGCCGGAGGGGGAAGTGAGTTCGTACGTCGGGAGTGCGGAGCCGTCGCCGCGATCGAACCGCGTGACGCGATATCCGCGCTCGAGATAGTGCAGGAATGCCTCGCGAGTGGACATGCGCCACTCGAGCGCGGTGTCGGCGCCGAGGGCGTGGACGAGCTCGATGTCGTGCGGGATCTGAACTCGCACTCGAGTCGCGCTCGGCAGCGGATCGATGAGTCCGACGTGCTCGCCGGACGCGACGTTGACGAGCGGGGCTTCGCGCGACGGGCCGATTGCGTTCGCCGTCGCCCCGTTGTCGGGCGCGCGCACCGGCGCCGTCAGGTCCCACTCGGCGACGAATCGGTCGGTCGGTAGGCCGCCGTGGAGGACGCTACCGGTATTCGACCCGTACAGGTTGGGGATGTACTCCGCGATCCCTGCGCCGAGGCGGTTGAGATTAAAGTGGGCGTTCCGCGCGACGAGCGGATCGAACGTCCAGAGCATCACGTCGACGCCGAGCGCGCGAACGAGATCACGTTGATAGTACTTGAGGCGGTCACCGAGGTGTCGGCCTCGCGAATCCTCACGCACGGCGAGCATGTCGGACCAGTGCACCAGGCGGCCGTTGCGCACGCCGGTGAGTCCGAAGACGAACCCGAGCAGGCGTCCCGACTCGTCGAACGCGCCCGCGCTCACGCCCCCGACCTTTTGGGCGACGCGCAGGATGGCGGCGGGCACGCGGTCGCTGAACCCCGCGCCCCAGGTCGCGTCCTGAAGTGCGACGGCGTCCTCGTATTCCTCGACGGTTTCGAGCCGACGCAGGGTGACGCCGTCGGGGCCGGTCAGGGCAGGCGGTTCGGCAGGCAGATCTTGCGAGCGGCCCGTGGGATTCGTAAATAGCGGCATAATTTGTATACAATTCCGAAACCCAAGGATGTGCGCGCCCGGTAACCGGCGCAAGCGTTCGAATCCATCTCCTCATCTCCCGGAGTCATGCGCTCGATTCGGTTCTTCGTTGTAGCCCTCGTCGGCGGCCTGTGTGCGTCATGCGCCAGCGCCACGTCGCGCGGGCCGAGCGTCGCGGACGCGACCTACGACCTCGTGATCGCGAACGGTCGCATCGTCGATGGCTCCGGCAACGCGTGGTATTACGGTGATATCGCCGTGCGCGGTGATCGCGTCGTGCGCATAGCCTCGCGCGGAGCTCTCGCCAACACGCGCGCGACCCAGCGGGTCGATGCGCGCGGGCTCGTCGTCGCGCCGGGCTTCATCGACATCCAGAGCCACTCGCGCGGCGCGTTCCTCGGCGGCGACGGACGCATCGTCAGCAAGGTGACGCAGGGGATCACGACCGAGATCATGGGCGAGGGGGCCACGAACGCGCCCGCGAACGCGCTCACGGCCGGCCTCGACGAACGCGCGACGCCGGCGCAGCGACAGGAAGCGGTGCGGTTCGCCGGTCCGCGTGGGTTCGACGCCTGGCTTCGCGCGATGGAGGCGAACGGAGCGTCGGCGAATCTCGGCTCGTTCGTCGGGGCGACGACGGTCCGTATGTACGGCAAGGGGATGGCGGAGGGCGCGCCATCCCCCGCCGAGCTCGACTCGATGCGCGCGGTCGTTCGCAATGCAATGGAGGACGGCGCGTTCGGCATCGCGAGCGCGCTCATCTATCCGCCAGGCACGTTCGCGTCGACCGCGGAGCTCGTGGAGACCGCGAAGGTGATGGCGCCGTTCGGTGGCGTGTACATCACGCACATGCGATCGGAGGCTGATGAGCTTCTCGAGGCCATCGACGAGGCGCTGCGCATCGGACGGGAAGCCGGCGTGCCCGTCGAGATCTATCACCTCAAGGCGGCTGGGCGACGCAACTGGCACAAGGCTGCCCTCGCCGTGGCGAAGATCGACTCGGCGCGCGCGGCGGGGCAGGACGTTGCGGCGGACATGTACCCGTACGTTGCCGGCGGGACCGGGCTGTCGGCGTGTCTGCCGCCGTGGGCGTCGGCCGATGGGAAGCTCCTCGCAAACCTCGCCGATCCCGCGCAGCGCGCTCGCATGAAGGCCGAGGTGCTGCAGGAACGCACGGAGTGGGAGAACCTCTGTCAGCTGGCGACTCCCGAAGGGGTGACGGTGTCCGCGCTGCGCTCGCCGCAGTATCAGCAGTATTCGGGGCAGACGGTTGCCCAGATCGCCGCGGCGTTAGGCAAGGAGTGGCCCGACGCGGTGATGGACCTGGTGCAGACCGAGCAGGGCCGCATCGGCGCCATGTATTTCATCGCGTCCGAGGAGAACCTCGCGCTGCAGATGCGGCAACCCTGGATCAAGTTCGGCACCGACGCGGGCGGCATCGACCCCGACAGCGCGCGCTCGCTCACCCATCCGCGCGCGTACGGGACGTTCACGCGCGTCCTCGGCAAGTACGTGCGCGACGACCGCGTCATGCCGCTCGAGGACGCGGTGAGAAAGATGTCGTCGGCCGTCGCGAACCGGCTCTCCATCAAGGACCGCGGCGTGCTGCGCGAAGGTGCGTTTGCCGACATCGTCGTGTTCGACCCGGCGACGGTCGCGGACAAGGCGACGTACCAGCAGCCGCACCAGCTCTCGGTCGGCATGCACCACGTGTTCGTGAACGGCGTACAGGTCGTGCGCGACGGACGGCACACCGGCGCGAAGCCGGGTCGCGTCGTGCGAGGGCCGGGATGGGTCGGTCACCCTCGGTGAGCACGACGGCGTCGCGACGCACGCGCGGCAAGTCGGCAGCGAGTCGGCCGCCGCGGCCGCAGCAGGTCTACGAGCGGCTTCGTGAGCTCATCGTCGATGGCCGACTTGCCCCGGGCACCCGGATCATCGAGACCGACGTGGCCGCGCGGCTCGGCGTGAGCCGAACGCCCGTGCGCGGCGCGCTGCAGCGGTTGCAGCAGGAAGGCTACGTCGTCGACTCGCCGATGCTGCGCCAGACGCGCCCGACGGTCGCGCCGCTCACGAGCGACGACGCGCGGGAGCTGTTCCTGCTCGTCGGCGCGCTGGAAGGGCTCGCGGCGCACCGTGCGGCGTTAGGCTCACTGCCCGAGCGCACGGTGCTTGCGACCGCGCTCTCGGCGATCAACGACGCGTTCGCCACGGCGTCGGCGGCTGCCCGACCCAACCACTCACGGATCTTCGAGCTCGATGAGCGGTTTCACCGGTGCTACATGGAGCAGGCGGGCCCGCGGCTGCTGGCCCTTCACGACAGTGTGAAGCCGCAGGCCGAGCGTTACGAACGATGGTACGTCAGCATGCTGACCGCGGAGCTTCCGACGTCGGTGCTCGAGCATCGGGCGATCGTGAAGGCGATCAAGGCGGGAGACGCCGACGAAGCACAGCGCGCAGTGGAGACGAACTGGCGGAACGCGGCTGAACGACTCGCCGCCGTCGTTGCGGCGGCCGGGGAGCGTGGCCGGTAGCGGTTGCGCAGTAAGCCTCTCTTCCGGACGGTTGGAAAAAGCATTGACCGCAGAGGAAGAACGGAGAGGAACTGCACGCTGAGGGTCGCAGAGGGGCGGCTGCGCCGCCGCGCGGTCGGATGGCGTGGGTCGTCTGCGAGTGATGGATAGGGGGGACAGCCTAACGGGACGGTGACGTCCAGAGCGGCAGTTCCCATTGTTTGAGACCTTAGCGAGCAGACTGACTGCCTCGGCGTCCCCTCTGCGTTTCTCTGTGTCCTCTGCGGTCAATTGCTTTTCAAGCAACACTGACGGTAGAGCGGACAGGGTCGGAGGCCCGATTGCTTTTCTCTGCGTCTCTCCGTAAAACCCGTCCGTGTCCTCGGCGGTTTAGGCTGTCAGCAAGCGTCCCGATAGGGGGCGGGTCAGGCGAAGAGACCGACCTGACCGCCCGTGTGCCAGAACACCACCGTGGCGTCCTTCGCGATGCGGCCGTCGCGGACGCGCGCGATGAGCGCGGCGAGCGCTTTCGCCGTATAGGTGTGATCGACGAATAGTGCCTCCGTTCGCGCCGCGAGCTGCTGTGCTTCCGTTGACGCTGGCGTCGGCACGCCATAGCCGCCACCGACGAACGTGTCGTCCACCTCCACCGCCGCATCGCGCGCGACGTCGGCCAACCACGGACCGAGGATCCCGGTCATGCCGGCAATGATCGACCGCACCTGACGCTCCACGTCTGCGGCCGGATCGTCCGCGCTCACGCCGATCACGCGCGTCGGCAAGCCGTGAAGCGCACACCCTGCAACGAGGCCCGCCTGCGTTCCGCCCGACGACGTTGCGTGCACGATCACGTCAGGGCGCACGCCCTGGTCGAGGAGCTCGCCGACGGCCCGCACGAACCCGATGGCCCCGTCCGGCGTCGACGCACCGAGGGGAACCATCACGGGCTTCCGCCCCGCGCGGCGCAGCTCCTCGGCCTTTCGCTCCATCGCCGGGACACGGTCCGTGCGCGACGCGACATACTCGACCTTCGCGCCAAGGAGCGAGTCCAATAGCGCATTCGCCGTCAGTCGCTCGGGCTTCGTACCGTTCGCGATGAGGTAGCACTCGAGTCCCAGCCTGGCCGCGGTTGCTGCCGTCGCGCGCGCGTGGTTCGACTGGATCCCGCCGATCGTGATCAACGCGTCGGCACCGTCGGCAATCGCCTTCGCCGCGACGATGCCCAGCTTTCGGACCTTGTTGCCACCGAATCCGAACGGGATCGCGTCGTCGCGCTTCGCGATCAACCTCGGGCCGCCCCTGAGCGTGGACCGGAGCCGAACCAGCTCCTCGACAGGCGAGGGGAGGGTCGCGAGCGAAACCGCGGGAACCGCCCGCGCGCGCTCGAGCGCATCGGATGAGAGGTCGCTGGTAGTCATCGCCCGGAATGATGGATCGCTCCTGCGTCGGCGCCAGTGCCATTTCGGGTAATCGGAGCGACGAGCCGGCTGCTAGCGCGATGAGTCTGGCGCGGCGACAATGGTGCGGTCGCGTTCAGGGATGCCGATATTACCCGGCGCAATGCCTCCGACGAGACGGTGACGAAGAACGCGGGCGCCTCGCCCCAGCCGCCACGAAAGTGGCGGCCTGGTACGGGCATCTACGTCATAGCCCCGCTGCAGCCGACGCTGGCCGCGGTCATCGGCGAGATTCAGGAGCGCTTCGATCGGAAGCTCGCCCGGATGTTGCCGCCCCACATCACGATCATCGGATCGTCCGGAGCCGGGCCCATTGCTCCCTCGACTACCGTCGAGCAGCTGCACAACGCGCTGTCGAGCATCACCGCGACGACGCCGCCACTCACGCTCGAGCTTGGTCGCCCCGTTAGGTTCATGCAGACGGAGATTATCGTACTCCCGCTCCGCCCCCACGGTCCGCTCCGCGAGCTGCATGAGCGCATCACCCGGAGTGGCCTGACCTACGCACCGCCTCGCTTCGCGTTCACGCCGCACGTCACCTTGAGCTTCTACCGCCAACTGTCGAACGACGAGCGCCGAGCGCTGCTCTCGCTACGCATCGACGAGCCGGCGGAGATCACGACCATCGACTGCTCGTTGAGCAACGATCCGCAGCCAGCCCGTCACCTCCTCACATTGCCGCTGCTTGGAACTCGCATCATCACGACGCCGGCATGATCGATGACATCCTTCGCGAGGTCGAACGCGACGCGCTGCCCGATGCCGCCGCACGCGTCGTCTCGCTCGCCACGGAGTACCTCGCGGCCACCGGGCGGGGCGAAGGCGCGGTATCCCCAGCGCGACCGCGCGCAGAGGTAGACGCACGCTTCGCCGAGCCGATGCCCGAGGACGGCGCACCACTCGCGGACGTCGTCGAACGCATTCGCCGCGAGATCATCGCCGACGCGAATCGCCTCGCACACCCGATGTACATGGGGCATCAGGTGTCGTTCGCGTTGCCCGTTGGCGCGTGGACCGACAGTGTGATCTCGGCGCTCAATCAGTCGATCGCCGTCGAGGAGATGTCGCCGACGCTCACCGCGGTCGAGATGCGCGTCGTGCGATGGATGTGCGACGCGGCGGGGTTTCCCAGCACGGCGGGCGGGACGTTCACGTCAGGCGGAACGGAAGCAACGTTCACCGCCCTCCTCGCCGCCCGGGCGGCGGCGCTTCCCGACTCGTGGATGAACGGCATCGGCGACGCGCGGCCGGTCGTGCTGTGTGGTGAGCATACCCATTATGCCGTCACCCGCGCGGTCGCCCAACTCGGCCTCGGCATGCGGAGCGCGACTGCCGTCACGTCCGAGCGATACCGGATGAGTCCCGATGCGCTCGAGCGAGAGCTCGACCGTCTCGAACCGCAGGGCGTTCCCGTCATGGCCGTCGTGGCGACGGCGGGTCACACTGCCACTGGCGCGTTCGATGATCTCGAGCGCATCGGTCGCATGTGTGACGAGCGTGGGCTGTGGCTCCACGTCGATGGCGCGCACGGCGCCAGCGCGCTGCTCTCCGACCGTCATCGACATCGCGTGCGCGGTATCGAGCACGCGCGGTCGATTGCGTGGGACCCGCACAAGATGATGCTCTTGCCGCTGCCGGCGGGGATGATCCTCGTCCGCGACGAGCGAGACCTGCAGGCCGCATTCGCTCAGCGCGCGCCGTACCTCTTCCACGGCGATGGCGAGCGGGCCCGTGTTCGCGACCAGGGAGTGCGCAGCTTTCAGTGCTCGCGGCGCGCGGACGTGCTCAAGGTCTGGACGGTACTTCAGCGGTACGGCCGGCGCGGTATTGCGGAGCTGCACGATCACCTGTGCGACCTGGCGATGACCATGCATCGCGTGCTCGCCGGGCGCCCTGAGTTCGTGACGTTACACGAGCCGGAGTCGAACATCCTCTGCTTCCGGTGGATCAGTGATGGGAGCCGGGATGACCCTACGCTCGACGCCATCAACGCCGAGATCCGCACTCGGTACAACCAGTCAGGCGATGGCTGGATCACGAGCACGGTGCTCGACGGGCGGCGGGTGCTTCGCGTGACGATGATGAACCCGCGTACGACGCGCGCGCACGTCGAGGTGGCGGTCGAGGCACTGGCGCGTCTGGGGCGCGAGGCGTCAGTCGTGAGTCGTCATCCCGGTAGCTAATTGTCATCCCGAGCGCAGCGAAGGATCTTCGTCGTCCCGGCAGAAGGCCCTCGGTTGGGACGCTGAGGATCCTTCCCTTCGTCGCCGGGTGCCCGCCTGCGCGCGGGTCCTCGAGGGCGGGCGCCCGTCGGCTCAGGATGACAGTATCTGACGCCTCAGGATGACAAAGTGCCTGACGGCCGAGGACGACGAATCCTGACGGCTCACGCTGACCCTCGGGGACGACCGCCACTCCTCGGCTGCCCGCTACGCGGGCACTCGGCTCGGAATGACACCGACCAATCCAGGTGCTCGCGACGATCGTAGCATCCTCGGGCCGAGTCAGCAGCTCGGCCGCTTCTGTTCACGGAGACCGAGGATGAAGCGAACCGGATTGGTCGTGATTCTTGGCGGTGCGGCGATCGTTGCCGTGGCCGCGCTCGCGAGCGGCCCCCGCGAGGCACATCCCTCGCCGACCCCCACCCGCGCGGACGCCGAGGTGCGTGAGCTCGACATCGCGTTCTACGAGCGACGCGTGGCCGAGGACTCCTTCAGTGCCGCCGACCGGGCCCGCCTCGCGAGCCTCTACCTGCAGCGGGCTCGCGAGACTGGCAGCCCGCAGGACTTCGATCGCGCCGAGTCGTTCGCGGCACGGTCGATCGCCATGCGAAGCGCGCATAACGCGGAGACCTACGGACTGCTCACGACCGCCCGACTGGCCAGGCACGACTTCCTTGGTGCCCGAAAGTCCGCCCGGGCGCTGTTCGACGCGGACTCGGCCAACCCGAGTGCGCGCGCGCAACTGGGTGAGGTGGAGCTCGAGCTCGGGAATTACCGCCGGGCGGCGCAGCTGTTCGCGAGCGTCGCGCGCGATGTCGGGAAGCCAACCATCGCCGCCCGCGTTGCGAGGTGGTATGAGATCACCGGGCGATCGGACAGAGCGCGAACACTTCTGCGGCATGGCGCGCGGAGCCTGACGCAGGGGATGGACGTGCCGCGCGAGCAGGTTGCCTGGTTTCATTACCGTTTGGGTGAGCTCGAGATGCGCGCGGGCCGTTTCGAAGTGGCCGATTCAGTGCTTCGGCATGCGCTCGCCGTCTTCCCCGACGACTATCGCGCCCTCGGCGCGCTGAGCCGGCTGTCCGCCATGCGCGGACAGTGGAACGCGGCGGTGGAGTACGGCGCAAAGGCGATCGCCATCCAGCTCGACCCCAGCACGCTCGGCACGATGAGCGACGCGTACTCGGCGCTCGGCGATTCGGTGCAGGCCCGGTCGTTCGCCGACGCGATGGCGACGAGCGCATTGAGCGAACCCGGCTCGATCCATCGTGCGTGGGGGCTCTTTTTGCTCGACCACGACCGCGATGTGCAGCGCGTGCTCGCAGGGGCGCAGGCTGACCTGGCGATTCGAACCGACGTCTATGCGTACGACCTCGTCGCGTGGGCGCTGTACAAGTCGGGCCGCGTCGTCGAGGCCGCGAACGCGGCCAGGGCCGCGCTGGCGCAGGGCACCGAGGACCCCCAGCTGTTCTATCATGCCGGGATGATCGCGATCGCGGCCGGCGATTCAGCCGAGGCGCGAGCGCTGCTCACCAGGGCCGTCGCGCTCAACCCGAAGTTCAGCCCGACCCAGGCGCGAGTGGCTCGGGCCGCACTGGCAACGTTAGGCAGCCCGGAGTAGTCGCATGTCGGAGCTCCTCGCTTTCGCGTCGCTGGGGTTCCGGCATATCACCGACCCACGTGGCGCGGACCATATCGTGTTTCTCCTCGCCCTCGCTGCCATCTACCGGTTCAAGGATTGGCGCGAGTGCGTGTGGGTCGTCACCGCGTTCACGGTCGGACACTCGGTGACGCTCGCGCTCGCCGTGACCGGAGCACTCGATCTGCCCGCCGATGTCATCGAGTTCCTCATTCCCGTCACCATCGCCGTGACGGCGGTCGAGAATCTGCTCGTTCGCAATCGGTCGGTCGCTGTGTGGGGACGCCGCTACCGCCCCGCGTTCGCGGCCGTGTTCGGACTCGTGCATGGCGCGGGTTTCGCGAACTACCTGCGCAGCCTGTTCGTCGACGAGATCGCGATGCCGCTCCTCGGGTTCAATCTCGGGCTCGAGCTCGGTCAGCTGCTCGTCATTGCGCTCGCCTTCGTGGCGTTCGCGGCGCTCGATCGAGCGATCCGCCGCGCGGCGCGAATCGCGCGCGCTGATGCGTCGGACTACGCACTCCGACTGCGTACGGTCGCGGTCTCTATCGTCGTGCTCTCCGTCGCGGCACGATGGACAGTCGAGCGGTTGCCGTGGTGATGGGGCGCGTCGTCGTCGCAGCGGTTGTGGCGCTCGCGTCGCTCGTCACGGTGCCGCGCTCGGCGCAGGGGCATCCGCTACATACCACGCTCACCGAACTCTCGGTCGGCACGAACGGTGACGTCGAGATCCGCTTGCGAGCGTTCGTGGATGACTTCTCCGCGGCGGTCTCCGGCTCGAGCGAAACACCGCGTCCGCCGTTCAGAACCCCAACCGACTCTGCGACCGCCCGTTATCTCGCGAGCCGACTGCTGCTGCACGATACGTCAGGGCGTAACGCGAGCCTGACCCTGACGACTGTGCGCCGTGAAGGCGACGTGGTGTGGGTGACGCTCCGCGCCAGTGGCGTCCGCTCTCTCGTCGGCACTCGCCTCACGAACACGGTGCTGTTCGAGCGCTTCGCGGATCAGGTGAACATCGTGCAAGCGTCCGTCGCCGGGCGGCGACGGACGCTGCTCTTCACGCCGCGTGATGGCCGCGCGCCGAAGATGGTCGCCGCCTAACCGCCAATCCCTTTCTGGATCGCGGCGTCGATGTTCTGCGTTCCGCCGAGTCCGGTGTAAACGACGTTGCCGGACTTGTCGATCACGACGATGTACGACGTTGCGGCGGCATCGAATGCGTCGGCCGCGTTGCCCTTCCGGTCGTAATACACCTCCATGGGCATGCCGTGCTTCTCGACGTGGGCCTTCACGCGTGTGGGCGACTGGTTCACTGACACCGCCACCGCGACGAGCTTGATCTTGCCGGCGTATTTCTTCGATGCCGCGGTGATCGCGGGCTCGAGCTGCTTGCAGTTCGGGCACCACGTCGCCCAGAACTCGATGAGCACCGGCGTCTTGCCGACGTACTCACCGAGATCGAACGGCTTGCCATCAAGCGTCTCGACCGCGACCGACCCCGGAGCCTTCGAGCCGACGGGAAGACCGGTCTCCTGCGCGTACAGCGCGTCGGGAATCGGGAATCGGGAATCGGGAATCGAAAGAAGCGGCGCCGCAGCAATGCAGATCGCCGCGGCCATCGTCCTTCGAGCAAATCGTCCCGGCGATAGCTGATGGCTGCCACGCAGTGGCTGATGGCGCACAATTCCAACTCTCATATCAGTAGCTGGCCCATTTTTATGAGGTAGTACTCCGCCACTCCGAGCATCACGAACGCGAACACCTTTTTCACCCGCACCATCCAGATCCCCGCCCGCGGGAGCCGGCTCAGCGCACCGCTCGAGACGCCGACCGCCACCAGCAGCGCGCACATCCCGAGCGAGAACGCGAACAGGTACGCGAAACCGAGCCAGGCGCTCTTGGTCGTCGTCACCCACGTGAGCACCGCGGCCATCACGGGCGCCGAGCATGGCGCAGCGACGAGTCCGGACATAGCGCCCATGACCAACGCTCCCGAGAATCGCCCGCCCGTGCCCGCGTTCGACGCTCGCTGAACGAGTGACGCCGGCAGTCGAACCGGGAGCACGTCGAGCATGGCCAGCCCCGCGAACACGAGCAGGTTGGCCATAGCGAAGTACAGCCACGGGTTCGTGCTGACGGTGCCGAACAATGTACCCGTGAGCCCGGCGAAAAGTCCCAGGGCCGAGTAGACGACAGCAAGGCCGATGGCATAGGTGAGCGAGAGGAGCAGCGGTCGCCATCTCGCCGGCCGCGTTTCTCCCGCTGACTGGCCGCCCACGATCGCCGCGGTGATCGGGATCATTGGGTAAATGCACGGCGTCAGGCTCGTCAGCACCCCGGCCGCGAACAAAAGGGGAAGGGCGACGAGCGGTCGGCCAGACAGCGTGCCGGCTATGTTCGTAAAGTCCATGAAGCTCCGGAAAATACCGAACCAACGCTGAAACCGGAACGAACCGGCCACGAGGCTCGGGGGTTCCCAACTGTGCGCCAGGTCACGGTCGAGACGGGCAAATCACTACACTCTCGAGTCCGCCCGATTCTTGCGGGCTTAGAGAAAATTCACCTTCAGGTCAATCCTACAGCGAACCTTGCTGGAGTGCGTATGCGTTCTTCGCGTCTTCTGTTTTTGCTGTTTCCTCTCCTGGCGTCGTGCGACGACGACGGAACGGGTCTTGGTCTCGGTGGTGCCGAGCGCTTCGCGGCCACGCTCACCGGAGCAGCCGTCCGGCCCACCCCCAACCCAACCGCCGGCACCGCGACCGCCACGTTCACGGTGAGAGAGCCCGAGATCGGCTCCACGAATCGGTCGATCGGCTTCACCATAAACGTGACCGGCATTTCGTCGGTCACGGCGGCGCATATTCACCTTGGCGGAGCGTCGGTCGCGAACGGCCAGACGCTCGTCACGCTGTTCACGAACGTCAACGACACGACCATCACCGCGACGCAGCTCGTCACCGGGACGTTCACGCCGACCAGCATCGTCGGCGGCGTCAGCCTCGACTCGCTCGTCACGCTCATGGAAAACGGCAACGCGTACGTCGATCTCCACGGCGCGTCCAGTCTGACGCCGGTCGTTCGCGGTCAGATCGCCGTCGAAGGCGAATCGGCTCCGCTCGATCGATTCGCCGTTCCCTCCATGACGGGCGCGAAGGAGCGGCCGACCCCCGTCACGACGACGGCGACGGGGTCGTCGACGTTCCAGCTGTTGACCGGCAACTCCATGCGATTCGAGATCCGTGTCGCGGGCATTACGGGCGTCAGGATGGCGCACATTCACACGGCGGTCGCGGACTCCGCCGGTCCGATCGCGGTCACGCTCTTTACGACCGCCACGCCGACCGGTGCTCAGTCGGGCGTTCTCGCGACCGGTACGTTCACGGCGACGAACATCGAGCTTCCCGGGGTGAGCTTCGACTCGCTGCTGTCGCTCATGCGACGCGGGCGGACGTACGTGAACGTGCACACGTCAGCGAATCAGGCGGGAGAAATCCGGGGCCAGATCGAGCCGGTGTCTGTCCTGCCCTGACGGCTGGTAGCTGGCGAGAAGGGATCAGCGTCGGACGTCATCCTTCTCCTGCGCCGCAGGAGAACGATGACGTCCGACTCTGACCCCAACGCCGAGCTCCGCAGCGACCGAAACTCGCCCCGGTCAAGGGGTGTAGTGTTACCGGGCACTGCTGTGGAGGACCCTTGGATTCGTCGATTCGGCCGGCGCGTGGCGCGCGAGAGATGCTGGTCGTTCTGTTCGCCGTGGCCGCCGCTCAGACCGCCGTAGCACAACCCCCGGCACACAAGCACGACACTCGGCCAAAGACTGCCGCGGGAGGACACGCCCCCCGCGATACCGGCTCCGCGGAGACGGCGCACGCCGTCCATGACGCGATGAGCGGCCATATGGACGCAAACCCGCATCTCCGCCTGACGCCTGTTCGCGCGCCCACCGCCGCCGACTCGGCTCGAGCGGCGCGCATTGTGATCGAGGCACGCGCCGGGATCGCGAAGTACCGGGACGTGCGCCTCGCGGAGCGCGACGGCTACCGCATGTTCGCACCGGGCATCAGGAACCAGCCGGTCTACCACTATACGAAGGCCGGGGCGGCCATCCGCGCTCAGTTCCGGTTCGATGCTGCGGAGCCGACGTCGTTGCTGTACAAGCGAAACGCTGATGGGTCGATGCGACTCGTCGGTGCCATGTACACCGCCCCCAAGGACGCGACGCCCGAACAGTTGAATGAGCGCGTCCCACTCGGCATCGCTCGCTGGCATCTGCACACGAACATGTGCGTGCCTCGGCTCAGGGACCGCGAGCGATGGCTCGAGGTGGAGAATGGACTCCCTGTCTTCGGTCCGGCCAGCCCGATCGCGACTCGTCAGGCGTGTGACGCTGTTGACGGTCGGTTTCTCCCAGTCGTCTTCAACTGGATGGTGCACGCCAACGTGTACGAAGACGACGTCTGGGGTCACGGGCACTAGCACCCGACTGTCCGGAGGACAGCCATGGAACTTCGCGTCATCGGTCTGAACTTTCTGTATGCCGGCCTTGGTGTCGTGTTGATGTTCGTCGCTTATCGACTCATCGACATGCTCACGCCGTCGGTCGACTTTCAGGCCGAGCTCAAGAACGGCAACATCGCGGTTGCCATCTTCATCGCGGCGCTCTTTCTGGCCATCGCGATCATCATTGGCGGAGCGCTGAATTGAAGACGAGGCGCCGAGCGCGGTCCGCGATCGTTCGGACCGCGCTCACCACAGCGGTACTCGTTCCCGCCCTCTCGCCGACGTCGGCCGACGCCCAGGCCAAGCGGGACGTCGATCGCTACGACCACATCTTCCGCAAGTACAGCAAGCGGTATTTCGGCGTCGGCTACGACTGGCGCGTCTTCAAGGCGCAGGCGATGGCCGAGAGTGAGATGAATCCGAATGCGCGCAGCTGGGTTGGCGCGCGCGGACTCATGCAGCTCATGCCGTCGACGTACGCCGCGATCCAGTCGCGATCGGGGTTCGGCTCGATAGACGACCCCGAGTTCAACATCGCGGCCGGCATCCTCCACAACCGCGGGCTCTGGCGGCGGTGGGAGCGTGATTCGATCCACACTGACCGACGCGAGTTCATGTTCGCGAGCTACAACGCGGGTGAGGGGACGATCCTGAACGCGCAGCGCGCCTGCATGGCGCGCAAGCTCGATCGGCGTGTGTGGAGCAGCGTGGAGACCGTCGCGCCCGAAGTGCCACGGTGGCGATATCGCGAGACGCTCGGCTATGTTCGCAAGATCCGAAGCAGGATCGAGAACATGGACGACAAGGGGCGTATCAAGGCGAGGCAGGCCGCGCGCCCGGCTACCTAACGGTGACGGCTCGCCGAGTGCGGCTCGTCGTCACCCTCGTGCTCGCAGCGACCACTGCCTGCAGCGTGAACAAGCGACCGCCCACGACGGTCGCTGCCGTTGCGGCTTCGGCCCCTCCTCTCGCCGCCGCATATCGCTCGACCGTCGATACGGTGGTCGAGCGACTCGCGCGACGAGCAATTGCACGCGGCGATCATACGCTCGACATCCTGCTGCTGTCGGGTGGTGGGCAGCACGGAGCGTACGGTGCCGGCTTCCTCCGTGGTTGGCGCGCTCGCACCGATGCGCCGATGCCGAAGTTCGACGTCGTGACGGGCGTGAGCACGGGCGCCCTCCAGGCACCGTTCGCGGTTCTCGGCACTCGGACGGCGCTCGACACGCTCTCGGCGCTGTATCTTCGCGCGGCCGACCGGATCGCACCTACGATCGACTGGTTCTTCTGGCTCCGAAAGACCGGCGGCGTGGTGAAGACCGACCGCTACCGCGCCACGCTGCGCAGGGTGGTCGATACGCGCCTGCGCGACTCGCTGCGCGCCGCATTCGCCGAGGGCCGTCAGTTCCTCGTTGGAACGACGGACTTCGACCTCGCGGTCGGTCGCGTGTGGGACGTATCGCGGGAGCTCGACACGACTGCTGCCGCGCTCGACCGCACGCGAGAGATCCTCATCGCGTCGACGGCCATCCCCGGAATCTTCCCGCCGACGACGCTCGACGGTCACGTCCATTCGGACGGCGGTGTGACCTCGAACCTCCTCGGCCCGCTCGACTTTGCGGGCTACAAGGCGCTCGCCGCGCGACTGCGCGAGCGCGGAGTCGGTGAGCCGGTGACGGTACGCGTCTGGGCAATCGTGAACGTGTGGACCCACATGCCGCCGCAGGTGCTCGACCCGTCGAATCGAAAAGGCATCTCGAATCGGAGCCTGCTGCTCATGTTCGCGGCGCAGCAGCAGCTCGCGCTGACGCAGCTCGCGACGCTCGCCCGCGTCGTGACAACCGACGTCGCAGGCCTGCGCGTCGAGTTCCGGTACACCGCCGTCCCGTCGGAGCTGGCAAGCGAACCGGCTGCCAGCGAGCTGTTCGACAAAGGGTGGATGCAGCGACTCGAGACGTTAGGCTATGACCGCGCGCGAGGTGCCTCGCCGTGGGATTCGACGGTCTCGATGTACGCGCGCCCGGTCTCTACCCCGCCTTAGCGTCGAACCGCGCCACGACGGCGCCGGCGGAGTCGAGAAGCTCGAGCCGTTGACCGCTGATTCTCCACCTGGCAACGCGACCGAGTGCGGGAAGGAAGGCATTCTCGGTCTCCATGGCGCCGGGGCATGCCATCTTGGTCGCCCCGACCTCTCCGAACGTCAGCGCGTCGCCGTTCAGCGTGTAGGTCGCGAACATTCGGTTGCACCCGCCCGATCCGCTGACCTGGTTCGACGTGTCGCTGAGGATGAGGTGAGCCTCGCGCTGGCCGCCAGGCGTGAGCACGAGCGTCTCGCCCAGGGCGATGAGCTTCCAGTAGGTGCTCTTGAGCATAGG
>Ga0075420_100000916_pt1 | contig 24355 bp, 19 predicted proteins | sample SoiMetdeltSBSDD4_FD_75296 | JGI IMG/M metagenome (GOLD analysis project Ga0075420, IMG submission 75296) | Bulk soil microbial communities from a Populus tree surrounding site in Tennessee, USA - Soil MetaG P. deltoides SBSDD4 | ecosystem: Environmental > Terrestrial > Soil > Tree plantation...
CAGAACAAGAAGCTGCGCGCCGAGCTCGAGGCGGCGCAGGCGCGGCTGTCCGCGTTCCAGCGCGAGAAGGGCATCGAGGTCAAGGAAACCCCGGGCGGCGACGCGAAGGCGAAGCCGCCCGGCGAAGCGCTGCCGGAAGCGATGCAGAACCAGGTGATCCCGAGCCTGCGCGCCGACATCCTGCGGCTGGAGGCGAAGCTGCGCGACGCCGGGTCGAACCTCGGCGCGAACCATCCGCAATACCGGGCGATGCAGGCCGAGCTGGCCGAGCTGAAGGACAAGGAGAAGGAGCTCAAGGCCGCGCTCGAGGCGCAGCGCCGCAAGCTGCTCGCGATGAGCGGCGACCGCGACCAGCTCGCGATGCTCGAGCGCGACGTGGACGCGGCCAAGCACGCCTACGAGAGCGCCGAGCGGCGCTTCACGCAGACCAGCTTCGAGAGCCAGGCGACGCAGTCGAACGTGTTCCTGATCCGGCCCGCGATCGAGCCGCTCGAGCCCTCGTTTCCGAGGGTCAAGCTGTACCTGCTCGCCGCGATCCTGTTCGGCGCGCTGCTCGGCGCGGGCGCCGCGCACGCGCTCGAGACGCTCGACCGGCGCGTGCGCTGCGTCGAGGACGTGGCGAGCCTGGCGCGCATGCGCGTGCTCACGGTGATCGAGAGCAAGGCGAGCCCGGGCGCGCTCGCCCTCGCCCGGCGCAACGCGCCGCTCGCGCTTCCCCGGCAGAGCGGAAATGATTGAGAACGCAAATCGTCGTTCCCGCGAAGGCGGGAACCCCATTTTTTTGAAGAAACAAGACTGGACCCCCGCCTTCGCGGGGGCGACTTCAAATGTCGCGGGGGCGACTTGAGATCTCCTAGCCCATGAACGAGGTGATTTCCCCGGCGCCGGAGCGCGCCGAGTTCGAGGGCGGCGAGCGCACCATCGGCGCGATCCTGGTCGACTCGGGCGCGCTCACGCGCGACGACGTCGAGCGCATCCTCGGGCGGCAACGCGAGACCGGCGGGCGCTTCGGCGACGCCGGCCGGGCGCTCGGCCTGCTCGAGCAGCGCGACATCGATTTCGCGCTCTCGCGCCAGTTCGACTACCCGTACCTGCGGCGCGGCGAGAGCCGGGTGAGCGAGGCGGTGATCGCCGCCTACGACCCGGCGCACCCGCAGGTGGAGGCGCTGCGCGCGCTGCGCAGCGAGCTGATGCTCCACTGGTTCAACGACGACGCGGCGCACAAGTCGCTCGCCGTGCTGAGCGAGGCGCGCGGCGAGGGCCGCAGCTTCATCGCCGCCAACCTCGCGGTGGTGCTGTCGCAGCTCGGCGGCCGCACGCTGCTGATCGACGCCGACCTGCGCCACCCCTCGCAGCACGCGCTGTTCGGCCTGGAGAACCGCCTCGGGCTGTCGGCGGTGCTGGCGGGGCGCGCCGGCGCCGAGGCGGTGCAGCGCGTGCCGCAGCTCGGCAGCCTGACGGTGCTGCCCTCGGGCGTGGCGCCGCCGAACCCGCAGGAGTTGCTCGCCCGCCCGACCTTCGGCGTGCTGCTCGAGCGCCTCGCCGAGCACGTCGACTTCATCTTGATCGACACGCCGCCCGCGGCCGAAAGCGCGGATTTCCAGACCGTCGCCGCGCGCGCGCGCGCCGCGCTCTTCGTCGTGCGCAAGAACCACTCGCGCCTCTGGCGCGTGCAGGCGATCGCGGAGGGCGTCGCGCGCACGCGTACCGCGGTGCTCGGCGCGGTGCTCAACGACTTCTAGGCCATGCCGGAACACCTGCGCGCGCTGGCGGTGATCCTGGTCCTCGCCGGCGCGGTGTTCGCGCTCGCGCGCCCGCTCGCCTGCGCCGCGGCGATGACCGAGCCGGCCTTCGCGCGCCGGCGCAACCTCTGGTTCGCGCTCACGCTCACCGCCTTCCTCGCCCACAACTTCTGGATCTTCGTCGCCTTCGCGGCGCTGCTCCTGTTGTTCACCATTCCCTCGGAACACAACAAGCTGGCGCTCTGGTTTTTCGTCCTGCTCGCCGTGCCCGCGATCGGCGCCGAGATCCCGGGCTTCGGCCTGGTGGAGCACTTCTTCGTCGTCGATCACGTGCGGCTGCTCGCGCTCGCGGTCCTGCTGCCGGCCTGGCTCGCCCTGCGCATGCGGCCCGACGCCGAGCCGTTCGGCCGCTCGGGCGCCGACAAGCTGCTCGCCGCCTACCTGGTGCTGCAGCTTTGCCTGCTGTTCCCGCACACCACGCTCACCGAGGCCCTGCGCCGGGGCGTGTTCTACGCCTTCGTCGACGTGTTCCTGCCTTACTACGTGGCGAGCCGCGCGGCGCGCGACCTCGCCGGCGTGCGCGAGGCGCTGACGGCGTTCGCGCTCGCCGCCCTGGTGGCCGCCGCCATCGCGGTGTTCGAGTTCGCCCGGCACTGGCTGCTCTATGCGCCGCTCGAGGAGTCGCTCGGCGTCGACTGGGGCCTGCTGAATTACCTGGAGCGCGGCGACGGCAGGCTGCGCGCGCAGGCGAGCACCGGGCAGCCGATCGTCCTCGGCTACGTCCTCGCGCTCGGCCTCACCCTGATGCTCTATGTCAACCGGTTCTTTCTCTCCACGCCATGGCGCTATGGCGCGCTCGCGCTGCTCGCGGCCGGCCTGGTCGCGACGATGTCGCGCGGCCCGTGGCTCGGCGCGCTCGTCATGCTGCTCGCCTTCGTCGCCACCGCGCCGCGGGCGTGGTCGCGCCTGGCGAAGCTCGGCGTGGCCGGCCTCTGCGTCCTGCCGTTCCTCATGGTGTCGAGCGCCGGTCGGGCGCTGGTCGACTTCCTGCCGTTCGTCGGCACGGTCGAGGCGCACAACGTCGCCTACCGGGAGCGGCTGTTCGAGATCTCCCTCGGCGTGGTGCTCGACCATCCGTGGTTCGGCGCCTGGGACTTCCTCGAGCTTCCGGTGATGCAGCAGCTGCGGCAGGGGCAGGGCATCATCGACGTCGTCAACACCTACCTCGGCGTCGCGCTGGCGAGCGGCTTCGTCGGCCTCGCGCTGTTCTGCGGCTTCTTCCTCGTGGTGCTGGCCGCGCTCGTCGCCGCCCTGCGCCGCGCCGCTCAGTCCCCCGCCGGTCGCGACGCCCCCGCCGGAGGCCGCGAGGGTGACGTTTACGCGGCCGGGCAGGCGCTGCTCTGCGCGCTGCTCGGCATCCTGGTGATGATTTTCACCACCAGCAGCATCGGCCTGATCCCGGTGATCTACTGGGCGTTCGCCGGCCTCGCCCAGGCCTATGCGCGCCAGGCATCGATCGCGCCCGATCCCAAGCATGCCGACGAGCGCCTCTTCGTCGCTGCCTAGAGGTCGGCTGGACGCGCTGCGCGCGCGCGTGCTGCGCGCCGGCGGCTGGACCGTCGCCGGCTTCGCCCTGGGCCAGGCGCTCCGCTTCGGCGCCAACCTGGTGATGACGCGGCTGCTCGTGCCGGAGATGTTCGGCGTCATGGCGATCGCGCTGATGGTGATGTACGGCCTCGCGCTGTTCTCCGACGTCGGGCTGCGCCAGAGCATCGTGCAGAGCAGGCGCGGCAGCGAGGCGTTGTTCCTGAATACCGCGTGGACGATCCAGATCGCGCGCGGCTTCGTGATCTGGGGGGCCGCCCTGGTTGTCAGTCTCTTCTTCATCTCTGCAAGCGGCCTGGGTTTTTTTTCTCAAGCAAGTGTTTATGCCGATCCGAGCCTGCCGTACGTGATCGCCGTCCTCTCGCTCTCGGCGGTGATCGCCGGTTTCGAATCCACCCGGCTGCACGAGGCGAGCCGCAGCCTGCTGCTCGATCGCGTGACCCGGATGGAGCTCGCGAGCCAGGTTTTCGGCCTGGCCTGCATGATCGCCTGGGCGCTGGTCGACCGCACGATCTGGGCGCTGGTCGCGGGCGCGCTCGCCGCCGCGGCGCTGCGCACGCTCCTGTCCCACGCCTGGCTGCCGGGGGCGCCGAACCGCTGGCGCTGGGAGGGCGCGGCCGCGCGCGAGATCCTCGCCGTCGGCAAGTGGATCTTCGCCGCCTCGGCGCTCGGCTTCCTGGTGAACAGCGCCGACCGGCTGATCCTCGGCGCGCTGGTGAGCGCCCCGGTGCTCGGCGTGTACGCGATCGCGTTCCTGCTGTTCAGCGCCGTGGAGCAGGTGCTGGTGAAGATCGTCGGCGAGGTTTCGTTTCCCGCGCTGAGCGAGGTGGCGCGCGAGCGGCCGGCGGCGCTGCGCGCGGCGTACTACCGCTTTCACCTCGCGGTCGGGCTGCCCGCCTGCTGCGCCGCCGGGCTGCTCGTCGCCTGCGCCGAGCCGCTGGTCGCGCTGCTCTACGACGCGCGCTACGCCGAGGCGGGCTGGATGCTGCGCATCCTCGCCGTCGCGCTCGTCACGCTGCCCTTCCGCGTCGCCACCCAGTGCTTCATCGTGCTCGGCGAGCCGCAGAAGATGAGCGCGATCTGCGCCATCCGCCTCGCTGCCCTGTGCGCCGCGGTGCCGCTCGGCTGGCATTTCTTCGGCCTCGCCGGCGCGCTCTGGGCGATCGTGCTCAGCCACTTCTCCACGCTGCCCACCACGATCGCCTTCGTCGTGCGGCACGGCCTGTTCGATGCGCACAGGGAGGTGGTGCTTCCTGCCGCCTTCCTCGCGGGTCTTGCCCTTGGCCATGTCCTCTAGGGAAAAGCTGAACACCGTCGTCCCCGCGGTGAACACCGTCGTCCCCGCGAAAGCGGGGACCCCGTTTTCTTTTCAAAAACATGGATCCCCGCTTTCGCGGGGACGACAGCTTCAGGCGCCACTACGCGTCACTTTCGTCCTGCCCCACGCCGGCATGGCGGGCGGCATCCGCGTGCTCGCGACCTACGCCGAGCGCCTGCAGCGGCGCGGCCATCAAGTCAGGGTGGTGTCGCAGCCGCAGTGGCAGCCCGACCTTGCGCGCAAGGTAAAGTCGTTGCTGCGCGGCCGCGGCTGGCCGCAGGACCTCGAGCCCGAGCCCTCGTGGTTCGACGGCCTGGGCGTGCCGCACCGCGTGCTCGACGAAATCCGGCCAGTCTCCGACGCCGACGTGCCGGACGCCGACGTGGTGATCGCCACCTTCTGGACCACCGCGGCGCCGGTCGCCGCGCTTTCGCCGCGCAAGGGCGCCAAGGCGATCTTCGTGCAGGGCTACGAAACCGCCCCGGACTGCTTCGACCCGGCGCTCGATGCGGTCTGGCGGCTGCCGCTCGCCAAGATCGTGGTGGCGAGCTGGCTCGCCGACCTGGCGCGCGAGCGATTCGGCGACGCCAGCGCGCGCCTCGTGCCGAACAGCGTGGACACGGCGCAGTTCAATGCCCCGCCCCGGGGCCGGCAGGCGCGGCCGACGGTCGGGATGCTCTACAGCACGATTCCCGCGAAGGGCGCCGACCTGGCGCTCGCGGCGCTCGAGCGCCTGCGCCGGCGCCTGCCGGAGCTGCGCGTGATCGCCTTCTCGGCCGAGCGGCTTGCCGCGCACCTGCCGCTGCCGGACTGGATCGAGTTCCGCTACCGCCCGCCGCAGGACGAGATCCGGCGCCTCTACGCGAGTTGCGACGCCTGGCTGTGCGCCAGCCGGCGCGAGGGCTTCCACCTGCCCGCGCTCGAGGCGATGGCCTGCCGCTGCCCGGTGGTGTCGGCGCGCATGGGCGGCCCGCGGGATTTCATCGAGCAGGGCGTGAACGGATTCCTGGTCGACGTGGGCGATGCAGCCGCGCTCTCCGACCGGTTGCTGGAACTCCTTCAATTTCAGGAAAACCGGTGGCACGGCATGTCGGACGCGGCGCTCGCCACCGCGCAGGGCTACACCTGGGACGACGCCACCACGCTGCTCGAGGGCGCGCTCGCCGGGATCAGGGACTCATGCCTGGCGCAATCATCCTGATGTACCACAGCGTCGCGCTCGAGGACGCGGCGTCCTATGTCGAGCCGGGAAACCGCGTCGATCCCCGCACCTTCGAGCGCCAGATGGCGTTCCTCGCCGCCGAGCGGCGCGTGATCGCGCTCCCGGAGCTGGTGGATACGATCGCCGCCGGCCGCGCCTCGCCCGCGGACACGGTGTGCATCACCTTCGACGACGGCTACCGCGACAACTTGACTGTCGCGGCGCCGATCCTCGAGCGGTACCGGCTGCCGGCGACGCTCTTTCTCGCCACCGGTTTCGTCGAGCGCGGCGAGGCGCAGTGGTCCGACCGGCTGCACCGGCTCTCGCTGCCCGCGCCGGACCACCGGCGGCTGCACGCGCAGCTGCTCGAGGCGAGCCACGTCGAGCGCATGCGCGTCCTCGATGAATTCACGATCACCGAACAGCCCCCGCGACTGATGCTCGACTGGGACGAGGCGCGCCAGCTTCTGCGCCGCTATCCGCTGTTCGAGATCGGCGGCCACACGCGCGACCATGTCGACCTGACCCGGCACCCCGGCGAGGCGCGCGCGCAGATCGAGGGCTGCGCCGCGGACCTGCGGCGCGAGCTCGGCGCCGAGCCGCGAGCCTTCTCCTATCCCTACGGGCGCTGGGACGTCGCGACGCGCCAGGCGGTGATCGACGCCGGCTGGCGCTGCGCGGTCGCGGCCGACGCCAAAGGACATGTCGGGCCGGCGAGCGACCGCTACGCCATGCCCAGGGTTGAAGCGCCGCGCTCGATGACGCGCTTCGCCTTCAAGACCAGCAGTAGTTTTCGCGGCGTGTTCTCGATGCTGGGGATCGCATGAGCCCGCGCGTTTCTCCGATTACGGGGGTTATCGTTACTTACCAGTCGGCGCGCACCATCGGCCGGGCGCTCGCCGCCGCGCGCCGCTGCCACGACGCGGGCCTCCTCGACCTCGTCGTGGTCGACAACGCGAGCAGCGACGCCACACGCGAGATCCTGGCGCGCGAGGCCGGCTGGGCGCGCGTGGTGCTCGAGGCGACAAACCACGGTTTCGGCCGCGGCTGCAACCTCGGCTTCGCGCACGTCGCGAGTCCCTACACGCTGTTCCTCAACCCGGACGCGGTGGTGGAGCCGGACTGCCTCCGGACCCTGATGATGTTTCTCGAAAAGCATCGTGAAGCCGGCATCGTCGGGCCGGCGACCCTGTGCCGCGAGCGGGAGTTCCAGCCGACGGGTCCTTATCCCACGCCCTGGAGCATCGTGCGCGAGGCGGCGCCGCTCCTGCGGCGGCGCTCGGAAGCGGTCGCGATCGTGCCGGGCATGGCGCCGCTGCGCACCGGCTGGGTGTGCGGGGCGGTGCTCATGATCCGCAGCGCGCTGATGCGCGAGCTGGGCGGATTCGATCCGCGCTTCTTCCTCTACTGGGAGGAGGTCGACCTCTGCCGCCGCGCCGAGCAGGCGGGCTGCGAGAACTGGGCGCTCGGCGCCGCGGTTGCCCACCACGTGGTCGGCGCGAGCTCGTCGGGCGCGCCGCGCTTCGGCACCGCGGTGGCGAAGCACTACTACCAGAGCCGCTACTACTACATGGCCAAGCATCACGGCTGGCTGGCGGCGGCGGCAGCCGAAGTCTGCGAGTTCATTCTTCTCACAGCCGAATCAGCGTTCGATGCGCTGCGCGGCCGCGGTCTCGAGCGCCTGCGGCCCCGGCTGCAGGCCGCGCTCCTGAGCCTTCCCGATGAGCGCTAAGTACTCTTTGATTGATGCAGGGGATCTTGATCCCGGCCTCGTCGCGGCGTGGAGTTCGATCCAGGAGCGCGAGCCGCGCTTCGAGAGTCCGTATTTCCGCCCCGAGTTCACCCGGGCGGTCGGCAGCGTGCGCGACGACGTGCGTGTGGTGGTGATCGAGAACGACGGCCGGCCCGTGGGCTTCTTTCCGCACCAGCGCGCGGCCTGGGGGCGCGGCAGCCCGGTCGGCGGCGCGCTCTCCGACTACCACGGCGTGATCGCCGCGCCGCAGGCCGAGTGGAGCGTGGTCGAGCTGATGCGCGCGGCGCGGCTCTCGGTGTGGAGCTTCGATCACCTGGTCGACCCGGCCGGCCGGTTCGCGCCGTACGTCATGTCGGGCGCCGCGGCCTCGCCGCAGATCGATCTCGCGAGCTTCGCGCCGCCGCCGGAGTTCGCGCGCAAGGCGCGCAAGCTTGCGCGCGAGCACGGCGAGCTCTCCTTCAGCCTGCACGCGCCGGCAAGCCTGGTGTGCATGTTCGAATGGAAAAGCGGGCAGTACCGCGCGAGCGGGCTGACCGATGCCTTTGGCGTGTCCTGGACCGCTCGCCTGGTGAAACGGTTGATGGAAACCGAGACCCCCGGCTTCGCCGGCACCTGCTCGGTGCTGCGCGCCGGGGACGAGATCGTCGCGGTGCATGCCGGGATGCGCTCGAACCGCGTCCTGCATTGGTGGTTCCCGACTTATAACCCACGCTATGCGGCTTACTCGCCGGGAATCATCCTTCTTTTGAAGATTGCGGCGGCGCTCGGCAGCGGCACGATCGACCTCGGCAAGGGCGATGCGCGCTACAAGCGCAGCCTGGCGACCGGCGCCGCGCCGCTGCGCGAGGGCTGCGTCGAGCTGCCCTCGCTCGCCACTACCGCGCGGCGCCTCTGGCGCCGCGCTGAAGCCAGCCCGGCCTGGCACCTGCCGGTCAGGGCGCTGCGCCGCCTCGAGCGCGCGCGGAGGTTCAATTGATCGGGGTGGTGGTCATCGGGCGAAACGAGGGCGAACGGCTGCGGCGCTCCCTCGCTACGGTCGTCCCCGCGAAGGCGGGGATCCCGTTTGGTCTGGTCTACGTCGATTCCGGCTCGAGCGACGGTTCGGTCGCGCTGGCGCGTGCCCAAGGTGCCGAGGTGGTCGAGCTCGACGCCGCCACGCCCTTTACCGCGGCAAGGGCGCGCAACGCCGGGCTTGGGTTCTTGACTGCACGGCATCCCGGGTTGCGCTACGTCCAGTTTCTCGACGGCGACTGCGAGCTTGCGGCGGGCTGGCTGGAGAAAGCCCGGAAGTTCCTGCATCAGAATCCTCGCATCGCCGTGGCATGCGGGAGGCTGCGCGAGAAGCACCCCGAGCGCACGGTCTACAACCGGCTCTGCGACATCGAATGGGACGCGCCGCGCGGCGAGGCGCGCGCCTGCGGCGGCATCGCGATGCTGCGCGTCGACGCGCTCGCGGCGGTCGGCGGCTGGCGTTCCGACCTGGTCGCCGGCGAGGAGCCGGAGCTGTGCGCGCGCCTGCGCGCCGCGGGATGGCGCATCTGGCGCCTCGACGCCGAGATGGCGGTGCACGACGCGGCGATCTCGCGCTTCGGCCAGTGGTGGCGGCGCACCCTGCGCGCCGGTTACGCCTTCGCCCAGAACGCGGCGCTGCACGGCGCGCCGCCCGAGCGGCTCGGCGTGCGCGAGTCGCGCAGCGCCTGGTTCTGGGGTCTTGCATTGCCAGTTCTGATCATGTCCGGCGCATGGGTTGCCGGTCCTTGGAGCCTCGCGCTCCTCGCGGCCTATCCGCTGCAGGTGGTGCGACTGGGGCTGCGCGGCGAGAACTGGTGGCGCGCGCTGTTTCTCGTGCTCGGCAAGTTTCCCGAGCTCGCCGGGCAGATCAAGTTCAGGCTGGAGCGGCACCCGCGCCTGATCGAATACAAATGATCCGCGTCGCGTACCTCGTCAACCAGTACCCCAAGGTGAGCCACAGCTTCATCCGGCGCGAGATCCTCGCCCTGGAGAGCCGCGGCTTCGAGGTGCAGCGCATCGCCCTGCGCGGCTGGGACGACGCGCTCGCCGACGCCGAGGATCGCGCGGAGCGGCAGCGCACGCGCTACGTGCTGCAGGCTGGGGTGTTGACGCTGTTGATGGATGTTGTTCTTGCTTTTCTGAAAAGACCTGTCCAGTTCCTGGCGGCGTTGGGGCTGGCGCTGCGCATGGCGTGGCACGCCGAGCGGCCGCTGCCCTACCATCTCGCGTATCTCGCCGAAGCCTGCCGCGTGGCGGCGTGGCTGCGCGAGTCGGGCGCGGTCCACCTGCACGTGCACTTCGGCACCAACTCGGCCGAGGTCGCGATGCTGGCGCGCGCGCTCGGCGCGCCGGCGTACAGCTTCACGGTGCACGGGCCGGAGGAATTCGACGCGCCGCGCTGCCTCGGCATCGCCGAGAAAGTGCGCCGCTCGGCGTTCGTGGTGGCGATCAGCGCCTTCGGCCGCAGCCAGCTCTACCGCTGGGTCGAGCCGGCGCACTGGCGCAAGATCAGCGTGGTGCATTGCGGGCTGGAGCCGGGCTTCCACCGGTTCGCGGCGCCGCTGCCGGAAGCGCCGCGGGTGGTCTGCGTCGGACGGCTGTGCGAGCAGAAGGGCCAGCGCCTGCTGGTCGAAGCGGCGGCGCGCCTCGCGGCGAAGGGCATCGCGCTCGAGGTGGTCCTCGCCGGCGACGGCGAGCTGCGGAGCGAGCTTGAAGCTCTTATAGAAGTACATAAGTTGGGGCAAGCCGTGAGCATCACCGGGTGGTTGTCGGGCCCGCAGGTGCGCGAGGAGATCCTCGCGGCGCGCGCCCTGGTCCTGCCCACCCTGGCCGAAGGCCTGCCGGTGGTGCTGATGGAGGCGATGGCGCTGCGCCGGCCGGTGCTCGCCACCTACGTCGCGGGGATTCCCGAGCTGGTGCGGCCGGGGGAGAACGGCTGGCTGGTGCCTTCGGGCGATGTCGAGGAGCTCGCTGCCGCGCTCGAGGAGCTGCTCGCGTGCCCGGCCGCGGAGCTGGGCGCGATGGGCGAGGCCGCGCGCGCGCGCGCGCTCGAGCGCCATTCGATCGATACCGAGGCCGGCAAGCTGGCCGCGCTGTTTACTGCTGCTATTCAGTCTAGTGCTGCCATTCAGTCGTCCCCGCGAAGGCGGGGACCCCATTTAGAAAATGCTCCTCCCTTTGATCGTTTACATAAGAAAGCTCAACTGGGTCCCCGCCTTCGCGGGGACGACCATTAGTAGATGACCCTGCCTGATTCCAGCTTCCTGGTAACCGTGGGCCAGCTGCGCTACATCCAGGCGCATTGGGAGCCGGCCGAGAGCCGCAACCCCGACGCGCTGGTCGGCGCTTTCCTGTCGCCCGGCCAGCGCCTCGCCTGCCGGGTGAAAGGCGCGCTGTTCCTCGGGCGGCTGCGCGCGAACCCTTTCTACCACTACCTGCTCGCGCGCACGCGCTATTACGACGGGCTGTTCCTCGACGCGGTGCGCGAGGGTGTTTCCTGCATCGTCAATATCGGCTGCGGAACGGACACGCGCGCCTACCGCTTCGCGCGCCTGCTCGAGGCCAAGCGCATCACGGTGCTCGAATGCGACCAGCCGCCCGCGATTCGCGCCAGGCGCGAGCTCGCGGCGCGGCGTTGGCCAACCGCGCATGTCCGTTACATAGCGCTGGATCTGAACCAGAAGTCTGACCCCGATTTTTGGGAGCACGTGAGCGGGCGCGCGTTCGTCATGATGGAAGGCGTAAGCCCCTACATCGAGCGGACGAGGTTCGAAGCGTTCCTGCGCCTGCTCGCCGCCCGCTTGAGCCGGGGAAGCGTGCTCGCTTACGACTTCAAGCTCGAGGGCCTGGGCACGCCGCAGGCCTTCCGGCTTTCCGGCGAGCGCGACGCGGTCGCCGCCTATCACGCCGCGCTTGGATTCCAGCTGAAAGATCTTGAAACCAGCGCGGGGCTTACGCGCCGCCTGCTGCCGCACGCGTCCGCGCTTTTCGAAGAGGACTGCCTCGCCTGTCTTACCTGCTGATTTCGCCCTGCCGCGACGAAGCGGCCTACATGCGCGAGACGCTGGACACGGTGATCGCGCAGTCGCTGCGTCCGGCGCGGTGGGTGATCGTCGACGACGGCTCGACCGACGAGACGCCGCGCATCCTCGCCGAGTACGCGCGGCGCCACCACTGGATCGAGATCGTCACGCTGCGCGATCGCGGCAGGCGCTCGGTCGGCCCGGGGGTGATCGAAGCCTTCTACGCCGGGTACCGGACCATCGACCCGGACGCTTACGACTACCTGTGCAAGCTCGACCTCGACCTGCGGCTGCCGCCGCGCTACTTCGAGATCCTCTGCGCCCGCATGGCGGCCGATGCGCGCCTCGCGACCTGCAGCGGCAAGGCCTACGTCGAGGAGCGCGGGCGCCTCGTGCCCGAGCGGCACCGCGACGACACCTCGCTCGGCATGACCAAGTTCTACCGCGTGTCGTGCTTCAAGGCGATCGGCGGCTTCATCCGCGCAGTCATGTGGGACGGGATCGACTGCCACCAGTGCCGGATGCGCGGCTGGATCGCGTGCAGCTGGGACGAGCCCGAGCTGCGCTTCGTCCACCTGCGTCCGATGGGATCGAGCCAGCACAGCATCTACGCCGGCCGCATGCGGCACGGCGCCGGGCAGTACTTCATGGGCACCGGCTTCCTCTACATGGCGGCGAGCGCGGCGAGCCGCATCAACCAGAAGCCCTACGTGCTCGGCTCGGCCGCCATGCTGTGGGGGTGGCTGGCGAGCGCCCTGCGGCGCAAGCCCCGGCTCGACGATCCGGCGTTCAGGTCCTTCCTGCGCGCCTACCAGCGGCGCGTGCTGCTCACCACCATTTCGGGTTCTGCTCGATGAAGGTCATCAGGGCGTCGAACTTGGGCGATTCGCTGCGCGGCTGCGCGACGTACTCGAGCGCGCCCCAGCGGCCCGACTTGGTATACCGGCTGACGTCGTTGAAGTGCACGAACAGCTCGCCGCCCTCGCGCTTCCAGAGCGCGAGGTAGTCGAGGTAGAGCTGCTTGATGCGCGGGTCGCGGTTGAAGCTGTCGAACAACGCATTGAGCGCGGCGTTGCCCTCGGCGCCGCCGACGCCCGCCATGTGCTGGCCGCCCTCGTAGGCGAGCAGCCGCAGGCCGTATTTCCTTGCCAGGGCGCGGTGGTTGGCGATATGGGCCGCCTCGCGCGCGAAGACGTCGGTTCGCACGTGCTTGATCAAGGCGTCCGGCGTCATGGCGCTGAACCTGCCGGCCTCCGCGGGCGTCGGCGAGACGCCGAAATACGGCGCGATCGCCAGCGCATCGATGCCCTGTCCCCTGAGATGCTCGAGCCCGCTCCTGGCCACCCAGGGGTTGGCGGCCTGCGCGCCGAGCACCGCGACCACGCGGCCGGCGCCGAGCTCGCCTTTGAACACCGCCGCCAGCGTGCGCGTGCGGAGCGCGTGGTATTGGGACAAGTTCATTCCCTGGGTCCTCGAGCGGTTTGTCAGAAAACCATGTTGCGAGAACATCGAGTTCCACACCTCGTTCGAGTGCTCGACGTACACGCCGAGCGCCGGGTCGAGCTTTTCCTTGACCATCCGCGCAAGGCTGCGCGCGTAAGCCTCGTCGGCCTGGTGCGGCAGCGTGAACCAGGGGTGGGCGCCCACCAGGTTGGCGAGCGCGATCATCACTTCGACCGGCACGCCCGTGTCCTTTGCCCAGGTGCCGTAGGCGAGCGGCGTGCGCTGCGCCCAGGCCGCCACCGGGCTCGAGTTGGTGCGCATCCAGTCCATGAAGCGCAGCACCGAGTAGCCGCGCAGCCGCTCGGCGAACACGGGGTAAAAAATGACGTTTCGATCCTCGGCAAAGGAGATGAAGCGTTTCGGGCCGCAGTCCCGCGCCGACGCGGCGTGCGTGAACGGGTCGCCCTCGCAGATGCCGCCGGGCATCACGATCTCGATCTCGCGCAGGTAGTCCGCCGGGTTGGTGGCCTCGATCCAGACATAGACGCCGCCGTCGTTCGGCGTCACCTCGAGCGTGATCTCGCCGCGGCGCTGCGCGACCACCTTGGCGGCGAAGCCGAAGTTGAGCTTGCCCTCGCCCTTGTAGCGCACGAGGTAGCGTCCGCGCGGGTAGCGGTCGCCGAACTCGCGCAGCATCAGCTTGCGTGCCACCTGCCCGGGGCGCAGCGAGCGCACCCAGCCGTTGGCATCGAGATCGAGCGGCGGGCCGCCGCCCCAGTCCTGCGCGTTCCCCGACATCCATTCGCTCGAGGACTTCATCACGTCGACGAACGGCACCTGCGGCGACCAGTAGGCGAGCATTTCCAGGTTGGTCCCGATCGGCGAGCGCAGCCTGTCTTGAAAGGCTTGCGCAGCCGTGGAACCCACCAGGAATGCGACGACTAGCGCTCTGCCCAGTATCTTGCCCATCGTGCCTTGTACCTTTCGACCCGACGCCATACGCCCTGCGGCGGCTGGAGCACGACCTGCGCGACGAGCTTCGCTGCGTGCAGCTTGCGCAGCGTCGTGCGGAAGTCGTACGCCACTTCGTGGAACCAGACCCGGCGCCGCTCCATGTCGAGCAGCGCGTACGAAGCGAGCGGCGCCGCGCCGCGCGCCTGGCCGACCGCTCCGGGATTGATGACGCAGGGCAGGGCGAGAGGGTATTCAGCCCCGTTGCCGGCGTGGCGGAAGCCTTCCTGGCGCGAAAAAAGCGCCGCGTGGTGCGTATGCCCGCACACCAGCACCTCGGCGGACGCGTGCCGGGCGCGGAGCTGCTCGAGCGCGGCCTCGGCCCGCTCGCGCGTGCTGACGTAGGTATCGGCGCTCTCGAGGTCGCCGTGGCAAACCACGACGCCGAGCGCGGCTTCGACGCTGTACGGCAGCCGTTCGATGAAATTCCGGGCCCCGGGGCTCAATTGCCGGCGCGTCCACACCGCCGCGACGATGCCGGCGTGGACGCAGCGCGAGAAGTCGCGCCGGCCGAGCACCATCTCCTCGTGGTTGCCCATTACGCACAGCGCCGCGCGCTCCCGCAGCCGCGCGATGCAGGCCTCGGGGTCGGGCCCGTAGCCGACGACGTCGCCCGCGCACACCAGGCGCGCCCCGGGGCTGGTGCGGTCGAGCTCGCGCAGGACCGCGTCCAGCGCCTCGAGGTTACCGTGCAGGTCGGAAACGAGGGCGAGCTTCAAGCAGCCTGGTGAGCCTGCGGTGCAAGATGCCGGGAAGGTCGTCCAGCCCGGGCAGCGGGTCGCGCAGCGTGAAGCTCTCGTCCACGTCCACGGTGAGCATCTCGGCCAGCCAGCGCGCAATCGGGCCCTCGTACGCCCGCCAGTCGTCGCGCGAGTTCGCCCAGCGCACGCCGGCCCGCGCCGCGCCGGCCGGGCGCGCCGAGCCGGGCTCGAGGCAATCGCGGTACACCAGCGCGGGAAGCGAGACCCCGGCGACGGCGCCGGCGTGGTGCCAGAGGTTGAACCGCGGGTTGATCTCCAGGACGTAGAGCCGGTCGGTGCGCGCGTCGCGCTTGAAATCGACTTTCGCCACGCCCGAGAAGCCGATGCGCTCGAGCACCGTGCGCCCGAGGCGGCGCACTTCGGGGTCGTCGGTGATCTCGACGTAGGTGGAAAAGCCGTACAGGCGCGGCGCGGTGCGCAGCTTGCGCCCGGTGAATTCGCCCACCACCTGGCCGCCGGGCCGGACGTAGGCGTGATAGCTGTGGATCCGCTCCTCGCCGCCTTCGACCGCCGCCTGCAGCACGAAGTCGGTGTCCTCCGCCTCGAGCAGCGACGCCAGCCGCTCGAGCTCGGCTGCGGTCGTGACGCGCAGCGCCTTCTGGCGCTGGGCGAGCTGGACGAAGCGCCGCGAGCGCGTCGCGGGCTTGAGCACGCACGGGAACCGGTCCCAGCGCGCGAGATCGGCGGCGAGCGCGCTTCCCCGGCGCAGCAGCAGGGTGGCGGGCGCGGGCAGGCGGGCGCGCTCGGCTAGGGCGACGAAGCGCAGCTTGTCGACCAGGTCCTCCACCAGCGGCGCCGGCGGCAGCACGCAGCGCAAGTGCGACGCGAGGCGGCCGCGGCCGCGCGACACCGCGAGCAGGTCGTGGTCGCCCTGGTAGAAAAGCACCGGCGCCGCGTCCTGCGCCGCGGCCCATGCGACCAGCGCGTCGAGCGCGGCCGCGGGCTCGTCGACCCAGCTCGGCGTGCGTACCATGGCCTTGCAATAGCGGGAAACCTTCAGCTTCGAAGCCGGATCGTTCGTGGCGACGGCGACCGGGATGCCGTCGCGCCCCAGCGCGCGCACCATGCTCAGATCGCCGATTACGCAGGCGAACGCCTTGCCCGCAGGCCTCGGCGCAGGCTTGCGATCGAGGCAATTCCTGTAGAGCTGCGCAAACACCGCCGCATCGGGGTCGAGCAGCATGCGCTCGGCGTCCACCGTGTCCGGCCCGTAATACTCCTCGGTGCGCGGCGCCGCCGCGCGCCAGCGCGCCGCGCCGCCGTCGTCGGGCAGCCATCCCTTCTTCGGCATGAAGTGGCAGACGCGGCCGGCGTACGGTCCAGGCGCGTATCCCCGCACCGCGGCGAGCGCCGCCCGCTCGGATCTTTCGACCGGCAACCACTTCAGGCGCTCGCGCACGCGCGCGGCGAGGTATTTGAAGCTCCGCAGCCGGAGCACGTTTCGCAGGTGAAGCCCCATCCGCCCGACCCAGTAGCGCAGGTTGAAGCGGTAGAAGCTGGGGTGCGCGCAGCCGAACAGCGCCAGCAGCGCCGGCTCGGCGCCGGCGCGCGCGAGCTGGCGCGCGAGCTCGAAGGCGAGCGCGCCGCCGGCGCAGTAGCCGGCGATGACGAATGCGCCGCCCGGCCGGAAGGCCCGGATCTGAGCGGCGAGCTCGCCTGCGATGTCCTCGATGCGGGCGAGCTCGGGCGGCTGCAGGCCGAAGAACGGCTGGTCGCCGCCGAGGTGCCGCACCAGGTCGCGGAACGCGAACACGTCGCCGTCGTGCCCGGCCACGGCGTAGATCGGGATGCGCGTGCCGCGCGGCTGCAGCGGCACGATGCCGTCGGGCTGCCGGGCGATGCGCTGCGCCTGGCGCAGGAACTCGAGGATCTCGGCCTTGCGCCGGGCGAGCTCCTGGCGCAGCCCGGGCGTGAGCGCCCCTGCGGGCGCGCTGCAGCGCAGCTGCTCGCCGTTGGCCGAGAGGCGGATGTCGCGCTTCAGCAGCTCCTGCAGGAACGCGCCGGCGCTCACAGGAACGTCTCTTCCCGCCCCGGGGCGTGCGCAGGCGGCGATTTCGAGCTCGCGAGCCACGACAGCGCGTCGATCGCCTCGGCGAGCTCGGCGAGCACCGGACGCTCGAACAGGTGCTTGAGCGGCAGCTCGACGCCGAAGCGCTCGCGCACGCCGGCGATGAGCTGCATCGCGAGCAGCGAATGCCCGCCGCAGTCGAAGAAATGGTCCTGCGCTCCGACGCGCTCGATGCGCAGCACGCGTTGCCACACCTCGGCGAGCGTCCGCTGCGTGGGAGTGTCCGGCGGCGCCGCCGGCGCGGCGCGCTCGGGCGCCGGCAGCGCCTGGCGATCGACCTTGCCGTGCGCGGTGAGCGGCAGTGCGGCCAGCCGGACGAAGTGTGCCGGCACCATATACGCGGGTAGCGCCGCGCGCAGCAGGGCCCTGATCTGTTCGAGGTCGGCGTCCGTCACCACGTAGGCGACCAGGCGCTGATCGCGCGCGATGACCATCGCCTCGCGCACCCCGGGATGACGCCGAATCAGCGCCTCGATCTCGCCAGGCTCGATGCGGATGCCGCGGATCTTGATCTGATCGTCGATGCGCCCGAGGAACTCGAGATTCCCGTCGGGCAGCCAGCGCACGCGGTCGCCGGTGCGGTAGAGGCGCGTGCCGTAGACCTGGACGAACTGGGAGGCGGTCATCTCCGGCCGCTTCCAGTATCCCGGCGAGAGCTGCACGCCGCCGACCAGCAGCTCGCCCGGCACGCCGAGCGGCACCGGCTGCAGATGGCGGTCGACCACGTAGGCCTGGGTATTCGGCAGCGGGCGCCCTATAGGGGGTATGCCTTTACCGGATACCTCTGCACAAGTGCTCACGACGGTGTTTTCCGTCGGCCCGTAGTGGTTCACCAGGCGGAAAGGCAGGTCCTGCTCGGGCAGGCGATTGAGCCGGTCGCCGCCCGTGAGCAGCGCGCGCAGCGCGCAGGACCGCGGCCAGGGCTCGCGCAATGCCGCCTCGGCGAGGGGCGTCGGGAGGAAAGCGAGCGTGATGCGCCGCTCCACCAGCCAGCGCACCAGCCGGCCCGGGTCCAGGCGGGTCGCCTCGTCGGCAAGGTGCACGCTTGCCCCCGCCGTGAGATACGGCCAGATCTCCCATACCGCGCCGTCGAACGCGGGCCCGGCGATCTGCGTCGCGCGGTCGAGCGGCCCCACGTCATAGGCTTCGCGATGCCAGCAGATCAGGTTGAAGAGGCTCGCGTGCGTGATCGGCACGCCCTTCGGCGTGCCGGTGGAGCCGGAGGTGTAGATGAGATACGCCAGCGGCGAACCCTCGTTCCCGCGCATGCGGGAACCCCGGTGATTGGAAACAATTCCCTCTTCCGTGAGCGCGACGGGTGCGCCGCTGTCCTCGAGCATGAAGCGCACGCGCTCTGCCGGATAGCCCGGGTCGATCGGAAGGTAGGCGGCGCCCGCTTTCCAGACGGCGAGCAGCGCGACCAGCATCTCGACCGAGCGCGGCAGGTGGACCGCCACGACATCGTCTGACCGCACGCCGTGCTTGCGCAGCCGTGCTGCCAGCTGCTCGGCGCCCTGATCGAGCGCGCCGTAGGTGAGCTGCCGCGTGCCGTCTTCGGCGGCCAGCGCGTCGGGGCGCAGGCGCGCCTGCTCCTCGACGAGCTCGTGCGCGCAGCGACCGGACGGGTACGGCTCGTCGGTTCTATTCCAGCTCAGGACAACCTGCTCGAGCTCCGCGGCGGTCAGCAGCGGCAGCTCGCGCAGCTTGCGCTGCGGATCGCCCGCCATGCCTTCGAGCAGCACGCGCAGATGTCCCGCCATGCGCTGCGCGACGTCGTCGGCGAAACGCCGCCGCGAGTATTGGAGCTCGAGCAGGAGCTCGTCGCCGCCGTAAGCGGCGAGGGCGAGCGGATAGTGGGTGTTGCCGACCGTGCGGCAGCAGCGGGCGTGCCGCGCTCCGCCCGGGGCGCGCAGCTGTGCATCGAGCGTGCGCTGGGCGAAGACGAACAGGGTCTCGAACAGCGGCGTGCCGCGCGGCACCTCGCTCCAGCCCTGCACGTCGACCAGCGCCGTGTGCTCGTACTCGCGCAGCGCGAGCTGCGGCGCGCGCTGCGCCTCGAGCCAGGCGCCGAGCTCGGCCTCGGGATCGATGCGCATGCGCACCGGCACGGTATTGATGAGCGGGCCGACGATGCGGGCGGCGCCCCCGGCTGGACCGGGGGCGGCGCCCTCGAGCGCCGATCCCCGGCAGGCGCGCGTCACGCCGAACACCACGTCGTCCTCGCCGCTGTAGCGGTGCAGGAGCAGCGCCCATGCGGCCTGCAGGAGCACGTTGAGGGTGATGCGCGAAGCGCGCGCGCGCTTGCGCAAGGCGGCGGTGAGCGCGGCGGGCAGCCGCGACTCGTGGATTGCATAAACGGGGTCCCCGCCTTCGCGGGGATGACGGTTCTGTGAAACGGCAAGCGGCGTGGGAGCCGTAAAACCGGCGAGCGTGCGTTGCCAGAAAGTCCGCGCGCGCTCCCGGTCGAGCCCGGACAGCCATGCGATGTAGTCGCGGTACGGCCGCGGCTGCGCAGGCTCTGTACCTTCATAGAGGTCGAACAGCTCCTGGAGGACCAGCGCCCGTCCGTGGCCGTCGAGCAGCAGGTGGTGCAGCGTCCACACCATCGTCTGCCCGGGCGCGGCGCCGCGCACCAGCGCAAGGCGCATGAGCGGCGCCTGCGTGACGTCGAAACCGCGCGCCCGCTGTTCCTGCAGAATTCCTGCCAACTGCCCTTCGAAGCGCTCGACCGGCAGGCGCACGGCGTCGACCACTTCCTGCACCGGCTGCGCCAGGCCCGCCCAGCGAAAGCGCGTGCGCAGGATCGCGTGGCGCGCCAGCAGCCGGTCCCAGGCGCGCAGCAGCCGCGGCACGTCGAGCGCTTTCTCCAGGGTGACGACGATCTGCTCGACGTAGGTCGTGCGGTCCTGCTCGCGCAGCGCGTGGAACAGCACGCCCGCCTGCAGCGGCGAGAGCCCGTAGCTATCGAGGATTCGAGTCAAGGCGCTTCAGTGCGTCCGCACCTGCTCCTGAACCGCCACCGCGCCGATCAGCCCGGGGTGGGGAACGAAGCTGCGCACGCTCCAGCCTTGCGGCGCGGCCGAGACGTCGAGCTCCGTGAGCGGGTACGAGAGGCCGCTGCCGAGCGCCTTCACGAACGCTTCCTTGCGCGTCCAGCAATACAGGAAGCCGCGCGCGCGGCAGGCATCGCGCTCGGCCGGCGAGAACACGCGCTCGGCGATCGCCTCGGCGTCCTCGATCGCGCGCTCGCGCTCGACGTCGACGCCGACCTCGCAGCCGTCGGCGAAGGCGTAGACCGCGACGTCCCCGCAGTGCGCCAGGTTGAAGCGCAGGTCGCGGTGGCCGGCGGCCAGGGCGGGCTTGCCGGCCGGCGCATAGCGGAACGCGATGGTTTCGGCGCCGACCCCGAGGCGCGCGCCGAGCAGCTGGCGCAGCCGGGCGCGCGCCACGATGAAGCGGCGGCGGTGCTCGTGGAAGACGAAGCGCGCCGCGCGCTCCCGCTCGTCGGGCGAGAGCAGCGCGCGCAACGGCGCCGCGTCCACGTCCAGGGAGACCACGGCCACGTCCGCTTTCTCAAGCATGGCCGTCGCCGGCGCAGAGAAACTCGGCGCAGCAGTAGTCGAGCACGCGCCGCACGGGGCCCGGCACCGCCACGATCGCGAGGCGCCGGCCGCGCTGCTGCTGATAGGCGCGCAACAGCATCACCAGGCCGACGAAGGCGCTGTCGACGTGGCTCACCGCGGTCAGCTCGAGCCGCACGTGCTTGCCCGACTGCGCGGCCCGGCTGAACGCGCGGCGCAGCCGCGCGATGTTGGCCTGCGTCCAGGCGCCGCGCAGCGCGATGGCGTACACGTGCCCCGCGTCCCGCGCCTCGATGCCCGCGTCGGCCGGGTGCCGGCGGCTGCGCATGTACCAGACATAGGGCAGCACGCGCGTGAGGAGCAGCATCGCGAGCGCGAGTCCGTCGCCGAAATAGCGCCGCCAGAGCGACGGCCGCTCCTTGATGCGCCAGAGCCACTCGAGGCCCGCGCGCTGCATCCAGGGCGGCGCGCGCCGGATCGTGCCGGCGGCAAAGTCGACCACCGCGCCGAGGTTGCTGACCACCGGCACGTTCAGCTGCGACCGGTTGCGCTGGATCCACGCCTGGCCCTTGCGCGCGGCGAGCCCGACGATCAGCAGGTCGGCGTTGGACGCGTTGATGCGGCGGATCGTCGCCTCGCCGCTCATCTCCTCGACCGAGCCGAAGCCGGGCGAGTCGTGGCCGACGCAGACCAGCCCGTTCCCCTGCTCTTTGTCCTCAAGCGCGAGCCGACGACCCGCGGCCGCAGCAACGCCGTCGGGGCCGCCGAAGAAATAGACCTTGAGAGGCTGGCGCGCGCCGCCGCGCAACGCCTCGAACAGGTTCGAGCCGGCGACCCGCTCCCGCAGCGGGATGCCGAGCAGCCGCGCCAGCCAGACCAGCGGCATGCCGTCGGCGACGCTCAGGTCGCTGTGCAGCACGGTGTCGCGGAATGCCGGGTCCGAGCGGCTGGCGACCACGAAGTTCACGTTGGGCGTCGACATGAAGCAGGGCAGGCGCGCCTCCGCGGCGGCGCGCAGACGCCGTTCGGCCCCGGCGAGGTCGATGACGTCGATCGGCAGGCCGAGCACGCAGTGCACGTCGCGTCCGAAATCGGGAGCGTTCAGGCGGGCAGGCCGTGCGCGAGGTCCCGGCCGGCATCGCCGGGGAGAACGCGAGGCGCCGGCGCGCGCTCGCTGCGCTCGAGGAGCCGCAGGTCCGCCTCGACCATCTCGGCCACCAGGTCCTGGAAGCGCACCTTCGGATTCCAGCCGAGCGCCTGCCGCGCCTTGGCGGGATCGCCGAGCAGCAGCTCGACCTCCGCGGGCCGGTACAGCTGCGGGTCGATCTTCACGTACTCGCGGTAGTCGAGATCGGCGTACGCGAAGGCGGTGGCGACGAACTCGCGCACCGAGTGCGTCTCGCCGGTCGCCACCACGTAGTCGTCGGGCACGTCGCCCTGCAGCATGCGCCACATCGCCTGGACGTACTCGCGCGCGTGTCCCCAGTCGCGCTTCGCGTCGAGGTTGCCCAGCCTGAGCTCGCGCCCGAGGCCGAGCTTGATGCGCGCGACGTTCGAGGTGATCTTGCGCGTGACGAACTCGTAGCCGCGGCGCGGCGACTCGTGGTTGTAGAGGATCCCGGACCAGGCCTTGAGGCCGTAGGCCTCGCGGTAGTTGCGCGTCAGGTCGAAGCCCGCGACTTTCGAGATGCCGTACGCGGAGCGCGGGTGGAACGGCGTGCGCTCGCTCTGCGGCGACTCGGCGACCTTGCCGAACATCTCGCTCGAGCCGGCGAAGTAGAAGCGGCACGCGGGCGCGCAATCCTTGATTGCCGAGAGCACGTAGTGCGTGCCGTTGATGTTGGTATTGAGGGTGGAGAATTCGTCCTCGAACGAGGAGGCGACGAAGCTCTGCGCCGCGAGGTGGTAGCACTCGTGCGGCTGCACCTGGGAGATCACGCGGTGGAGGCTCGCGAAGCTCTCGAGCGACGCGGCGTGCAGGCGCAGCCGCTCGCGGAACGGCAGCAGGCGCCCGAGCCGACGCTCTGGATCCTCCATCGCCACGCGCCGCACGATGCCGTGCACTTCGTAGCCCTTCGCGAGCAGCAGCTCGGCGAGGTACGACCCGTCCTGTCCGGTGATCCCGGTGATCAGAGCTCGTTTCATGGTTTCCCCTTGCCCGTCTCAGTACGCATTGCGGCCGGCGAGGACGATCCAGGCCGTCCTGGCGATGATGTAGAGGTCCAGGCGCAGCGACCAGTTGCGCAGGTAGTCGAGGTCGTGGTCGATGCGCGCCTTCATCTTCTCGACCGATTGCGTCTCGCCGCGCAGGCCGTTGACCTGCGCCCAGCCGGTGAGCCCCGGGCGCACCTTGTGGCGCTGCATGTAGCCCTTGATCAGCTTGCGGTAGAGCTCGTTGTGCGCGACCGCATGCGGCCGCGGACCGACCAGGCTCATGCGTCCCTGCAGCACGTTGAGGAGCTGCGGCAGCTCGTCGAGCGAGCTGCGCCGCAGGAACGCGCCGAGCGGCGTCACGCGCGCGTCGCGCTCGCCGCACTGCCGGATCGCGTCGCCGTCCTCGGTCACGGTCATGGTGCGCAGCTTGTAGACCACGATCTCCTCGCCATCGAGGCCATAGCGGCGCTGGCGGAAGATCGCCGGGCCGGGCGAGGTCAGCTTGACCAGGAGCGCGAGCACCAGGAGAAGGGGCAAAACCGCGGCCAGCATCGAAGCCGACAGGACGATGTCGCTCGCGCGCTTCGCCAGGCCGTTCACCCCGGCGAACGGCGAGTCGAACACGCCGAGCACCGGCATGCCGCTCACCGAGTCGACGCGTCCCTGGATCAGGTCGGTGACGAACATGTCCGGGACGAAGTACACCGACGCCGTCGTATCGCGCAGCGCGTCGAGCAGCGCCTGCGTGCGCGGCCCCGACACCATCGGCATCGACAGGTACACCAGGTCGATGCGGTGGCGCTTGACCAGTTCGGGCAGCTCCTCGATGCGCGCGAGCACCGGGTAGTCGCCGGCGCCCTCCCGGCGCGCGGGCGCGCGGTCGTCGACGAAGCCGACGACGCGGATGTCGGAATAGATGTCGCTGTTCAGGCGCCGCGCGAGCTCGAGCCCGGGCGCGTTCATGCCGGCGAGCACCGCGGACTTGGGCTGTCCCTGCAACGCGCGCAGCGCGGGCACCGCGGCGCGCAGCGAGAAATGCGCGCCGATCTGGCACCAGGGCGCCACCCAGCACCAGGTGACGAGCGTTTCGCGGTGGAAGTAGTCGAGGAAGCCGCTGAAGTGGCCGAAGAGCGCGAGCAGCGCGGCGAGCGCGGCCCAGCCGATGAGGATGTTCGCGATGACGCGGCCGCGCGACTGCGAGAGCCGCGCCTCGCTCGGGAAGGTGAGCGAGAACAGGATCACGGCGAGGATCATGTGGCCGGCCGCGAGGCGCCCCTCCGCCGCGAGCGCCACGCCCCACAGCGAAACCACGTAGACCAGCGGCTCGAGCGTCATTTCGAGCGTGCCGAGCAGCTTGCCGCGCCCGAGCGCCATGCGCCCCGCGGCGCGGAACGCGGCGCTCGAGGGCGGCGCGGCGGCTGCCGTCTCCAGTGAGCGCTGACCCGATTGCACCGGCACGTTCGTGCTCCGAGGCGGTCAGGGGGCGGCGTGGCCCGCCGACGACATGAGCTCCGGCGGCATCAGTTCGGCCCGCCGCAATTCCTGATTGAAGCGCGCCGCGGCCTCGGTCCGGTTGCTGACGCCGATCTTCCTGAAGATGCGCTTCAGGTGGTTCTTGACCGTGAACAGGCTGATCGCGAGCGCCTCGGCGATGTCGTGGTTGGTGCTGCCGCGCGCCAGGCTC
>Ga0075420_100000917_pt1 | contig 24351 bp, 16 predicted proteins | sample SoiMetdeltSBSDD4_FD_75296 | JGI IMG/M metagenome (GOLD analysis project Ga0075420, IMG submission 75296) | Bulk soil microbial communities from a Populus tree surrounding site in Tennessee, USA - Soil MetaG P. deltoides SBSDD4 | ecosystem: Environmental > Terrestrial > Soil > Tree plantation...
TAGACCATCGAGGAGGCCGGCTGCGCCAGCCGCACGATCCCATAGAGGCGCCGGATCTCGGCCGCCGCCGAGTGCCCCTCGACTCGGAGCGCCGCCTGGAGCCGCTGCAGGGCCGGCGCCGAGAACGACGGCCCGCCTAGGTGGTCCAGCGCGTCGGCGTACGCCCCGAGTGCCCCCGCGAAGTACCGCACCTGGTTCAGCCGCCCGACCGCCGTGCCGACCAGCCGCCAGCCGATCAGCAGGTTCACGACGACCGGCCCGATCCAGAGCGGCCAGCCGATCAGCCCGCCCATCTGCGCCAGCAGCAGCGCCCAGAACAGCGGCGGCGACAGCCTGGCCCCCCACACCAGCGCCTGCCGCGACGCCAGGAAGCGGTCGCCCTCGGCCCAGGCCAGGAACAGCTCCGGATCCGGCGAGGGCGACCCGGTCGCCCGGCCGCGCCAGACCAGCTCCTCGCGCCACTCCGCGAGCGGCGCCAGTTCCTGCACCGCCGCCTGACGCTGCCGGACCGCCTCCAGCCCGGCCCCGTCGTGGAACCCGGCGCGGGCCGTGCCGGCGTCCAGCAGCCACCCTTTGAGCGTGCTCTCCCCGAGCCGCGTTCCGGTCGACTCCAGCAGGTGCAGCAGCGAGCCGTGCCCCAGCAGATCCAGGTCGCCGGCGTACGGGTGGAGCGGGTCGGCCCCGCCCTCGTGGCGGAGCGGCAGCCGGTGCCAGTCCCGCGCGATCCGCAGCAGCGCCTCGTCCGCCAGGTCGGCCAGCCCCGAGAGGTGCCGCCGCCGCCGCTCGACCCGGCGGTAGCGCACCACCTGGACCACGAACGCCACGCCCAGCACGACCGCCACGACCCACAGGATCGTCGCGAGCGGCGGCTCCGACCAGTAGGCCCAGCCGGCCGCCACCGCCATCCCGGCGAACAACAGGAGGCGGATGTTGGCGAGGCGGGCGGCGCGGATCGCCAGCTCGGCGGCCTCGGCGCGGAAGCGGTCGCGGCGGTCCGCGTACCAGGCGGCCGGCCCATCGGGCACGGTGCGCCGCGAATCTGACGATGGCGAATCAGGTGTCGGCGTGTCAGGTGTCTCGATCACCCGAGAATCGTACCGGACCCGTGCGCCTGGCCCGTCGTACCACACACCCGATGTCCGCCCCGATCAGCAATAAAACTCTCTTGTATTTTTACTCTAGACGAGTATAATAGGCTCAGAGGGCGGCGCGGCGGGCACCTCGTCGCTCTCCCATCGGGGGCAATCATGTCGATCCTCGACCCGGCAGGAGCCAGCGGCGATCTCGCCGTCATCGCGGCAGACCTCGACACGGCAAGCGGTCCCGAAGCCGTCTTCGGCGCGCCGCACGGCACACCCGCCGAGCAGTTCGATCAGCTCCGGCGCCGCTACTGGCAGCTCGCCCTGCTCGTCCATCCGGATCGGCACGGCGACGCCCCGCTGGCGAATCGGGCGTTCAAGACCCTGCAGCGGCTCTACCTGGCCGCCCAGGCGCAGATCGGTGCGACTGGCCACGGGCAGCCGATCTCCCCTGAGAGGTCGGTCGTCATCTACACGCGGCGCCGAGCGTACGCCGTCGGCGAGCCGTTCGCGACGGGCGACATCGCGACCTTCTACACCTGCACCGCGACGGACCGCCGCGACCCCGCTGGCGCCGAGATCGGCTGCCTCCTGAAGGTCGCCGCGAACCCACAGGACAACGACCTGCTCGCCAACGAGGCGCGCGCCCTCCGACACCTCGCGGTGAGCACAGACGGCCGCCCGGTCCCCGCGTACATCCCGAAGCTGCTCGAAACCTTCCGCTTCCAAGACGGCTCCGGCGACGCCCGCCAGGTCAACGCCTTCCCGCTCGTCACCACCGAGCGCGGCCCGCTCCCGGCCGACCAGTTCTACACTCTCCAGGAGATCCGCGCCGCGTACCCGCACGGCGTCGATCCGAAGCAGATGGCCTGGATCTGGCGCCGGCTCCTGATCGCGCTCGGGTACGCCCACGACCGCGCGGTCGTCCACGGTGCCGTCCTGCCGACCCACGTCCTGGTTCACCCCGAGGCGCACGGCCTGCTGCTGATCGACTGGACCGCCAGCGTCCTCGACGCCCCCGTCACCGGCGCCCACGTCACGGCCATCAGCCCGGCGTACGAGGCCTGGTACCCGCTGGCCGTCTTGGCTCGGAAGCCGCCCACCCCGGCCGTCGACGTCGAGATGGGCCTACGCTGCATGGCGTACCTCCTGGGCGGTGACCCGCTGACCGGCGCCCTGCCCCCCACCGTGCCTGCCCAGCTTCAGACCTACCTGCGCGGCGCCCTCCGCACCGCCGCCGTCCAGGCCGATGCCCGGCAGCTCTACCGCGACTTCGCCGACCTGCTCGCCGCCCTCTGGGGCGCGCGCCGGTTCATCCCGTTCACGATGCCGGCCCGTCGCTGAGCGACAGCCGTCGAGCCGGCCACAGATCAGAAGGAGGCCCATCATGGGGAGTGGCTTTTTCGACCCCGGCGCCTACGACGACCACGTCCGGGCCAAGGCGGCCTCGGGCAAGAGCACGTTCGATTACTCGGACTCGCTGACGCCCGGCGCCCGCGTCGTCCACCCCGATCTCGACCCGCGCTGGCGCAACACGGCCGGCCTCAAGGTCCGCGAGAGCCGCGACAGCGCCGAGCACCCGGAGTCCACCCCGATCGTCGTCGTGCTCGACGTCACCGGTACGATGAGCAACGTCGTCGGCGCGATCCACAGCAGCCTCAAGAACCTCTACAACCTCCTGCTCACCAGGGGATACGTCCAGCACCCGCAGGTCATGTTCATGGCGATCGGCGACTCCCAGATCACCGCCGGCCGCATGTGCGACGAAGTCCCGCTCCAGGTCGGCCAGTTCGAGAGCGACCTCCGGGCCACCCTCCAGCTCGAGATGATGGTCATCGAGGGCGGCGGCGGCGGCCAGAAGAGCGAGTCGTACCAGAACGCCGCCTACTTCCTGGACGAGCACACCGTCCACGACGCCTGGGAGCGCCGGCGGAAGAAGGGGTACGTCTACTTCATCGGCGACGAGTTCTCCTGGCCGAACGTCGAGCCGGACGAGATCTTCGCGCTCACCGGCGACGTGCTAAGCGCCCCAATTCGCACCGCCGAGGTCTTCGCCCGGGTCAAAGAGCGGTACGAGACGTTCTTCATCCTGCCGGACGGCGCCCACAACGGCGGCGACCGCCAGGTGCTCGGCTTCTGGCACAAGCTGCTCGGCGAGAACGTCCTCCAGCTCCGCGAGCCGAACGGCGCCGCCGAGCTGATCGCCCTCTCGATCGGCACCCGCGAGGCGACCATCGACCTCGACGAGGGCGCGCAGCACCTCGCCGACCTGGGGGTGGACCCGTCCGTCCGCGACGCCGTCGTGACCGCCCTGGCGAAACAGCCCACCAGCGCGGTTGCCCGGGTCACCGGCGCCCTCTCCGGCCTCGCCGCCAACCGCCCTCGCCTCCGCCGGCTGTAACGAGGATTCCCCACCCCCGACCCCCTCCCCGCTGCGGCGGAGAGGGGGAGCCAACCCGCAACTCGCCGGTGGACTCCCCCTCTCCATCGCAATGGGGAGGGGGTCGGGGGGTGGGGCTTTCCCGGAGGCATCCATGCGTTCGGATCGCAGCGCCATCATCCTGGTCGGCCTCGGCTACGGCGACGAAGGCAAGGGCACCTGGACCGACTACCTCGCCCGGACCGAGCCCGTCCACACCGTCGTGCGGTTCAACGGCGGCGCCCAGGCCGGGCACAACGTCGTCACGCCGGACGGACAGCACCACACCTTCGCCCAGCTCGGCAGCGGCACGTTCGTGCGCGGCGTCAACACCCACCTCTCGCGCTTCATGCTGCTCAACCCGCTGCGGATGCTCAGGGAGGACGACGAGCTTCGGGCGCTCGGCGTGACCGACGCCCTCGCGCGGACCAGCGTCGACCGCCGGGCGCTCGTCACCACCCCGTTTCAGGTCGCCGCCAACCGCCTGCGCGAGCTCTCCCGCGGCGACGCCCGCCACGGGAGCTGCGGCATGGGCATCGGCGAGACGATGGCGGACTGGCTGGCGTACGGCGACGCGATGGTGTCCGCCGGCGACCTCGGCGATCCCGCCGTCCTCACCCGGAAGCTCCGCCGCGTCCGCAACCTGAAGCTCGACCAGCTCCGGGAGGTGCTCGCGGCGCTCCCGGCGACCGACGCCGTCGCGCGGGAGCGCCGAATCCTCGCCGACCCCGACGTGATCGAGACCTGCGTCCGCGCCTACGCCCACCTCGCCGGCCTGGTGCGCCTCGTCGACGACGGCTACCTCGGCACGCTGCTCGACCTCGCCGGCACCGTCGTCTTCGAGGGCGCCCAGGGCGTCCTGCTCGACGAGTGGCGCGGCTTCCACCCGTACACCACCTGGAGCACCACGACCTTCAAGAACGCCCTGACTCTCCTGGACGAGCAGCAGTACGACGGCGACGTCCTGAGGATCGGCCTGCTGCGCGCCTACATGACGCGCCACGGCGCCGGGCCGTTCGTGAGCGAGGACTCCTCTCTCCGACCGCTCTTCACGGACCCGTACAACGTCACCAACGACTGGCAGCAGGGCTTCCGCGTCGGCCCGTTCGACGCGGTCGCCGCCCGCTACGCCGTCGAGGTGGCCGGCCGCCCCGACCTCCTCGCCGTCAGCCACCTGGACCAGCTCGCGGCGGCACCCGAGCGGCGGATCGCCGTGGCGTACCGCTGCCGTGGCCCTGCCGCGGACCTCCCGACCTACGCCGACGTCGAGGACGGCCTGATCGTCCGGCTGCGCCCCTCGCCTTCCCCCGAGGACCTGGCGTACCAGGCCCGGCTGACCGACGTCCTGGAACAGTGCGAGCCGGTCTACCGCACGGTGCGCTGCGACCGCGGCGCCTTCCTGGAGGTGGTGCAGGACGAGCTTCGCGTGCCGATCGGCCTCGTCTCATCGGGGCCGACCTTCCGGGACAAGGCCGTGCTCCCTGCCAGCGCCGGTGTACGATCTACGCCCGAGCCTGCCTTGCGGAGCGCCTGATGAGCGAGCCAGCCCGGCGCGCGGCCGACCCCTGGAACGAGACGACGATCACGGCGGCCGAGGAGGCCGGGATCCGCGAGCTGGCGCGCCTGCTGGAGCTGCGCGGCCAGGGCGAGGATCAGGCATCGATCAGGGCCACCTACCTGGATCTCCTCCAGCTCGCCCCCGGCGAGCGCGTCCTCGACGTCGGCTGCGGCACCGGCGTGGTCACCCGGGCCGTGGCCCGTCGGGTCGCGCCGGGGGGCCGCGTCGTGGGGGTCGATCCGAGCCCGATCATGCTCTCGGTCGCGCGGGAGGTCGCCGAGCACGAGGGCCTGGCCCGGCAGATCGACTTCCAGGTTGGCGACGCCCGCGCCCTGCCCGTCGACGACGCGGCGTTCGACGTCGTCCTGGCGATCACCGCCCTCTCGCACACCACGGACGCCGAGCGCGCCATCCCGGAGCTGCTCCGAGCCGTCCGGCCCGGCGGACGCGTCGGCATCTTCGACATCGATCCGGAGTCCTGGATCATCTCCCATCCGGACCGGGCGCTGACCCGGCGGATCGCCTCGGCCGCCACCGACGTCATCACCGACGGCTGGCTCGCTCGGCGCCTGCCGGGCCTGCTCGAAGCGGCCGGGCTCCAGGACGTCCGCGTCCGGGCGTTCACCCCCGTGGAGCGCGACACCGCCGGCTACTACGCCAGCCTGGCGCCGATGCGGGCCGCCCAGGCGATGCAGGCGGGCGCGATCTCGGACGAGGAGCGCCGACGCTGGCTTGCCGGCCTCCAGGCCGAGGAGGCCGCCGGCCGCTTCCTGGCCGGTCTGACCCATCTCTTCATCTGGGGCCGCCGCCCCGCCTGACCCGACCGCGACGGCTAGATGTAGATACCCGCATCCAATGCCAGCAACGCCGCCCTCGCACGATCGAGCCGGCCGCCGCGCATCGCCTCGACGGGGGTGATCCCGCCGAGATACCGGCTGGGCGCGTTGAGCCACGCGCGGGCACTGTCCCGGTCCGTGAACATCGCCGCCAGGTGGCGGTGGAGCTCCATGAGCTGCGCGAGCTGCTGACGGGCCTTCGTTTGCGGGTGCGCCTGTTCGTGGATCCAACGCTCGATATTTCGGGGCGTGGTGTCGAGGGTGATCTGAAGATCCTTCATGGTCAAGCCGAGATCCCGTTGCAGGATCTCGATGGCCTGCCCGGGCGTCATCCCCAGGGCAGCCGTATTGGATGCTTCAACAGCCACCGCGCTCTCCTCTCTGCACCAGAGCCGCGTATGGATTGTGCAATCGTGGAGAATGGCTCCGCCTCCAAAGGAGTTTCGCACGATCAGGTCCAGCGGGTCAAGATCGTTCAACGAGATTGAGCCCTTGAACTTTGACGGCTAAAGTGACGGCCACGCGATTCTGGGGACGGCTATGCTGACGCTCGTCGACCATGTGATACGCACGGCTGCGCGCGTCCCATGGAACGGGATCCTCTACCGATCCCACGGCCCGACCTGGCCGGGCGATGACCCCGGCGGCTCGCTCCTGACGTCAGGGCGCTGGCACATCGGGGCCGATTCCACAAGTGGCCGGCCGGCCTTCCCGGTGCTCTACACGGCCACATCGGCGTACGTGGCGACGTGGGAGCGGCTGCGCCACCTGGATCGGAATAGCGTATCGTCGATTCAGAGAGGGCTCCAGATGGCGATCAGCCGGCTGGTAGTTACCCTGCCCTCGGTCCTGGATCTTCGGGATCCAGCCTCGATTGGCGTCCCGGCTGAGATGTTCTTCGGGGATGACTACGAGTTCACGCAGTTGATCGCCTCAGCAGCCTATGACGAGGGCCTCGCCGGGCTGCTCGTGCCGACCGCTACCGGGGTGGGTGCTGCCGACGGCGACCACAACGTCGTCGTGTTCTTTGAAGCGACCAGTGCCACAAGGCTCACGTACGGTCTGGCGGTCCCGGGGACGGCCCCCCGGCCGGGCGTTTCAGTCAGCGTTCTCGGTGTCGAGCGGCCGATCCTCCCACCCTGATATCCCACGTCGTGGATGCACCCGGTGGGCGCCGTGCCCATCACCGGCGCTCGGCGCGGCGCATGACCTCGGCCACCTGCTCCTCCACCGTGCCCGCCCCTTCCAGCCGCACGACGGGGCAGGGAACGATCTGAAGCCACTGCTCGTGGCGCGCCCGACTCCGCATCGAGGCGTCGGCCGTGTCGTACTCGGCGGCCCAGGCCATGAACCTCGCATGAGTCTCATGCATCCGGCCGCCGGGCGCCAGCGCCTCCGCCCCGAACAGGCGTAGCTCGCGCTCCCGGAGCCGCGCGAGGCGGATCTCGGGCGGGATCCAGAGGAAGACCACCAGGTCGAACCGCGGGATGAACACGTCGCCCCAGCCGCTCAGCGACCCCGAGATCGTCCACGACTCGTGCCGGTCCAGGTCGGCGGCCAGCAGCGCCACCCGCTCCGCGCGGTCGCGCAGCTGCTGGAACGGCGGGTCGCTCGGGAGCCAGAAGTAGGTGTCCGTATCCAGGTCGACGCAGCCCAGGCGCGCGGCGAGCGCCCGCCCGAGCGTGGTGCAGCCGGAGCCAGCCGCGCCCGTGATCTGAACCCGCGTCATCGACCGCCCAGGCCCTACCCTACCTGGAACGACGGCCCGGCCGTGGTCGGTGCGCCCGCGCCGACCGGTGTCCGCATCAGTTGCGTCGCCTGGACCTCCGCCGTGTACATCGGCCCGATCGCCGCGCGCAGTCCGCCCGGGTCGCCGTTCACCGTCCGGTGCAGCGACCGCAGCAGATCGGCGTACGTCGCGTTGAACTGCCGCGAGCTCGCCTTGATCAGCGTGCCGTCCGGCAGCGTCGCTGTGTCCGGGTCGTCGACCATCGGATAGACACCGTCGGGGTCGAAGCGGATCGGCGGCCCCTCGAATACCCACGCTCCGGCGGCGTTCTTCACCATCCGGCGCCCCTCCACGATCTCCTTGAAGCGGAAGTAGTGCGCCAGCTCGTCCCGCTCGTCCAGCGGGTCGGTCAGCGAGGTCCCCTCGCCCTGCCGCACGATCTCGTGGATCGCCAGCAGGGAGCTCTCTTTGCCGTCGATGCGGTAGAGCCGACCGGGTGCATTCGGCCAGTCCTCCGGCGTCAACTGCCGACTCGGATCGCCGACGAACAGATCGGTCCCCCCGTCGCTCAGCGTGATGATTGCCCGCGCGATCTGGTTGTAGAACCAGCCGATCGTGAACTTCGGGTGGCTGACGCTCGTGAACCACCGCTCCAGTGCCCCGGCCGCGTCCTGCGCCCCGGCCATGAGGCGCCCGGCCCGGTCGACCGTCACGTCGCGCGTGTCGATGGTCGGCAGCGCGGCGAGCCCCGCCTCGGCCTGGACCTCCTCCGGCTCCTCGATTGAGAGGAACACGTCGCGGATCTGGTCGATCGAACAGCGCCGCAGGGTCACCGTCAGGTCGGGTCGGAGTCCGGCCGGCAGGTGGCCCGGATAGCGCGGCACGAAGCCGGGGCGGTCGATCTCTGGCTGGCCGCCGACCGCGTTGAGCAGGTTGCACGCCAGCGCCATGTGGAGCATCTCCTCGATCACCACGCTCCGGATGATGGCGGCGACCTCGCCGTTCCGGCCCTCGACGATCGAGAAGAGGGCGCACAGATACGGCGGGATCGTCGAATGCTCCAGCTCGATCGCCAGCTGCAGCGCGCTCTTCAGGCTCTCCAGGTCCGTGATCTCCAGCAGCGGCGGCTCCGGCTCGGCCAGCCACTTCAGCAGCATCGCGCGTTTCGCGGGCGACAGGTCGCGCGTGACCGGCATGTAGTTCGGATCTTCGACCGGCAGCCCGAACACGAGCTGGAGCGCCCGCCGGTGCTGCACCACGCTGTGGTAGTCCGCGAGATCGAGGATGTCGCGCATGACCGGATACAGGTTGGCGTACTGCTGGAGGACCGGCAGCGCGTCGGCGACCCAGGTCGGGCGCTCGGGCACCCGGTAGTCGTCGAACACCAGCACGCTCAGCCGACTGCCGCCCGCCACCGAGTCGTCACGGCCCCAACCGTAGCTGACCCCGTACACGTGGCCGTCGATGTACCCGCGCGGGTTGCCGGGCGGCGTCGCCGTCAACTGGAGCGGAGCTGTCCCATCAGGCCCGGTCGTGATCGCGTCGGGAAACGCCAGCGCCCTGGCCGGCGTCCCGACCGGCGGCCCGGCGATCGGCCCCTGCTTGACCTGGCCCTGCTCGTCGACGTCGTTGTGCCAGACGCCGATCTCGACGCCCGACGCCGGGACGCCCAGCCGGGTCGCATAGAGCGTCGTGGTGGCGGTGTTGTCCGGCTCGCGCGGGACCATCCGGAAGACGAAGTCGTCGGCGCGCAGGTACATCGCCTCGCCGTTTTCCGAGAGCAGCGTGATCGTCCCGGTGCTGTCGACGATTCCGATCGGGTGCTGCGTCGCCGCCGCGAGCTGGACGTCGTTGAGCGTGGCCGAGATGATGCCGGCCTGGTACTCGTAGAAGCCGCCCAGGCTGTCGAGCGCCGCCAGGACGACCGGCTCCGCGTTTGGAGGCAGCGCCGCGACCTGGAGCACGCCGCCGATCGGCGAACCTCCGACTTTCAGCTCGTCCAGGCCCACCAGCGGCCCCCCGACCGAGGCCGTCGGCAGGCTGTTGCCCAGGTCCACGAACAGCGTCTTGTTCGCCGGGTCGAGCCGGCACGGCGCGTTGTTCAGCGGCGAGCCGGCCCCGGCCGGCGGCTGGAGGTAGCGGGCGGCCACGAAGTGCTTCGGCTCGCCCGCCCGGTACCGCCCGATCGAGCCGACGATCCGCCCCCAGGTGAAGGTCGGCGAGGTGACGGTGTCGTCGAAGCCGTCGACGTTGAACTTGATCGAGAGCTGCCCCTGATCGGCGGCGGCCCGGAGCTGCTGGAGCAGCGGCGACTCCTGCCCGTCCGTCCACTCCACGTCGGTGATGATCGACTGGTACACGGCGCCGAAGAACGAGTCCGGGCTGCCCGGCGGGTAGCGGACCCAGATGTCCGAGAACGGCGCTACCGTGAAGCGGCCGCTCCAGGCCGGCCGCCCCTGGCTGTCGAGCAGGCGCAGCCGCAGGCCCCAGATCTCCGAGACCATCTGCTGCTCCGGATCGAGGTCGACGAGCTTCGCGCTCACCCGATCGTCGGCGCCGGCCAGCGTGCCGCCCACGATCGGATCGGCCAGCGCCGAGGCGGCCGAGCTGCCGTCCGAGTACAGCACGCTGGTCACCCGACAGTCGCGCAGCCGCCAGGCGCCGGTCCCGCGCGGGTTCCACCAGCCGTTCATCTGGTCCGGCCCGGATCCCGTCTCCGGCCGCTGAAACCGTGCCTGGAACGTCGCGTCGTCGAAATGGGCCGGGTCGTTGTTCACGGTCGAAGGGTCGGCCTGGAACGCGCCGGCGAAGTGGAGCCGCGGGTACCCGAGGTACGTCATGAGCCCTCCTTGAGTCTCGGACGACCGGACGGGCCGCGCCACGACCAGATAGGGCGCCGATCCGGAGCAGTCGAGCGTTGGCCCGGCAGGGGGGAGTAGTCGCCAAGACCGGTCTCGCCTCACCGGTTGTGCAGTGCGCCGGACCCTGCCGAATCGTTCGCGACAGGCCGGGGCCGTGGTGTGACGGATATCTGGCAGGCGATGGTCGATTGAGCGCGCGTTGAGCCTCGCTTGAGCATCGCCCCCGACACTGGGCACGCCCGAAACACGATGAGGGGTTTCGCATGCGCGTGCTCGTGTCGATCGCCTGGCTTACGGCGCTCTCCGTTTCGACGTTCGTCAGCGGCCTGCTGCCGGTTCACACCCCGCCATCCGCCGAGCATCTGGCGACCAGCTCGCCGGCGACGGCGAGGTCGGCAGCGCGGCAGGGCGATCAGTCGATCTACCCGGGCTACGGGCCGGGGTACGGTCCCTACCCTTCGTGCAAGATCAGCCCGAATCAGCTTCCGCCCGGCTGGCCGTCCTCGGCCGCGCCGCCGTTCACCAGCACGTTTACCCAGTTCCTGAACAACGCCGTCCATGTCCCGCCGAACAGCCCGCCGGTCCCGATCACCGTCTCCCAGGTCAGCCCACCGCTTGTCGACACGCCGCGCACGATCACCGGTCTGCCGTACCAGCTGCTCTACAACAACCAGTACCCAGGACCGACCATCCGCGTGACATCGCAGCAGACCGACAACTCCACGCTGACGATCGGCACGGACACGACGCCGGCCGGGCCTCCGCTGACCCAGGTGAGCGTCTCCAACGGCGTCATCGGGCAGCCGACCTCGATGCCGGTCCCGTTCCCCTACTTCACGACCCACCTGCACGGCGGCCACACCGCGCCCGAGCACGACGGCCACCCCAACGACCTGCTGCCGCCGATGCCACCACGGGGAAACGGGGTCGGCACCGACGTAAGCCCGCCGCTCGTGCCACCGGCCCACGTCTACAGCTACACCAACGATCAGCAGCCGCAGATCCTCTGGTACCACGACCACGCAGACATGAACACGACCCAGCACGTCGCACAGGGGCTGTTCGCCTTCTACATCATCGAAGAGGCGCCGGACGATCTGAGCTATCCGTACCTCCCGAAGGGGCCGTACGACATCCCGCTCGGCCTCCAGGTGCAGCAGGCCGGCACCCAGTCGCCCGGGATCCCCGTCGATCCGCCGGATCAGACCATCCCGAACTACTTCGTCGCCGTCAACGGCGTCGACAGCCCGAAGCTGGACGTCGAGGGGCGCTTCTACCGCTTCCGAGTGCTCAACGCTTCAGTCGACCAGGTGATCAGCCTCGAGCTCTGCGATGGCAACGGCAACAACCTGAACAGGCTGGTCTGGCTGATCGGTACCGACGGCGGCATGCTGCCCCGGCCGCTCAACCTGCCGGACCGCACCATCGACTCCTTCCACGACGGCCGACTCGACGTCTTCCAGGCCGAACGGTACGACCTGCTGATCGACTTCACCGGCCTGGCCGGCCAGACGCTCTACCTCTCGGGGATGGTGAGGCAAAGTAACGCCTGCATGGGCACGGTCAAGACGGCGCCGAATGCGATCCCGACCTGCATCGACCAGGAGTATCCGATCCTGGCGTTCAACGTGACGCCGCCCACCGGCCCGGACAACACCGAGCTTAGCCAGATCGGCAACCGCAGCTGGCAGGCCGACACGGCGTTCCTCCAGCAGAACCACTCCAGCGGTGGCAGCTTCAACCCGACACCAGACCGGGTGTTCAGCTTCGACGTTGGCGGCAATCAGCTGGTGATCAGCGGCCAGCCATACAACCAGTTCCGGCTCACCAACAGCGGCATCGTCGACGCGAACGGCAACACGATGCCGTACCCGCGGGTGATCAAGCCGGCCCTGGTCAACGCCAACAGCGTGGAGGTCTGGGAGCTCACCAACACCGTCACCTGCGCCATCCACCCGGTCCACGTCCACGACATCGAGTTCCAGAACGTGATGGTCAACGGGCAACAGTTAACGCCGGCCCAGATCGCCCAGTTCGGCTGGAAGGATGTCTTCGTCTTAATGCCGCCCTACAGCGCGACGGACTGTCCGTGGGCACCCCTCAACAACGCCCCGTCGATCTCATTCATCGGCTATTACGAGAGCCATTGGACCCAGGCGACAGCCCCGCCGCCCACCCAGATCGGCGACACCGTCCCCTGGCTGCAAACGCCGGACGGCACGTCGTACACCGCCCTGACGTCCGGCACCTACGTCTTCCACTGCCATAACCTCTTCCACGAGGACGACGTGATGATGGGGCAGTTCCAGGTGCTCCCGCCGTCGTTCATCCCGCCAACCGGTGCATCCGCGCCCGCGACCGATGCCGGGCGCAACCTTCCTGGGAGGATGGGGACGCACGGCAACTGACACGCATCCGCACCGCGAGCGTCAGCGAGCGGGCTTCACGCCCGGAGGTCTGCTCGCCGATGCTCGCGGTGCGGAAGCATCAGGTGCCGGTCAGCGCCGAGCGACGTAGCGATGCACGCGTGAGCCGGTGGTACAGGTGCCGGGTCTCGGGCGCCGGTTCCACCTGGAGGTCCTGCCAGAGCCGCTCTCGGCAGATGCGGTAGGTGCGCTCGACCTCCGCCAGCCGTCCGGTCTCCGCCAGGCAGTGCAGCAATTGTCGGATCGCGTCTTCGCGGTACGGGTCGGCGGCGAGGATCTCGCGACAGCAGGCCTCCGCTCGCTCCCACTCGGCGCGGGCCGCGTAGGTGCTGCTCAGCCAGCCCAGGACGCCCAGCCGAAGCTCCTGGTGCGCCGCCCGGTGCGGCTCGGCCCACTCGTCGTGGCCGCTCCCGAACAGGAATGGGCCACCGTACAGGGCCAGCGCCTCCTCGAAGGTCCGGCGCGCGGCGTCGACCTGGACGGCCCCGGCCAGCCTCCGGCCCCGCTCACAGGCGGCCCGGAAGCGGTCCACGTCCAGGTCTATCGTCAGCGCCGGATTGAGCCCGTACTGGCCGTCGCGGAACAGGACGGCCTCGTCGCCGCCACCCGGCCCGCACCCCCGCAGCGCCCGTCGCAACGCGTGGATCGCCATCTGCAAGCTGTGGGCGCCGGCGGCCGGCGCCGCACCCGGCCAGAACGTCTCGATCAGCACGTCACGGGGGGCCGCGTAGCCCGGCCGAACGAGCAAATACTGGAGGATGCTCCAGCCCCGCCGGCTCGAGGAGGGTGCAGGCAGGCGCCCTCCACACCGCAGCCGGAACGGCCCCAGGCAGGTCACCTGCCAGTCGATGAGTCGTGTCGAGCGGGCGCCGAGCGGAGTCGGAGCAGCCTCGGCCTCGGACGCGGTCGCGCCGGGATCGTCGCCCCATTCGCCCGCCAGCAGCATCTGGCGGAGCTCTCTGACCTGGCGCTCGAGCCCCAGGAGACGCTCCCAGGCTTCCTCCCTGCGATGGGATGCATCGCAAGCGGACATGTCCCAGCTCCTTCAACCGGCCACACGCCCTCGCCGTCCGTCGGGCCGTTTCCGTCGCTCGGCCGGCGTGGTTGGCGCGGGTGCGCGACAACCCCGACCATCGCCACCCGTCGTGAATGGAGTGCATCGACCCGAGCGCATCCGTTCAGGCGGAGCCGCGATGGCGTGCCAACCGTTTGACACGCCCTGCCATCGCGCAGCGTCAGGAAGCCGACAGTCCAGGTGTCAACCGGCGCAACGACTCGATCGCTCCCCGCGACTACGCTGGAGGACAAGGATCCTGACGCAAAGAGGCCATGAAGCTACCGGTGTGATCGCCCTTCCGCCACAAGCTGGCGACGAGCAAGGAGACGACGAACATGACGGCGACGTTCCCGGACCAGGTCACCATGCTCAGGCGCACGCAGGCGCACACCGACCTCGACGATCCGGACCCGTACCGGAACGACGTCCGCGGCGGCTACCGACGCCGCAACGCCAGCGCCGCCCACGACCCCGACTCGCCCGCCCTCGACGCCGATCCGCCGCCCCCCGCCGGACCGGCTTGGCCGACGGAGCCCACTCCCTCCGGTCATGGTGCGCCATCCTTCCTGGCATCGGTCGTCGACATCGCGCCGCTCCTGCCCACCGTCGGCACGATCGCCACCGTCTTCGCCTACGTCGGCGGCCCGACCCTGCTCGCGGCGCAGATCCACCAGATCCCGCTCATCGTCGGCGCCATCTGCACGGTGCTCCTCGGGCTGCTGGTGGCCTGCCTCCACCGCTGCCTCTTCACCGCGCCCGAGCAGGCGCACCCCCGCAGCTTCGCCGAGATCCGCCAGCGCGTCGACAGCCTCGGCGCCCAGCTCCGCGTCCTGGGCTCGGACCTGACCCACCAGACGCCGGCCTCGCAGCGGCTCGCCTTCGGGGAGGCCGTCGCGCACTACCGGCGGCTCGAAGCGGACCTCGCGCACAGCGGCCCCCAGTGGATCGTCGGCACCGGCTACGTCGACGCCATGACCCGCCTGCACCGGGCCGAAGAGTCGCTGATCGCCGTCCAGCCGGCCGCCGACGTCCTGGCCGGCGCCCTCTTCGACGAGCTCCGGATCGCGGGATCCACGATGGCGGACCGCGAGCACCTGCTCGGGAAGCTCCGGACGGCCGTCCAGGCGCTCCGGCCCTCGGCGACGGCGTACCTGAACGAGCCCCCGTGCGACCGCGCCCGTCAGGCCGGCCCCGCGCGGCCGTCCCGCGCCTCCGCCGCCGGCCAGCCGGCCGGCGCCCCGGCCGAGGCCCAGCCCGAGCCCACCTCGAGCACCCATGCCCCGTGGGCCGAAGCCGAAGCCCGCATCGTCCTCCGCGAGGTCCGGCGCGCCCTCAACGACTTCCGCGACGAGAGCCGCGCCCGCCTGATCCGCTCGCGGAGCCGGCTCCTCGGGACCATGACCCTGACCGGTGCCATCACCTACGTCCTGCTCGCCTTCGCCGTCAACCTGGAGGACGCCCACGCCGTCACCCTCAACAGCCCGATCGTCGCCGCCGCCGCGATCTACCTCGTGGGCGCCGTCGTCGGGCTGTTCAACCGGCTGAACCTCGAGAGCGGCGACGACGCGGCCGGCGAGGATTACGGCCTCTCCAAGACGCGGCTGCTGCTGACCCCGATGCTCTCCGGCCTCGCGGCCGTGGGCGGCGTGCTGATCACCGGCATGCTGAGCGGCATCGTCGACGTCAACGCGATCACCCCCACCCCGGCCATCGCCGCCGACCTCGGCTCCAAGGCGTTCGAGATCGGCCCGGACGGTCAGATCGGCCGCATCGGGATCAGCCTGCACGACATCTTCAACCTGCGCGACTACCCCTTCTCGCTGGTCCTGGCCGCCATGTTCGGCCTGACGCCCAAGATGCTCCTCAAGCGGCTGCACCAGGCGACCGAACAGTCGAAGCTCGACCTCAAGAGCACCGCCGCCAGCCATGCCTCGGGTGGCGGCCGCGGCAGCAAGCCCGCGAGCGGCACGCCCTGACCGCACGCGGCGCAACCTGCGCGGATGCGCGCCGCCCGGCCCCCGAATCTGACGAGGAGCGGGGCCGGGCGCGTATCCTGTTGCTGGGGCTGAAAGGGAGTCGTCGATGACCGCGGGGTCCAGGCGAGTCGCCGCCGCGGCGGCCGTCGTCCTGCACCTGCGGCGCGCCCGGCCGGCCCGGCTGCGGCTCGGCCGGGCGCTCATCCTGGGACTCGCGCTCGCGCTGGTCTGCGCGATCCTGCCGTGGCCCATCCAGGCGCCGGCCCTGGCGGCTCCCCCGCCGGCCATCGCCGGGCTGCACGCCTCCGGCAACAAGATCCTCAACGCGGCCGGCCAGCCGGTCCGCCTGCGCGGGGTGAACCGGACCTCCGGCGAGTACGCCTGCATCCAGGGCTGGGGGATCTTCGAGGGGCCGACCAACGACCAGGCGATCCAGGCGATACTCTCCTGGAAGATCAACGCCGTCCGGATCCCGCTCAACGAGGACTGCTGGCTCGACGTCAACACGGCCGGCCTCGACCGGGCCTACGTCGGCGCCAACTACCGCAACGCCGTGATCGCCTACGTCAACCGCCTGACCGCCACCGGCATCGTCGTGATCCTCGACCTGCACTGGGCCGCCCCCGGCACCCAGAAGGCGACCGGCCAGGTCCCGATGCCCGATCGCGACCACGCCCCGGCCTTCTGGACGTCCGTCGCCACGACGTTCAAGACCAACACCGCCGTCGTCTTCGACCTCTTCAACGAGCCCTATCCCGACGACAACCGCGACACCACGGCCGCCTGGCTCTGCCTCAGAGATGGCAGCACCGGACCCGGGATCTGCGCCCACGTCGGGTACACCGCGGCCGGCATGCAGGAGTTGCTCGACGCCGTCCGCGCCACCGGCGCCACCAACCTGGTGCTGGTAGCCGGCGTCGCCTACACCGGCGTCCTCTCGCGCTGGCTCCAGTACCGCCCAACCGACCCGCTCGACCCGCCGAACATCGCCGCCTCCGTCCACATCTACCCACCTACCAGCCAGTGCTCCAGTGTCGCCTGCTGGGACCAGCAGCTCGCGCCGATCGCCGCCCAGTACCCGCTGATCGCCGGCGAGACCGGCCAGACCGGCTGCGCGCACGACCGGATGGACACCGTCATGGACTGGATGGAGGCGAAGGAGCAGCACTACCTGGTCTGGGCCTGGTGGACCGAGCCGTGCAACGCCGCGGCGTTCTACGGCCTCATCACCGATCACCTCACCGGCGCCCCGACGCCGGGCTACGGCCAGGCGTACAAGGACCGCCTCGCGGCCGCGACCCAGCCCCCGCCACCGCCGCCTCCACCCGGCTACACGACTGCAGCCAGCGTCACACCGGCCAGCGCGGCGCCGGGCGGCACCGTCCCGATCACTGCCCAGGTCACCAGTGCCACCGCCAGCAACGTCGTCGTGGACGTCGAGGTCCACGACCCGGCCGACAACAAGGTCTTCCAGCGCTACTACGAGACCGAGTCGTTCGCGGCCGGCCAGACGAAGAGCTACTCGGTCTCCTGGCCGGTCCTCGCCTCGGACGAGCCCGGCACCTATACCGTCCAGGTCGGCGTCTTCAGCCCCGGCTGGGCGAACGAGCTGGCCTACAACTCCAACGCGGCCCAGGTCACCGTGACGGCGGCCCAGCCCCCGCCCCCGCCGCCCGCCTGCAACCCCCGCCCGAGGGTGCTGGTCACCTCCCGGCCGCTCGGCGACGGCCGGCTCGAATCGACGATCCGCGCCCAGACCAATCCTGGTACCCCCGCCAACAGCCTGGTCAGCGTCCGCTTCACCCGAATCGACAACGCGGCGGCGCTGCTCGACGGCAGCCCGGCCGTCGTCGGCCCGGCGATCCCGCTCGCGGCCGGCGCGCAGCAGACGACGCTGCTGCTGACGCGCCGGGCGCCGGCCCAGAACCCGGCCCTGGCCGCCACCGTGGCGTTCGAGGTCACGGACGCCTGCGGCCCCTGGCCGTCATTCGTGGGTGGCGGGCCCGGCGCCTTCTGAGCCTCCCGCCGTTGACGCGCGGCCGGCCGGCGGCTAGGCTACCGGGTGGCGACCCTCTCTGGTCGCGGGCTCGTCAGGCAAGGAGTCATGCGCATGCCGGCGCTCCCGAGCGGGACGGTGACCTTCCTCCTCACCGACGTCGAAGGCAGTACCGCGCTCTGGGAAGCGTTCCCCGAGGCGATGCGCGCGGCCCTTGCCCGCCACGATCTCCTCTTCGAGGATGCCGTTCGCGAGCACGACGGCGAGCACATCCGCCCCCGTGGCGAGGGCGACAGCCGTTTCGCCGTCTTCGCCTCCGCGCCCGGCGCCGTGGCCGCCGCCCTCGCGATCCAGCGCGCCTTCGCCGCGGAGCCCTGGCCGACACCTCGTCCGGTGAAGGTCCGCATCGGCATCCACACCGGCGAGGCCGAGCTGCGCGACGACGACTACTACGGCTCGTCCGTCAATCGCTGCGCGCGGATTCGTGGGATCGCCGTCGGCGGCCAGACCCTGCTGTCCGAGGCGACGGCGGCGCTCGTCGCGGACGACCTGCCGGCCGGCGTGACGTTCCTCAACCTCGGCGAGCATCGCCTGCGCGACCTGACCCGGCCGGAGCGTATCTTCCAGCTCGTCAGTCACGATCTCCCCTCCGAGTTCCCGCCGCTCCAGTCGCTCGACGCACGCCCGCACAACCTCCCGCTCCAGCTCACCCGCTTCATCGGCCGCGAGCAGGAGCTGAGCGACGTGCGCCGCCTGCTCGGCGCGCATCGTCTCGTCACGCTTGTCGGCACCGGCGGCACGGGCAAGACGCGGCTCGCGTTGCAGGTCGCCGCCGACGCGCTGGATGCGTACCCGGACGGCGTCTGGTGCGTGGAGCTGGCCGCCGTGTCCGATCCGCTCCTCGTCCCCCGCGTCGTCGCCTCCACGATCGGCGTGCGCGAGCAGCAGGATCGCCCAATCGTGGACACGCTCGTGGACCAGCTCGCGCCGAAGACCGTCTTGCTGATCCTGGACAACTGCGAGCACCTGGTCGACGCCTGCGCCCGCCTCGCCACGACGCTGCTGACCGGCTGCCCGCGCCTCACGATCCTGGCGACCAGCCGCGAGCCGCTGGCGACGGCCGGCGAGACCCTCTGGCGCGTGCAGACGCTCTCCTGCCCCCGGCCGGCGGACGCCGGGGTGCCCACCGTGCTGGCCGGTTTCGAGTCGGTCCAGCTCTTCCTGGACCGCGCGAGCGCCGTCAACCCGCGATTCGCCCTGGCTCCGACCACGGCCCCATCGGTGGCCGCGATCTGCCAGCGGCTGGAAGGCATCCCACTGGCGATCGAGCTTGCCGCCGCTCGGCTCCAGGCGCTCACCGTCGAGCAGATCAACGAGCGCCTGGGGGACCGTTTCCGCCTCCTCACGGGACGCAGCAGGACCGCCCTCGCGCATCACCAGACCTTGCGGGCCACAGTCGACTGGAGCCACGCGCTCCTCACCGAGCCGGAGCAGTTGCTCCTGCGCCGACTCTCCGTCTTCGCCGGTGGCTTCAGGCTGGACGCGGCCGAGCAGGTCTGTAGCGGCGACGGCATCGACCCGTTCGACGTCCTGGACCTCCTCGACCAGCTCGTGTCCCGGTCGCTGGTGCTGATCGAGACGGAGGCCGGCCAGGGCCGCTACCGCCTGCTGGAGACGATCCGCGAGTACGCGCTGGAGAAGCTCCGGGACGCCGGCGAAGGGGCCGAGGTCCAGCGCCGCCACCTCCAGTGGTGCATCGACTTCGCCGAGCAGGCCGAGCCGGAGCTGACCGGCCCGGACCAGTACCCGTGGCTGGACCGGCTGCACGCCGAGCTGGAGAACTTCCGCGTGGCGTTCTCCGAGAGCATCCGTGGCGGCGAGCCGGAAGGCGCCCTGCGCCTGGCGAGCGCCCTGCTCGCCTTCTGGGTCGTCCGGGCCGATTGGAGCGAGGGCCGCGAATGGGTCGAAACCGCCTTGCGTCGTCCCGGCAGCGTCGACCCGGCCATCCGGATGAAGGCGTTGCGCGCCGCCGCCGAGCTTGCCGACGTCCTGAGCGACTACCCCAACTCGACCGCCTTCTACGAGCAGAGCCTGGCCATCGCCCGCCAGTTGCAGGACCGCCGCGGGATCGCCGCCGCCCTGTTCGGGCTGGCTCACGAGGCGAACCGGGTCGGGCGCTCCGAGGCGGCCCGCCCGTTGCTGGCCGAGAGCGTCGCCATCTTCCGCGCGCTCGGCGACGAGCCGAGCATCGCGCGGTCGCTCGGCGGCCTCGCCGAGCTGGAAGCCCACTACGGCACTGCCCGGTCGCTCTACGAAGAGAACCTCGCCATCAGGCGGAGGCTCGGCAACCAGGAGGGCATCGGCTGGGCCGTAATGCAGGTCGGCCAGGCCGCCCACATGTCGGGCGACTACGCGGCAGCCCGCGTCGCGTACGGCGAGGCCCTCGTCGTCGGCCGCGCGATCGGCTACAAGCGGATGACGGCCCGTGCCCTCACCCAGCTCGCCAACGTCGCCAGGCTCGAGGGGCAGATCGACGAAGCACGGGCGCTCGCCGAGGAGCCGCTGCCAATCTGGCGCGAGATCGGGCACCTGAGCGGGCTGCGAGACAACCTTCGGGTACTGGGTGACGTCGCCAGGCTGGCCGGCGAGTATCCCGCGTCAGAGCGCTTCCTGCAGGAGAGCCTGACGGTGAGCCGTGAGACCGGCGCGACGCTCGGCGTGGCATCGGCGCTCCGGAGTCTGGCCGAGCTCACCCGTGACCGAGGCGATGCCGGCGAAGCGGAGCGCCTCTTCCGAGAAGCGTTGACGCTGTGGAGCGAGCGGCGGCGCACGAACGGCATCGCCGACTGCGTGCGCGGCCTCGCCGAGCTGGACGCAGCGCTGGGGCGCTTCGACCGGGCGGCCACGCTGTTCGGCGCCGCCGCCGCCCTCCGCGAAACGATCGGGGCCGCCTTGCCCCCGTGCGACCGGGAGCCGTTCGAGCGTGCACTGGGGGCGGTGCGGGCCGGCCTCGATCCGGGCGCTTTCGACGCCGCATGGCACGCGGGCCGCGACCTCAGCCCCGGGGCCGCCGTCGATCTCGCCCTGCAGCCCACCCCGCCCGTCTGATCCCCAGGAGCTCAGGCGACCGGGCGGTCGAACGCCGACGGCGCCCCGTAGACTCGGTCCATCAGGAAGCTCATGATCTGGTCGAACTGCCCGGCCGACAGCGAGGCCAGCCAGGCGTCCAGCGCCTCGTCCTCGTCGAGTTGCGCCGCCGTGCCCCGCCCGTCCTCGGCGAATGCCTGGATGCCGCCGTCGTTCCAGTACCGTGCCGACATGATCCCTCTCCCTCGTCCCGTCCTCTGTCCCGGGGGGCGGTCCGTACGCGGTTCCCCGTACGGCGCGTCCGTGCTGGCCCCAGCATGAGCCATCGTCGCGCGGACCACAACGGACGAAGGTCTCGGTTCGATCAGCCATTCGTCTGAGTTTCGCCCGACGTCCGGCGGGGTCGCTCGTGGCTGCCCTTCTCCCACCATCCACACGACGTAGATCTGACTCAAGCCTCCGTCTCCGTATGCCACCGGCGCGGCGGTCGTCGCGGCGTGCCTCGGCGGGAACGCGACGCCACCACCTGTCGTCTAAGAGACAGGAGTTTCCCTGTCATTTAGGGCCACCCAGCAATCACTCACCCAGGACAGTCGCACCTCCATGAGGCCGAGGGACGGCCGGCCGACACGCCATATGGTCGGAGCGCGCACAACTTCCCGTGGAATTGCCACGATAGTCGCTTTCGACTCCGATCCAAGGAACGCTTCGGATCCGGGCCCGAGCGAACAGTCAGGATTAACCGGCACGGCGACGAGCGAACTGGCTCGGCGCTCCCGCAATCATCCGACAGTACAGGGAGCGGGCGACCTCGTGCCCCGTTGCCGGCAGCATGCCCGACGAGATCGCTCGCCTGTGCGCTACCCCTCGACGCCGATCGTCGCCTCCCAATCCACCGAGTGCTGGTACGCGTACGCCACCCGCAGCAGCAGCGGATCGTCGAAGAACCGCCCGATCAACTGCATGCTCGCCGGCAGCCCCGCCGACGACTTCCCCACCGGTACCGCCAGCGCCGGGTGGCCCGTGTAGTTCAGCGGCTGCGTGTTCTGCGACGCCGACGGCGTCATCCCCTCCAGGCTGTCCTCGAGCGCCTCCAGGTGGCCGGTCGGGCGGTGGTCCTTCGGCGCCGTCATCAGGCAGGTCGGCATCACCAGCACGTCGACGTTCGCCAGGGCCGCGTCGTACGCCTTGATGAACGTCGGCCGCGCGTTCTGCCCCTTCGCATACACCCGGCCGCGGTAGTTCTTCCGCAGCAGCTCGGCGGCGATCAGTGAAAGCTTCGTCCTCGGCGCCAGCACGTCCGCGTGCGCCGCCCACAGCTGGTTGATCGGCGCGATCACCGACGTCGGGTAGTAGGTCCGCGTGAACGCCCCATAGAACCCGGTCTTGAACAGCGAGAGCGGCCCTTCGCCGAGCGCGGCCTGCGCCACGCGGGCCTGGCAATGCTCGGGGATCGACACCTCGGACACCGTCGCCCCGGCCTTCGCCAGCACGTCGACTGCCGCCATCACCAGCTCGTGTACCTCGGCCTCGGCGTCGACGAACCCCTCCTTGACGATCCCGATCTTCAGGCCCGAGACACCGCCATCCAGCTCGCTCAGCACGTCCATCCGCTCCGGAACGTCGCGCGTCTGGCGCTGATCGTACGGGTCATACCCCGCCGTCGCCTGGAGCGCCGCCGCGCAATCCTCCACCGTCCGAGTCAGCGGCCCGGTGTAGTCGATGCTCTGGTCGGACCCGAACCCGATCCCGAAGTGCGAGATCAGCCCGAACGTCGGCTTAAACCCGACGGTCCCGCAGAACGCCGCCGGGATCCGGATCGACCCGCCCTGGTCGCCGCCGAACGAGATGTCAACCTGGCCGGCCGCCACCGCCGCGCCAGATCCTGACGACGAACCGCCCGTCACGTGCTCGCGGTTGTGCGGGTTCAGCGGCCGACCGTAGTCGCCGATCGCGCCTCCCGTCCCAAGTCCCCCGCTCAACCCGTTCATCACGTTCTTGCCGACGATCGTGCCGCCCTCCTGGAGCACCCGGGTCACCACCGTCGCGTCGAAATCCGGCACCAGACCTTCGAGCGCGAACGAGCCGAACGTCATCGGCACGCCGGCCACGGCGATGTGGTCCTTCATGCTGACCGTCTTGCCGGCCAGCAGCCCGTCCGCCTCCCCCTCGATCCGGCACTTCCACATCCAGGCGTTCAGCGGGTCCTCGTCGGCGCTCGGCTTGCGTGGCGGCGTCCGAGCCGGCGAGAGCATCGGCGGCGCCGGCTCCTCGATCCTAGATTGCACGAACGCGTCGGCCTCGTCAAGCTGATCGAGAAGGTACTTCCGGTACAGCGCGGCCTCGTCGGCGCCCAGGTGGATCCCCAGCGACCTGGCCACGGCCACGACCTCTTCGACATCAGGCACGGCGTACATCGGCCTCTCCTCCTCGCGCCCGCGCGTTCCGCATCGTCGACGCCGTTGAGCAGCCATGTACGTCACGATGACGCGCGTACCCCCGATGGCTCGTCGCATGGTACCCGCCCCGCCGCGGCCGTCACCATGCGCATTCCAGCGCGAACCGTCAATATCGTCAGCATTTCTGTCATTTTGGTGACCATTCAGGAGGGGTCAGGTCAAAGCGGGGACCACGCGTGGTCCCCGGCCGCGCCAAGGCTTCCTCGTCAGTACTTGTAGGTGCCGTCAGCCATCGACTTCCAGATCTCTTCTGCCCCCAGTGCCTCCAGGGCGAGGAGGCACGCCTTCGCCTCGTCGTCGCTCATCTTGTCCTCGGGGTGCCAGAACGTCCCACCGGAGGCCTTGGCGACCTTGATGCCGATCTCGATCAGGGCCGACTTGAAGTGCCTGGACTCATCCGGCGTACATTTCTTGTCCAGGATCGCCGCCGTCTCACGGAACGCCCGCAGCGTTCCCTCGAGCCCCTTGTGCGAGTCCATGAATTGCTTCACCCTGTCCAGGGCCGCCGTGCCGCTGGCCGCGAAGTCGCTGGCCTGCGACAGCAGCACCTCCCGCACCAGCGGCTCCTTGTACAGGGCGGCATCCTCAACCGTCTCCTTGATCCCCGCCTTCCTCTCCTGATCGTCGATCGTGCCGTCCGCGCTGGCGACGAACCCCACCATGAGTGTAGTGCTCATCTTGAGCTCTTCCCACTCCTCCGTGGTGAACGCTTCTTTGCTCGTCATGGTTGTGCTCCTGCGAACTCGATTGATCCATCCAGTCCCCTCGATCGTCCCGATGAGCCCCGCGATGCCCTCCTATAAAAGAGTCCGCTGCGCATCTACATTCTCGTCCACACATGCGGGGGGGGGAGCGGAAGCCCCGGACT